>Ga0157370_10000341_pt1 | contig 58841 bp, 42 predicted proteins | sample C35metaG_FD_113463 | JGI IMG/M metagenome (GOLD analysis project Ga0157370, IMG submission 113463) | Corn rhizosphere microbial communities from Kellogg Biological Station, Michigan, USA - C3-5 metaG | ecosystem: Host-associated > Plants > Roots > Rhizosphere > Soil | place: USA: Michigan...
CAATTTGGTTACTTTAAAAGAAGTTGAAAATATGATTGATGGTGATGGATCTGCATTAGTATCAAGATAATTAATTAAAGAAATGGCAAAATATTCAAGAATAGAAGTGGCTCAAACAATGAAAGATAACGGAATGGTACCGCTATTTTTTCATTCGGATATCGAAGTAAGCAAGAAAGTTTTAAAAGCTTGTTACGACGGTGGATCAAGATTAATGGAATTTACAAGCAGAGGAGACTTTGCACATGAAGTTTTTGGAGCTTTGAACAAATATGCTTTGGCAGAATTACCGGGAATGATCCTGGGTGTAGGTTCTATTACAGATGCTGCTTCGGCATCCTTATACATGAGTTTAGGAGCTAATTTTATTGTAACTCCGGTTTTTAGAGAAGATATCGCAATTGCCTGTAACCGTCGTAAAGTGCTTTGGTCTCCGGGTTGTGGCACGCTTACTGAAATTGCAAGAGCAGAAGAATTAGGATGCGAAATTGTAAAATTATTTCCTGGTGATATTTATGGACCAGAGTTTATCAAAGCCATAAAAGGGCCTTGTCCGTGGACTTCTATAATGCCAACTGGAGGCGTTTTGCCAACAGTAGAAAGCTTAAGTTCATGGTTTAATGCCGGTGTAACTTGTGTAGGCATAGGGTCGCAATTGATTTCTAAAGATATTTTAGATAAAAACGATTACGACGCATTAAAAACGAAAGTAAGTCAGGTTCTTGACATTATAAAAAATATAAGAAAATAAATAAGGAGTAATCATGCCAATCCTTATTTAAATAAGTTTTTTTTAGATTTTAGAGATTGTAATTGAGCATTACGCTTGCAAGATGATTCCTGTGACTCCTCACAGCAGGTTTTGTTTTACATTCAAGTGTAATGTTTCATTTACAATGTTATAAATTGATGAATAAGGAATTAAGTGGTTATTTATAACAACTTTAATGAGATAATAAAAATGGAAAAAATAAACAGATCCAATTCAGAGTTTTCAAGTAAACTTCCTATAAAAGTAGTTCAATTCGGAGAAGGTAATTTCTTAAGAGCCTTTGTTGAATACGCAATCCAAAAATTAAATCAAAAAGCTGATTTTAATGCGGGAATCGCCGTAGTACAGCCTATTGATAAAGGTTTGGTGAATATGATCAATGCGCAGGACGGATTGTATACTTTATTCATGAAAGGAGTAAAAAAAGGAGAGGAAATTCAGGAAAAAGAATTGATTACCAATATTGTAAAAGCAATTGATCATTATGCTTCTTTTCAGGAGTATTTGTCTTTGGCTAAAGAAGAAGAACTGGCTTTTATTATCTCTAATACTACCGAAGCAGGTATCGAATACATTGCTTCAGATCTTCCTACAATGACGCCTCCGGTATCTTTCCCTGCAAAATTAACAGTGCTTTTGCATGAAAGATTCAAGCATTTTAATGGAGCTGCAGATAAAGGATTAACGATTATTCCTTGTGAATTAATCAATTATAATTCAGATACTTTAAAAGAAATTATTTTCAAATACAGTGCAGACTGGAAATTAGACGAAGCCTTTGTTTCATGGCTTAAAAACAGCTGTTCTTTTCATAATACATTGGTTGACAGAATTGTTCCGGGTTATCCAAAAGATCAAATCGAAGAATATAATGCACAGCTTTCATACAAAGATGATTTGATTGTAAGCGCAGAATCTTTCTTTTTATGGGTAATTGAAGGAGATGATAAACTGAAAGCAAAACTTCCGTTTGATAAAACAGATTTAGATGTAAAAATCGTAGCCGATATGCAGCCGTACCGTACACGTAAGGTAAGAATCTTAAATGGTGCGCATACTGCAATGGTTCCGTTTTCACTGCTTTACGGAAACGAAACAGTAAAAGAAACAGTTGACAATCCGTTTACGGGAGAATTCATTAACAAAGCTGTTTTTGAAGAAATCAACGAAACATTAAACATGGATAAAGCGGAATTAGCGAGTTTCTCTGAAGAAATACTGGACCGTTTTAGAAATCCATTTATCAAGCATTTATTATCGTCTATCGCTTTAAATTCAATTTCTAAATTTAAAGTACGTGTTTTACCAAGTTTAACAGGTTATGTAGACATTCATAAAACACTTCCGGTTCATTTAACTTTTGCTTTTGCAGCTTTAATTCGTTTCTATAAAGGAACTTGGAACGGCGAGAGTTTACCGGTTAATGACAGTGAAGATATCGTTTCATTTTTTGATGGTTTATGGAAATCAGATGATTATGAGAAAATAGCAAGACTTACATTGCAGAACAAAAGTTTCTGGGATGAAGATTTAACTGAAATACCTGGATTAACAAAAGCGATAACCATTGCTTTAGAAGAAATTGATTCAAATGGAATCGAAGCTGGTTTTGCTAAGTTTCAGGAAAGAATAAAATAGAAAAAGAAAAAAACAAAAGAACAAGGGTTAATTATGGCAACGCAGAAAAAATTAATAAAAGTTCACCCAACCGATAATGTAGCGGTTGCTTTGGTGAATCTTACAGCAGGCGAAGTGATTGATTTTGAAGGAGAATCAGTTACTGTTGAGTCTGATGTTAAGATGAAACATAAGATTGCAATGGTTCCTTTTAATGTAGGAGACAGAATCATTATGTACGGAGTTTTAGTAGGTAAAGCAAGTGCAAGAATCGAAAGAGGAGGTTTGCTTTCTACTTCAAATGTAAAACACGAAAGTGATAAAGTTACTGGTAAAACAGAAACGATTGGCTGGACTGCTCCAAATGTTGACAAATGGAAGGACAGAACATGGCAGGGATATCATAGAGAAGACGGACAGGTTGGAACTGAAAATGTGTGGTTATTTTTTCCTTTAGTATTTTGTGAAAACAGAAACATCGAAATCTTAAAAGATATTTTTGAGAAAGAATTGATGAAACCTAAAGAAAACGATTATCAATTACTGCTTCGTTCTTTGGTAAAATCAGAAACGGGAGGAGCAGGAAATCAGGAAGCTTCAAACGATGCTAATTTATTCAACAATATCGAAGTAAAATTCATTACACATCAAGGCGGTTGCGGCGGAATTCGTCAGGATTCTCATAGTCTGGCTAAATTGTTGGCGGGTTATGTAAACAATCCAAACGTTGCCGGAGCTACAGTTTTGAGTTTAGGATGTCAGAATCTTCAAATTCAGATTTTCAAAGATGCTTTAGATGCGATTAATCCAAACAGTAAAAAGCCTGTTTTAATTTACGATCAGCAATCTATCGGTACAATCGAAACGATGTTGAGCAGTGTTGTAAAAGATACTTTTGAGGCAATTAAAAAAGCTAACGAAATAAAAAGAGAACCAGCTCCATTATCTAAACTGAGAATTGGTTTAGAGTGCGGTGGATCTGATGGATTCTCTGGAATTTCTGCAAATCCTACTTTAGGGGTAACTTCGGATTTATTGGCTGCTTTAGGCGGTACAACAATCCTTTCTGAATTTCCTGAGTTATGTGGTGTGGAACAGGAATTAGTAAACAGATGCGTGGAAGACGAAAGTGGAAAACGTTTCTTAGACTTGATGCAATGGTATGAAAAAACTGTTGTAGATGCAGGTTCTGGATTTGATATGAATCCATCTCCGGGTAACATTAAAGACGGTTTAATTACAGATGCAATGAAATCTGCAGGAGCAGCTAAAAAAGGAGGAACTTCGCCTATTACAGGGGTTTTTGATTATGGTGAATACATTACAAAACCAGGATTAACTTTACTTTGTACACCAGGAAATGACGTAGAATGTACAACGGCAATGGTAGGTTCTGGTGCTAATATGGTATTGTTTACAACAGGATTAGGAACGCCGACAGGAAACCCAATTGCTCCGGTTGTAAAAATTTCATCAAACACCCAATTAGCAGCAAAAATGTCGGATATTATCGATATTGACACCGGCGGCATTATCACAGGAGAAAAATCAATTGATGAAATGGCCGATGAAATGTTAGAGTTTATTATCGATGTGGCAAGTGGTACAATTAAAACCAAAGCGGCAATTTTAAATCAAAATGATTTTATTCCTTGGAAAAGAGGGGTATCGCTTTAGTTTTTTAGGTACAGAGGTACAGAGAGGCAAAGCGACAAAGGTTTGTTTTTAGGTGCAAAGGTACAGAGAGGCAAAGCGACAAAGGTTTGTTTTTAGGTGCAAAGGTACAGAGAGGCAAAGCGACAAAGATTTATAGTAGAGACGCACAGCAGTGCGTCTTTCTTTTTTTGCGATATATTTTTTTTACCATATAAGTGATATAATTTCATTTTAGATTATAGTTAGAATAAAAAAACAGCTCCATAGGAGCTGTTTTTTTATTGTTTTATAAAAGCGCAAACTTAAATATACTTATATCACTTATATGGTTTTATTTTATCTAGAAGTTGGATCTTGACGAAGATTTACGAATATGTAATTCTGGTGCCAGAACCACCTTTTTTTCAATTTTAATGGTATCGGTTTTGTCTACTTGTTCTAAGAAAACGCGGGCTGCCATTTTTCCCATTTCAAGTGGAGACTGATCTACAGAAGTAATCGATAATTCCATGAATTTGGTAAAAGGCTCGTTACTAAAACCAGCTACACAAAACTCATTCGGAATGCTGATGTTTCTTTCTTTCAGTTCCTGAATAGCGCCCAATGCGGCAAAATCACTCGACGAAAATATAGCATCAGGTGGTGTTTCTAATTGTAATAGTTTATCGACTGCTTCTTTTCCGGCATCTACCATACTTTTTACAGGAACTACATATTCCTCGTTAAAAGTGATTCCGTGGTCTAAAAGAGCTTGTTTGTAGCCCAGAAACCTGTTTTTGAAAATTTCCAGCGACTGATCTCCCGAAAAATGGGCGATATGCCTGCATCCTTCGTTGATTAAATGTTTAGTGGTTAAATAACCGCCTCTAAAATCGTTTATAGTTACAGAGCTTACCCCGTCGATATGCTTGCTTCTATCAAAAAAGATCAGCGGAACGTTCTTTTTCAATACATTATTAAAAGCATCGTCGTTTTCGTTTGTTACATCTGTTACAGACATAAGTATGCCGTCGACCTGAGCGTCAATTAAGGTATATAGATTTTCGTTTTCTCTCTTTTTACTTTCGTGGGTCTGGCAAATAATGACCTGATAACCATGAGGGTGAAGTTCTTCTTCGATACCACGAATAACAGAAGCAAAAAAGTTGCTGTCAATACGCGGTACAATTACTCCAATATTATTACTTCGGCCGCTCTTTAATGCTAAAGCAAGCTTATTCTGCTTATAGTTCATTGAGGCAGCAGTTTTAATAACCAACTCACGAGTACTTTCTTTAATCTTCGGGTTGTTATTCAATGCTCTGGAAACAGTAGCTGCAGTGATATTTAATTTTTCGGCAATATCATAAATGGTTACTTTTTCACTCATTAAAAAGGGTTTTACAAGTTAAATTCTACGACAAAAATACGTTTTTTTTATTAATCTATTATTTAATGTTATCGATTACCATATCGAATTACTATAACGTTTTATATTCTACAATGATAATAAATTATAATAATTATTGCATTAAATGTAATTATAATTCTTAATAAAAATTAAAAATACAATTTATTTCTAAATAAATTTGGTTCATAAGAACATATTTTCTATTTTCGTGTAATCGATTACATGATTATTGATGTTTTCGTCTCTTTAAACCAGAAACTCCACACAAATGATTACAAGTAAGGTTATAGCGTTAAGATCCTTTGTTTTTTTAAGCATAACAGTCATTTTGACTATATCATGCTCTAAAAAAGTGAATGCTGTTTCTGAATCTGATCCGTGGAAAAAAATGGAATTGGTTATTAAAAGTATTCCTCAAACCAACTTTCAGGATAAAACCTATAATATAAATGATTTTGGGGCTGTAGCCGATGGCAAAACGCTGAACACAACAGCATTTGAAAAAGCAATTAAAACCTGTGCAGCAAACGGAGGTGGAAAAGTACTGGTACCAAATGGAAAATACCTAACCGGAGCCATTCATTTAGAAAGCAACGTCAATCTGCATTTAGAAGATCAAGCTGAGATTCTTTTCAGCTTAAATCCAAAGGATTATCCAATTGTTCATACTTCGTGGGAAGGAACAGAAGTAATGAATTATTCACCGCTTATTTATGCTAAAAATAAAACCAATGTTGCCGTAACCGGAAAAGGAACTTTAAATGGTCAGGCCGACAGCACAAACTGGTGGATTTGGTCCGGAGGAAAAGGATACGGCTGGAAAAAAGGAATTCCATCTCAAAATGATCCCGCAAACCGCGAAGTTCTAGTGGATATGGCCGAAAAAGGAATTCCGGTTGCAGAAAGAGTTTTTGGAGAAGGAAGATACCTGAGACCAAACTTTATCGAGTTTTTTGAATGTAATACGGTTTTGGTAAAAGATGTTACGGTGATCAATTCTCCTTTTTGGATTTTGCATCCCATAAAAACCAATAACATGATTATCGACGGCGTAACGGTAAACAGCCACGGACCAAATAACGACGGCTGTGATCCCGAATATTCTCAAAACATTATAATTAAAAACTGCACATTCAATACCGGTGACGATTGTATTGCGATTAAAGCCGGACGCGATGCGGATGGAAGAAGAGTTGCGATTCCGAGTAAAAATATTATCGTTCAAAACTGTAAAATGATTGACGGACACGGAGGTGTCGTTATTGGAAGCGAAATATCGGCTGGTGTAAATAATGTTTTTGTAGAGAACTGTGTAATGGACAGTCCAAATCTGGATCGTGCCATCCGCATTAAAACCAATTCAAAACGAGGCGGTGTTATCGAAGATATTTTTGTTAGAAACCTGGAAGTAGGAACAGTAAAAGAATGTGTTTTGAAACTGAATATGTTTTACAATGTTTACGGGGCACAAACCGGAAACTTTATACCAACCATAAGAAACGTAATTCTGGAGAATGTAAACGTAAAAAACGGCGGAAAATACAGCGTCTGGGCAGAAGGTTATGCATCATCTCCTGTAGAAAATATTACGCTGAAAAACGTAAAAATTCAAAAAGTAGACTCGGTCTATTTATTAAAAAATGTAAAGAATATCAATTTTATAAATACCTATATCAATGAGAAGAAAGTAGAATCTATTAAAAACTAATAACTATTAACCAAAAAACCACTTAACAAGATTATGAACATTGTAAAACAAGTAAAGAAAAAAATAAAATACAACCTTGTATTTTTATTTTTCATGAATTTTCTACTGAGCAATACTGTAAACGCTCAATCGACCACAATAGAAGGGAAAATTACAGATGCCACAGGATTATCACTGCCAGGTGTAAATATTCAGGAAAAAGGAACTAAAAATGGAACTTCTACAGACTTTGAGGGAAGTTTTAAGATAAATGTAACGAGTAATAAAGCTGTTTTAATTGTCAGCTATTTAGGTTTTCAAACGCAGGAAGTAAGCGTTGCCGGAAAAACAAAAATTAATGTAAGCTTAGCTGAACAATCCAATTCTTTAAATGAAGTGGTTGTTGTAGGGTACGGTTCTGTAAAGAAAACAGATCTAACAGGTTCTGTAAGTACAATCAGCGCAGCAACTATTACAGAAAGAAACACTACAAGCGCACTTGAAGCCATTCAGGGAAGTACGCCTGGGGTTCAGATTTCGTCAAGTTCAGGACGTTCGGGAGATGGATTTAAGGTAGTAATTAGAGGAAATAACTCCTTAGTTGGTTCTTCGCCATTATATGTTGTAGATGGTGTTCCGGTTGATAATATCGACTTTTTGAATCCGCAGGATATTGCCAGAATGGACGTTTTAAAAGATGCTTCTTCTGCCGCGATTTATGGTTCAAGAGGAGCAAGCGGGGTTATCATTGTTACCACTAAAAGCGGTGCCAATGTAAAATCAGGAATCAATGTAACTTTTGATTCTTCTTACGGAACTAAAACAGCGGCAAGACTTCCAAAAATGATGAATGGAGAACAATGGTGGAAATTTCATCAGGTTGCTTATATGAGTGCAACTCCGGCAACTCAAACTCCGGCTCAGTTAGCAGCATTAGCAGGAAATCAAAGTCCGTTGTTGGTTTCAAGAGCCAACAGCGGTTACAATTTTGACTGGGCAGATGCGGTTCTAAAACCAGGTATGACCCAAAACAATTACTTAAATGTTACAGGCCGTTCAGATTCTGGGCTGAGTTATAACTTAGGATTTGGAGTTCAGAGTGACGAAGGTTTAATTGATAATGATTCAACAGATAAATATTCTTTTAAACTGGGTTTAAATCATAAAATAAATGATAAATTTTCTACAGGAGCTAATGTTACTATTGCACGTCTTGATACACAACTAGGAAGTGATTTAGCGATGCAGGATGCTTTTAGATTGAGTCCCTTGATGTCACCTTGGGCAGTAGACGCAAAAGGAAATGATCAGGTAGGCAATTTATTTTTCCTTCCGGGAAAGCTGACTTATCCTGATGGTTCATGGGCAATTAATAAAACATCTACTGTAAATCCGTTAATGGAGATTGCGAATTCTTCTCAAACAGAAAAAACATGGCAGACAGTTGGAAATGTTTTCTTTCAATACCAGCCTTTAAAATGGCTTTCGTTTAAAACAACTTTTGCGGCCGGAATAGAAAATACGGTTACAAGCACCGCTTATTCAGCACAGACAAATGCCGGAGTTACTTTAAACGGAAAAAATTCGGCTTCAATTAAAAACTTCAACAATTTCAATTATACCTGGGACAATCAAATTGACTTAAAACATACTTTTAACGAAGTTCATGATTTTAGCGTTTTATTATTGCAGAGTTTGTATTCAAATGTAGACGAAACCTCTTATATGTATTCTAACAATCAGCCTTTTGATGTTGGTTCAAACAATATGGGATCCGGAGTTCAAACCAGTTACAATATCAGTTCAGGATATCAAAAAAATACATTGAGTTCTTATGCTGTTCGTTTAAACTATAGTTTCAGAGACAAATATTTATTAACGGCTTCTACAAGATGGGATGGTTCATCTGTATTATCTGAAGGTAATAAATGGCAGAGTTTCCCTTCTGTAGCTTTAGGATGGAAAATCAGTAAAGAATCTTTTCTGGCTAACAGTTCTGTAATTTCAGACTTAAAACTGCGTGCAAGTTTAGGTTATACCGGAAATGACAACGTAGCGCCTTATACTTCTCAGGCTTTATTAAACCAGCAGACTTTTTATGCAAACGGTGCCAATGTGGTTTCGGGATGGCAGACAGAGAATTTAGCGAATCAGGCTTTGACTTGGGAAAAAACAAGAGAGCTTAACTTTGGACTTGATTTTGGATTCTTAAAAAACAGAATTTCGGGAAGCGTTGATGTTTATGACAGATTATCAGACAAGTTAATTTACAAACAGCAGTTACCGGCAGAATCAGGTTACAAAAATACGTTTGCTAACGTTGGTTCTGTAAGCAATAAAGGTATTGAGGTTTTATTAACTACAAAAAACATCAAAAGTGAGAAAGTAAACTGGGAAACCACTTTTACTTTCACTAAAAACGTAAACAAATTAGAGTCCATTTACAATCAGGATCAGGTAAGTGATATTGGTAATAAATTAATTTTAGGATCTCCTTTAAACCCTAACTATAATTATGTTTATGATGGTGTTTGGCAGGAAAGCCAGGCGGCAGAAGCAGCAAAATACAATATGCTTCCTGGGCAGGCAAAACCAAAAGACTTAAACGGAGACGGTAAATTTAATACAGATGACAGAACAGTTATCGGGAATCCAAATCCGGAATGGCAGGGAAGTTTGTACTCTAAACTTACAGTGGGTCAGTTTGATTTCAATTTCTCTGTAATTACAAGTCAGGGACAAACGGTATTGAGTACTTTCCACCAAAATTTTGCCGATGTAAGCGACAGAGGACGCCAGAAATTAGCCATGGATTACTTTATTCCAACAAACGGCGCGGGTATTGAGGCTAATGCAAATAATACAAACCCAAGACCAGGACCAGTTGCAACAGGTGCAGGAGCGTATTGGACTTCATTATTTGCTTACTACAGAGACGTTTCTTACGTAAAAATTAAAAATATATCTTTAGGATACACACTGGATTCTGAATTATTGAAAAGATTAAAAATCAGTAATTTAAGAATATATGTAAATGTTTTAGACCCATTTGTATTTACAGATTTCGATGGATATGATCCGGAATGGGCAGCTTCTTCTTTTGGAGTAAACCGTCCGGCATCAGTAACAACGCAATTGGGAATAAGTGTTAAATTTTAATAAAGATATCAAATGAAAAAAATCATCATAATGTTAGGAATGATTGTGACAAGCTTAAGTTCTTGCAGCAATTATATTGAAGAGGAAAGTTTATCAAATGTTCCTGCCGATGCCACTTATAAAACGGCATCTGGATTCCAGTTATTAATAAATTCTAATTATGCTTGGCTTAAAAGCATTTACGGAGGAAATCCGTGGTTGTTTGAAGCCGGAACCGATATGTATGCAGAAGGAAGAACTCCGGAACCAGCCGGTTTGAGCCAATATGCACTATTAATACCAACATCAGATAATGTGTCTGATTTGTATACTCCTTGTTATCAGTTGATTCAGTCGGTAAATAAAGCAGTTTATTATTCGACTATAACAGAACAGGCTCCAAATTTAAATACGCTGGTAGGCGAAGCAAGATTTTTAAGAGCACAGGCTTACTTTTTGTTAGTGCAGACTTATGGCGGCGTTCCTATTGTAAACGAACATATTACAACACCAGTATTATCTTTTCATAGAAATACGGCCGAAGAAGTATACGGACAAATTATTGCCGATTTAGATTTTGCTTTAGCTAATGTTGGAACTTCAGTTTACAGCACATCAGGAAAAGTAAACAAAAGAGCCGTAAACGATTTATTGGCCAAAGTGTATTTAACCAGAGGATACGAAACTTTTGGTAAAGCCGATGATTTCTCAAAAGCAGCTGCTTATGCCGATGCTGCAATTGCTGGTCAGGCATTAAACATCGCTTTTAACCAATTATTCGTGACAACTTCTACTGGTGATAACGATTTGAATGCAGAAACCATTTTTTCTGTACAATACGATAAAGCTTCAACAAGTACAGATCCAACAAAATTAGGAAACAATCAGTTTTACTATTTCAGTTCGTATTTAGGAGGTGCAGAAACAGGCGCTCCGTTAAGAAGTTACAATTTATGTCCTACAGATTATGCTTTAGGTTTATATGAAAAAGGAGATAAAAGATGGGATGCAACTTTCATGACCGAAATACTTGAAGAAACGGTAACGGTTGATGGAAAAGCAAAAACAACACTTTATTATCCTTATTACAGACCAACAAATGCCAGTGCAGTAAAAGTGAGACATTTTTATGAACCAAAATGGTTTACACCTGCGGATAAAACGGCTTGGATGACAACGAATGCTTCTAGATTGGCTTCCACATTTGTTTATCATCCTTGGGGAGAATATTCAGCAGCGCATACTTTAATTAAAAACTTAGACTGTTATACAATTCCGGTTAAGAAATTTGATGACGCAAATCCAACAACGCCTTCAAGCACAGGTCCGGTTAGTACAAGAGATATAATTGTTTCGAGATTAGGTGAAACGTATTTAATTGCTGCCGAAGCGTATTTAAAAGCTGGCGTGCCTTCTACAGGTTTAGATCGTTTAAACGAAGTAAGAAGAAGAGCCGGCGTAGCCAATGCAACGATTGGACAATTCAACATCGATTATATTTTAGATGAAAGAGGCAGAGAATTATTAGGCGAATATAAAAGATGGTTTGATTTAAAACGTACCGGAACTTTAGTAGCAAGAGCATCGGCACATAATTATAAAATTAAGGCCGCTAATTTTGTTGGAATCGACGGTCAGCTTAAAATATTAAGACCAATTCCTCAAACGGCATTGGATTTAAACCAAAATAAAGACTTTCCTCAAAATCCTGGTTATTAGTAATTTGGTAGTTTTTTGAGACTATTTGTTTTTTTGAAGAAGTTAAAAAGGAGTCAGGCCAAAGTGCCGGACTCCTTTCTTAACTAAAAAGTAAATTGATTGTAATGCGAAAAATAGTATTGATTTTATTATTGCTTTCCTGTGTTCTAAGAGCGCAGCAGACTTACAGTGTCGACACGTCGTATACGGTAAAAAGCACTTATAATAAATTGATAAAAAAATACCCGTTGATAACCATTCCTGTTATCGATAAAAATGAAAACGTCGATCAAATTGAGGATGTTATTTATAATGAAACAGACAGAGCATTGCATTTAGATGCTTTTGTAAATAAGAAACAAAAACAAAATCCGGCGGTTATACTGATTCACGGCGGAGGCTGGAGATCGGGAAATAAAAGTCAGATGAATCCGTTGGCGCAGGAAATAGCATCACACGGTTATTCTTGTTTTACAATAGAATACAGATTATCGCTCGAGGCAAAATATCCGTATGGAGTTTATGATGTAAAAAATGCGATTCGGTTTATAAAAGATAATGCAGGAAAATTCAATGTAGATCCAGACAAAATTGCGGTTTTAGGATGTTCTTCGGGAGGGCAGATGGCAGCTTTGATTGGTACAACAAACGGAAATTCAACTTTTGATGATCCTTCAAATAAAAGTAAATCATCTTCAAAAGTAAATGCCATTATTAATGTAGACGGCATTTTAGCATTCAGACATCCGGAATCTTCTGAGGGAGAAATGGCATCCTTTTGGCTTGGAGGTTCTTATGAACAAAAAACAGACAATTGGAAAAATGCATCGGCTTTAAGCCATACCAATAAAAAAACACCGCCCGTATTGTTTATAAACAGCAGTATCGACAGGTTTCATGCCGGAAGAGACGATATGATAAAGATTTTAAATCAATATAAAATTTACAATGAGGTGCATACTATCGAAAACTCGCCTCATTCTTTCTGGTTTTTTCAGCCTTGGTTTAATCAAACCGCTGATTTTACAATTAATTTTTTAAAAAAGACATTCAAATAATTGCAATAAAATGAAAACAAAAATCACAGCTGCAGCTTTATTTTTAATCGGTTTAACATCAGTAAATGCTCAAAAGTATAATATAAAAACGGCTAAAACGTATGCCGAAATTTCAGCAAAAACAGACGGACACTGGGAAGGTAGAAAATACAAAGGCGGTACGACTTTTAAAAATGTTGACCGACTAAAACTGGCACCGGAACATACAGACCATTCTTTTGATATTCGTTATGAAGGTCCGGGCTGGGAAAGCAACAGAATTGGTTACCGTTTATATCTGGATTGGAGAAATGCAATTGACATCTTCGGAAAGAAAACTTCTGAAATGATTTTACCAATCGTAGGTCAGGATAATTTTGATTCGTATCATGAAATGAGCGATTGGGGAGCCGATATTTTAAAAGCCGGAAAAGGAATTGGAATTGGTTCTATAGATCGTTATTTAAATAATGAAAAACTGCATTTCCGCGAAGTCGATTCTACAATTGCAACGGTTGTAAATAAAAACAACGAATCTGGCGTAAAGGTGAATTACTATGGATGGAAAACAGCTTCGGATAAAATTGATTTCACATCAGTTTTAACCATAAAACCAGATCAGTTGTATACGAAACATACGATTCAGGCTTCAAAAGAAATTAAAGGAATTTGTACCGGAATCGTAAAACAGAAAAATACAGAACTGCTTAAAAAAGAAAGTAAAAACAAAAAATGGGCTTATCTGGCCACTTATGGCGTACAGTCTTTAGTTCCGGACAAATTGGGAATGGCTATTTTTTATGAAGTTAATACAATCGAAAATATCGCCGATACGGATTTAGATTATTTACTGGTTTTTAAACCCACCACAAAAGCAACTGCATTTTATCTTTTAGGCGCTTGGGAACAAGAAAAAAACGGAATCAAATCTCAGGAAGAATTTGTTAAATATTTAGATACGCAATTAGAAGTATTGAACAAAAAAGGAAAGATGTAAATTGTCTTTTTTGCCACTCCCGATAGCTATCGGGATACAGGATTTAAAAGATTTTTGAAATTAAAAATTAAAAATTAAAAATTAAAAATCTGCTGAATCTGCGTGAAAATATTTAACACATAGAAACATAGAATTATTGTATTTTCAAAGAGTATAAAAAGAAACAAGTTTCCACACATAGCTATGTTTGTTAATACAAGTGAAATGCCTTTTATTAAGTACCAAAAACTATGTTTCTATGTGTTTAAAACAAGCAACGAATAATCCAAATAATCTATTATCCCGATAGCTATCGGGAGTGGCAAAAAAATATATAATATGAATTGTAAAAAAACAGCCGTTTTATTATTTCTGCTTTTGAATGTTTTTGCAATTGCACAAAACAATCCCGAAAATGTACTGCCGGATAACTTAAAGTGGTCTGAGAGAACTGCGCTTTCTATTTTGGACAAATATCCCGAAGCATGGAAACTAGACGGAAATGACAGTCCGAAATGGGATTATAAAATGGGATTTGTATTGTCTGGTTTTGAGAAATTATATCAGGAAACAAAGGATAAAAAATATCTCGACTACATTAAAAAGTATGTTGACGGTATGATTGACAGCGACGGAAACATTAAAAAATACGACGTTAAAGAATACAATATTGATTGTTTGAATCCAGGGAAACTGCTGTTTAATTTATATGACATTACAAAAGATTCACGCTATTTTGAAATTACTGGAAAATTGAGAAATCAATTAGAAAGTCAGCCAAGAACACCCAGCGGGGGATTTTGGCACAAACAAATTTATCCCAATCAAATGTGGATTGACGGCTTGTATATGGCTGAACCTTTTTACGCACAATTTACAATGAAATATGAAAAGGGAAGAAGTTTAGACGATATTGCCAAACAATTTGAATTGGTTCACGATCACATGATCGATAAGAAAAGCGGACTGGTTTATCAGGCTTGGGATGAAAGTAAAGAAATTGCCTGGGCCGACAAACAAACCGGAACTTCGCCAACTGTTTGGGGACGTGGTATTGGGTGGTATATGACAGCGCTGGTAGAAACGTTAGATTATTTTCCGAAATCGCATCCGAAATATAAAGTTCTGGTTCAGTATTTAAATGAAATTGCAGCGTCTGCAGATCAGTACAAAAGCGATACAGGATTATGGTACCAAGTGGCAGATAAAACGCAGTTATATGCCAATTATACAGAGCCGTCTGCCTCCGGAATGATCATTTATGCTTTTGCAAAAGGAGCACGCAAAGGCTATTTGCCTTCCAGTTATAAAAAAACAGCAAAGAAATCATTTGACAGTTTTGTAAAAGAATTTGTAAAGGTCGATAAAAAAGGTGAAGTAGATATTTTAAACGTGTCATCAAATGTAGGTTTAGGAGGAAAACCTTTTAGAGACGGTACGAATGATTATTATCTTATTGCGAAAACAAAAGAGAATGGTGCAATAGGTTTGGGAGCCTTTTTATTGAGTGCTATAGAATTGAATAAATAACAAACGATTTATTATGATAAAGAAAAGCCATTTTAGTTTTGCTGTAATTGTTTTGATTGGTACAATTGTGTTTTCATTTAATGAAATGAAGGCACAATCTTCTGCTATTTCAAAAGATTTAAAATGGTCAGATCGAATGGCGCTTTCTGTTATAAAACGTGCACCGCTGGCCTGGCAGGTCGATAATAACGAGAAACCAAAATGGGATTATAAACTGGGTTTATTGATGACTTCTTTTGAAAAGCTGTATCAAAAAACAAACAATCCTATTTATGCAGATTATATTAAAGCTTATGGTGAAACCGTAATTAATCCTTCAGGAGAAATTTTGAATTACAAACTCGAAGATTATAATATAGATTATGTTAATCCGGGTAAGTTTTTGTTTGAACTTTATAAAAGAACGAATGACAATCGTTATTTAACTGCGATGCAGACACTGCGCAGACAATTAGAAACACATCCAAGAACAAATTCGGGAGGATTTTGGCACAAAAAAATATATCCGTATCAAATGTGGCTGGATGGTTTGTATATGGGAACACCTTTTTATGCACGTTATACCGTTGAATTTGATAACGGAAAAGATTTAGATGACGTTGCCAAACAATTTGAGCAAATACAGCTGCATACGCTGGATAAAAAAACAGGATTGCTTTTTCATGCCTGGGATGAAAGTAAACAAATGCCTTGGGCTGATAAAGAAACCGGAACTTCACCTAATTTTTGGTCACGTTCTATTGGCTGGTACATGATGGCTTTAATTGATGTTTTGGATTATATGCCAAAAGAACATCCAAAGAGAAAAGAGCTTATGGAGTACCTAAATGATATTTCAAAAGCAGTGGCAAAATATCAGGACAAATCAGGATTATGGTATCAGGTTACAGATGCAGGAAATAAACAAGGAAATTATCTTGAAGCTTCGGGATCTGAAATGTTTGTTTACGCTTTTGCAAAAGGAGCAAACAAAGGATATTTACCTTTAAGTTATAAAAAACTCGCGGTAAAAGGCTTTAATGCTATTACTCAAAAATTGATCACAGTTGATGAAGATGGCGAAATTCATATTACGCAGGTTTGTGCCAGTGCAGGATTAGGCGGAAATCCGTATCGTGATGGTTCTTTTGAATATTACATTAAAGAAAAAATAAAGACAGACAACTCACATGGGTTAGGGCCATTTATTTTGGCCGCATTAGAAGTAGAACAATAGTAGAATTAAAATATATTTTGAAATGAAAAAGAGTAGAAAACACAGTTTTATGTCGGTTTTATTAGTTTGCATGATGGCTTTAACAGGCTGTAAAGCAACTTCACAGGAAACTGCAAAAAAAGAAATCGTTATTTCTAAAGACATGAAATGGTCAGATAAAATGGCTTTAACTTTAATGAAACGTCATCCGGAAGCTTATATGCTCGATGATGCTAAAAAGCCAAAATGGGATTATGTTCATGCTTTGGTTTTACATTCAATAGAAGAATTGAACAAGAAAAATCCAGATCCTCGTTACAAAGCTTATATAAGAGGTTATGTAGACGAATTAGTGCAGGAAGACGGAACGATTAAAACGTACGAATTTGATAAATACAATATCGATTTGGTGGTTCCGGGACGCTTGCTTTTTGCCATTTATGATGAAACAAAGCAGGATAAATATTTAAAAGCCATGCAGTTGGTTCGCAAGCAATTGGCAGAACAGCCTCGCACGGCAAGCGGTGGATTCTGGCACAAACAAATTTATCCAAACCAAATGTGGTTAGATGGTTTGTATATGGGAGAACCATTTTACGCGCAGTATACTTTGACATACGAAAACGGAAAAAGTTTTGATGATATCGCCAAACAATTTGAGCTGATTCAATTGCACGCTACAGATCCTAAAACGGGATTATTATATCATGGCTGGGATGAAAGCAAAGCAATGCCTTGGGCAGATAAAGTAACAGGAAACTCTCCAAATTTCTGGTCGAGAGCTTTAGGCTGGTATGTAATGGCATTGGTTGATGTTTTAGATTATATGCCAAAAGAACATCCAAAAAGAGCAGAGTTAATTCAATATTTAAACAATGCTTCGGCTGCTTTGGCTAAATATCAGGATAAATCCGGATTGTGGTACCAGGTTACAGATAAAGGAGGAGAAAAAGGAAACTATTTAGAAGCTTCAGGATCTGCTATGTTTGCGTATGCTTTTGCAAAAGGTGCAAACAAAGGATATTTACCTGCAAAGTATAAAAAACTAGCCAACAAAGCTTTTGACGGATTGACTAAAATTTTAATCAAAAAAGTAGACGAAGACGGCGGTATTACCTTAACAAATTGCTGCCAGGTGGCTGGTTTAGGAGGAACTCCATATCGTGACGGTTCTTACGATTATTACGTAAACGAAAGAAAAAAAGACAACGATCCTAAAGCAACGGGCCCTTTTATCTTAGCGGCCTTAGAATTGAATAGATAGTTTTTTTAATTGTTAATTGTTAATTGTTAATTGTTAATTGTGAATTGTAGTCTATTGTCTTGCTGAGCGAAGTCTAAGCATCGCAAAGTAAATCCACAAAATAATTCCATACGTCTTAATTCCATGGCGATACAAACGCGACATGTTTTTAAAACCTGTCGCGTTTAAGTAAAAAGTTAATCACTACAAAATGAAAAACATAAAAATCGTTATTATTTTTCTTTCTGTGTTTTCTTTTCAGAAAAATACGGCACAGGTCTGGACACCGGATAATGGAGACGGAACGTACACAAATCCTATTATTCATGCCGATTATTCAGATCCTGATGTTGTGAGGGTAGGAGACGATTTTTATATGACAGCATCGTCTTTTAACTGCATTCCGGGGTTACCCATTTTACATTCTAAAGATTTGGTAAACTGGAAAATTCTTAGTTATGCACTGCCAAAACAACCGCCGTTTGAAACCTTTAATAAAGTACAGCACGGAAATGGTGTCTGGGCGCCAAGTATTACTTTTCATAACAATGAATTTTATATTTATTACCCTGATCCTGATTTCGGAATTTATATGATTAAAGCCAAAAAAGCAGAAGGACCTTGGTCTGAACCGCTTTTGGTAAAAGCTGGAATTGGGTTAATCGATCCAAGTCCGCTTTGGGATGATGACGGAAAAGCGTATCTGGCGCATGCATTTGCAGGAAGCCGCGCCCAAATTAAAAGTTTACTGGTTGTGTGTACGATGAATGATGAAGGCACTATTGCCAATAATGACGAAGTAATGGTAATTGACGGACACGACGGCGAAGGCACGATTGAAGGGCCAAAATTCTACAAACGAAACAATTACTATTACATATTTGCTCCGGCCGGCGGTGTTGCAACAGGCTGGCAGACGATTTTGAGATCTAAAAATGTTTTTGGACCTTATGAAAAGAAAAAAGTTTTAGAGCAGGGATCGACTAAAATAAACGGTCCGCATCAGGGCGCTTGGGTGCAGACGCAAACAGGTGAAGACTGGTTTATTCATTTTCAGGATAAAGGCGCTTACGGAAGAATTGTGCATTTGCAACCCATGAAATGGGAAAAAGACTGGCCGGTTATGGGAAAGGATTTTGATAAAAACGGAATTGGAGAACCGGTTACAACCTATAAAAAGCCCAATGTTGGTAAAAAATATCCAATAGAAAATCCTGCAGTGTCAGATGAATTCAATGAACCAAAATTAGGATTGCAATGGCAGTGGCAGGCCAATTCGCAGATAAATTGGGGTTTCCCGACAAGTCTTGGCTATTTGAATTTGTTTTGCGTAACAACTACTAAAGACAGTAAAAGCATTTTTGATGCCCCAAACTTATTGCTTCAAAAATTTCCTGCTGAAGAATTGTCGGCTACAGCCAAAATAACTTTCAACACAAGGTTAAACGGAGAAACAACCGGACTGATTATTATGGGATTGGATTATAGTTATTTATGTCTGAAAAATGAAGATGGAAAATTATATCTCAACCAAAAAACAGGAACTTTTAACAAAACGGTTTCAGAAACAGAAACAAAACCAATTTTAATTTCTAATAATACCATTTACCTGAGAGTGAAAGTTAAAAAAGGCGGCGTTTGTAATTTCTTTTATAGTTTAGATGATAAAAATTATCAGTCCATTGGAACTGACTTTACAGCTAAAGAAGGAAAATGGATTGGTGCCAAAATAGGACTTTTTGCTTTAAGCGAAAAAGTAACAAACGATTCCGGAAATGCGGCTGTCGATTGGTTTAGAGTAACGAAATGAAAAAGCACTAAAATTTAAAAATATTTTTTTTTCAGCTTAAAAAACGGCTTCAATAAATGAGATATAATTAAAGAATTTTAAAAATTAATAGTTCGATATATTTGAATATAAAATACGAGCTAAAAATAGCGTTTAAATGGTTTTTCTTACAAAAGTGAATTTTAGAACCTTTTTTTGAGTAAAAATTGAGTTTTCATTCCATTTGAATAAATAATTACAGACGATTATCGCAAAAGAAAATAAAATGATTCAGTTTAAAAAAATATTGTTTTTTATTATCGTTTTGAGCTTTGGTACACAAGCGCAGAATAATTACAAAAACTGGCCGGATGTCATTCGCAAAAACGATGCATCGTGGTTTGGTACCGAAGAAGCCAAAAAGATTGCCGAAAATGTGCTGCTTTACCAAAGAGATATAGGAGGATGGCCAAAAAATATTCAAATGCAGAACGAGCTGACTCCTTCGCAGCAAAAGGATTTGCTCGAAATTAAAAAGACCACAAAAGAAACCACAACAGACAATGGAGCAACCACTCAGGAAATGCTTTTTATGTCTAAAATGTACGCCCAAGTTAAAGACGAACGTTACAAAGAATCGTTTTTAAAAGGCCTGAATTATTTACTGGAAGCACAATATAGAAATGGCGGCTGGCCTCAGTTTTATCCATTAAAAAAAGGATATTACACGCATATTACCTACAATGACGATTCGATGGTGCGTATTTTAAATGTGATGAAAGAAGTAAGTGAAGAGACTGATTTCTACAGCATTAAGCCATCAAAAGAGATCGTTTTAAAAACAAAAACAGCTTTTGATAAAGGAATTGACTGTATCATCAAAACACAATACAAACAAAACGGAGTTTTAACGGCTTGGTGTGCGCAGCATGATGAAGTTACTTTACTGCCTGCAAAAGCCAGAGCGTATGAACTTCCTTCGTTGAGCGGAAAAGAATCGGCTAAGATTGTTTTGCTTTTAATGTCAATTAAAAATCCATCTACGGAAGTTATTACCGCTGTAAAAAGTGCCAATGCCTGGTTTGAAAAAACAAAAATTACCAATCTTGAAGAGAAACGTATTTTAAACGACGCAGGAAAAATCATCGATAAAAAAATGATTCCAGCTCAAAATGCGGTGCCAATCTGGGCCAGATTTATGGACTTGGATACAAACGAACCTTTCTTTTGCGACCGCGACGGAATCAAAAAGAAATCGCTTGATGAGATTGGGGCAGAACGCAGAAACGGTTACGCCTGGTATACCGATGAACCTAAAGAAGTATTGAAAAAGTACGCATCGTGGGCCGTTAAAAACGGAGTGAAAGTTTCGGAAACATCGGATAAAAAAAAGCTGATTTTTTAACTGTTGCACAAGATGGTTCCGGAGATTTTACCAAAATACAAGATGCTATTTATGCAAGTCCGTCTTTTCCTTATCAAAAAGTAACGATATTCATTAAAAACGGAACCTATAAAGAAAAGCTGAGAATACCGGAATGGAACACTCATTTGGTTTTATTAGGCGAAAGTAAAGAAAACACGATCATTACTTTTGATGATAATTTTTCGAAAATTAATTTAGGCAGAAACAGTACTTTTTATACGTCAACACTTTTAGTGGAAGCAGACGATTTTTCGGCATCCAATTTAACTATTAAAAATGCTTCGGGCGATAATGGTCAGGCCATCGCTTTATCGGTTGTAGGAAATCGCGCTAAAATTTCAACCTGTATTATTTCAGGAAATCAGGATACGTTGTATTTATCCGGAAAAAATGCCAAACAATATTTTAAAGACTGTTATATCGAAGGCACAACCGATTTTATTTTTGGAGGAGCCACAGCTTTATTCGAAAATTGCACCATTCACAGTATTAAAAGTTCGTATGTTACAGCAGCTTCAACTCCGGAAGGCGTGGATTATGGTTTCGTTTTTAAAAACTGTAAACTGACAGCAGAAGCTTCTGCAAATGCCGTTTATCTGGGCAGGCCCTGGCGTATTTATGCCAAAACCGTTTTTATAAACTGCGAATTAGGAAAACAAATAAAACCAGAAGGCTGGGAAAACTGGTCAAAACCGGATGCAGAAAAAAATGCCTTTTATGCCGAATACAATAACAGCGGAGAAGGATTTCAGCCTAATAAAAGAGTATCATGGTCGCATCAGCTTACAAAAACAGAAGCAGATCAGTATTCGATAGAAAATATTCTAAAAGATACTGCTGTTAAGTGGTATTTAGAATAAGGTGCTGAGGGACTAAGGTGCTAAGGTGCTAAGTTTTTTTGATGCACAACAGTGCATCTCTATAGAAAAACCTTTGTCCCTTTGAACCTCTGCAACTTTGCCCCTAAAAAAAACAATAAGAAAACTCAGAACCTTAGTATCTCAGAACCTCAGAACCTTTAAAAAAAAATGAAATATCTACTTCTCTTATTCCTTTCCTGCACTTGTTTTGCCCAGAAAAATGAATTTCCAACCGCAAAAGTCGATTCGATTGTAAAGAGAATACAATTGCCAGTTTTTCCGACTTATGAAATAAACGTTCTAAAATTAGGAGCAAAAGGAGATTCTGTTTTTAATAATAAAGCCGTGTTTGATAAAGCAATGACTTTGTGCCAAAAGAAAGGCGGCGGTACAATTATTGTCCCAAAAGGAATTTATAAAATAAACGGGCCAATTCATTTTGTGAGCAATGTAAATTTGAAAATTGAGAAAGGAGCCAAAATAAAATTCAGTGACAATCCTAAAGATTATCCTTTGGTTTTAACAAGTTGGGAAGGTACAATGCTGTACAATTACAGTCCGCTGATTTATGCGAATGAATGTACCAATATTGCGATTACCGGCGAAGGAACAATTGACGGCGAAGGAGGAAATGTCTGGAAAAGTTTTAAAGCAAAAGAAGGAGAGGGAAAAAATCGAAGCCGAGATATGAACCATAATAGCACGCCTTTAAAAGACAGAAAATTTGGAGAAGGTTATTATTTACGTCCGCAAATGATTCAGTTTTTGAATTGTAAAAATATACTTGTTGAGAATATTAGGATCGAGAATTCGCCATTTTGGTGTCTGCATCTTTTAAAATCGCAAAGTATTACCGTTAGAGGCATCAGATATAAATCATTAAATTATAACAATGACGGAATCGATCCTGAATATGCCAAAGACGTTCTAATCGAAAATGTTACCTTTAATAATGGCGATGATAATGTAGCCATAAAAGCAGGACGAGATCACGAAGGCAGAGCCAATATGGCAACGCCAAGTGAGAATATCGTAATTAGAAATTGTAATTTTAAAGGACTTCACGGCGTAGTAATTGGTAGCGAAATGTCGGCTGGAGTTCAGAATGTTTTTGTAGAAAACTGCAGAACAATTGGCTATTTAAAAAGGGGTATTTATTTGAAAACCAATGCTGATCGCGGCGGTTTTATTAAAAATGTTTTTGTTCGAAATATACAACTCGATGCCGTAGAAGATTGTTTGTATATGACGGCAAATTATCATGGAGAAGGAAAAGGATACCAATCTGAGATTTCAAATATTCATTTTTCGAATATTAGCTGCAATAAAGCATCAGAATCAGGAATTGTAATTCAGGGTTTCCCGGAGAAAAAAATACAAAAGATCTCTTTTAAAAACATAGAAATCAAAGAAGTCAAAAATGCCCTTTCTAATGAAAATGCAGAGAATGTTTTAATGACGGACGTTTTTATTGGAAAAAGAGCAGGGGTGCCTTCGGCGGTTTCGAAACATTAATTTTTTTTTTAACCGCAAAGTGCGCAAAGATTTTTATCAGCACACTGTATAATAAAACACAAAGTTCGCAAAGCTGGAAATAAATAAAAAACTTAGCGCTCTTTGCATAAACCTTGCGCACTTTGCGGTTAAAAACAACAAACCAAAAACAACAAACCAAAAACAACAAACCAAAAACAACAAACTAAAACTAAAATGAAAAAATACATCATCTTAGCCTTCCTAATCTCTACCGTTTGTTTGGCACAAAAAACAACCTTATACACTATAGGAGATTCTACAATGGCCAATAAAAAAGATCCTGATCGCAATCCTGAGCATGGATGGGCGCAGGTATTACAGCCTTTTTTTAAGGAGGATATTGTAGTGGTAAACAAAGCAGTAAACGGTAGAAGCACCAAAAGTTTTATTAATGAAAAACGCTGGGATTCGATTTATAAAAAGCTAAAAAAAGGAGATTATGTTTTTATTGAATTCGGACATAACGATGAAAAAATAGAAGATTCTGTGCGTTATACCAATCCGCATACGGCATATCGATATAATTTGATTCGGTTTGTAAAAGAGAGCAGGGAGAAAGGAGCAATTCCGGTTTTATTGACTTCTATTGCCCGACGCAATTTTAATGAAAAAGGAGTTTTGATTCCCACTCATGGCGATTATCCGCTGGAAACAAGATTAGTATCGCAAGAATACAAAGTACCTTTTATAGATTTAGAATATTATACTGAATTACTGGAACAGTCTTTTGGACCAGAAAAATCGAAACAATTGCATTTGCATTTTAAAGCTGGAGAAAATCCGTATTACAATAAAGACAAGACCGATGATACACATCTTTCTCTGTTAGGTGCGACAAAAATTGCCCAGATCGTAATTAATCAGATTAAAGAACAGAAAGATCCGTCTTTGGAAAAACTAAAAAAAGGAATTCGATAACAGGACAGGATCTATGTTTTAAAATCCAAAATTTAAAATTCTACAATCTACAATCTACAATCTAAAATCTAAAACATGTCTTATAATGCAAGTTTTAAAGCTTTTAGCGGCAATAAAAGGATTGTGATAGTAAGATATTTGCAATCGTAAAATCAGCCTGGTTGTGAAATTCTCGGAATTGATTTTTTTACATTTTTTATGGTGAAAAGAGAAGACTTATAGTTTTCTCTTTTTTTTGTGCCTTATCTAAAAGAATAAAAAAAGTATATTATTATTTTCTTCTCGTATAAAATTTTAAGTGTGTTTTACTTTATAAACTCGTGTTTTTTTTCTCGTGAATGTCTCTTAATAACATTTTTTATCAAATCTATGTATGAAATTAGACAGGTGAATAAAAATTCGCCTGAGGCCTTTATTTTGCTGAGAAATGGGATAAGTTTTTAATAAATCATAAAACTAAAAGTTGTTTCATATTATAATTTGAAACAACTTAAAAGTTTGAAAAACTACGGAATTTGAATATTTGATTTATTTTTATCATTGATAATCAAAGGATTGCTTTTTTTATGAAAGTGATGTTTCGTGCTTTACTTCTTTTTTTATCAGATCGTATATAAACCTTCTTCTAAAATTACCCGCCAAAACTATTGATACAATATAAGCTTTGCATCAAATGTTGTTTTGTATCAGGTTTTCAATGTTCATTTTTAAGTTAAAATATAAATCAAAGCGTATTTGAATAAGAATATGCACTATATATTCCGATGAAAAGATAGTTATAAATGCAGTCTTTTTGTAATTAATATATTATGGAAAGCCGAAATACTATAAGCCTTTAAAATTATTTTTTGCCTGTAACTGTCAATAATATAGGATCTAAGATGTAATTTTTTTAGTTGAAAATTTAAAAATACCACGTATGGCTTATACTTCTACTTTTTCTTTTACAAGAATGTCTTTTTTGTTTTCTTGCCTGGCAGTTTTATCAGTACTACAGACAACTTTGGCGCAAGCTCCGGGAGGAGTTTCAAGCAGTCTTAAATTATGGCTGAAAGCAAATTCGAGTGTTACCCCCGCCACACAGGGTGCAGCAATTACAGCATGGAACGATTTAAGCGGAGGCAGTAATCATGCAACAATTCCAGTATTAACTCCAATTGTATTAAACCCGACTTTTCAGCAAAATACGCTCAACTTTAATCCTTCGGTGCGTTTTGCAGGAACGAGTAATCTTAGTTTCTCGGCATTGTCCGGGCTCTTAACACCGGCGGTAACGAGCAACAATGTATCGGTTTATACTGTTTTTTTAATGAATAGTACAACGAGTGCACCGGGAAGGGTGGTAATGGTTTCGCAAAATCCGCTTACTTCTGACTGGCAGAATATGGCCGGTGCTAATTTTATAAATCGTAATGGTACAAGTATTAACGGCTACAGAAATGGTATTGGAGGTCCTTCTGTGGGGCCTGTTGTTGATACGCCGGTTATTGCGTCTACCCATTTTACAGCATCAAATCAATGGAAAACCGAAATTAACGGAAATGCTTTTACATCATCGGCTTTCACTACTACAGCATTTAATGCAGGCTACTTTCGTTTAGGACAGAGTACTTACAGCAATGATGATTATTTTAACGGAGATATAGCAGAGGTTATTTTATATACTTCAGACCAATCATCACTGGCGAGTCATAACCAGATAGAAAGTTATCTGGCTGTTAAATACGGTATTCATAAAACAGGCAGTTATGTAAACAGTTCAGGCACGAATATTTGGGATGCAACAGCTAATGCTGCTTATCATAATGATGTATTTGGTATAGGGCAGGATAATGCATCGGGTCTGTTGCAAAGCCAGTCAAACAGCACGAATACGGGCAGTGGTAATGGTACGGGACAAAGCGGAAAAGGAAATATTACCATTAGTAATCCTTCGTCATTAGCTAATAATGCATTTTTAATGATTGGACACAATACCGGAGCACTTACTGAAGCAGATATTATTGATGCCGGGAACCCTACAAAAAGAATAGCCAGAATGTGGAAAGTACAACGCACTGGTAATCCTGGAACAGTAACACTAGATTTTGACAGAACCGGATTAACCTATTCCGGAACAGTTGCGGCTGATTATACGCTTTTAATTGACCCAACAGGTGCAGGAAATTTTAGCGGAGTAGCTGTTATAACTTATAAAGCAACGGCACTTAACGGAAGCAAAGTTACTTTTAATAATATTGATTTACCAGACGGGGCTGTGTTTACGTTTCAAACATTGCTGTCTCCTGTAGTTCCCTCTACGCAGGCAGTCGATAATAAAGGTGTTTTTTTAAAGATGTTTAAGAGAAAATTTAAAAATGAATTTGATTTTTGCGAAGACTCATTTCTATTAGAAAGCGAAAGAAGTTTAAAAGATTTTGACCGTTCTATATTCGTTGTATATGATAAAGAAGAATTAATTGATTTTTTAAAATTAGAGAAAAAAGGAAGAAATGTTATGGTGTGCTTATTTGATAAGCAATTGCATAAAAACTTCTCTTTTTTTAAAGAAATTAAAAATTTGTTTTTAGTGGATGGTTCAAAAAGCAGAACAGAAATGTTTGAAGATCTTAATGCATACTTTAAAAGCAAATCAGATTTTGTTCCTAAAATACCCAATTTAAATTTTTTAAGCAGGAATACAAGTCAGGCGCAATTTGATAATTTTCAGAGAGCCTTGTTTTTTATGGTGTGATTTATTTTGTAATTAGTTTTTTTATAGAAAAAGGTGAATGCGGTAGTAGGTGTTCGCCTTTTTTGCTTTATTTCAAACAACAAATTCGTTCAGGCAGTTTTTTTATTTTGATTAAATGAGTAAATTGTCTTTCAAAAAAAAGTAATAGAATAATGAAAAACACCATTAAACTTTATATTCCGGCTGCATTTTCAGTTTTCTTTTTTGCGAATTGCAGCGCACAGAAAAACGCAGCAGGAAATACAATTGTTTTAAAAAACACTTCTACTTTAGAACTGCCTCAAAAAGATGTTTCCATCAAAAGAAACCAGCTTTCTCTGCATAATAATTCAGGAATGTATCCTATTTTAATTTATAAAAACGATACTATTCCGGCACAGTTAAATGATTTAGACGGCGACGGAAAATGGGATGAATTGTTTCTGGTAACTGATTTTGCTCCAAAAGAAGAAAAAAAAGCTGTTTTAAGCTGGTCCGACAAAGACCCTAAATTCACGATAAGAACCAGTGTGAGATTTGGAAAAAGGGAAGGGAAATACCTGCCCGTTCATCCGGATACTCAGGAAGTTTTATTAGCCAATCAGGTACATAAAAAACTCGGGTATCAAAAATACCAAACCGACGGTCCAACCTGGGAAAATGATAAAGTAGGTTTCAGACATTATTTAGATGGAAGAAACTGTAAAGATGTTTTCGGAAAAAAAACACCCGGAATCACACCGGAAGATGTGGGAATAAACAGCAATGGCGCTGTTGAAGACAATTACCACGTAATGCACGATTGGGGAAGAGATATTTTTCCTGTTGGAAATTCAGCTGGATTAGGTGGTTTTGCTTTGTTGACAGAAAATAATAAAGTAAACAGACTCGGTATTTTAGGCAATGATACCATAAACAATATTGAGAAAACCACCTTTAAAATTGTAAGCGAAGGCCCGGTAAATTCAGTTTTAAATTATAAATACCAAAACTGGGAAGCCTCAGGAAATCTATATCAGGCAGAAGAAACAGCTTCGATCTGGCCGGGAATGTACGGTTACAAAAACACAGTTTCTATAAACGGTTTAAAAGAAAACGACACACTTTTGATTACGCTTTCAAACCTGAACAATCAAAACCCAATGCAGGTAATCGATTCAGGAGATTTTGTTTGTCTCGTTCAGCATGATAAATTAACCTACGAACGCCAATGGATTTTAGGAACAGCCATACTAATTTCGAAAAATGTATATAAAGGTTATATAGAAGCACCAAAAACAGGACAGCTGACAGATTCGTATTTGATAAAAGTTTCGGTAAAAAATAATCAGGAAGTAAGTTATTACCCCATAGCCGGCTGGGAATTAAGTGCAGATAAGAACTTTAAAGATGCCGCTTATTTTACTAATTACGTAACGACTCTGGCCAAGCAGTTATCTGCTAAAATTAAAGTGGATGTAAAAAAATAATGGCGGAGCAAAACTTTATCAAATGAATATTGATAAAAGTGTAATAAACGGTATAGTTTTTATGAATGCATAGCTGAATAAACAGCTAATTGGGTAATTTCTCCTCACATTCTCAATCTCAAATCATAATATTTTTAGCCAAAATCTTATGATTTGGGATTTTTTTTCACAGATAGAAGAAAAAAAAGTACAATGGGCTGTAAACCCCATAGAAATGGTCTGATTTTTAAAATTGATAATAAATGTCTGATTAATAGTTTATTGCGTAAATGTGATTTTACAAAATCGAATAAGTAAATTTATCGTTAAGTAAAAGCGTAAAAAACTATGCTAATTTTAACAGCAATTTTATTGTAACTATCGATCAAACTTCTATTTTTGCGCCTTAATTTAATAATTATAAGCATGAAAGATCTATTAGTAAAAATCAACGCCGAAATTGACGCATTTAAAGCAGAAGCTGAATCTTTAACTGAAAAAGGTATCAAAGCTGCAGGACCAAGAGCACGTAAAGCTACTTTAGAAATTGAAAAACTTTTAAAAGAATTCAGAAAAGTTTCTATCGAAGAATCAAAAAAATAATACAACTAAACCACGTCAATCGGCGAGGTTTTTTTTTGGTTTGAGCAAAGCGAAAATCTCGAGTAAGAAAACCTCAGAACCTTAGCTTCTCAGTTCCTAAGAACCTCCTAAATAGAATTTCGGTCAATAAAATTAAAAGGCACTTTAACCTGACCTTTCTCTTTATTCAAAATCATTCGTGCGGCCGTTTCTCCCATTATATTAAAATCGGTAGACATTACCGTAATACCCAGTAAATCTTTTAGAGGAGTGTCATTATAAGAGATAACACCGATATCTTTTCCTAAAATAAATTCTTCATCCCGAATTTGTTTCACTAAATTCACCAGATCCGATTCTTCAATCGTGATAAACAAATCTCCTTTTTTTAGAATCATATCGTCGTAGACTTCGCTTAAAATCTCAAAATTGATTTCGTGCTCTACGCAGAATTTCCTGAATCCGTGCAGAATTCTTCTCGGATAGGGATAAACGGCTTTATCAGGATAAACCAAAATCAAGCGTTTGTATTTAGATACTTTTTCTAAACCTTCCTTTAAAGCATTGTAAATATCATTTTCAAAATCCTGATATATTTTAATAACATTATCTCCCGTTCCCAGTTTTATATTGTCCAGAACAACCAGTTTATCTTGCGGGATTTTTTTAATGGCATCGACAACTTCATCTGTAAAACTTAAATGTTTTAATTCATCTGTTTTAAAATGAGTAGTGATTACATAATAATCATAAGCGCCATCAAACTTGTCCAGAATATTTAAAAAAAGCGTTTCATCACAATGATAAATCTGAAGATCGACATGTGCATTAGCCCCTAAAGTATTAATAAAAGCACTATAGGTTTTCATTTTATACGAACTCAGTTTATTGGTCAAAAAGAGAATATTAACTTTAGATTCCAATTTTGTACGAGTAATATAATATCCTTTTCCCCTGATAGAAGAAATAATTTTTCTCTCTTTTAAAATATTATAAGCTTTTTCAACAGTATCACGAGACATATAAAACTCTTCGCTAAAACTGTTTATAGAAGGAATTTTTTGGTTTATTTTTAAATTTCCGTTAGCAATATTTTGTAAAATCGAGTCCACAATCTGTTTGTATTTAGGAACCCTCGAATCTTCGTCTATTTTAATTAATTTAATCATGCTTGTATTTTGCAAATCTGGTTCATGTTTTACCATGACACATAATTTTTTTAATTATAATTTTATAAAAGCATTTTTAGAAAAAACTGCTTATGTATTGATTTTGCTACTTTCCTTACAAATCATAGAAATTAAATAAGGCTTACTTTATTTTCCTTTATTTAATGTTAAACTGAGGATATTATAATTACGAAATCGATTGCTAAAATAAGGTTTTTAAATTTATTTTTTCAATATAACGCAATTGTTCTTTGCAATTAGCAAGTACTTTTAACATAATTTACCCAAATCATAAAGGATAGTACAGGACAGTTTTAATTTTTACATTCTATTATTTTACAAAACCAAACTAACTGTCACAATTAACCAAAAACAGAATTATTAAATGGAATCATTATTAGGAATTATTTTTCATTCTATCGGAGGATTTTCTTCAGGTAGTTTTTATATGCCTTTTAAAAAAGTTAAAGATTGGGCTTGGGAAAGCTACTGGCTTGTGGGAGGTTTTTTCTCTTGGTTAATCGTACCGCCAATTGCCGCTTATTTAACGATTCCAAATTTTACAGATATTATTATTGCCGCTTCTCCATCCATTAAAGCCTTTACTTTTTTAATGGGATTAATTTGGGGAATTGGAGGTTTAACTTACGGTTTGGGCGTTCGCTACTTAGGAATGTCTTTAGGAAACTCAATTACATTAGGATTCTGTTCTGCTTTTGGAGCTTTAGTTCCGTCAATTTATTATGATATTGTTCCAACTGAGGGGAAAATTTCATTTACACATATGCTTTCTAATCCTGGCGGACAACTGGTTTTATTTGGAGTTGTAATATATCTTGTTGGGATTGCTATTTCTGGAAAAGCTGGAATGCTGAAAGAAAAGGATTTTGCCACAGGTCATGAAGATAAGGATAAAGATTTTAATCTGGTAAAAGGTTTAATTGTAGCTGTAATTTCAGGAATATTAAGTTCATTTTTCAATTACGGAATCGAAGCTGGAAAATCAATGGCAGAACATGCTGTAGTAAATGGTGCAAATCCGTTATTCCAAAACAATGTAACCTATGTTGTTCTGCTTTGGGGAGGACTTACAAGCAACTTTATCTGGTGTCTTTATTTGAACTTTAAAAATAAAACAATTAAAAACTATACTGATAAATCTACTCCAATAACTAAAAACGTTTTGTTTTCAGCACTTGCCGGAACGATGTGGTTTTTACAGTTTTTCTTTTACGGAATGGGAGAGAGCAAATTAGGAAATGGTGCCAGTTCATGGATCCTGCACATGGCAACCATCATTTTAACAGCAAACTTTTGGGGTTTTTATTTGAAAGAATGGAAAGGAGTTTCTAAAAAAACATTAAGGACTTTTTTCTGGGGAATTGGGCTTATTATGCTTGCGATCATTTTAGTCGGAATTGGAAACTCATTATAAATAATACAAGAAATAATTATAAAGTATATGTCGAATACAAAAACAATTAATACAAATTTTAAGCACGTAAGCTATCTTTGGGATGATGCTAAAGCAGCAGCATTAGCAGAAGATGAAGTAGCACTTTTCATTTATCGTTCTAATTTATTAGGAGCCGATTTAAGATTAACGAACTATGGCGGAGGAAATACTTCTGTAAAAATTACAGACAAAGATCCGTTAACAGGAACGAGCTCAGAAGTAATGTGGATAAAAGGTTCTGGCGGTGATATTGGAACATTAACAAAATCAGGTTGTGCAGCATTATATTTAGACAGACTTCGTAATCTTGAAAATGTATATCGCGGTATTGAGTTTGAAGATGAAATGGTAGAATTATTCAATCATTGTATTTTTGATTTGGCTTCAAAAGCACCTTCTATCGATACGCCTCTGCATGGATTTTTACCATTCAAACATATCGATCACCTGCATCCTGATGCGGCTATTGCAATCGCTGCAGCAAAAGACGGAGCAAAAATTACCGAAGAATTATTTGACGGAGAAATTGGCTGGGTAGGATGGCAGCGTCCTGGTTTTGACTTAGGACTTCAATTAAGAAGCTGCTTGGAAGATGCTGAAAAGAAAGGTAAAAAACTAAGAGGGATTATGTTAGGTTCTCACGGTTTATTTACCTGGGGAGATACGGCATACGAAAGCTACATCAACACATTAGAAGTAATCGAAAAATGTGCTGAGTATTTAGAAAGCAACTACGGAAAAAAACGTCCGGTTTTTGGAGGTCAGAAAATTGAAAGCCTTCCGGAAGCAGATCGTAAATTAAAAGCTGCAAAAGTAGCACCAATTTTAAGAGGTTTCTGTTCATCAGAACGCCAGATGATTGGTCACTATACAGATGATGCAAGAGTATTGGAATTCATTAATTCTAATGATTTAGCAAAATTAGCTCCATTAGGAACTTCTTGTCCGGATCACTTTTTAAGAACGAAGATCAGTCCTTTGGTTTTAGAATTAGATCCAAACGAAGATTTATCAGATATAAATGCGGTTAAAGCAAAATTAGCTCCGGCTTTTGAGGCCTACCGTGCCATGTACAAAGACTATTACAATGCCTGCAAGAAATCGAATTCTCCTGCAATGCGTGACCCAAATCCGGTTGTGATTTTATATCCGGGAGTAGGAATGTTCACTTTTGCAAAAGACAAAACGATGGCGCGTCTGGCATCAGAATATTATGTAAATGCAGTAAATGTAATGAAAGGTGCCGAAGCCGTTTCAGAATATACTTCATTACCGCACCAGGAAGCTTTCGATATTGAATATTGGTTATTAGAAGAAGCAAAATTACAACGTATGCCAAAACCAAAAGCATTGTCTGGCAGAGTAGCTGTAATTACAGGTTCTGCTGGTGGAATTGGTAAAGCTATTGCGAAGAAATTTGCACAGGAAGGCGCTTGTGTTGTAATCAACGATATTAACGAAGAGCGTTTAGAAGGTGCAACAGCCGAGTTTATTAAATCATTTGGAAAAGATGCCGTTTCGAGCACTTTATTAAATGTAACAGACGAAGCAAGTACAGAAAAAGCATTAGACCAAGCTTCATTAGCTTTTGGCGGTGTAGATATTATTGTAAACAATGCCGGAATCAGTATTTCTAAATCTATTGCAGAACATACTCTTGAAGAATGGGACAGATTATACGATATCTTGGTAAAAGGACAGTTTATTGTTTCTAAAGCCGGAATCGAAGTAATGCGCAAGCAAGGTTTTGGAGGAGATATTGTAAACATTGTTTCTAAAAATGCGGTTGTAGCGGGGCCAAATAACCCGGGTTACGGTTCTGCAAAAGCAGCACAGGCACATTTAACACGTTTAATGGCTGCCGAATTAGGAGCCGATAAAATTCGTGTAAACACAGTAAATCCAGATGCCGTAATCTCAGACTCAAATATTTGGTCTGGCGGATGGGCAGAAGGTCGTGCAAAAGCATACGGAGTAACGGTAGAAGAACTTCCGGCTTACTATGCAAAACGTACGTTATTAAATGAAATTATATTGCCGGATGATATTGCAAACGCTTGTTTTGCCTTTGTTGGAGGTTTACTGGGTAAATCAACAGGAAACGCCTTAAACGTAGACGGCGGTGTTGCAATGGGCTTTTATAGATAAAAAAGTTTTTTTATAAGTTTGTTTAAGCAAAAGTGGTTTTTTGTGGTCTAACGTTCGATATTTCGAGCGTTAGATTTTTTTTACTAACCACACATTTCGAGACAAACCAGATACCATTAAAATATAAAGTTAAACAAGGGTTTACATTATATCAATTCATATTTAAAAGCTATTTTCAACCTACAGAAACATATTTTTTCTTAAGATTTTAGAGCAGAAAACATTAGTCACGATTACTTATTAATAAGAGTTTTGATGCTGAAATTGCTTCGTCATTAATTTTATGTGTTAAAAATACACATATAAAATAAAATTGCATATCTTGTACACACTATTCAAATACAAAGTAATATGATAATCGGATCCAATAATATTGAATCTCATAATGAGGGATTATTAAAAAAACACCAGAATAAATTAGTTTTTACAGCATCAGAAATCGATAATACAGAAGCGATAATTCAAAAGCTAATCGATTTTCAAATTGCGATTCCATCTTGGGCTTTAGGAACAGGAGGAACCAGATTCGGACGTTTTGCCGGAGGAGGAGAACCGCGTTCAATCGAAGAAAAAATTGAAGATGTTGGTTTGCTTCATAAATTAAACAATGCTTCAGGCGCCATCTCGCTTCATATTCCGTGGGATATTCCGCAGGATTATAAAGCCATAAAAGCACTTGCAGCGCAGCACAATTTAAAGTTTGATGCCATGAATTCGAATACATTTCAGGATCAGGCAAGTTCAGAGCATACTTATAAATACGGATCATTACAAAACGTAAACAAAGCAGTTCGCAAACAGGCAATTGCCCACAATATAGAAGTTATCAAACACGGAATCGAACTAGGATCACAATCTTTAACCATTTGGCTTGCCGACGGTTCTAATTTTCCGGGACAGTTAAATTTTAGAAAAGCCTACCAAAATACACTAGAAAGTTTAGAAGAAATCTATGATGCATTACCTGCAGACTGGAAATTATTTTTAGAATATAAATGTGCTGAGCCTAACTTTTATTCAACGACCGTAGCAGATTGGGGGCAGTCTTATTCGTATGTAAAAAAGTTAGGCGATAAAGCACAGACATTAGTCGACTTAGGGCATCATTTACCAAATGCCAATATCGAACAGATTGTTTCTTTATTATTAATGGAAAACAAACTCGGTGGTTTCCACTTCAACGATTCAAAATATGGCGACGACGATCTAACTGCCGGAGCTTTAAAACCATTTCAATTATTTTTGATTTTCAACGAATTGGTTGAAGGAATGGATGCGAGAGGAATGAACCATGCTAAAGATCTTGGCTGGATGATCGACGCATCGCATAACATCAAAGATCCCTTAGAAGATTTACTGCAGTCTGTAGAAGCTATTATGATTGCTTATGCACAAGCACTTTCTGTGGACAGAAAAGCATTAGAAAAAGCACAGGAAGAAAATGATGTAGTAAAAGCACAAGAGATTCTTCAAAATGCTTTCCGTACAGATGTTCGCGCATTAGTTGCTGAAGCTCGTTTACGTTCAGGTGCCGCTTTAAATCCGGTAGAATTGTATAGAAGCCTTTCGGTTAGAAAAAATCTAATTGGAGAAAGAGGATTAAAAACATTGGCAACGGGACTATAATTATCAATTAACAATTAACAATTGATAATTCACAATTTACAATTAAAAAAATGAATGTAGTTGCAATTTTTGATATTGGTAAAACAAACAAAAAAGTATTTTTATTTGATGAAAACTATAGAATTGTTTGGGAGAAGTCAGTCAACTTAGACGAAACGACCGATGAAGACGGTTTTCCCTGCGAGGATATAGAAGTGCTAAAAAACTGGATTTTTGAACGCTTATCAGAAATAAAAGCTTTAACCAATTATGTTTTAAAAGCCATCAATTTCAGCACCTATGGAGCTAGTTTTGTCTACATTGATAAGGAAGGAAAAGTTTTAACTCCTCTGTATAATTATTTAAAAGAGTATCCGGAGGATTTAAAAAACGATTTCTACCAGAGATACAAGGGCAAAGAAAAATTTGCAGTAAAAACAGCGTCTCCGGTTTTAGGAAGCTTAAATTCAGGAATGCAGCTGTATCGTTTAAAAGAAGAAAAACCAGAATTGTTCAGTAAAGTCGAATATTGTTTACATCTGCCTCAGTTTTTGAGTTTTCTTTTAACCAATGAAGCCTATGCCGATATTACAAGCGTAGGCTGCCATACCAATCTTTGGAATTTCAAAAAAATGAAATACCATAAATGGCTGACAAATGAAGGTATTTCAGGTAAAATTCCGCCTTTTCAATCTGGAAAAGAAGTTATAAAAACAAAAGACGGTTTAGCAGTAGGAGCAGGGCTTCACGATAGTTCATCGGCTATAATTCCGTATACCATAAACTTTACTGAGCCTTTTGTATTGTTATCAACCGGAACCTGGAGTATTTCCTTAAATCCGTTCAATAATAAAGCCTTGACTTTTGAGGAATTACAGCACGATTGTTTGTGTTATTTACAATACACCGAAAAGCCCGTAAAAGCTGCCAGACTTTTTGCCGGAAACGAACACGAAATACAAACCAAAAGACTGGCAGAATATTTTAACGTTCCGCTGGATACGTACAAAGACGTCTATTTTGATAAGAACATCGTATCTAATTTAAGAGCATTGAATTTTCAGATTATTTACCCTAAAAAGTATAATTTTGATATACTGAAAGAATGTCCTTTTCAAAAAAGAGACCTTTTAACATTTAAAACCTACGAAATCGCCTATCATCAATTGATGTTAGATTTGGTAGAACAACAAGTATTTTCAACTAATTTAGTCATTCATAACAGCCCTGTAAAGAAAATTTTTGTAGACGGAGGTTTCAGCAAAAATTCGATTTATATGAATTTATTAGCAGAAGCTTTCCCAGATGTAGAAGTTTACGCCGCATCAATGGCGCAGGCAAGTGCTTTGGGCGCTGCATTGGCAATTCATCAAAACTGGAATCCAAAACCCATTCAAAATGATTTGATTGATTTGAAGTTTTATAAGCATTAAAAAATATTTCACGCAGATTTGGCAGATTGAACAGATTTTTTTCACGCAGATTTTTTTAATAAAATCTGCGTATATCTGCTAAAATCTTTTTAAAATCTGCGTGAAAAACATAACATGCAGAATGTAAAAAAACAATAATTACCAAGAATATGAAAATCGGGCTATTTATACCGTGTTATGTCGATCAGTTTTACCCAAAAGTAGGTATAGCGACATACGAACTTTTACAGAAATTAGGCTGTGAAGTTCATTTTCCAATGGGACAAACCTGTTGCGGCCAGCCAATGGCAAACAGCGGTTATGCACACCTTACAAAAGGCTGTGATGCCAACTTTGTAGCCAATTTTTCCGGATTTGATTATATTGTATGCCCTTCCGGGAGCTGCGTTCTGCATGTAAAAGACCATTTACACGACGATAAAAACGAAGAAGCAGCGACAAAAATTAGAAACAGCGTTTTTGAATTAACAGAATTTATAACTGATATTTTAAAAATCGACCATATCGACGGAAGTTTTCCTTTTAAAGTAGGAATGCACGTAAGCTGCCACGGACAACGCGGTTTAAAGCTTTCGCAGATGTCAGAATTAAACGCACCATTTTTCTCCAAACCAGAACAATTGCTTCACAAGATAAAAGGACTTGATTTAGTTGCCTTAACCAGAAAAGACGAATGCTGTGGCTTTGGAGGAACCTTTTGTGTGACCGAAGAAGCCGTTTCTGTAAAAATGGGACAAGATAGAATTAAAGATCACGAAAGCCACAATGTCGATTATATTACAGGAGGAGATATGTCTTGCTTAATGCATTTAGACGGAATTTTAAAAAGACAGAAAAGCAGAATCAAAACCATTCATATTGCTGAAATATTAAATTCACTCGAAAATTAAGATTTTGAAACACTTATAAAGATGTCATCAGAAAAAACAATATCGCACAGCGAAGCCGCAACAAAATTCAACAAAAATGTAGAGCGTGTCAACTGGCACGACGAAACACTTTGGTTTGTTCGTGCGAAACGCGATAAATCAGCACATCAAATTGAGGATTGGGAATTATTACGCGAAACAGCTTCACAAATCAAAGTCAATGTGCTTTCTAACATTCACGATTATTTAGTAGAATTTGAAGCCAATGCGCAAAGAAACGGAATCATCGTACATTGGGCAGCCGATGCAAAAGAGCATAATGAAATAGTGCATTCGATCCTGGCAAAACACTATGTAAAGCAAATGGTGAAATCAAAATCGATGCTTACAGAAGAATGCCATTTAAATGATTATCTAGCCGAAAAAGGCATAGAAGTTATCGACTCAGATTTAGGAGAATATATTGTACAGCTTCGTAAAGAACCGCCTAGTCATATTGTTTTGCCAGCCATTCACCTTAAAAAAGAAGATGTAAGCGAAACCTTCCACGAACATTTGGGAACCGAAAAAGGAAATTTTAATCCGCAATATTTAACCGAATCAGCACGCCATAGTTTACGAAATACTTTTTTAACTCGAAAAGCAGCTTTAACCGGAGTAAATTTTGCCGTTGCAGAAACAGGCGAATTTGTGGTTTGCACCAATGAAGGAAATGCCGATATGGGCGCGCATTTAGCTGATGTTCATATTGCCTGCATGGGATTTGAAAAACTCATTCCGCAGCGAAAACATTTAGGAGTTTTCCTTAGATTATTAGCAAGGAGTGCCACAGGACAGCCTATAACAACTTTTTCAAGCCATTTTAAAAAACCAAGAGACGGAAAAGAACTTCATATAGTAATTGTAGATAACGGCAGAAGCAAACAATTAGGGCGCGAAGATTTTAGAAATTCGCTGAAATGCATTCGTTGCGGTGCTTGTATGAATACCTGTCCGGTTTATCGACGAAGCGGCGGACACAGTTATCATAATGCCGTAGCAGGGCCAATCGGTTCTATTTTGGCCCCCAATTTAGATATGAGCAAAAATGCCGATCTGCCTTTTGCAAGTACACTTTGTGGTTCTTGTACCAATGTTTGTCCTGTAAAAATTGATATTCACGACCAATTGTACAAATGGCGTCAGGTTTTGGTAAAAGATGGATATACGCCAAAAGCCAAAACCATAGCCATGAAAACAATGGCAACGGTATTGGCAAATCCGACGATTTTTAACATTGCAGGAAAATCAGGAAGATTTGTAATGAAAAACATTCCGGCAATGGTCAATAATAAAATGAACAAATGGTACGACCAGCGCGAAATGCCCGATGTTCCTCAGGAATCTTTTAGAGAATGGTACAAGAAAAATTCAAGAGAATCTAAAGCAAAAGACAATGAGCAGTAAAGCCGAAATTTTAAACAGAATAAAACTAAACCAGCCCAATTTAGTTACAGAACTGCCGGATTTAAGTTTTTTAGGTTCCGAGAACTTTGATGTACTAGAAACCTATAAAACGGTTTTAAAAGGAATTGGAGGCGATCCAGTTGAGGTTTCCAATAATCAGGAAATAATCGAGTATATAAAAGCCAATTATAATCTTGAGAAAAGAATTATAACAACACTTCCCGAGCTTTCAGAAATTGCTTCATTAGACTGGAATAATGCCGATCCGCATTCGCTCCAGGATGTTGAATTAACGGTTGTAAAAGCACATTTTGGAGTAGCCGAAAACAGCGCGCTCTGGGTAACCGATGAGGTTTTAGGACAGCGAGTTTCGCCTTTTATTGCACAATATTTAGCCATAATTGTTCATAAAAATGATATTGTACGCACGATGCAGCAAGCCTACGACAGAATTGGAAATCAGGAATACGGTTTCGGAACTTTTATTGCAGGTCCTTCTAAAACTGCCGATATAGAACAATCACTCGTTTTAGGTGCACACGGCGCAAGAGGACTGATTGTTTTTTTATTAGATTAAATAAAAAATAAATTCATTATTATAGTAAGCCATTCCCAGAAAGGAGTGGCTTTTTTATTGTTTTATATTTGGTACTACTATTTCCTCTTACATCAAAAGCCATTTTCAATACAGGAAATGGCTTTTTTTATTTTTATAAGCCAAAATATTCAAATAAAATATATAGGTAAAATCTCAAATGAAATTATCGAAAATATAAGTAAAAAATGATAAATAGAATTAATTACAACCTCTGGTTATATTATATAAGCTGACTTGTAAGAAAAAAAAGGTGATTATGCGTAATATTGCGATATGATGTGCTGATGAACTTTTCAGCGCGTCCAAAATTAATTTTTTTTAAGCCGAAAACAAATTTTTAGAGCGCTTCTTGAAGCTTTCTTTAAATAGAATCTTGTATTTTTTAATTATTTATTATTATGTTCATTTCCCTTACTCATGATCAAGTACAGTTTTGCTACGGATCACAAAATTGGCAGTACAGTTTTAATGAAATTGTAGAACTTGGACTGCTCAAAAAAAAGAGAACCTATCTTTTTGAAAATGGAGCTTTTATCTCAGTTACCGCTTTGGCCTATTACTGCATGATCTTTACCAATTTAATGGAGCTCTATTACATCATTCCAGCTTTACTTTGTTACGCTTTTTTAATCATCCTGAGATTTCACAACAACACAGAATTTGATTATTTCGTTATCGTAAAAGATATTTATCAAAAAGAAACGAAAGTAAAAATAAATGCTTCAGACCGACCTATGATTGGCCGGCAGATCGACAATTATCTCAATTTCGAATTTAACCGAGTTTTACAGCAGACAAAAAAATAAATACCACAATGAATCGATTATTGAACGAAGTTTCTATTTACGATTTCATGTTTATTATTATAGCTCTCGTATACGGTTTTATCGTAATAATTAGAAAAAAATAAACAAATCCAGCTTCATTTTACCTACATATTGAAGCAGTATTTTAGATTCCAAAAATAAAGATATAGCTGCAATACCCCTAAGTTTAGCAGTGGCTGTTACAGCTATACATGCCCGTCCCCCAAATAAAACTTATGGCAACAACTTCAATAAAAAGCAAAATAAAAAGCATTAGAGAGTTAAAAAATTACACTCAGGAATATATGGCAGATCAACTCGGCGTGACCCAGGCAGGTTATAGTAAAATTGAAAAAGGAAAAACGATTTTATCCTACGTAAAACTGGTAGAAATTGCCAAAATTCTGGAAGTTAGTGTAGAAGATATTATTAGTTTTGACAGTCAAAGATACTTTAACAGCTTTAACACCGTCAAAGGAAACAATAACAACGGAAGTATATTAATTAATTCCAGCAACGACGAAGCGCTAAAAGAACTTTATGAAGATAAAATAAAACTTTTAGAAAAGCTTTTAAATAAAACAGAAGAAGAACTAAACCGCTATAAACGTAAGTTTGGCCAGATTTAAAACAAAAAAACGAGGTCTAAAAAGCCTCGTTTTTTAATTTTTATATTTTTACTTAAGCTGTCTGATCGTCTACTGCTGCATCAGGTGCATTTGTTTTTACTGATGCAATTCCGTTATCTCTCGCACTTGTACTTTCATACATTTCGCTTGATCCAATAATCTGGCCATTGCCGGCTTTCAAATTAAAATACGGTTTTCCGCTTTTAGATTCCAGCTTATCAAATTTAGAATCATCCTGCGAGTTTGTTTTTACAGATTCGATTCCGTTTGTTGCGGCCGCTTTAGTTGTATAGCCTTCACTTGTTAAAATTGTCTGGCCGTTGCCAGCTTTCAAATTAAATTGAAATTCACCATTGGTTCTTTTAGTAATCACAAATTTTCCCATGTAGTTTTTTTATTTAAGTTAACTATAATATTTTGCTATTGATAAAAATACAAAACTTCATCGTATAAATGATATTGTAAGAAAAAAATAATCTTTTATTATTTGTTAAGTATGATTTCTAGACATTTAAACAATGCTTTTTTGTTTTAAGGTGTAAGAAATTTTGGTATATTTGATAGAATAATAAATTTAAAGAATATGAAAAATGTAGTTATTTTATTAGTAATTGCAATTCAGTTAACGGCTTGCAATTCAAAAAAAAAGGAAGAAGAAGTGACAACACCTCAAACAGACTCAACAGCGGTAACCGTTGAAAAAACTGCGGTTGAAAACGCTTTGGTTTACGAAGGTTTACTGCCTTGTGCAGACTGCAGCGGTATTCAGACTGTACTGAAAATTGCTCAGGGAGATGGTACAACAGAAGGTCAGACATTTGAATTGTCCAGTACTTATAAAGGTAAAGAGCCTGAAAAAGAGTTTGTTGAAACAGGAAAATTCAATACCGAGCGAGGTTTAGAAAACGATCCTAACGGAACAATATTTATTCTGAATTATGATAAACCAACAGAAAAACAAATCTATTACGGTTATTTAAGTTCAGATACCAAAAAGATTTATATGCTCGACCGCGATAAAAAAATAATAAAATCAAAACTCAATTATTCTTTAGATCTGAAAAAATAAAGAATACCCGATTTTTTAAAATTTAGAATATTATAAACTTAAATGACTTTACTGCGCTTAAGTTTATAATATTTTTTATTTTTAGAGTATTAAAAAGAATCATCGATGTTAATTTTTGTTGATGGTCATTTATTTTATGAAGGAAATCAACGAAATTCTAAAAGCATACTCAAAAGCAAAATCCGAAGGAAAAAGAACTGCTTTGGCCACAGTCGTTAAAGTAGAAGGATCATCGTACAGACAACCCGGAGCCCGAATGCTGGTTACAGAAGAAGGTCAGCTTACCGGAGCCATCAGTGGAGGCTGTCTGGAAGGAGATGCATTGCGTAAAGCACTGCTTTCAATCAACCAAAAGCAAAACAAACTTATTACCTATAACACCAATAATGAAGATGATATTGAGTTAGGTTTACAGCTTGGGTGCAACGGAATCGTGCATATACTCTTTGAATATATCGACGACGAAACACCAAACAACCCGATACAGCTTTTACAACAATTAGAATTAGAAAGAAAAGAAGCCGTAATCGTTACCGTTTTCTCTCTCAAAAGAAACGCACAACAAATAGGAACTGTTTTGTTCTTTAGAAAAGACAGTCCCGTTTTAACTTATGAAAACCATATTTTAAATTTAATTTCAGATGTAAAAGAAGTCTTGAGAACCAAGACCTCCATCATAAAAAAACTTCTGCCAGAAAATGACAGTGAGGCTTTAATCGAATACATAAAACCGCCCATTTCGCTGGTTATTGCCGGAGCAGGAAACGATGTACAGCCTTTGGTTAAAATGGCAGCTATATTGGGCTGGAAAATTACCATTGGCGACGGACGGGCAACACATGCAGTACCAAAACGATTTCCGCATGCAGACAACGTAAAGGCCGTAAAACCCGAACAGTTTTTAGAAAATATTGTAATCGACGATCAAACCTATGTGGTTTTAATGACGCACAATTACAAATACGATTTAGCCGTTTTGAAATCATTACTTGAAACCAATTGTCGTTACATTGGAATCCTCGGCCCGAAAACCAAATTAAACCGAATGCTGGATGATCTTCAAAATGAAGGAATACAAGTCAGCGATGAGCAGTTAGAACGTATTTACAGTCCCGTAGGTTTAGATATTGGTGCCGAAACATCAGAAGAAATAGCCTTATCAATTGTGTCAGAAATTAAAGCTTTTTCTACAGGAAAATCGGGAACATCCTTAAAATACAAACAAGGAAAAATACACGATGAAATTCATTATGAGTAATAAATTTCAAAATAAAACCGGTATTATCATTTTAGCAGCAGGGAATTCCTCAAGATTAGGAAGACCCAAACAATTGCTGGAATACAAAGAAACCACACTTTTAAAGAACACCATTTTAGAAGTTTCTAAAGTATCCGATTCCTTTGCAATTGTGGTTACAGGCGCCAATCATGATTTAATAGAAAAAGACCTCAATAACAAAGTAATAAACCGCTGTTTCAATCCTGATTGGGAAACCGGAATGGCATCTTCAATAGTAAAAGGACTTCAAGAACTGTTATCTCTAAGCCCCGATTGTGATCATTGTATTTTCACGGTCTGCGATCAGCCTTATGTAACCAATTTAATTTTCGAAAATCTGATTAGTGAATACCACAAAACCGGAAAAGGAATTACAGCGTCTGCCTATTCCGAAACCTTAGGAACGCCCGTTTTATTCCATAAAAAATACTTCAGTGAATTATTGGATTTAAAAGGGCAGGAAGGAGCTAAAAAACTAATTAAAAAATACGCAGAAGATACCGCGTCAATCCCTTTCGAAAAAGGCAGTATTGATATCGATACCGAGGAAGATTATGATAAGTTGATTTCTTGATAGAGGTTCAAAGGTTCAAAGGGACAAAGGTTCAGAGGTTATTTTCAAAACATAGCCCGTGGTTTCAACCACGGGGATACAATATTTTCACACCCTGTATTGTATTTCTGTGATTGAAACAACAGGCAATATTGTCACGTGTCGTATTGTGTTCCTGTGGTTGAAACCACAGGCTATGTTGGATTTGACAAATCTGTAAGTTTCTTTATGAATTGCCTCCAGCTTTAGCTGGAGTTTTTTAGCAATAATAGAAAAGGCTTTAGCCAAACTAGCAGAAGTTTGGCTAAAGCCCTTTAAACCTTAATCTATTTCTTCCTCCAGTTAAAACTGGAGGCAATTCATAAAATCGTTGCTCCCGAAGCCTCGGGATTGCGACTTCGCAAGATTATAAAATAAAAAACTTACTGCCTTGGTGTCTTAGCGGCAAACTCTCCAGCCAAAGCCAAAACCCGTTTCACCGCAATATCAATTTCTTCTTCTGTAGTAAATCTGCCGAGGCTGAAACGAATAGAACTCAAAGCTTGTTCATCAGACAATCCCATTGCTTTTAAAACATGAGAGGGCTCAGACGTAACCGCTGAACAAGAAGCTCCATTTGAAACCGAAATATTCCCCAAAGCCATAATCAACTGTTCGGAATTTACGCCCGGAAAACAAATATTCGTAGTATTATAAATTCGGTTTTCGGTACTTCCATTTACAAAAGCACCTTCAAATTGCAGTAAACCATTTTCTAATGTATCACGCAGTTTTTCAATCTGGATTTTACCTTTTTCTAAATCATTTAAAGCAATTTCGGCAGCTTTACCTAAACCAATAATACCCGGAACGTTTAAAGTACCGCTTCGTAATTTTCGCTGTTGTCCGCCGCCTAGAATTTGAGGAAGCAGTTTTATTTTGGCTTTCGCCGAAACATACAAAGCGCCAATACCTTTTGGACCATAAAATTTATGTGCAGAGAAAGTCAGAAAATCAATTCCTAGAGTTTTTACATCAACAAGAATCTTTCCGACTGCCTGAGTGGCATCGCACATAAAAAGTACATTTCTGCTTTTCAGAATGCTGGAAATTTCACTGACATTTTGTATGACACCCGTTTCATTATTAGAAAGCATTCCTATGAAAACCAGTGTTTTATCGGTTATAGTTTCATCTAAAAGATGAAGATCTAAAAGTCCGTCCTGACCAACAGGCAAATAGCTGATTTCGAAACCCATACTTTCCATAAAAGCACAAGTTTCGAGTACCGCTTTATGTTCAGTGGCAACTGTTATGATATGCTTTCGATCTTGATTAGCCAAACCTTTTATCGCCAGATTAATTGCCTCAGTTGCGCCCGAGGTAAAGGTTATTTCCTCCGCATCGGCATTTATTAAATCGGCAATTTGCCAGGCTGCATTTTCTACCGCTTCATTTACCGTAAGTCCCGCAATATGCTGACTTGCAGCATTGGCGTATAATTGGGTAAAATACGGAAGCATAGCCTCGAGAACGAGTTCATCAACACGGGTTGTGGCATTATTATCCAGATATATATTTTGTTGATGCGGCATAAATCAAAACTTAGTTTTGTAAAAGTACTATTTTCAATGTAAAAATAAATGTGTGTATTTAACCGCAAAGAACGCTAAGAATGTTTCTCTTAGTTATCTATAGAAAACGCAAAGTTCGCAAAGCTTTATCTACACAAAGCTTTGCGAACTTTGTGGTTTTATCACCGATCTATAATAAAAAAACCTTTGCGTCCTTTGCGGTTAAATCTCAAAGAGAAATTGTAATTATTCTAAATAAGAGTAATGTTTGAATTTTATAATTTTTTACGACTTAAGATTGTTAAATTTGTTAGAATACCAAAGTGATTTTGCTAATTTAAAAGATAGATGGAATGGCTTCTAAAAAAACAAATTTAAATAAAGTGACGGAGAACGATTCGAATTCCCGACGTGACTTTATAAAAAAATCAGGACTTTTTACCGCTCTCGCCTTGACACCGCCTTCATTGGTAATGGCTTCCGAGAAGAAATGGGATGAAAAAATTGCTGAATATTTAGAGACAGTGCCGCTTTCTATTGAAGTAAATGGCAAAAAACACAATCTTAACATCGAACCCAGAACTACTTTACTGGATTTGTTAAGAGTGCAGTTACAGCTTACCGGAACCAAAAAAGGCTGTGATCATGGTCAATGTGGTGCATGTACCGTTCACGTAAACGGAACCCGAATTTTGTCTTGCTTAACTTTGGCATCTATGCAGCAAAATGCACAGGTAACCACAATTGAAGGACTTTCAAAAGGCAAAAAACTGCACCCAATGCAGGAAGCTTTTATTAAACACGATGGTTTTCAGTGTGGATATTGTACACCGGGACAAATCATGTCGGGAATTGCCTGTATCAAAGAAGGTCATGCGAACAGCAGAGAAGAAATCAGTGAATATATGAGCGGTAATATCTGCCGATGCGGTGCTTATCATAATATCGTTGACGCTATAACCGAAGTGAAGGAAGGAGGGAAGGAACTATGAAAAACTTTCAGATAATTAAAGCATTGTCATCAGGTTCAGCCGTGTCAAGCGTCAGCAAAGAAAAAGAAGCGATGTTTATTGCGGGAGGAACCAATCTGGTTGATTTAATGAAAAAGAACGTAATCGCTCCAGACAAACTGGTCGACATAAACGGACTGAATCTTAAAAAAATAGAATTTCTAAAAGGAAAAGTTTCGATAGGCGCTTTGGCAAAAAACAGTCAGGTAGCCGAAGATACATCCATTAAAGAAAAACAGCCGCTGCTGGCTTTGGCTTTAGCGGCCGGAGCATCTCAGCAAATACGACACATGGCAACGGTTGGCGGCAATATGCTGCAAAAAACACGCTGTTCGTATTTTTATAATACCGATATGCCGTGCAACAAACGAGTTCCCAAAAGTGGTTGCGGTGCGATTGGAGGTTCAAACAGAATGTCGGCTATTTTTGGTGCTTCAGACAGTTGTATTGCCGTTCACCCAAGTGATATGTGTGTGGCTTTGGCCGCATTAGACGCGCAGGTTTTGGTGGAAGGACCAAAAGGAAAACGACAAATTAAGTTTACCGATTTTCATCGTCTTCCGGGAAATACACCCGAAAAAGACAATACTTTAGAACCTAAGGAATTGATTACTTCAGTTGAAATTCCGGATAATAATTTCACTAAAAATGTTCATTATTTAAAAGTTAGAGACAGAACGAGTTATGCCTTTGCATTAGTTTCAGTCGCTGTGGCTTTAGATATAAAAAATAATTTTATAAATGATGTTAGACTGGCTATGGGCGGTGTAGCACATAAACCTTGGAGATTAACGGAAGCGGAAGAATTCCTGAAAGGGAAAACAATTTCGGAAGAAATATTTAGACAAGCAGCCAATTTATCAATGAAAGGCGCAAGAGGATATGGTGATAATGATTTTAAAATTACACTGGGAGCCAATGCCATAACAGAAGCACTTACAATAGCAGCATCAAAATAATTAGAATTATGAGCAAGACAAGTAATATTAATAGAGTTGACGGATTTGCTAAAGTAACGGGTTCAGCGACTTATTCGGCAGAATACAAAACGGCTGGCGTTGTGTATGCCTGTTTGGTTGGAAGCACGATTGCAAAAGGAAGAATCAAAACCATTGATACTAAAAAAGCCGAATGGGCGCCGGGAGTTTTGGCGGTTATTACACATTTAAATGTGGATAAACCTTCGGGCTACGAAAAAGCAAAAGACAAACATAATTTCGGGCAGCCGCTGCAGATTTTCAAAGACGATTCGGTTTTGTATTACGATCAGCCAATTGCTTTGGTTATTGCCGATACTTTCGAACGTATGCAATATGCCGCGAGTTTAATTAAAGCCGATTATTTTAAAGAAGAACATTCGACTGAACTTAAAAAAGCTGCCGATAAAGAGAAAAAAGTTGAAACAGATAAAGGGAATGATTACCATCGCGGTGAACATGACGGATATAAAAATGCAGAAGTAGTTTTAGAAGCCGAATACACGATTCCAACCGAAGTTCATAATCCAATGGAGCTGGCGAATATTATTGCTAAATGGGAAGGAAATAAACCTGTTTTATATACAAAAAGTCAAGGTGTTGAAGGAACGCGAAAAAGTGTTGCCGGAGTTTTTGGAGTTCCGGTTGAAGATGTTGAGGTTCATTCAGAATATCTTGGAGGAGCATTCGGGATGGGATTACACACCTGGCCGTATGAAATTGCAGCATTAATTGGTTCTAAGAAATTAAATCGTCCGGTAAAATTAGTTTTGCACCGCGAGCAGATGTTTACCAATGTAGGTTTTAGACCTTACACGATTCAGAAAATGGGTCTTGGCGCAACAAAAGCCGGAAAACTGACTGGATTAACTCATGAAGCCGTTGCCATGACTTCGAGCTATGAGGATTTTATGGAAGGAACGGTAAATATGTCCCGATTTATTTATGATTGTGCCAATGTTTCGACACGTTACAGAATTGTGCCTTTGGATACCTGCACGCCAATCTGGATGCGCGGTCCGGGAGAAGCTACGGGTTCTTTTGCATTAGAATCGGCTATGGACGAACTAGCGCATAAATTAAATATGGATCCAATTGAATTTCGAAAGCTGAATTATGCAGAGAAAGATTTGGAACAAAATAAACCCTGGAGTAGTAAATATCTTCTGGAATGTTACGAAGGCGGAATGGAACGCATTGGCTGGAAAAACCGTAAAAATGAACCGGGTTCTGTCAAAGAAGGAAACTGGCTGGTTGGCTACGGAATGGGAACAGGAACTTTTGGCTGTTATAGAAGCCCGACTTCTGTAAAAGCAAAATTTTTACCCGATGGAAATTTAGTACTGCAATGCAGTGTAAACGATATGGGACCTGGAACTGCAACTATGATGACGGCAATTGGAGCCGAAATTACAGGTCTTCCTGCCGAAAATGTGATCGTCGAAATGGGAAAAAGCGGACTGCCAAAAGGCCCGACACAGGGAGGATCGGCAACGACTTCGTCTGTGGGTTCTGCGGTGCATGATTCTTGTAATTTATTAGTTAGTAAAGTATTAGAATTGGCAACACAAAACCCAGCTTTTAAAGGAATCGCTATTACAGATTTAACTTTTGAAAATGGTTTGATTTCATCTAAAAAAGATAAAACAAAAGCGCTTGCTTTAACTTCGTTACTGAGTGCCAATGAACTAGACGGATTAGAAGTTGAAAATCTCTCAAAAGGAGCAGAAGAAGCGAAGAAATACTCCATTTATTCGTTTTCAGTTCACTTTGTAAAAGTATTGGTGAATCCCAATTTAGGTAAAATACGATTGGCGCACGTGGTTTCTTGTGCCGATATCGGAACGGTTATCAATCAAAAAACATCAGCCGGGCAAATGTACGGCGGTGCAGTAGGAGGAATAGGAATGGGATTAATGGAAGCATTGGAAATTGATCATCGTTTTGGTCGCCCAATCAACAATAATTTTGCCGATTACCATGTTCCAGTAAATGCCGATATAGAAAAACAGGAAGTTTTCTTTGTTAATAAAAAAGACCCCATCAGTAACCCAATGGGAACCAAAGGTCTTGGTGAAACCGCTTTGGTAGGAATGGCGCCCGCAATTGCAAATGCGGTTTTTAACGCAACCGGAAAACGCGTAAGGGATTTACCAATTACGCTGGATAAAATTATAGAAACTGTTGCTTAAATTTTTAGCCACAGATTAAAGAGGATTAAAAATGATTTTTTTTATAGCAACGAATTACACGAATTTGCACTAATTTTTTTTCCAATTGATAATTTAAATTTGTGTAATTGCTTCGCCTGTTCGCTATCGCTCGGGTCGTGGCAAAAAAAGAAAAGTCGCAAAGCTTAAAAAAACTTTGCGACTTTGTGCCTTCGTGGCATATATCATTAAAACTTATTTAACCGTAATTGGCAATTCAACAGTTGTTTTATCCCATCCAATAACTAAATTAGCTGTAGAACCCTGAGCTGTAAAAGCAATTGATAAAGCTTCTATAACTTCATTTACTGGTTTTACAGGAACTGAAACTCTTACCACGTCTTTGCTTTCGTCGTAAGCATAAGCACCCCATAAATCGATTTCTTTATTGATAATAATAGTCCATTTATCTTTTTCAGGAATAGCAAATAAGCTGTAAGTTCCTGCTGGAATATTTTTACCGCCAATTGTTACGGCTTTGTAAAATTTAATTTCTGTATTTTCATTCGCACCAACTCTCCAAACTTCTCCAAACTTAACGATATCACCAAAAATGGTACGTCCTTTTGCTGAAGGTCTGGCGTAAGTCACTTTTACTACAGGATTTGGATTGTCTGTTTTTTTGAATTTAACTGCTTTGTTAGGGAAATAAGAAATATCAACCGGACTAGCATCAAGCGGAGCAAATTTTACCACATCTTGAGCCTGTACTGTAAAGGCAGCAAACAAAGTAACTGCCAATAAACATAATTTTTTCATAGGTTTACAATTTTTAGAATAACCACAAAGTAAGTTAATAATGAAGAAAAATCATATAAAAACAGTTTGTTTTTTGTTAATGAATTGGTAATGGCTGTTAAATTTAATTTTGCTCTTTTTTCTTTTTAGCATACCAATCCTGCATGATGTAAAAAGCTTTCTTCTTTTCACCGTCGTTTGAAATCAAACCTTTACGATTGTAACCGTCCTGAATTCCTGGAAGTAATCGTTTTGGTGATCTGAAATCAACTAAAATCCAAGGACTCGTTCCGCTTAAGTGTGGAATCTTTTCGATCATTTTTAAATTCTTGATGTATAAATATTCCTGATATTCTTCTGTCCATCTTTCGTTTTTCTCTCCGTGAAATCCAGCTTTGGCGTCACCTCCAAATTCAGAAACAAAAACAGGTTTGTTGTATGGCGTAGTCCAGAATGTTTTCTCGGCATTTTCTAAGTTACCGCCGTACCAGCCTAAATATTGATTGAAAGCAATAATGTCAAGTGATTTACCAATTTCATCGTCGATCTTTCCATTGTGCGTTAATAAAGCTGCACTGATTAATCTAGTATTATCTAATGATTTTGTATGATTTACCAAATTTGTGATGAAAGTATTTCGAGCGTCAGAAACCGGAGTTTCATTTGCCATAGACCAAATCACAATACTGGCTCTGTTTTTATCTCTTGTAATAGCGGCGGTTAACTGATCTTGGGCATTTTTATAGGTATTTTCATTTTTGAACTCAACTGTCCAGTAAACCGGAATTTCTTCCCAAACCATTAATCCCATTTTATCCGCTTCTCTAACCATGTTTTCGTTATGCGGATAATGTGCCAGACGAACATAATTACAGCCTAATTCTTTTGCCCAGTTTAGTAAGCGCAAAGCATCTTCTTCAGAATTAGCACGTCCGCCTTTAGCATTTTCCTCATGAATAGAGATTCCTCTTAAAAAGATTGGTTTTCCGTTTAATAAGATTTTGTCTCCTTGAGTTTCAATAGTTCTAAAACCAATTTTATCGTTTAATTTTTGTCCGTTAAAAGTAAGGACAACATCATATAATTTTGGACTTTCAGGCGACCAGTATGAGATTTTTTTCGCTGGAATTTCAAAATTTAAAATTCCGTCAGCACCAATTTTTCCTTTATAATTAATTTTTAATTCCGGAATAGCAATCGAAACCTGATTTTTTGCCGGATCCAAATTGTTGATTTTAATAAATCCGGAAATAACATTGGCATTCCCTTTTTTCAGCTGAACATTATAATCTTCAATAAAAGAAGCTTCTTCTTCAATTAAAGTAACATCACGTGTAATGCCGCCGTAATTCCACCAATCGGTATTAACTGTAGGAACATCTTCTTTATGACGCGTATTATCAACTTTAATGACCAAAAAGTTGTCTTTTGGTTGTACGATTGAAGTGACTTCATAATTAAACGGAGTAAAACCGCCTTCATGAGTTCCTAGTTTTTTTCCGTTTAAATAAACATCGGCTTTGTAATTAATGGCTCCCAAATACACAAAAAGACGTTTGTTAGCGGCCAGATTGTAATCGAAAGACTTTTTAAACCAAACATTTCCTTCGTAATATTTCAGTTCGGGAACTTGCGAATTCCAGTCGCCCGGAATATTGATGGTAGGTGATTTATCAAAATCATATTCTACTAATTCCTGTTTGTTTACTGCGTGATAATTAGTAAAAAAGGCTCCTTTTGCCGGTTTTTCCTGTTTGTCATATTGGTCAAGGTGAAAGCTGTAAAAACCAGTTTGGTAAGGATCGACAATGTAATTCCAAACGCCGTTTAATGATGTGGTATTTCGGTTTGGCACATTGGAGATTAAACCTTGAGATTGTCCAATAAAGGCTGAAGCCAGCAGTAAAAGGGTAATTAGTTTTTTCATTTGTAATATTTATTTTTTAATCATTTTTATACCTTTCGAAAAGGTATTCTCTTTTTTGAATTTGATAATATAAAGCCCCGATTTTAAAGACGATATATTCACATTTTCAGATAGGGTATCATGGGTAATAACTTGTTTGCCGCTGCTGTCGTAAATTCGTAATCCTGAATATTGATTTAAGATAACTTCTGACAGCTGTAATTTATCTCCAACAGGGTTTGGAAATTGTATAGACGCTTTTTCTTCTTCATGTTCTTTTGAAGATAAAGTCGTCAATTCTTCAATGCTAAAATCAGAAAAGCGCATGGCTTCGTCTCTCATATTGGCAATATCAGCCAGACTGCGATAAATTCCCCATTTTGGTCGAATAAAAGAATTGGCTGCATATACAACGCCCGCTGCGGATGTGTATGCAGGACGAATCGTTTGAATATTAGCATTGCTGTAATCCATTAAAACAGTTCCGTCGCTTACTTTTTTTATGATGATTGAATAAGTTCCCTGCAATCCAACTTTTATGGTTTCTACGGCTTCGACCCAAATTCCTTCAAACAATGACATGTTTAGATTTTGATATTTTATGGTTGCCGCTGCTGCATCTTTATCATAAATTAATTCCAATCGCGTTCCTCCGTTAGATAATTTTCGCAGCGTTAAAGTAAACAGAGGATCGTCATCATCGCCATCTACTGCTTTTACCTGGTGAATGTGCGTAAAACTTGTAGTAGGCTTAAATCCTGCCGGCACTTTAAAACGCCATTTGTATTGAACCGTTTCGCCAATTACGGCTTTTAAATTATCCGGAGAAGGATTGTACGATTTAATCTCAACACGCTGTCTGTCCGTTTTTCCCGCTACAGGTTCGTTATCCGGAGGTGTATTACTCACATGAGAATAAAACTCAAAAACATTTTTGTTCAGTTCCGTATCAAAAACCTCCGCAATATGACGTCCAAAACCGGGATGAATCGCATCTGGAGCTTCAATCGCTCCGTTTGCCGTTCCAGGAGCTAATGCATTTGTAATGAGTTCATAAGTACCTATCCCGTCAGGACCATCGGCATTTAAGGTTACCACTTGTGCATTGCCAGCAAAACTTGTCAATACTAAAACGATAATGTAAAAAGGGGTATTTTTCATAAGTATTTAGTTTAATTGATTGTTTTTTAATTCATTCTCATTTTGTCGAGTCACGCGTGAGATCCTTCGTTCCTCAGGATGACAAGATTGTGTGTAAACTTTGCTCCCGATAGCTATCGGGATTCCGGTTAAGCTAATTAACCGGAATCTTCAAATATTCTCCTTTAAAACTTTGGTTCAAAGCTGTCATTTCAATCGGATTACCTGAACCATCCGGGATTACTTCGATCGAAGCTTTTCCGTTTGCCATTTTTATAGATTCGCTTCCTGTTGGTGTTCCTTGGTTTTTTAGGGTTTTACCGCCTTTTAGGCATTGAAAATAAACACTTTCCTCATAATCTAAACAACGCAAATTATTATTGTCAATTGCAATTGCCGTAACCAGATAATTACCATTTTTTAGTTTTTCCGAAGACAATTGAAGCGAAGAAGCTGTATCATTTTTATTGAAACGATAATTCACTTTTATAGTATCAGAAACCGTTTTTCCATCTTTGTTTTTACCAATGGCAATTAGAATATTTTCTCCTTTTTTAAAGTTGACATCCCAAGTTAAACCATTTGCAGGATATAGAGAAAGGTTTCGCTGTTTTTCGCCAAGTGCTTTTCCATCATGAAATAAAGTTACTTTTTCGCAATTACTGAAAACGCTGATTGTTCTCGGCAGATTTTCAGGACCTTGACGTTCTGTCCAGGTATGCGATTCTATGTAAGCGAAAGGTTCTTTTGCCCAATAACTTTTAAAAACATAATACGCATCTTTCGGAATTCCGTTTCGGTCTACAAGTCCTTTTTGATTCATGTACGGAATATCATCTTCCGGACGTAACGGCGTTGCAAAATCCTTAAATGCCCATTGAACATTACCCACGAACTCCGGATCATTCTCGGATATATGCAAATGCCAGTCAAATAAATCTACGATATAATTTTCACTCCAATCGCCAATTTGTGCAATGTTGGCCACTTTTGTCTGTACGATTGCTTCTTCCCAGCCTTCTGATTTTATTACATTTTCGCCTGTTACCGGATTCTCGCTGTGACGCCCTACGTGGCTGTCGCCGCCATATTCGGCATGAATGAAATGTTTGTATTCTTTTTTGTAAACATCAATTGCTTTTTGGTAGCTTTTATAGCTTCCGGAATACCAGCCAGACCAGATAGAAGGGGAGAACACATCTACAATATGAGAGCCTTCATAATATTTTCTAATCGCCGTTTTTCTGGTTGGGTCAAGTTTATGTGCAATGTCGTTTAGCTCAGATAAAATAACATTTGTTTTTTCGGTATTATCGCCGTCAGGAAAATCAGGAAGCCAGTTCATTTCATTTCCAAGCGACCAGATTATAATACTTGGATGATTGTAATTTTGATTGATGATTTCGGCCAGCATATTTTTGGTATTCGTTTTCCAAACCTCATTACCAATACCGCCGCGGCACCAAGGCAGTTCGTCCCAAACCAATAAACCAAGTTCGTCGCAGGCTTTGTAAACTTCCGGATCTTGCGGATAATGCGCCAGACGAACAAAATTAGCACCCATGTTTTTGATCGATCTCATATCTGCCCAATGCTGTTCGTTGCTCATAGCAGCGCCAACTCCGGCTTGTTCTTCATGACGGTGTGTACCGCGAATTAATAAACGTTTTCCGTTAAGGTAAAAAGGGCCGTGATCTTTAAATTCAAACCATCTAAAACCTACTTTTTCGGCAACGCTGTCTCTAACTTGATTTTTTTCGGATAAAACAGCAGTCAGTTTGTATAAATTCGGTTTTTCGGTATCCCAAAGTTCCGGGTTTTTGATGTTTTCGAAAGTAATTGTCGAAGTTTTATCCGTTACAGGAATCGTTTTGCTTGCCACCTTTTTTCCTTTTGGAGTTTTAAGTGTTACCGTTAACGATAAATCTTTTGAATTATCGGCATTTACAAAAGAAGAAACGATTTCTACCGAAGCTTTTTTAGCCGAAACTTCGGGAGTTGTAATCTTTAAATTCTCGATATGGTTTTTGTATTTTGAAACCAGCCATACATCGCGCGTGATTCCTCCGTAAATAAAGAAATCACTTTTTTGAGACGGAATAATTTCGATGTCGTAACTATTATCAACGCGAACAAAAATATCGTTGTTTCTTTCTTTAATGAAATTGGTAATGTCTATTGAAAAGCCAATATAACCGCCAATATGACCTCCGGCTTCTTTACCGTTTACATATACTTTTGTGGTCACGTTTGAACCTTCAAAGTATAGTGAATAGACTTTGTTTTTATCGATCTGCGAAATATTTAATTTCTTTTGATACCAGCTGGCATCGCGTCTGTAACCCGGATTTAAATCGGTTGCATCTTCGGCGTTCCAGGTATGCGGTAAATTCAGAGAAGTCCAGTTTGCTGCTTTCTGTGCTTCGCTGAGGTTTGCGGTATGATTTTCTAAATAAAGCCAATTGTCGTTAATATTCATCTTTGTCTGAGCAAAACTGCTGCTCAGACAAATCTGAAAAAAAACAAAAAGCGCAAAAATTGAAAAAGTTTTATTCGTTTTATTCATAGTTACAAAGGATCATAGTTACAAAGGTTCAAAGGTTTTTCTGGCTCAAAGGATCAAAGATTCAAAATCTTTGTTACTTTGAACCTTTGAGCCTTTGGACCTTTATTAATGCTTCCAGAAAATAATAATCGGCGTAGATTATTGGTTCGTCAATTTCATCATGTTTTGGCCAGTTTCCTGTGCTGTGATCAAAAAGAAAAGGCGCCTTAATTTTAGAATCTAAAATATATTTATCGGTTTGTACCGATGCCATCAGTTTATCGGCGAAAGCCAGATAAGTTTGATTTTTAGTATAACCGTATAATTCATATAATGCCGATGCCATAACCATTGCGGCAGAAACATCGCGCGGTGAATTTGGAATACTTGGATCTTTAAAATCCCAATACGGAATTCCGTCTTCAGGCAGGTTTTTATTGTTTATAAAAAATTTTGCTGTTGCCTCGGCCTGCTTTAAATAGGCAGGATCTTTTGTATAGCGATAAGACATAGTAAATCCGTAAACGGCCCATCCCTGACCGCGCGCCCAAACCGAATCGTCATTGTAACCCTGCAGTGTTGTTTTCTTTCTAACTTCGCCTGTATTTGGGTTATAATCGATAACATGGTAACAGCTGTTATCTTCTCTAAACTGATTTTTCAACGTTGTATTAGCGTGTTGAATCGCTACGTCACGGTATTTTGGATTTCCTGATAATTTAGAAGCTTCAAAAAGCAATTCCAGATTCATCATATTATCGATGATAACCGGATAATCCCAAATCTCTTTATTGAAATCCCAAGAACGAATGGAACCCACTTTTGGATTGAATCTTTTGCATAAAGTTTCGGCGCCTTTAATAATTACGGCTTCATAGTCTTTCTTGTCTTCCACTTTTAGGGCTTCTCCAAAACTGCAAAACACTTTAAAACCTACGTCATGCGAATTACTGTTGACACTTTCTTTTTTGCTGAAAGGAGTCCATTTTTGAGCTTGTTCCTTATATTTTGAGTCGCCTGTTAAACGGTATAACTGCCAAAGATTTCCGGCAAAAAAACCACTTGTCCAGTCTCTCGAAGGGACTTTGCGAATCTCATTGGTTTTGATATTCATACTTCTGGGCATCGACATAGAGTCTACCGGATAATCGAGTAACATTTTGTAACGCGTTTCCAAGAGGCTGTTTGCTGCCGTTGTGTTTTTTGTTTGAAAATTAATCCCAGGTTTGCATGCTGTTACCAGCGATGCAAAGCCAAGAATTAAACAAATGAAACTAACTTTATTCATGTGCAGGTATTATTTTTTTAATGGAATATGATATCGCCACTTTTCAGTTTTATGCCGAATCATGGCGATCTCTTACTAATTAATATAACCTGTAGCGTGTATTCTGACAGATAGAGACATAACTTAAAAATCTATGCTTCTATGAATTTGATATTTCACGCAGCAGCTACATTAATTTTAATCTTTTAGTAACCAGGATTGTTTGGTTTTAAATTAGGATTAATGGCCAATTCTGTTCCTGGCAGCGGCCATAAATAATCTTTGTTTGGATCAAAATTAGCATGTGGTTCAAGACCCGCAGGACCAAATACTTCCGGACCATTTTTAAGTCTCTTAATATCGTACCATCTTACGTATTCAAAAGCCAGTTCTAATCTTCTTTCATCAATAACCATTTTTCTAAAATCGGCCTGAGATAATCCCGGTGTTACGTTTGCCGGAAAAGAAACTAGTCTTCCTGCTTTATTTCTCGCTCTTGCACGAACACGGTTTACATATCCATCTGCTTCTGTAGTTCCCGGTGTAATTTCGTTTAAAGCTTCGGCAGCAGTAAGTAAAACTTCGGCAAAACGCATTGTGATGTAATTGTGCTGCGAAGTTCTTCCGTTAGCACCTGCTTTACCCGGAAAACGGAAATATTTAGCAATATGCGGACGAGGCGCTTTTTCGTTATCGCTTGAAGGGAAAACCTGCAAAGCACCGCCCGGACCTGTTTTCTTTCTAATAATGGTATCAAAACTTACGGCTCTTCTGTAATCTCTTTGATCCCAGGTGTTGAATACTTTTAAAGAAGGAACGGCAACAGAAAATCCTTGTCCGTAGCTGTAGCTGTCATCTTTTAAAGATCCTGTAAAGAATGCTGTATAGTCTTGGCCGTAATTTCCAGAAGTTAAATTGTTGAAATCGACTGTAAATAATGGTTCTTTTAATGAAGCTGTTTTTGTAGCATTAAATAAATCCTGAAAATCAGCATCAAGACCTAAACCAAATTTTGCCTCGTTTGTTATTACATATTTAGCTTCGTCATAAGCTTTTTGGTATTGTCCTAAAGTCAAATAAACAGAGGATAAGTAACCTGCAGCTGTACCTTTTCCAGGAACGGCTTTTACTTTTGGTTTGTCTTCAAGCCATTTTTTGGCAAATTCTAAATCGGCAATAATTTTTGGGTACACATCAGCTTCTTTGGTTTTGCTTAATGAATTTACCTGTCCTACATCGTTTACA
>Ga0157370_10000342_pt1 | contig 58828 bp, 41 predicted proteins | sample C35metaG_FD_113463 | JGI IMG/M metagenome (GOLD analysis project Ga0157370, IMG submission 113463) | Corn rhizosphere microbial communities from Kellogg Biological Station, Michigan, USA - C3-5 metaG | ecosystem: Host-associated > Plants > Roots > Rhizosphere > Soil | place: USA: Michigan...
CCGCGCCGGCATCTGCCGCTGCTGCGGATACAGGATGGTCATCGGCAGCGACGGCGGCGGATACGCCGGCAGGATTTCGCGCAACCGGCCGCTCTTCAATGCCTCGTCGATGCGATAGCGCGGCATCTGCGCGATGCCCAGGCCGGCCTCGCAACAGCCGAGGTAGGCATCCACGCCGCTGACGCTGACGCATCCCGGCAGCGTCACTTCGCGGCGCTTGCGGCCGACCATGAATTCCAGCGGCTCGGCGCGATGGGTGGTCGGCGACGCCCAGTTCACCGCCAGGTGGCCATCCTGCAGCGCGGCCAGCGAATCGGGCAGGCCATGCCGGCGCACGTAGGCGGCGCTGGCCACGGTAAGTTGCTCAAGCACGCCCACACGGCGGCCGACCATGCCCGAATCGCCCAGCTCGCCGACGCGCAGCACGCAATCCACACCCTCGCGCACCAGGTCGACGAAGCGGTCGCCGGTGCCGATGTCCAGCTGGATCTGCGGGAACCGCGCGAAGAAATCGCGCAGCGCGGGAATCACCAGCAGCCGTGCCAGCGTCGCTGGCAGGTCGACCCGAAGACGGCCCTTCGGCTGCACCAGCGCTTCGCGGAAATCGGTCTCGACCTCGTCCATGTCGGCCAGCAATCGCACGCAATGTCCGTAATAGGTTTCGCCATCGCGGGTACTGCGCACGCGGCGGGTGGTCCGCTGCAGCAACTGCGCGCCGAGCCGCGCTTCCAGCCGCTTGATCGCGTGGGTGACGGTGGCGCGCGGCAGGTTCAGGTCGTCCGCTGCGGCGGTGAAGCTGCCCAGTTCGACGATCCGTGTGTACAGCCGCATGGCTTCGAGACGGTCCATGGCGATTGTTGTTCCAAGTTGAATGGTGATGGCCATTATTGAATATTTATCCGGCCACCGTCACGGCGCACCATGCACCCACCTTTCACCCACCGGAGCGACACCATGCAGACCCGCACCCTCGGCAACAATGGTCCCCAGGTCTCCGCCCTCGGCCTCGGCTGCATGGGCATGAGCGCGTTCTACGGCCAGCACGACGACGCCGAATCGATCGCCACCATCCACCACGCGCTGGACCGCGGCCTCAATCTGCTCGACACCGCCGACATGTACGGCCCGCACACCAACGAGGTGCTGGTCGGCAAGGCGATCAAGGGTCGCCGCGAGCAGGCCTTCATCGCCACCAAGTTCGGCATCGTGCGCGATCCGGACAACCCGCAGGCGCGCGGCGTCAATGGCCGTCCGGACTACGTGCGCGCCGCCTGCGACGCCAGCCTGCAGCGCCTAGGCATCGACACCATCGACCTGTACTACCAGCACCGCGTCGACCCGAACGTGCCGATCGAGGAGACCGTCGGTGCGATGGCCGAACTGGTCGCCGCCGGCAAGGTGCGCTACCTCGGCCTGAGCGAGGCCTCCGGCACCACGCTGGAGCGTGCGTACAAGGTGCATCCGATCGCCGCGCTGCAAAGCGAGTTCTCGCTGTGGACGCGCGACCCGCAAACGAACGGCATGCTGGCCGCCTGCCGCAAGCTCGGCGTCAGCCTGGTCGCCTACTCGCCGCTGGGCCGCGGTTTCCTTACCGGCGCGATCCGTTCGCCGGACGATTTCGACGCCGACGACTACCGCCGCAGCAGCCCGCGCTTCATGGGCGACAACTTCGCCCGCAACCTGCAGCTGGTCGAGCAGGTGAAAGCGCTGGCCGCCGACAAGGGCTGCTCGCCGGCACAGCTGGCCCTGGCCTGGGTGCTGGCGCAGGACGACGATGTGCTGGCCATCCCCGGCACACGCAAGCGCAGCCGGCTGGACGAAAACCTCGGCGCACTCGACGTGCGGCTGAGCACCGCCGAACTCGCGGCGATCGACGCGGTGTTCCCGCCCGATGCCGCCGCCGGCAACCGCTACGCCGACGCGATGATGCACATGGTGAACGTGTAAGCACCCCGCATTCCGCGCAGGAGCCCGCCGGCGGGCTCCTGCGGGAACGAGGGATGCCGGTGGGGAAGCGGCTAAACTGCGCGGCATGAGCACCCCCGAACACTCCCCGCTCGGCAAGGACACCGTCTACGCCGACCGTTACGATCCGAGCCTGCTGTTTCCGATCCCGCGCGCCGACAAGCGCGCGGAAATCGGCGTGGCCGAGCCGCTGCCGTTCCACGGCGTGGACATCTGGAACGCCTACGAGCTGTCGTGGCTCGACGGGCGCGGGAAACCCGTGGTGGCGCTGGCCGAATTCCACGTGCCGGCGGCTTCGCCGAACATCATCGAATCGAAGTCGTTCAAGCTGTACTTGAACGGCTTCGCGCAGGAACGCATCGCCAACGCCGAGGCGCTGGCTACGACGCTGATGCACGACCTGTCGGCCGCCGCCGGCGCGGTGGTCAACGTGCAACTGCGCAGCGCGAACGCCGCGGCACTTCCCGTCACCGATCTGGATGGACGTCTGCTCGACGAGCAGGACATCGCCATCGACCACTACGGCCCGCCGAACGCCGACTTCCTGCAAGCGGACGCCGGCGCCACACCCGTCGCCGAAACCCTGGTCTCGCACCTGCTGCGCTCGAACTGCCCGGTCACCGGACAACCCGACTGGGGCAGCGTGCAGATCGCCTACTGCGGCGCGCCGATCGGCCACGCCGGCCTGCTGCGCTACCTGGTCTCGTTCCGCACCCACAGCGAATTCCACGAACAGTGCGTGGAGCGGATCTTCGTCGACCTGATGCGGTGCTGCGCGCCACAACAACTCAGCGTGTACGCACGCTACACGCGCCGTGGCGGTCTGGACATCAACCCGTTCCGCAGCAGCACGCCGGCCACCCCCGGCAACCCGCGCACCGTGCGCCAGTGACCCGGGCCGGCCGGCACATCACGGCACCGTATCGAAGCTCTTCACCCGGGTCGATTCGCTTGCCGGCGTGACGCCGAAGTGAAAGTTCACGCGGGATGGCATGCCCGCTAATCGGCGCTTCATTTGTCCGGCGTTAGCCTCGACAACCTGAGCCCCGGCGCATGGATGACGCAGCGGCAAGTACCAGGGAATGGCATGCGCCAACTCTTTGCCAGTGGAGTTCCGATGAAACGACCAAGCCTGACCACCCGTCTCCTGCAGATCGCCGGCCTGGGCAGCCTGCTGCTGCTCGGTGCCTGCGGCAAGCACGAAGCCCCGCCACCCACGGCGCCGCCTGCCGCCAGCAGTGCAGCCGCGGCCGCCAGCGTGGCGGCCGCGGCAACGACTCCGGCCAAGCCCGGCACCGCGATGGCGGCGGCCGTGCCGGCAACCGCCGGCAGCAGCGCCGCGGTTGCACCGGCCTCGGCCGCCTCGACCGCCCCTCCATTTGCATTCGGCAAACTGACCCTGGGCGATGCGGTCAATGCGGGCCACGAGGTAACCCGTGTGGCCGACCATTTCGCTTCGGACGACAAGACGCTGTATGCCAGCGTCGCCACGGTCGGCAGCAGCAGCGGCGCCACCTTGAACGCAAAGTGGAGCTATCTGGAAGGCGGCGGCCAGCTGGTCAGCAACATCAGCCAGTCGGTCGCCACCGACGGCCCGGCCATCACCACGTTCAAGGTGCAGAACCCGGACCTGTGGCCGGAAGGCAAGTACAAGGTCGAGATCTCGATCGACGGCAAGCCGGTCGCCAGCCAGGATTTCAGCATCGGCAAGCGCTGAACCATCCGCGGCACGCCGCGCGGACAACGTCGAACGGGGCAGCCACGCTCTCTTCGCGATCATGCCCGGCCATGACCAATGGTGCAGGCGCGGGCGAGCGCGGGCGCCTAGACTGGGCGCCGGCCTTCTGCCTGGGGAATCCGTATGCGCCTGCGTTCCGTACTGTGGATGCTGTTCGGTCTGGTCGCGTTGCCGCCGCAGGCAACGGCATCCGCGAACGTGGCCATGTCGCAACCGTCGGTATCGCCGGACGGCGGCCAGATCGCCTTCGTCGCGAATGGCGGCATCTGGACCGTGGCCAGCAACGGCGGCAAGGCCCGCCTGCTGGTCGCCGATGATGGCGGCGCGGACTCGCGCCCGCTTTACTCGCCCGATGGCAAACAGCTGGCATTCCAGTCCGATACCGGCGGCGAAGGCAGCGGCATCTATCTGCTCGATCTTGCCAGCGGCAGCCTGCGCCGGCTGACCTGGGCCGACGGCAACAACCAGCTCGACGCGTGGTCGCGCGACAGCCAGTGGATCTACCTGAGCTCCTCGCGCGACAACGTCGGCGGCATGGCCGGCGTCTACCGGGTGCGCGCCAGCGGCGGCACGCCGATGCCGGTGTCGATGGAAAGCTACCGCAATGAAGCCATGGCGGCGCCCGCGCCCGACGGCGCGTCGCTGGCCCTGGTCGGCGGCGGCATGGGCGACTGGCAATGGTGGCGGCACGGCCACAGCCACATCGACGAAGGCGCCGTCTGGCTGCTGCGCGACGACGGCAGCCACCAGTACACCCGGATCACCCCCGACGACGCCCGCACCGAATGGCCGATGTGGGCGCCGGATGGCCGCGCGCTGTTTTACATGAGCGGCCGCAACGGCGCGGAGAATATCTGGCGGGTGCCGCTGGGCGGTGGCAGCGAAGCGGCCGTGACCCGTTTCACCGACGGTCGCGTGCTGTGGCCCAGCCTGGCGGCAAACGGCAGGTTGCTGGCCTTCGAGCGCGACTTCGGCATCTGGACGCTCGATCCGGCCAGCGGACAGGCCACGCCGCTGGCGATCGAGCTGTCCGGCGCCATCCGTGGCCCGCAGGCGAAATACGAAAACCTGAGCCACGGTTTCAGCCAGATCGCGCTGTCGCCGGATGGCAAGAAGCTGGCGCTGATCGCCCACGGTGAAGTGTTCGCCACCGACGCCGCCAAGGGCGGTCATGCGCGTCGGCTCACCCGCACCGCGGCGGCGGAATACGACCTGGCCTGGGCGCCTGACAGCCGCCGCCTGGTCTACGGTTCCGAACGCGACGGCCACGGCCAGCTCTATCTGTACGACTTCGCCAGCGGCAAGGAAAGCGCACTCGCCGCCGGCGATGCCGGCGAGGACACCGCGCCGCGGTTCTCCCCCGACGGCAAGCAACTGGCCTTCCTGCGCAACGACCGCGAACTGTGCGTGCTGGACCTGGCCAGCGGCAAGCTGCGCGTGCTGGCGAAGGCACCGATCGACCTGCCGCGTCCGCTCGATTCGAGCCAGCCGTTTGCATGGTCGCCGGATGGTCGCTGGATCGCCTACCTCGGTTGGGGGCCGCGCATGTTCCGCAACGCGCAGGCGGTGTCGCTCGCCGACGGCCGGCAGGTCGCGTTGAGTTCGCTCGCCAACACGGGGGCCGACAACGTGCTGTGGAGTCCCGACCGCCGCAGCCTGTTTTTCACCACGGGCCAGCGCACCGAGGAAGGGCGCATCGCGCAGGTCGACCTGCTGCCGCGTACGCCGGTGTTCCGCGAGGATCGCTTCCAGGATCTGTTCAAGCCGAAGCCGGCCGGCGACAAGAAGCCCGCGGACGAAGCGGACGGCGAGGCGGCGAAGACCCCGGTGCGGATCGACGCGAACGGCATTCGCGAACGACTGAGCCTGCTGCCGGTGGGGCTCGACGTGGGCGCGGCGCAGATCAGCCCTGACGGCAAGACCCTGCTGCTCACCGCCGAGGTCGCCGGCAAGCAGAACCTGTACAGCTGGTCGCTCGATCCGCTGGCGAAGGAGCCGCCGGTGGCGACCCAGCTCACCAGCACGCCGGGCGAAAAGGAGGATGCGCAATTCAGCCACGACGGCAAGCGCGTGTTCTACCTCGACGCCGGCAAGATCCAGTCGCTGGCGCTGGACGGCAAGAACAAGCCCGAGGCCCTGGCCGTCGACGCCGCACTGGAAGTGGATTTCGACAGCGAGAAGCGGGTGGTGTTCGAGCAGGCCTGGAGCTGGCTGCGCAATACCTTCCACGACCCGGCCATGCACGGGGCGAACTGGAACCAGGTGCACGCCACCTATGCGCCGCTGATGGCCACGGCGGCGACGCCCGCGGCGCTGTACCGCCTGCTCAACCTGATGGTCGGCGAACTCGATGCCTCGCATTCCGGCGCGCGCCCGCCGCAGCACCGCGAGCCGATCACCGGCCAGCTGGGGCTGACGTTCGATCGCGCCGCCTACGAGCAGCATGGCCGCTTCCGCATCGATGACGTACTGCCGCTGTCGCCCGCCGACGTCGCCGGCGGCATCAAGCGCGGCGACTATCTGCTGGCGATCGACGGCGAGCCGCTGGATGCGGGCAGCAACCTGGCCGAGCGACTGGCCCACCGCATCGGCGAGAAGGTCAGCCTGCGCATCGCCGACAATGCCGGCGGCGCGCACGCGCACGACGTCGCGGTCAAGCCGGTCGACAGCCATGCGCTGGCCGACCTCGCGTATCGCGCCTGGACGGCGACCAACCGCGCCTATGTGCTGAAGGCCAGCGGCGGTCGCCTCGGCTACGTGCACCTGCGCGACATGTCGAGTGAATCGCTGCAGGATTTCTACAAGGACCTGGACGCGCAGAACGCCACCCGCGACGGCGTGGTGATCGACATCCGCAACAACTTCGGCGGCTTCGTCAACGCCTATGCGCTGGACGTGCTCTCGCGCCGGCCCTACCTCAACATGACCTTCCGCGGCTTCGACAAGTCCGAGCCCGCGCGCAGCATCCTGGGCCAGCGCGCGTTGGAACGGCCTACGGTGCTGATCACCAATCGCGTCACGCTGTCCGACGGCGAGGATTTCTCCGAAGGTTATCGTGCGCTGGGCCTTGGCAAGATCGTCGGCGAACCCACCGCCGGCTGGATCATCTACACCTCAGCCGGCAAGCTGATCGACGGCGGCACCGTGCGCCTGCCCTTCATCACCATCACCGACAACCACGGCCAACCGATGGAAGGCCATCCGCGCCCGGTCGACATCCCGGTCAGCCGGCCACTGGGCGAATCCTTCCAGCACAAGGACAGCGACCTGGATGCCGCGGTTCAAAGCCTGCTGGGCACCGCAGGTGACTCGGGCAACGGTTGACCGGGGCCTGACGCGACGGCGCCCTCGCCAGGGCGCCGTCATTCAGAACTTGCCGCTGACGCTGATGCCGAAGGTGCGCGGCGCGCCGGGAATGAAGGTCGGCAGGCCGAAGTTCTCGCCGGTGTTGCCGCCGTCGATCAGGTACTTGCGGTTGGTCAGGTTGCTGCCCCACAAACCCAGGTCCCAGCGACCGCCCTCGAGGCTCACGCCGGTGCGCAGGTTGAGCAGGCCGTAGGCGGCTTGCGCGTAAGCCGGATTGTTGTCGTCCTCGAAATACACCCGCGAGTGCCAGGTGTAGCTGGGCCGGAAATAGAACGCGCGGCCGTCGCCCAATGGGACATTCCACAACAGACCCAGCGACGCCGCGTTGTCCGGCGCCAGGCGCAGGTGGTTGCCCGCGTACTGCTGCGGGTTGCCGTTCTGGTCGGTGCCGTCGAAGCGCGCATGCAGGTAGCTGTAGTTGAAGAACGCGCTCAGGTTGTCGCCGAACGACCGTTGCAAGGAAGCCTCGAAACCCGGCGAGTGCGCGCGGCCGGAGTTCACCGCGATGTACTGCCCGTTCCGGTACACCTGACTCTGGAAGTTGGTGTAGTTGTAGTAGAACGCGGAGAGGTCGTAGGCGAACTTGTTGTCGAATGCCGAGCCCTTGATGCCCACCTCGTAGTTCCACAAGGTTTCCGCCGGCAGCACCGTCTTCGTATAACTGCCATCCGGATTGACGTTGAAGGTGAGCGCATCCGGCCGGCGTCCGCGCGATACGCTGACGTAGGCGTTGACATCGTCGTTGACATGCCAGCTGCCGATCAGTCGGCCCACCACCGAGTTGGTGCTCTTCGCATTGGTCAGCAGTCCGTGGGTCGGCGCGAACAGGTCGTTGGGCGCGGTGATGCCATTGACGCCGGCGCCGAACAGCGCGAAAGCCGAGCCGATACTGGCCGCATTGGCACCGCTGGCATCGAACACCTGGTAGCCCGCGGTGATGTCCTCGTGCGACACGCGCAGGCCGCCGGTGATGTCGAAGCGGTCGCTGACGCGCCAGGTGCCATCGGCGAACAGCTCGGTCGAGCGCGTGCTGCCGTGGTTCTCGAAGCCCTCGCTTTCGTTCGGGTTGAGCGGGCTGTTGAGCAGCGGAATCACGCTGTACGGCTGGTTCGGCTGGAAATTCGAGGTGAGCAGCGGCGGGTCGGTCGGACCGAACAGCAGGTTGACCACGGCAGGGTCGAGACTGCGCGCCAGCGGAATCAGGTCGACCAGCAGACTGCGCTCGTCGGTGTGGAACGGCACGGCCTGGCTGCCGTTCTCGTAGAAGTAGTTGGCGCCGACGAAGCCGGTGAAGCGCCCGCCGCTGTCGTAGTTGAAGCGCACTTCCTGGCTGGCCTGGTGGCTGCGCGAATGATTGCCGAAGTTGAGCAGGTCGAGCTGCGAGCCGTCGGCGTCGAACGACTCGGTGGAGTCGAGGCGGCGCAAACCGGTGATCGTGTTCAGCGTCCAGTTGTCGTCGAGGCGGAAGCTGCCCAGCGCGGTGAGGCTGTAGATCTTGCGGCGGATGCCCAGCGCACCGCCCTCGTTGAGATCGGCATCGCCGAACACATCCGTCGAACCGTTCCGGTTCGGCAGCAGGCTGCGGAAATCCGTGCCCGGCGGGGTGTCGAGCTGGTAATTCGCGATGACGTCGATGGCGCCCTGGTCGCCGGTCTTCACGTGCAGGCTGGCGCGGATCGCCCGCGTGTCCTCGCCGTTGAGCCGGCCGCCGGCAAGGTTGCGGATGTAGCCATCGTGCGCGCTGTCGTAAATCGCCACGCGCCCATCCACGTTGGCACCCAGCGGGGTATTGAAGAAGCCGGTGAGCATGCGGCTGCTGTAGTTGCCGAACTCGGCGGTGAAGCCGCCGGACCTGGTGTCGCCGGCCTTGTTCGAGATCAGCGAGAGTGCGCCGCTCTCCGCGCCCCGGCCGAACAGCGTGCCCTGCGGACCGCGCAATACCTCGATGCGATCCATGTCGTACAGCGCCACGATCGAACCGACCGCGCGGCTGATGTCCACCCCGTCCTGGAACACCGACACCCGCCCCGGCGTGTTCGACGCGGTATCGTCGGAGGTGATGCCGCGGATCGCGATACCCGGCGTGTTCGGGCTCTGCACCTGCACCTGCACGCCGGGCGCATAACGGCTCAGGTCATCCATATGGGTGATCCCGAGCGTCTTCAGGAAATTCCCCGAATACGCCGAGATCGAGATCGGCACGTCGATCACCTGCTGCTCGCGCTTCTGCGCGGTCACCACGATCCGGTTGAGGTTGATCGCGTTGGCCGAGGACGGCGCGCTGCCGGCCGAGGCCGGAGCATCCGTCGACTGCGCCGACGCCGCCAGCGGCAACAAGCCGATCAGCAGGACATGAATCGACCACGCCAGCCGACGCCGAGTCGGGATCGACCTACCGGCACTCCAGTTCGAATTCGACATGCATTCCCCCGTGCCATGTTTGGGTCGCCCCTCTCGGGTCGCGACTGACGATCGCCGCGCATTCCCCCGGAATGCGCCACCTCGTGCCCGCACGCTACTACGGACGCCACGCGACAGGCTTGCTGCGGTGCGATAGCCGGAATCCACAGGCTGCGCCGTCGCGCAATCCGATGACAAACCGGGGGATGAGAAATGGTGCCCCGGCGGGATCCGCACTAGTGACGCCGTGCACTGATATATCAGCATACAGTAGGACAACGACTCTACTCATGCCCCCAAAAATGCCCCCAAACTTATTGGACTACCTTGGACGGTTCCGTATTGGCGTGGATCGCAGAGCGAATGTCGCAAACTCAAGGGATGAATGGATGTCACGAATTCAGCCGAGATGCTTACCCCCAGCGCTTGCGTACACCATTGAACTCGATCATCTATACAGCCTCGTCCATATGACATCGATCATCAGGTTTCAACCGTAAAAGTTCCGACGCCTCCATACTGACGTATGGATGTTCGCTTTGAACTCGATAGGTTAGAGCACTGCCATTCTAAGTCAGGTGGCACGCCGCGCCCAATTTCTCCGCAGATAGGCACCACGTGCTTCGATGCGAAGCTCTACCGTCGTTCCTTCTCCGAACCGAAACGACAGTTCAAACCGGGCACCGATCCGTTCAGCGCGCTCGCGCATACCGGTGATCCCAAAATGCCCTTTTGAATCTGCATTTCCGGTTCCGCTTGGATCGAGCCCCGTACCATCATCAATCACGCTGATCACGAGAGCCGACCGCGTAAATTGAGTCACACACTCGATGGTATTGGCCTCTGCGTGCCGAAAGGCATTGATGAGTGCCTCATGCGTAATCGCGAATACCTCGCGTACGATCGTTGGATCCAGTGGTCGTGCGAGACCGCGTTGGGTGACTACAAAGGCCGCGCCATACAGGTCTGAAAGTTCTCTTCCCGCCCCTCGCAGCGCATTCGTGAGCTCGCCCGCTTCCAGTTCCGGTGAGCGCAGTTCGCTGACCCGGTCGCGCCCTTCGGCGATCACCGAGTCGGCCTGCGCAAGCGCGTTTTCAAGCGCCAGTCGGCTCGGGGCCTGGATTGGCAGGCTGTCCGTCGCCAACTGAAAGCGCAATATCAGTGCGTGGATCGACTGCAGCAATGTGTCATGCAGTTCCCGGGCAATGCGCACCCGCTCGGCATGCCGGGCTTCATGGCGCTCACGAACCCGCTCTCCGTAGCGGCGTACGCGCAGAATCACGAAGCCTGCAACCGTCAACGCACAAGCAACCGCACACAACAGGGCAAACCAGACGGTCTGGTACCAGGCTGGAGCGATCTCAAATGCCAGTGCGGCCCCCTCCTTGTTCCAGAGGCCGTCGTCGTTTGAGGCCATGACTTTGAAGCGGTAACGACCCGGACGCATGTTCGTGTAGAACGCCTCACGCCGATCGCCGGCGTCCTGCCAACGCGTGTCGACCCCTTCGAGAAAGTAACGAAAGCGCACTCGCTCGGGTACGGCCAGGCTCGTCGCCGTAAATTCCATGTGCACCCGGTTCGTGAGTGCGGGCAAGCGCAACCCTTCAGTGGCGGGAAGCATGCCTGCGTCGGTGCCGATGGAGCGGATAAAAACATGCGGCACAACCGAGTTGGAGTGAATATTTGCCGGGTCAATCCAGGCGAAGCCGAGACTTGTCTCGAACCAGATCTTGCCATTGTCCGCAACGCCCGCGGTTGGGCCAATGGGCTGGAGCGCCACACCTGGTAGCCCGTCACGGTAATCAAACACGCGAAAGTCCGATCGATAGGCGGGATCATGAAATGCGCGGCGAAGATCGCTGGTCGATATGCGAATGACCCCTTTGCTGGTATTGAGCCAGATCTCGTTCGAGGACCGCGCGATACCGGTGACACCGATGAGCGGCATGGAGCCCAATGCCCGCAGGCACATGAAGGTATTGCCTTCTTTCATGACCATGCCACTGTCGCCACCGGCGAGCAGGTCGTTACCCTCCACGCTTAGTGATGCGATCAGGCGCACGCAAGTTTTATAGTGTTTGACGTTGAGTACTTTGCCCGTGCCGTTGAAGCTCATCAGCGTGCCACCCACGTACCCTACCCAAACCAGCCCGTCTTCGCTGGTGTCCATAACGACAGCGCCATCAGGTGGACTTTCAGGAACGGGCTGCTGCCAACCCTTGCTGGTCAGATGCTGCAGTCCGCTCCCCGCCGTGCTTACCCAAACACCATCAGCGCCGTCAGTCGTCATCTTGTGGAGTTCTTCGGAACCCATGAATGCCGGGTAGGCAAAGCGGACCAGATGGCCATCGCCATATCGCCAAACCGCGCTGCGCCCGCCGGTCCACAGGGTTCCTTTGGGGTCGACATAGATGGGGTGCACATCGTCCGGGACAGCGACGTATGGCACCAGCCGGCTGTCTTCAATGCGGTATACCTGCTTTCCGGCAGCTCGATAGGCAACACCGTTGCTGAAGCTCATCTGCTCGATCAGCCGCTGTGCAGTGGTCATATTCGGGATGACAAACACACTCGACGGACGAAGGCTGTCCAGACCCAGGTTCGTGCCGACCCAGACGGTGTCTTCCATATCCTGAAACAACGGCGTCATCGCATTCGACGTCATGCCCATCGCGGAGTCGAAGCGCTCGGTTAGTCGATTCGTCGTCAGATATTCGCCATCCGCCTCATTCGCGGGAGTCGTCAACAGAAACGTCAGATGATTCGTTTGGGGGTCGGTACCCCATAGCCATCCGCGGCGGTCGAACATCAGTCGGTCGGCCATGACGCGATCAGTGTCGAGCGAGCGTGCCGGCGGAGCCATCGGATGATGGGTGTTCAGCCCGGGCAGTGCGCGAGTGCCGACACTCTTGTCAGACAACCACAAGGTACCGTCGGGTGCGCGTGCGAGCAACGAGGTGTTGCGTGTTTCCACATTGGTCGATTCAAACCGATGGGTGCCCTTGCGCAGAAACATCAGGTGCCCTTCGCCCGTCACCCATAGCGTGCCGTCCGGATCGAGCAATACCCAACCGGCACCACCCGGCTCAAATCCCCAGCCACTCCCTGCAACAGTCCATACACCCTTTTCATAACGCAATAGTCCGCCCTGGGACGCTGCCCACACCACACCGTCAGACTGTACGACGATGGCTGTAATCCAGCCCTGGGGCATATGTGGACCGAGGGGAAAGTCGATCAGATGACCGGCCTGGAGAAGGGACAGGCCGCCTTGGTAGTAACCAATCCACAAATCACCGTTCGTGGCCATCGCCAACGCGGTAATGTTGCTGGTGGGAAATAGCTGGCCATTGCTCAGTTGCGCTGGCTCAAAACTTACTCCGTCAAAACGGTAGAGGCCCGAGCCAGTGCCCAGCCAAAGATATCCGTCCTTGCCCTGGGTCATCGCCCAGATGTCTGCCGGGGCCCCACGCAGTGCGCCCCACGAGGTGTGCTGCAACTGTGGTATGCCCGTGTCAGGCCTGGTAAAAGCCGATGTTTGCCCCGTCAGCACAAGGGCAAGCATGAAGCCTCCCGCCGCAATAGCGTGTCGCAGCCTCCTCATGCGTACCTCTCCACCCGCATCGACGTATTTCTGCTGACATCGTTTCGCAATTCGATGTTGTCACTACGCGGGTCGCGCCGAGTGGCACCCGAGGAGCACCTGATCTACCAGACTTTATACGCTGACTATCCGGCCATGGGCATCCATCCCCATTACGAGGCAAGGCAATGCGCACGTCATAAGTCCGATGGATCGCGCTGGTTATGCACTCATCAAGAAAAGGGCGCCCTCGGGCGCCCCTCTCGATATCAGGCTGGTACTTACTTGGCCGGTGTTTTGGCCGCTGCTTCGATGAGCTTGACCACTTCAGCCGGATGGGAAATGTAGACAGCATGCGATGCCTTGACTTCGATGACATGGCTGTTGGACCGTTTGTACATCCAGCGCTCGAGTTCGGGATTGATCGAGTGGTCCTGAGTCGCGACCATCGCCCAGGTCGGCTTGTTCTTCCAGGCTGCGCTGGTGATGGGCTGGCCGAGCGCACCGCCGTTGACGAATACCTGAGAACGGGCCATGAAATCCGTTTGTTCCTTGGGCAGGTCCGCCGCAAAATCGTTGGCGAACGATGCCGGGTCGATGTACAGAAACCCGTCCGGCGTTGGCTTGATACCTTTGCCTTCAGCCGGCATCTTCTGGAGCAACGCACCAGGCACTTCACCCGTATCCGGTTGGAGCGCTGCGATATAGACAAGCGCAGCCACCTTCGGATCGTTGCCCGCTTCGGTGATGATGGCGCCGCCGTAGCTGTGGCCGACCAGCACGACGGGACCGGCCTGCATGCCGATGACCCGCTGGGTTGCCTTGACGTCTTCGGCAAACGAGGTCTCGGGCTCCTGCACAATGGAGACGTTGTAGCCCCTGTGCATGAGAAGAGTGGCCACCGGCTTCCAGCCCGAGCCATCCGCGAACGCGCCATGGACGAGAACCACGTTCTTGACACTCGCTGCAGGCGGCGTTGCATATGCGGCCGCCGAGCCCACCATCATGGCCAAGGCCAAAGTCAACTTGCTCTTCATGTGTATATCCTCAAGGTTGTGATTGACAGCATCAGATCGTTAGGTTTCTCGACCCGTAAACGCTCATGCGCGGACAAACATTCGCTGAACTTGCTCGCTTGCATGGTTTGTCGCACCGATGGAAGCAATTACCTCTGCCACGCTGCTGCCGCGTAGGCCCGCCATCGTCGGTTTGCCATCGCGCACGAAGGTGTACACATGGGTCACCAGGACAGCCGCAACCGCCTGGACATGTGTGGCCTGGCTGGCAACAGCGTTTGCGAACACGTCGCTCTCAAACAGGCGACGTGCGTCCAGCGCGGACGCAAAGCCGATTTCGATCACGCCGATGCGAAGCATGTCGTCAATGACGTCGTGCGGCACCGGCGACGGCGGCTGCGGATGGGCGTTGTCGAATGGCTCGGGGAGATGGAGCCGCAATTTGACTACTTCCGGCTGCGCCGACAGCTGCGTCGCGAACTCCGTCAACCATGGTCCAAGCCGTCCATTCGGGCGCTCGCTGAAATACACGTGCAGCCTGTAAAGGCGGTCGACCCTATTCGGCACACCATCGGGGTCGTTATCAACAAATGTCTTTGAGCCGTTTGGAAGGCTGTATGCGGCATCCCAGCCAAAGACGTTCACCTCATCGCCGAAGAGGATCGGACTCGATTCAATGAAGCGAGCGGCCTCGTCAACGCTGGAAAATCCAATCTCCACCGCGCCATCAAGCTCGATGTCCAACTGACGTACGCCTTCACCCACGGGCCACAGCCGCGCGGTCCGCTCGGTGGAGAAGTGATGCTGCACATAGAACCCGAGCCCCGGCAGTCGCGAACACAATGGTGCGTGCACATCTCGCCAATACTGGGCAAACAATGCATGCGGCAGTCCCTTGAGCCGACGGACAATGGAATAGGTCTGAGTACGGATGGCCGCGTCCCGACTGCCGAAATCAAAGTCTGTTTTCATGAAGCCTCCACTGCATGGGATGGTTCACCCGTTGGGGTGGTCTTTGCATGCACAGATGATTGCAAGCAGAACGTTGTCCTGGCTTGCGCGTGATGCTCGTACTTGGCTAAAAACGCCTTCATACGCACACACCTCGTCCGACGAAAGGCGATTTCGTAACCGAAAAAAAAGGCACCCCACAGGGTGCCCTTTGTCATTACGCTGCGACCTTTTCGCGATAGGGCTCGAAGTCGGTGTAGTGCAGTTCGGTGCCTCCCCAAAACGCGTCCCTTACATAGGGCGTCAGCGGGAGGTTGCGACGCAGGCGCTCAGGCAGGTCCGGGTTGGACGTGAAAAACCGCCCGAACGCAACGAGGTCTGCGTCACCTGCTTCGAGAATGGCGTCCGCACCAACTCGCGTAAAACCACCGGCGGCGATGATGGAACCGTTGAACACTTGGCGGAGAAAATGTGAGGCGACGGGAAGCTGATGCTCGTCGACAGTTTCAACGCCCATGACGCGCGGTTCGATGATGTGCAGGTAGGCAAGCCCGAAATCATTGAGCTTTTCGGCAAAGCTGCCGAACGTCTCCTCCGGATTGCTGTCGGAAATACCGCCCCAACGACCACTGGGCGAGACGCGCACGCCGACCCGCGACGCGCCAAACACTGACGAGAATGCTTCGACGACTTCGAGTGGCAGACGAGCGCGCTTTGCCACGGTGCCGCCGTACGCGTCATTGCGTTTGTTGGTGCCATCTTGCAGGAATTCATCCATCAGATAGCCGTTGGCCACGTGCAGCTCGACACCGTCGAGTCCCGCCTCTTTTGCGCGGACGGCTGCCGTGCGGAAGGAATCAATCAGAGCAGGAATTTCATGAAGTTCAAGGGCACGATGCGGGGAGACTGGCACCCAGCCATCCTGCGTGAGAGCTTCTCCCTCAAAAGGAACCACGGACGGGGCGACCGGCAGACGACCCTCGCTGAGATCGCTGTGTGACTGACGGCCATCATGGGAGATCTGCATGAACAAGCGTCCACCCTTCAGATGGACGGCGTCAGCAATGCGCGCCCAACCCTCCACATGACGATCGGTGTAGATGCCCGGCGCACCATAGTAGCCTCGGCTGTCAGAAGACGGATGGCTCGACTCGGTGATGATGAGTCCGCCTTTGGATGCGCGCTGGCGGTAGTACTCCACCATCATGTCGCTCGGAGCCTCGTCGGGCTCGGCACGCAAACGCGTGGTCGGCGCGTGCACCACGCGGTGCTTGAGTCCATAGGGACCAAGCCGGACGCCTGAAAACAGGGTAGGAGTGGTTTGGTTGTCCATTAGCAAAACCTCATGAGCGTGGCACCGTTCGGCTCGGCCACATTGGTCCCTTAAATGCGTGCGGGTATCCCGGGTTAAAGTCCTCCAGATGGCCGAACTGTTTGGACTGTCGATCCGCAAACTCCAACTTCCAAATACGTGGTCTCGAACAGACGGCTTAGCATGCGTGCCGCCGTCGGTCGATCGGCCAGTCAGGTCGCTGAGCCTGCCGATGCGGGCACATCCATGTGTATCCGCACGCCGTGTTCCGAAGATCGTTCCGCTGCCTCAATCAAATCGTGCATACGCACGGCATCGGCAAAGGTCGGTGCGGTGTGGGTACCGTGTGCGACATCGTGGGCAAACGCGGCGTACAAATGCGCCAGTTCAAGAACCGCCGAGGGAAGGTCTGACGGAGGCAGGCTGTCGTAGTGTCCGGGCACTGGCAGACTCGCCATGGGCAAATTGTCGCCGTGCGCGCCCGTCATCTGATAGTCGTCGCCGACACCGCCGAATGCCGACGCGTTGGTGATGCGGACATCTCCCTCATCGCCGGTGATGTCAATCTGGACGCCAGCGCCATTTCGTTTGCCACCTTCGATGTGCACTGTGAGCACAGCGTCGTTGGCGAGGCGCCCGGTCAATACCAACTGGTCAGGTGTCGTGGTCGGAATGATCTCGCCCGTATCCTGAATGGTCACGTTGGCGAACTGGTTGACCAACAAGGCGGATACCTCATGCGGCCAGCCCACGGCCGACAACAGCATGTCAACGAAATGCCCTGCATAGATGGCAATGACGCTGGAAAAATTCTCCGGGGGTGCCGTCCAGCGCAGTGCCTTTGAGCGGAGCGCCTGGAAATAATTCATGCTCACGTGCATCCGCACCGAGCGAAGCTTGCCCACAAAGCCCTGACTGATGAGGTCGCGCAGATAACGGTTGTGTGGCGCGGTTCGGCGCTGCAGGCCCACCACATGCCGCACGCCTTTCGCATCGGCTGCGGCCGCAAGCTCGCGGGCAAGACGCGCATTGATCGTCAGTGGCCACTCGCAATAGACATCCTTGCCAGCAGCAATGGCGGCCCGCACGGCCTCCTCATGTTGCGGTGCTGTCGTCAACACGACGACGAGGTCGACTTCTGGGTGATTGACCAGGGCATCGAGCGAATCGACCACATATCGGAACCCGTACTTCTGCGCGCCTTCGGCGGCTGCACTTGCACGCTGGCTGTAGAGGGCTGACAGCTCATAGCCGGGTAGCAAGTCGAGGACGCGCACATGGCCGTGAAGCGCCCAGTTTCCGAATCCCACGAGGCCGACCCGGATGGGGCGCTTCAACAAGTTGTCGGTTGCAATTGCAGTCATGGCGAAGGCCAGTCAGTGGTGAGGAAGCCTGATATGGGGTGTCGAGTCGTACGCATAAGCACGATGACATTCCATTCTGTCCGGCACACGACGCTCGAAAGACGTCAACGAAAACCCAGTCCTCCATTGCGGAATGCAATGCCGCACAGTTCGGCCTTCAAGCACTCTTTTTGATACGCGTCTGACCCCTCATATTCCAGCTCCAGCACGACAGACACCTTTGGCGATCGCCTGATCACCCAGGCGCGTTCGTCCAGCGCTGTGTGTTCGTTTTTTTGCATTCAATGAGGACGTTATGAAACTCGACAACAACACCATCTTCATCACCGGAGGCGCTTCCGGCATCGGGCGTGCCTTGGCCGAATCGCTGCACAAGGCTGGCAGCCGGGTCATCATCGCCAGCCGTCGCAAGGAGCTGCTCGACGCGGTTACCGCCGCTAATCCGGGAATGGAGTCGGTGATCCTTGATGTCAGCACCGCCGAAGGTGTGCATGCGGCGGTCACCGAAGCCATCGACCGCTTTCCCGAAATCAACGTGGTTATCAACAACGCCGGCATCATGCAAATCGACAATGCTTCCGAGGTGCTTGATGACCGTCAGGCAAGCGACATTGTGGCTACCAATTTTCTCGGACCCGTCCGCGTCACATCGGGTTTCATCGAACACCTGAAAACCAAAAAGGACGCAGCAGTCATCCACGTCACCTCCGTGCTCGGCTTTGTCCCGCTGGCACCAACGGCGATCTATTCGGCGACCAAGGCCGCCATGCACTCGTTTGCCATGTCCCAGCGCTTCATGCTGCAAGGCAGCGGCGTGCGCGTACTGGAAATTGCCCCGCCGTGGGTTCAGACCGAGCTGCTCAACAGCAGTGAGGAACCCCGTGCCATGCCATTGGCGCCTTTCATCGAGCAGGCCATGGTTGAGCTTGCGACGGACGCCGACGAAATTCTGGTGGGGCAAGCTCCGTTCCTGCGCTCCCAGCCTGGTCCGAACGAGATGGCCTTCGTCACCGAGTTCAACAAAGCCTTCGTCGAAGGCTGATGCAGACAAGGACGGTGCGCGTGCGCCGCCCTTTCCGCACCACCGGACATTTTGGTACGCCACCTCTAGCAGGCCTGTTAATGACCCCTCATGCCGGACCGCCGCCCAGCCTCCGCGGCTCACCTGTGTATTGGCTGGCTCTCGGTACCTTTGCCGTGGGCACCGAGAGCTTCATGATTGCCGGCATCCTTCCGCGCATCAGCCAGGATCTCGCGGTCAGCGCCGCGAGCGCAGGCCAGTTGGTGACTGTGTTCGCACTCGCCTATGCCTTGTTCTCACCGATAATGACCGCGCTGACCAGCAAGATTCCGCGCCGCACCCTGCTCATTCGCTCGCTGGCCGCGTTTGCTGTGCTCAACCTGCTGGCTGCGTTCGCTGCCGGCTATTGGAGCTTGATGGCTGCGCGTGTGTTGCTGGCGATCGCTGCAGGCCTGTATGTGCCTGGTGCCAACGCGCTGGCTGGTTCAGTGGTAGCCCCCTCGCTGCGTGGACGTGCGATCGGCGTGGTCAACGGCGGACTCACCGTTGCCATTGCGCTCGGTGTCCCACTGGGCACCTGGGTAGCCAGTGTAGCCAGTTGGCGGATGACGTTCGTAGGCGTAGCGCTACTTGCCTTCATCGCGACCCTGGGATTGATCTACGGTCTGGCCCGCGACGTGGGTGCCAACTTGCCGGTGGCCACCCTGGCCGAGCGCATTCGTGTCGCTGCTCGCCCCGAAGTACTGATGGCCCTGCTCGTGACAACCCTCTGGGCCACCGGTGCCTACACGGTCTACACCTACCTCGCCATCTACCTGCAGAGCGCAACCATGCTGCGCGGAGCTACCATCGGTATTGTTCTGTTTGTGTGGGGCATCTCCGCCGGTGCGGGTGTTCTGCTTGGGGGATGGGGTGCCGACCGCTTCAGCGCACGTCGGGTTGTCGGCCCCTGTCTTACGCTGGGTGCACTGTCGTTTGTATTGCTCAGCGTCATTGCGCACGTCGTCCCGCCTGCGTACGCGCTAACGCCGGTCATTCTCACCACGGTTTTATGGGGAGTTTCACACTGGGCTTTTTATCCAGCCCAACAGTCGCGTCTCATTACTCTGGGCGGACTGCGCGTTGCGCCGGTCGCCCTCTCGCTCAACGCCTCGTTCATGTATCTGGGCTTTTCGCTCGGCGCGGCTTCAGGGTCGCTTGCACTTGGCACCGTTGGCGTGGCCAATATAGGACTGGTCGGGGCGGCTTTTGTCGTGCTGTCGCTACTGCTGCTGCGAGCGACCGGTCGTGGTGAAAGCTTAGTGCCGTCCGGAGATTGAGCAGAAGGCGCATCGCTGATCGGCGATGCGCGCTGCGGGCGACGCGGGAAATGTGCGTGCCCGCTTAACGGGAAAACGGATCGGCATGAAGCTGGCCTTCCAGCAGATGGCCAAGCTCGGCTGAGAAGGCCAGTACGCCTGGAAAGGGTCGGTGATGAAGATGGATAGCGCAGATGCATCCATCAGCATCACGCTCCAGCACCGTGATGCCCGCCACCTGCTGCCCGGCAAATTGCCCGTTCCATCCAAGAAAGGTGCGTGGGCCAACGGTCGACTCGAAGGTGAACCCGACCGTGGTGTACATCTTCTTGGTGGCCTCGAAAAACGCCCGCACGTCGTGCGGACCGGCCAGTGCTGACGGGAGCACTGACGCCTCGATGACGACATTCGGCGAAAATGCGTCCGCGAATTCGGCCAGACCCGGGCGATGGAGTATTTCAAGCCAGGCGATGCCGGGTGGGATCGATTCATGGGCTGTCATCTTCGGATCCTCTGTGAGGGTGGTCAGCGAACCACGCCATGTGAGATCGCATCGGCAAGAGTGAGGTCGCCGAGCACGATCGACAGAGACAGCGTTTCTGTCGATTTCATGACCTGCGTCTTCAGCGAAACGACATGTGGCTAATATCGATGGAGACCAGCATCGGTTCTGGAATCATCTTCAGGTTTGCGTCGTACGCGAAAATACGACGCGTTGTCGGCACCATGATTCCCTGAAAATTCCGGTAGTCACCCGGGTAGTTCGCGCCAGTCGCGCCGCCCAGAATGTCCACGGTGTAATCGTGTCGACGCATGAGTCCGTCCGGACCGAAATGCGTCACCTGTGTTCTGGTGTGTGAGGCAACGTTGTCCGGAAACGTCACTTCGAGTCGCCGCCACTCTTCACCGTTTTCATGCCACGGCTCAATTTCCCGCGTAACAAAGCCGGGGTAGGTATAGAGAAACGGACTGGTAAGGTAAGTCCACAATGCCTCGGAAGCGAAGTACGCTACGTGCACCAGATCCCAAGGCGTTTCCAGTGTCTGGCCCGCAAAGTTCGAGGCCGGGTCGTCAAAGACCCTGGACAACACACCGGCGGCCTCAAAGCTCATCCGGTCGTCCTCAAACACCACACGCCCGTCATGACCGTCAAACGGTGCGATGGTGACGCGTTGTTCGTGAGTTGCCATGTCGACCGTCTTGCCCTGAAGCAGCCCCGATGCCTGCTTGAGGTGCCAGATGGCTCCGTCGATAGACAATGCAGCCTTGAGCTGGCGAAATTCGTTCCAGCGTGGCAGACCTCCGTGAGCCTCCACAGCCCATGCAAGCAAATCATTCATGACAAGTCCTGTGTTTGGTAGGGGAGCCGCTCAACGTGGATTCGGCGACGAGCCAGCAACAACCTGTGGCGGAAAAATGGTGATGTAGTTGACCGGTACGAAGACGTAGTGGTCTCCTTCGGCTCCCACGTGGCCAATCCCCGGGAACGAGACGTGTGAGCTTGCGGTGTAATAGCCGCCGATGACCGCGTCATGCATGGCAGCCTTGCGCCGCTCCGCGTTACCCTTTTCGTCGATGTCAAAGGCGATGGTCACCGAAGGGTCGGCAAACTGCACTGCGGCAAAGTGCACGAGGTCTCCCCATACCACCAGCTTCTGTCCGTCGCTCTCAATGGCGTACGACGTGTCGCCGGGTGTATGTCCAAAGGTCTCGATGGCATGTATTCCCGGTGCAAAGGACTTGGCACCCGAGAACGTCCTGATGCGCCCCGATGCCTGATAGGGCGCAAGCGCAGCGGCAGCCTTGTCAAACCATGGCTTGAGTGCATCCGGTGCGTTCGCGCGTGTCTTCTTGCTGAGCCAGAAATCGACCTCCTTTCTATCGACCCAGATCGTGGCGTTCGAAAACACAGCATGCCCGTTGTCGACCAGGCCGCCGGCGTGGTCAAAGTGCAGATGCGTGATGAGCACCTCGTCGACCTGATCGGGCCGGTACCCCGATGCGCGAAGATTGGTCACGACCTTGCCCAGCGTCGCATCCCACATCTGCCCGGCCCCGGTGTCGATGAGGATCAGGACTTTGCCGGTGTTGACGAGATAGGCAGCGCTGGAATTCTCAACAGGCTCGGTGAGGAACGCCTTCTTCGTGAGCGCATCAACTTCGCCGGGTGCTGCGTTGTGCGCCAACGTACCCCATGGAATGGCCTTGGTGCCATCTGACAATGCGGTAATTTCGTACACGCCAATCATCATGCGGAAGTATCCGGGTGCCTGTCTGCGAATCTGCGGTGCGGCAGACATCGCCGGCAGGCACAGGCAAAACAGCAAAGTTCCACCGAGCAAAAAAAGTATGCGTCGGACGTGAATTCGTGTAAGGGTCATCTTGGTGTCCAGGAAGGTTGCCAGCGCTGTCTGGCTTCCAGTCGCGCGCCCATCACGCAACGATTTCAGTATTGGGCGGAACGCCGACACGGTCTTGGTCTTGTGGATGCAGCTTGTCAAAAGCTGGCCCGGGGAGCGTGGTATCGCCCTTTCGTCTTGCCCAGATCCTGGTGGTCAAGGGAAAGCATTTGCCCGCGGTGGCGAGACATCGGTGTGGAGCATCTACCAGTTCTGAGGCGATCGCTGCTGAAGGAAGAGCCGTCGTGGCATTCGAGACTTCACACCGCTGTCCGGCAAACGAGTCTCGGTGGTTCGAGCGCCATTCAATACGGGTGATGGCCGTCTAAAGCATTTCCGCGCTTGCCGATTACCAGCTCCAAAAGGAGTCATTGGAATTGGCACGTTCAACGGAAACGACCAATCAAAGAACGCACGGGCAGCGCACCCTAGCGTGGAATCAGTGCCTCAGCGGCGCGAGCTCGAACAACGCGTTCTGGCAAACACACCCCAAGCCCACGCGATTCAAATTCCGACTCGCCATTCATTCCTGTCCTCTCATTGAAGACGAAGCAGGTACGACCATGACACGCCAAGACCTTGCCAAGAAAGCCATACTCGGCACCACGCTCGCGGGAGTCCTCGCCATCGGCTTGGCAATTGTCTACGCCGGCGGAAGCTCAAAAATCGCGCATTCGGCCGGCGCGCCACCGCTCACTGAGGTAGATGTCGCGACGGTTATTACTCGTCACGTCACGGATTTTGAAATCTACTCAGGTCGGCTCCAGGCGATCGACCAGGCCAAAATACGCCCACAGGTCGCAGGTGCAATTACTGCAGTCCACTTTCACGATGGGCAACTGGTCAAGAAGGGCGACCGCCTCTTCACGATTGATCCTCGCCTGTATGGTGCTGAAGTTGACCAGGCGGCGGCTCAGGTCGCGCAAGCCAAGGCGCACCGCGCCTACGCCACTGCCGACGCTGCACGTGCCGAACGGCTGCTTGCTGGCAACGCCATCTCGAAACGCGACTATGACCTCGCGCAAAACGCCGCACATGAAGCCAGCGCCAATCTCGCCGCCGCTTCAGCAGCACTGGAGTTGGCGCGAGTGGACCTCGGATACACAAATATCGTCGCACCCATCTCTGGTCGCGTTTCCCGGGCTGAGGTAACGGAGGGCAACATCGTTTTCCCCGGCGCCGGAGCACCTGTGCTGACCACGGTCGTTTCGGTGTCCCCGATCTACGCATCGTTTGATGTTGACGAACAAACCTATCTGAATTTCGTGATCGATAACCAGGGCACCGGACAATCGGTCTATCTCGGCCTTGCAAACGACAACGAGTACGCCCGGAAAGGCATCGTCGATTCGATCGACAACCAACTGGATACGGGCTCCGGGACCATCCGTGTGCGAGCGCGCTTCGAGAATCGTGATGGCGAACTTGTTCCCGGACTATTCGCGCGCGTGAAGGTCGTCGGCGACACCTTCCATGAAGCTGCGCTGGTCAGCGACGCGGCCATCGGCACAGATCAGGACAAGAGGTTTGTTCTCGTCGTCGGCGAGCACGGGAAGGTTCAGTACCGCGAAGTATCCACCGGAGCGCTGTACGGAAATCTGCGGGTGATCACCAGCGGGCTTAAGAGAGGCGAACAGATCGTGGTCAACGGGCTGCAAAGAGTCCAGCCAGGGGAGCAGGTCAAGGCGAACGTCGTCGCCATGGTCAGCAATCCCAAATTGGATCACGCAATCGCCGCATCCCAATAGCTCAGTGGGTGTCAGCTACCCCATCCAAGGCGAATCTCTCCATGAACATCTCCAGGTTCTTTATCGACCGACCCATCTTTGCGGGGGTGTTGTCAACCATCATCCTGCTGGGCGGCGTCATATCCATGTTCAACCTGCCTGTATCCGAGTATCCGGCTGTCGTTCCTCCGTCGGTGGTGGTCAGTGCCCAATATCCAGGCGCGAACCCGAAGGTGATCGCCGAGACGGTGGCCGCTCCCATTGAGGAACAGATCAATGGCGTGGAAAACATGCTCTACATGCAATCGCAGGCGAACAGCGACGGTACGCTGACCACCACGGTGACATTCAAGCTCGGTACCGACCCTGATCTTGCGCAACAGCTGGTGCAGAACAGGGTCAATCAGGCGCTGCCCCGGTTACCGGAAGATGTGCAGCGACTTGGCGTCACCACCGTCAAGGCGTCGCCGACTCTTACGATGGTAGTCCATCTCACCTCCCCGAATCATCGCTACGACCTCAACTACCTCCGCAACTACGCGGTAATCAATGTCCGTGACAGGCTCGAACGCATCCCGGGTGTGGGGCAGCTGACGTTGTGGGGCAATGGTGACTACGCGATGCGCGTGTGGCTCGACCCTCAAAAGGTTTCCGCCAAAGGAATGACCGCGACAGACGTCGTCCAGGCGATTCGCGACCAGAACCTTCAAGTGGCAGCGGGCCAGGTGGGATCCTCGCCGGCAACTCCAGGCACCTTGCTTCAGCTCAATATCAACGCCCAGGGCCGGCTGCAGACCGTCGAGCAATTTGAAGACATCGTGCTCAAGGCTTCGCCCGATGGCGCGGTTACCCGGCTCAGAGACGTCGCGCGAGTCGAGATGGGCGCCGCGGAATACGCACGCCGATCCCTGCTTAACAACCAGCCGGCATTGGCCATGGCGGTCTTCGAGTTGCCGGGCGCCAATTCGCTCGATATCTCAAAGCATGTCCGGGAAGCCATGAAGGAACTGAAGACGGATATGCCTGAGGGTGTTGACTACGACATCGTCTACGACCCGACCCAGTTCGTCAGGGCGAGCGTCGAAGCGGTCATCCACACCTTGCTTGAGGCTGTTGCCCTCGTCGTGCTGGTGGTCATTCTGTTCCTCCAAACCTGGCGCGCGTCAATCATTCCGTTGATAGCCGTGCCTGTATCGATTGTCGGCACGTTCTCTCTGATGCTGGCATTCGGCTTCACCATCAATGCACTCTCGCTTTTCGGCATGGTGCTAGCCATCGGTATTGTCGTGGACGATGCCATCGTGGTCGTCGAGAACGTCGAAAGAAACATAAGCAATGGACTGTCCCCGCGAGAAGCGACCTACCAGGCCATGCAGGAGGTGAGTGGACCGATCATCGCCATCGCTTTAACCCTGATTGCCGTCTTCGTCCCACTTGCTTTCATGTCCGGCCTCACGGGTCAGTTCTACAAGCAGTTCGCGATGACGATCGCCATTTCCGCTGTCATCTCCGCTTTCAACTCGCTCACCCTTTCGCCAGCACTTTCCGCCTTGCTGCTGCGCAGCCATGACGCTCCGCGGGACTGGTTCACCCGACAGATGGATCGAGTGCTCGGTAAATTCTTCGGGCTCTTCAATCGCGCTTTTCACCGTGCCGCCAGCGAATACAGCTACGGCGTGGGCAAGCTGGTGAATCACAAGAGCGTTGTGCTGGGTGTCTACGCTCTGCTGCTGGGCATCACGGTGCTCGTGGCGCGAGTCGTGCCGAGTGGATTCGTTCCGATGCAAGACAAACAATATCTGATTGCCATCATTCAATTGCCCAATGGCGCGTCACTGGATCGTACCGAGGAGATCGTGCGAAAAGTGGGTGACATCGCGCTCAAGACTCCCGGCGTTATCACGGCAGTACAGTTCCCTGGTCTGTCGATCAACGGATTTACCAATTCGTCGAGCTCCGCCGTCATCTTCTTCGGCGAGACGCTCTTCAAGGACCGAAATTCTTCGTCACCTGATGGCGTGGAGATCGCGACCGAACTCAATAAACGGCTCTCCTCGATCAAGGGTGCTTTCATCGCGGTCTTTCCGCCACCGCCAGTCCTCGGCCTCGGCTCACTGGGCGGGTTCAAGCTTCAGCTCGAAGACCGCGGCTCGCTGGGTTACGCCGGGCTGAACGATGCATTGGGCGCTTTTCTCAAGCGTGCGTCGCAAGAGCCGTCGCTTGGACCGAGCTTCTCCAACTACCAGATCAACGTCCCTCAGCTAAACGTCGAACTCGATCGAGTCAAGGCGAAGCAACTCGGGGTGCCGATCGCCGACGTGTTCCAGACCATACAGGTGTATATGGGCTCGTATTACGTCAACGACTTCAACCGGTTTGGTCGTGTTTACCAGGTGCGAGTGCAGGCCGATGCACCGTACAGGGCCAATTCGGATGCCATCGGATATCTGAAGACCCGAAATCTGCGCGGTGAAATGGTGCCGCTGTCGACCCTGATAAGGGTTACACCAACCTTTGGACCTGACAGTGTTGTTCGCTACAACGGATTCACCGCCGCGGATGTCAACGGCGCTCCCGCACCGGGCTATTCGTCTGGGCAGGCGCAGGCCGCTATCGAGAGAGTTGCCGCATCAACACTGCCCCGCGGCGTGAAGTTCGAATGGACGGATCTGAACTACCAACAGATCCTGGCTGGCAACTCAGGTCTATACATCTTTCCGATCAGCGTGTTGCTCGTTTTCTTGGTGCTTGCCGCGCTATACGAGAGTCTGACCCTTCCCATCGCCATCATCCTGATCGTTCCGATGAGTATCCTGTCCGCGCTCCTCGGTGTATGGCTTACAAACGGCGACAACAACATATTCACTCAGATTGGCTTGATGGTCCTGGTTGGACTCTCGGCGAAGAACGCCATTCTTATCGTCGAATTTGCTCGAGAGCTCGAAATGCAGGGGCGCTCGATCGTGGACGCCGCCATTGAGGCAAGTCGCCTGCGACTGCGTCCGATCCTGATGACTTCTCTCGCCTTCATCATGGGTGTTGTGCCCTTGGTGCTCTCGGGCGGCGCGGGCGCCGAGATGCGCCATGCGATGGGTATCGCGGTGTTCTTCGGCATGCTGGGCGTTACCCTGTTCGGCCTTCTCCTGACGCCCGTGTTCTACGTGCTTCTCCGCAAACTCATGCGGACAGAGCACATCGAGAACAAACATGGTTCGACGCTTCATATCACTTGCTTCGGTGACGAATGTCCGGACGGATAACAGGCATGAGAAAGTCATTTGCATGGCCACGCGCGGCGACGTCGCTGTTGCTCTCTTCTCTGTTTTTCGCAGGTTGCTCTCTTGCCCCGAAGTACACGCGTCCCGGCATCCTCATGCCTCTCGTGTTCAAAGAGGCAGGCAGCGCCTCAGGCGAATCCGCCAAGGCCGTCAAGAATGAAACGCTGTGGACCGCTGCCAAACCATCTGACCAGATGCCTCGTGGTCATTGGTGGATTGTTTTCAATGATCCACAACTCAATGCGCTCGAAGCACAAGCCTTGAACGCTAATCAAAATCTCAAGGCAGCCATGGCTCGTGTAAATGAGGCACGAGCTTTTCAGCTCACTGCGCGCTCCGACCTGCTGCCTACTGTAGGAGCCGGATTTGGCCCAACCCGATCAAAGGTTTCGCCGGCATCGCTGATGGCATCTGATGGTGCAAGCGTCCCGCCACAGACGCTGTGGCGCGTCCAAGCGACGGCGTCCTATGAAATTGATCTCTTCGGCCGGGCAACCAGTGAGCTGAATGCGGCGAAGGCAGAATCGGATGAGGCCATGGCACTGTTTCGCTCTGTACAGTTGACCCTTCAAGCCGATGTTGCGCAGAACTACTTCAAGCTTCGAGAGCTTGATGCCGAGATCCAGGTGTATCGAACCGGCGTGGATCTTCGAGTCGAAACCCTCAAGCTTGTTCAACAGCGTTTCGATGCAGGTGATATCTCGGATCTCGACGTCGCCAGATCTCAGGCCGAACTTGCCACCGCAAGGTCTGATCAAATGACGGCGGAGCGAGCCAGGGCTGTCGGCGAGCATAGCCTCGCCGTGCTGATTGGCCAGGCACCAGCGGATTTTTTGTTGGCTTCTTCGCCCATCGAGCCCGTCCGCATCCATATTCCGACAGGAATGCCTTCAACACTTCTTGAACGCCGTCCTGACATCGCCGCGTCGGAACGCGCAGTTGCCGCAGCAAATGCTCGCATCGGAGTCGCACACGCAGCGTACTTTCCGTCGCTTTCACTCAATGCTAGCGGCGGCTACGAGGCTGGAATGTTTTCGAATCTGTTCAAAACCTCAAGTGAGGTCTTTCTGCTTGGCCCGCTGGCCGGTGCAGCTTTGAGTCTCCCTCTATTCGATGGGGGGCGGCGAAAAGGCGGCGTACAGCGCGCTCACGCTGTGCTGGAAGAGAATACGGCCAAGTATCGCCAGCAGGTTCTGACTGCCTTCCAGGAAGTTGAAGATCGGCTCTCCGATTTGCGGATCCTTGAGGCACAAGCTCAAACGCAGGCGGATGCGGTGAAGGCATCCCAGCGGGCGGAGGCCATTTCGAAGACTCAATACAAGGAAGGTGCTGCTACCTATCTGGACGTCATCGACGCCGAGCGCACCGTGCTCCAGGCACAGCAGCAGGCGAACAAGCTGACGGGTGTCCAGGCTGTTTCTACCGTAAACCTCATCCGCGCACTCGGCGGCGGTTGGGGCGACATGCCATCAGGAGTGGCTGTTACGGAAGGCCAGCACCGCTCGGACCAGTAACTTCGCGCTTGAGTAGTCGGAGGATCTGACTGAGACAACTCGGCGATCGTTACCCTTCTACCGACAGTGTCTGCGGAGGCCAGCGCCTTCGATGGTGCGCATCAGCACACCCACGACAGTCCTTGCGATCCCGGCCAACATTCCTCGGTGGATTCAAGCAACACGAATGTTCAGGGCACGATGCGTGGCCCTGACCCTGCTCCACGTATGGGTGCTCCGTCGACGAAAAAATGGCTGGTGAGGTAGTCGAGAAATACCCGCAAGCGTGGTGCGATAAGCCGGCTTGAGGGCCACACGGCCCGAAAGACGTTCTGGTGTTCCAGGTGGTCTTCAAGAACGCGGACCAGTGATCCTTCATTGATTTGGCGTTCAACCGTGAAGTCTGGCGTGCAGACGATTCCCGCATCCAGTTCAGCCATCCGCACCATGGGTTCAAGCGTGCTCAGTGCGGCCGCAATGGGAACGGCAAGCTCGGGTCCCTTGTCCGGCTGCCGCAGTGGCCAGCGTTCGAGCTTGCCGGTCTCTGGATAGCGGTGGTGGATACACGTATGCCCGAGCAGATCGGCTGGCTCTTGCGGCACGCCGGCCCGACGCAGATAACCTGGAGACGCCACCAGCGCCAGATGGTAGATCCCAAGACGACGCGACATCAGTCGTGAATCAACGCCCTCACCAGAGCGTATGGCCACGTCAAACCCGTCGCTGACGATGTCCACCAGCCGATCGCTGAAATCAACATCGAGTTCGATTTCGGGATACATCGCCATGAACCCGGTCAGCACCGGAGCGAACACGCCACCAAGAATCGGAAGGCTGAGCCTGAGCCGTCCCTTTGGATTGATGCGATTGCCGGCGAGCTCGCGCTCGACCGTGCCAATTTCCAGCAAGACCCGTCGGCAGGTCTCAAGGAAAACCTCTCCCTCGGGAGTCAGCGTGATGCTGCGCGTACTCCGGTGGAAAAGTCGCACGCCCAGATGCTGTTCGAGACGGGCAATCGTCTTGCCGATGGCCGATGACGACAAACCGAGTATCCGGCCGGCCTTGGTAAAGCTGCGTGTCTCGGCGGCGTGCACGAAGGTCGTCAGCGAACTCAGACTGTCCAATGGAATCCCGCCTTCTAGCTCTGTGTGAAAAAACGCCGCGCACGCCACACCGGTACGCCTAACACCGGCACCACCGCCTTGAGCAGTGGGGCCGGCTGCGACTCAAGCTCCCGAGATGGCTGTCAAGCAACCCACCGGCCCCCGAGTCTGTTCATGCACTAGGCCGCGACGAGAGACTCGATGTGCGCCGGATAGTCGGTGTAGCCCACCTCGGTCCCGCCGTAGAACGTGTCGCGGTCGTAGTCGGTAAGCGGATAGTTCCTGGCAATACGCACGGGCAGATCCGGATTGGAGATGAAGTCACGACCGAAGGCCACCAGATCCGCGCTGCCCTCTTCAAGGATGGCCTCGGCCGATTCGGGTGTGAAGCCACCGGCGGCAATGATGGGACCGTGGTAGTGCTGACGGATCATGCGCGCGGCCAGCGGATTTTGATCCTTCGACTCGTCAATGGCGTTGCCGTTGACGCGCGGCTCGATGAGGTGAAGATAGGCAAGGCCGAGTTTGTCGAGTTCGTCCGCCACATACCCAAACAGCGCCGTCGGATTGCTGTCCTTCATGTCGCCGAAAGAGCCGCTTGGGCCAAGGCGAACGGCCACCCGGTCATAACCCCACACCGAAGCGACCGCGTGGACGATGTCGAGAAGGAATTTGGAGCGCTTGGCAATCGTGCCGCCAAAGCTGTCGGTACGCTTGTTCGAACCATCCTGAAGAAACTGGTCAATCAGGTAGCCATTGGCACCGTGAACTTCCACGCCGTCGAATCCAGCTTTCATGCCGCGCTCGGCGGCAACCCGGAACGCCTCGACCATGTCGATGACCTCGGCCTCGGCCAACGCACGGTGCGGTGAACTCGGCACCCAGCCGTTGAGGGTGTAAGCCACGCCCTCATACTCCACTTCCGACGGCGCCACGGGTGCACCACCATCCGGCTGCATATCAAAATGCGACTGGCGGCCCGCGTGGAACAGCTGCAGGAAGATGCGACCTCCGGCTGCGTGTACGGCATCGGTAATGCGCTTCCAGCCGGGAATCTGCGCGTCGGAATAGATGCCGGGCGAGCCCAGGTAACCACCGCCGTTGCGGGTCACCACGGTTGCCTCGGAAACGATGTAGCCGCCCTTTGATGCGCGCTGGCGATAGTACTCAAGCATCAGATCGCCCGGCACGTCGCCCGGCTGCTCCGAGCGCATGCGGGTCAACGGTGCCATGACGACGCGGTGATCCAGCGTGTACGGTCCGATGGTGATGGGTTTGAACAGCTTCTTTGACATGAAGGTTGCCTCGGTGGAATACGGTCCAAACGGCACGCTGCCGCTTGCTCAGGCCATCAGGTGGTCACCGCTCATGCGGATCGAAAGGCCGTCGGAAGTCCGGATAGAACGGAATCAGCTTCCGCAATGCGTGCACGGTCAGTGCCTCATCGTCAGGACTATTCGAAAAGCGCGCCTTGCCGGCCACCATCCGGCACAGGCTAGCTACGCACAGGCATCCACCGCTTGCGATGGCTGGACACATTTGCCTGATTGCAGCGCTGTATGCCAAAGGGACGGAGGAATGCCGGCATGGCAAAGGACGGCTGACGGCAGGCTTCATTGAGGCCGTCGTTCCTGACTGTTATTCCACGCGTGACAAAGTGCGCGCAGTAAACGCGCGCGACGCTCGAATGATGCTGTTTGAACGAATTCGTCAATGATCCGGCCCCGTGTGCGACGCAAACTTCGGTCATGACGTACGCGCACCGGCTTCAGATTCGAGGCACCATCAAACACTCCGTCGCCAGGTGTGCGCTGGTCATGTTGATTCTGGCCCTGGCCTCGCTCGCCAGGGCGCACTCGCCCCCGGCACTCCAGCACACCGCGTATAGCGCAGCGGATGGCGCACCGGCTGACATCTGGGCAATGACCCAGTCCCCCGACGGATATCTCTGGCTGGGCACAGGTGGTGGTCTATATCGCTTTGACGGCGTCCGTTTCGAACGATTCGCCGACCGTGCCGGACACAACCTGCCCGCAAGCAATCTCACCGCGCTGACACTTGCACCAGATGGCAACCTTTGGGTGGGGTATTTCGCTGGCGGTATTTCGCGCATCAAGAATGGCCAGGTTGAAAGCTCTACCACCGCCGATGGACTGCCCGGTGGATGGGTATCGTCGTTTGCCGTCGAGGCTTCCGGCACCGTGTGGGCATCCCTGGAAGGTGGCCTGGCGCGTTTCTCGTCAGGCCACTGGATTACCGTCGGGGACGACTGGGGCTTCCATGGCAAGCATGCTGGCGGCGTACTGCTCGACGCTGAGGGCAACCTGTGGGTCACAGGGCGAGACCACGTTTACGTGCTGCCCAAAGATACCCACCGCTTTATCCAGACGGATGTCGAAATCGTCAATGACAGTCAGATGGCTCAATCTCCTGGTGGCACCTTCTGGCTTTCCGATCGCAATCACGGTACGCGTGCCTTACCCGGTTTGTCGGTCAACCACACGAATATTGATCAGGTGCGGCCGCTACCCGACGTGGCACACGTCGAGTCTGTTCGACTGCTGTTCGATCACCTGGGTCGACTATGGGGTACGGACCCCACACGTGGCGGCGTCTTCCTGATCGAGCACCCCTCATCCGTCGCCGACGGTCATCCCCTCGTCGAGGGTGACCTGTCGGCCCGGTTCAATGCGAACACCGGGATGACGTCGGAAGCAGGCGGAGCGTTGTTTGAAGACGTCGAGCACAACGTATGGGTGGGAACCAATTTTGGCTTGGACAGCTTTCGTGCGGCGAGCATCGTTGTCATGGACTCATTGCCTTCGCCTGGGCGTTACGTATCCAGCGTATCCGTCGACAAGAACGGGGTCCCCTGGATTATCAGCAACACCACTCTGTTCCACTGGGACAACAATCATCTGATACGAGACGAGGAATTTCCTACTAGCCTCTCCCACCTTTACGCGGACCCATCCGGCGCTCTCTGGTTCGACCGGAGTAACGGCATGTACCGCAGAAGCGACGGCAAGACCGTACCCCTGCCGCTACCACACGGGTTGGGTACAGCCAGCGGCACAGCCAAGACCACCGATGGTGCGGATGGCTTGTGGGAAAATTTCAATCTTGAGGGAATCTTTCATTTCACCCAGGGCCATTGGCAGCGCTGGGATTCGCGGATACCGAATCTCGGCGATGTCGCCTCCATGGCTACCGGGCCCGCCGGCAAGTTGTGGCTGGGATTGACCGGCGATCGCATCGTCTCGTTCGATGGCAGTACTCGGCAGATATTTTCCACACGAGACGGGCAACGGCTCGGTGCTGTGCTGAGTCTCGATGTGCGCGACAACGATGTCTTGGCCGGTGGCGAATCAGGCGTGAGCTGGAATGCATCGGGTTCGTTCCACAGCGTTGCCTTTCTGGGCAGCCTGCCGCTTTCCGGAGTCTCGGGAATTGCGCGTGATCGCACCTGGGTGTGGCTCAACACCAATAAAGGTCTTATCCGCATCACCCCGAAAGAGCTTCGCCATGCATTCAAGAACACCAGCTACATTCCGGAATACCGTCTGTTCGATTCTCATGACGGCCTTCCCGGCATCGCCGTCCAGGCGCAACCCACCAATACCTTGCAGATAGATAGTGCAGGGCGAGTCTGGATCGAGACCAATAAGGGACTGGCGTTCATCGACCCGCGCAACGTCCACACCAACCCGATCAAGCCTCCCGTTTCGATTCGATATATCGAAGCTGACGAAAAGCTATTTGATCCTGTTCAGGGGGTGACGCTGCCGGAGCTGACCCAACGCGTGCATATCGCCTTTACCGCCGCCAGCCTCTCGGTACCGGGACGCGTTCGCTTTCGATATCGCCTCGATGGGATTGATAAGACGTGGCAGGAAGCCGGCAAGCTCAGGGAAGCGTTCTACACCAATATGAAACCGGGCAGCTACCGTTTTCAGGTTATTGCTGCCAATGAAGACGGCCTGTGGAACAACCAGGGCGCGAGCCTGACGTTCACCATCGCCAGCGCCATCTACCAGACGTGGTGGTTCGCAGTTGCGTCCGTCCTTGCCGGCGTCGGCCTTGTATTCGTCGCTCTGCGCCTTCGCGTGCGCCGGATCACCGGACAACTGCGGATCCGACTGGAAGATCGACATCTGGAACGCGAGCGCATTGCCCGAGAACTACACGACACCCTGCTGCAATCCATCCAAGCTCTCGTGCTGCGCTTTCAGGTGGCCACCGAACGTTTGCCGCGCGGCGAACCCTCCCGCCTCTTCTTTGAGGAGGCTCTCGACCTTGCCGATCAAGTCATTGTCGAGGGACGTGACCGCGTCGCTGAACTACGTGCACCAGCCGAGGCCGTCCGTGATCTGGCTGATGCCCTTGAGGAGCTCGGCAACCAGATGGCGGCGATGTATGGTTTCGCTTTCAAACTGTTCGTGCGCGGTGAACCACATCCGCTGCACTCATTGGTCGCCGAGGAATGCCTGTCCATCGCTCGCGAAGCGCTGAACCATGCCGCACGGCACACCTCGCCGACGCAATTGGAGGTGACTGTGGTCTATCGACGACGCGGCCTGATGCTATCCGTGTCCGACAATGGCTCCGGTATCGACAAAGGCAGAATTGATGAGGACGGACATGCGCGCACCGCAATCAACGGTATGCGTGATCGCGCGCACCGCCTGGGCGGTCGATTGTCGATCGAAACATTCCCCGGTCAAGGCTCAACGATTTCGCTTGCCGTCCCCGGCCGTCGCGCGTTTGCAAATCGCCTGTTAACGACAATCATCTCATCGACCTCATGAGAACACGGCATCTCGGTTGCCATTCCGGGTAATCGCATGATCGTTTGTCGCAACCGGATCGAATCGATGCAATCACCGCAGCGCCAGCCGCGTGATAGTGAGTTTCCTCATCAGGAGTTAGCCATGACCACTGTCAAAGCATGGGCTGCCATGAAAGCTGGCGCCGCACTCGAACCTTTTGAATACGAATTGGGCCCGTTGGGCATAGAGGAAGTGGAAGTCCAGGTGGACAATTGCGGCCTCTGCCACACCGATTTGTCGTTCATCGCCAATGAACCCGGTTTCGTCACGTTCCCGCTTGTGCCCGGACATGAAATCACCGGCCGCATCACCCAGGTGGGGGCCGTAGCTGCAGCCAAGGGGCTGGCCGTCGGACAAACGGTAGGCGTGGGTTGGAACAAGGAGAGCTGTCAGTATTGCGACCCGTGCATCAGTGGCGCGCCACAGCTTTGCACCCGGCTGAAGGGCACCATCATCGGCCACCACGGTGGGTTTGCCACGCATGTCCGCGCGCATTGGCTGTGGACCGTGCCCGTCCCCGATGGTCTATCGGCCGCCGATGCCGGCCCGCTCTTTTGCGCGGGCATCACCGTGTTTTCTCCCCTGATGGAATTCGGCCTTCGCCCGGTCGATCACGTCGGGGTGTTTGGCATCGGAGGCCTGGGGCATCTCGCGCTGCAGTTCTGCCGTGCGTGGGGTAGCAGCGTCACAGCCTTTTCGTCGACGAAATCGAAGTACGAAGAGATTATTGGCCTTGGTGCCACCGATGTAGTCGACAGCCGCAACCCTGATGCGTGGGCACACCTGAAAGGCAAGCTCGACCTCATCATCGTGACGGTGGCCGTGCCGCTGGACTGGCATCGGGTGCTCGAACTTCTGTCGCCGCGTGGCCGGCTGCATTTTGTCGGCATCATCAGCGAACCCATCCCTGTCCAGGTGATGGACCTGCTGATTCCGCAAGCGTCCGTATCCTCGTCGCCGGGCGGTTCGCGCAGTTCGATGGATGCCATGTTGCGCTTTGCAGCTCGCCACCACATCGCGCCACGCGTAGAACACTTCCCCATGAGCCGCGTCAACGATGCCATTGCGCACATGGAAGCCGGCAAGGCGAACTATCGGGTCGTACTCGACGCTGATTTCATCTGAGTCGCTAACGAGGCCCTGCGCTACGCAGGGCCTCCACTCTCAGGCAAGGGCACCGCTTTGCGCGATGGCGTCCATCAGGACTTTGGGCTCGTAGTAGGCAACCCAGATGCGAGTGGCCAGACCTTCATGAAAGTCCCAGTGTTCTGAAATCTTGATGCGCCCCTCAGTACCCTTGATGCCGACATTGATGAGGGCAACCGCGTGGTCTCCCTCGACGGTCAAGCTGTCGTAGGAAAAGGGCCCGAAGTCGAGAAAACGCGCCACCTGGGGAATGACGATGTCGAGGTACGCGTTCCTGCCTAGGGAATCACCACCCCAAGGTAGGTAGTCCGGCGCACTGCAGACAAAATCGACGTGCAACTTGTCTCTAATGCCAGAAAGATCGCCGCGCACCCCGCCACTGTAAAAGGCTTCAACCACCTCGCGGTTGTGCTGGGCACGGGCACTGGACTGGTTTGCGGTCTCAGCCATTTTCTGTCTCCGGTAAGGGGCGGACGGCGCCGCCGTTGAGTTCGCCGGTCAGGAACTGCGCGCGACCGTAGCCAAAGCTCCAATCGGCATCGCTGTTCGTGGTGATGTTGATCACCAGGTCTCCGGGATTGGCATCAAGTTGTTCGTGAAGCAGCTCGCACACGCGTTGATAGAAGTTGACCTTTTCAAGCTCGCTGCGCGATCGCGAGGTCACGCTTAGAATCACCAGTGCCGGCGATCGGGGAAAACCCAGTCCGGTGTCAAGCGCGATGACATTCTCTGGTCGATGCTCGGTGATGATCTGGTAGCGGTCGTCCGAGGGAACACGAAAGGCAAACACCACGGCCTCATGAACCAGATCGGCAATCTGCCTGACCTGTTCGCGTGTGCGTCCCTCAATCAGGTCAATGCGTACCAGCGGCATGATCCGTCTCCGGGTGAAATTGCTCTATTGCGCCTGCGCGCATCCGGCTGCACCTACGTCGCGTCTGCCTGCTGATGCAGGATGCGCCACGCGCCCGGATTGCAACCCACGAGGCGCGTGAAAGTGTGATTGAAATGGCTCTGCTCGGTAAAACCACATTCCCCGGCGATGTCGATCATCATCCGTGTACTGCTTTCAAGCATCGCCTTGGCACGTTCGACGCGTGCGTGCGCCTGCCAGCGCCTCGGGCACATACCGAGCGTTGCGCGAAACGCTTTGGAGAAATATCCGGGCGAAGTTCCACATGCCGCCGCAACCACAGCAATGCTTGCGTCTTCCGACGGCGTGGATAGCAACTCGCGGGCCAGTGCCACCTGCCAGTCGGCAAGCTGTCCACGGTCGGCCTTGCACGGCTTCCCGGCAAGGCGAGCCCGCTTACTGCAAAGGTGCAGCGCCTCGACCAGCACCTCGGCCGAGCCATCCAGGCGGCCCTCTTCTCGCAGTGCCGCAGCAAGCAGCGTCCGGATCGCATCGACGATGAGGTCGTCGGGCGAGTGGAGCAGTTCAAGGTGGACGAAAAGATCGTCACCGAAATCCATCTGCACATGCTGCAATGGCGCCGCGTTTCCGCTTTGAGCGCCGACCCAATTGGTCGACTGAAAGGTCCTGCGCCACTGGCGCGGACTCATTCCGGTCGCACGAACGAATGCATGGGAGAAATGAGTCATCTGTTGAAAGCCAAGCAGCTGCGCAATCCGGGTCAACGGCTCAACGGTTTCGATCAATGCACGACGTGCCATGGCCAGGCGAAGTTCGAGCCGCCAGCGATACGGAGGAATACCCATCGAGCGCCGAAAGGCTTTGGCGAAGTGCGCGCGTGATACCCGGCAGCTGAGAGCGATGTCATCCAGCTCGATAGAGAGATCGAGGCGTTCACTCAGCATCTGCAGTGCCTTATGCAATTGCCAACCCGCCAGTGCACCGTGCACGATGATTCCCGGCCCCGCCTTGCACAGCCACGCCCACTCCAGTGCGCGGAAGCGGAAAGCGAAATCACGATGTGTGCCGTTCAATCCTTGTACCCACTGACCCACTGTCGCCAGTGCATGCAGCCCTTCCTCGCCCAGATAAACGTGAGACGGCCGCGTTGCACCTTCGTCATCGGCACAGATTCTGCTTTGGCCGGAAAACGAAACAATGGTTCGACCTTCGCATTGCGTGAGCGCCATCGGGAGAAGAAGCTGGCGCAGGTCGTTTGTCACTGCGCTGTTGAGGCTGATCGTCATCGCGCTGTCCTCGCATGTCTCGCGGCGTCCGTATCGCGCCGCAAAACCATGCTAGGTCGCCTGTCGAAATAGCACATGCCCCAGGTGTGGGCGATACGCATCCCTCATATCGGGGAGGCTGGTGTACCGGGGACTGTCACGTGCAGTAGCTGGCGCGTCCCGTAGTGGCTGCCGCGCCGCGTGCATGACGATCACCCGCAATGAATGAGTGCACCCGGCGACGCCACAACTTGAATCGACAACGCGTTGATGTCCAGGGTCGATGGTCCATGCAGCATGGACACCAGCGCCCCGCGTGTCGCAAGGGGATGCCCGCTGGCATCCTCCTGGCACCCTTATCTCTCTTCGGGGAAATGCATCCCGAACATAGGAAGGCCGCTTTTGGACGTCTTCCGGGTCGCCTCGTCCTGGATAACGTCCCAGTGTTCCACAAGCTGGCCATTGGCCACGCGCACAATGTCGACCACGATCCAGTCAGCTGGCAGTCCTGTGTTCGAATAGTGACCGTGAACCATGACGATGTCGTCTTCGGCGAGCACGCGTCCTGCCTCATACCGAAGCGCAGCCGGCGCAGCTCGGATGAGATCAAACAGGCCGTCACGACCGGGAGGAATGTGGGCGCTGTGTTGCTGATAGCTTGGAGACCATAGCCGTTCGGCCGCTGAGTAGTCGCGCCGATTGAATAGCGTATCGAACGCATCAAGCACGAGCTGGCGGTTAGATGTCGCGATAGTCATGGGTGCGTGTCCTGAGTGATGAGCCTCTGGTGAGAGTAGCCATGGGCATCCCAGTCCGCTTGCCGGTTCTCACAAGCTTGTAGCAAAACATGCATGCCGCTCAGCGCAATCCCGCCAGCGTTTAAGCGATGAGTTTGATGACAATTCCCGCCGAGATGGCAACTTCATCCCCCGAGCATCGTGGGGACGAAGACATGGGAAAGCGCGATGCCTACATGGTGATGATGCCGCGTCGCATGGCGATCGCAACCGCATGGGTGCGGTCGCGCGCCGCGAGCTTGGCCATGATGTTCTTCATGTGAGCTTTGACTGTCTCTTCGGTAATACTCAAAGACTGCGCAACAAGCTTGTTGGAGTTACCAGCCGCCACACACGACAACACGACAGTTTCGCGCTCGGTCAGAGCGTCCTCAATGAGATGTGCGGCGATTTCGCTGGCCACTTCTGGAATGATGTAGCGATGCCCGGCCGAGACGCTGCGGATGGTATCGACCAGTTCCTTTCGCATCGCGCCTTTGAGCAAGTACCCCCTCGCGCCAGCCTTGATGGCGCGCAGCGCCTGGACATCACCCTTGTAGGTAGTCAGCACCAGGATGACCGCGTTCGCGAATTCCTTGCGCAAGATCCCAATCGCCTCAAGGCCGTCAACGCCGGGCATCTGCAGGTCCATCAGGGTCACATCCGGTCGCAGCTCCCGGAAGCGTTCAACCGCTGCTCGGCCGTCGCTGGCCTCGCCGACTATGACCATGTCAGGCTGGCTGTTTACCACGCCAGTGATTCCCTCCCGCATGAGGGGATGGTCATCAACCACCAGAACGCGAATGGGAGGAGCTGGTGCCGACATGGCTCGTGACCACGTGGAAAGGTAGCTGAGTATAGGCCGGCGTCTTGAGAACGCCGACGCGCAGGTTCGCTGTCTGGCGTGTTTTGCTGCAGTTGCGCCCTCTCAGTAGATGCCGCTACGCACCGTACTTGGCTCCGTGAGCAATACAAGGTGCCCCGTGCGCTCTAGCTCGTCCCACACCGCACCCTCATCTCTCTCGGCAAGTACTTGATAGGCCGTCCGACCGGAAAATGCGCGGTGGTGCTGCGCCATCCAATGGGCTGCCCGCCTGCGATCCGGGAATTCCGAGAGCAGCAACTCCGCCAGGCTGGCGTGGCTGAGTTCAAGTGCTCCAAAGGCCTCCAACGTGGTCTGCTCACGCAGTAGATGTATCCGCTCCAGCTCCCGAGCGATGTGCAGGAAGTCGATAACGCGCTTACGCATGGTTCCACCTATGGTCAGAGTAGGTAGCGGAAGCGATGCGCTCAGCCGCTTCAACAGTTTTGAGAAAGTCGATAACCAGTGCCGCTCGGCCGATATTGACGAGGGCAGCTGCGCTGAGACCGCCCAGGCTCGCGATGCGTTCACCCAGAAACCAGTCAAGTAACTTGGCATGATCGGGCTCGAATGCTGCGGCAGCTCGCAAGACTGCGAGCGTATCCGGAATGATCCCAAAGATCGTGGAGAACTGATGTTCGCCAACGGCGCAAATAACCGCATCCCTCGGGTCAGCGGCCACAGCACGAAGCGTCATTGCACGTAGATGACCCTTTCCGATATTCGTCGGCAAGCTCGCACGCATGGACCTGACCCTCGGGGAGTGACGTAGCTAATCTACGACCCGGGGAAGGACGTGACTTGTCGGTTCCTGTGATAACTGCGAAAAAGCGGATCGAACAATGCCGCGGGCGCGGTGCGCAGTTTCCACAGCACCACGCTTTTCCATTTTGCGTAATACGGCTAGAAGCTCCGGTGCAGATATTTCCGCGATCGGCCTATCACCGATGTAGGAGTTGAGATCCTTTTCCACGATTCGCCCATTGCGGATTGCCGTGGACTTGGCATTTTTCTTCGCATGCATTGCCAGCATCTCCAGCGCACTCGCGCCGAAGCTGCTCTCCGAGCGTTCCAGTCTCGCAAGCTTCTCGACCTTGCGTTATTCGCCAGGATCAATGCCGGCATTCAACACTTTTCGAGCTTCGAGGTGCTTGGTCCGTGCCTCTGCCAGACCAACCTCGGGATAGATGCCAAGCCAGCCTTTTCTCTCTTCCGGCGTAGCGATACTTCCAGCGCCACAGTTTGCCGCCCGAAGGTGCGACTTCCAGGTACAAACCGCCCCCGTCAAACAGCCGTTGAGGCTTGTCGGCAGGCTTTGCTCGACGTATTGCCGCATCGCTCAAGGTCATGGGGGCATCTCTACTATTCAATAGATCCGATGCCCCCATGTATGCCCCCAAATGGGTTGGATTTCAATAGATCCTCTCAGACGCCCTCAGACGCAACACAAACAAAAAAACCCAGCTTTTGCTGGGTTCTTGGACTATTTGGATGACATTGGACTTCAGATTGGTGCGCCCGGCGGGATTCGAACCCACGACCACCGCCTTCGGAGGGCGGTACTCTATCCAGCTGAGCTACAGGCGCATTGTGTGGCCGCGCGCGGTGGGGCCGATGGCCGGCACCGCGGGGAGCGGAAGTATAGCCGAGTTCGCCGCGGCGGGCAGACTTGCACGGCTGCGTTGGCGCCGGGGGATTTCGTGCAAGCCGGGGCGGAGGAATGCTTTCCTTCGAGTGGCCCCGGGGAGCACTGGCCCCTCGCCTTCCCGAACAGGGATTCCCTTTGGTCACCCTCCTCTCCCCGGCGGGGAGAAGGGGCGAACGCGAAAAGCGCTTTATTTCATTGGCGCGGCTTCAGCAGCGTTGCCAGGGTGTCGGGCCGGCTGGTGTCGCGCACCAGGTGCGGGTATTTCAGGCCGCCGTGGTAGTCGATGCGCACGGTCTTGTACTCGTTGAAGTTCTTCACCAGCAGTTCGATGGCCTGGCTGTGGTCCTTCGCCGCCGCGGTGACGGCGTCCTTGAGTTCGTCGGCGTCGTAGTCGTGGCCGTTCACGGCGATCACGGTCATGCCGGGCGAGATGCCGGCCTTGAACGCGGGGCTGTCCCACAGCACGTCGCCGATGCTGCCGTCCTTGCCGATCGACAGGCCCAGCGAATAGGTGAGGTCGGCGTGGTGCCGGCGCGCCTCGACGGCCTTCACCGCGTCGGACGGCTGGTCGGTGTAGACCAGCTTCCAGCCGTGCGAGGCGAGGCCGCCGATCAGCGGACCGTGGCCGTCCAGACGCGTGCGCAGATAGCCGGCCCAGTCGAACGGGGCGATGTCGTCGAGGGTCTTCACCACGTCCTCGAAAGTATAGGTGTCGACGTCCCACTTGCCGGGATTGATGCCGAAGAACGCCTTGCCGAAATCGTCGATGGAACGCTTGCCGTGGCTGAGCTCGCGCAACTTGCCGTCGACGTCCAGCCAGATCAGCTGGCCGGCGGAGTAGTAGTCCTCGCTGCCCTGGTAATTGCGGTACGGCAGCGGTGCGCGCTGGGCGATGGTCGGGTCGTTGGTGGTGTCCTGCACGTTGCGCCAGCTGGCCAGGCCCGGGCGACCGCGGTCGTAGGTGGCGGCCACATAGGCCCACATGTCATGGCTCTGGGCGGCATCCCACAGGCCCGAACGCTGCGCCATCACATAGCCCCAGAACTGGGTCTGGCCCTCGTACACCCACAGCAGGGTGTCGCTCATCGGCACGTTGTAGTTCGGCGTGTACAGGTCGGCGCCACGGCGGTACTTGCCGTCCCAGGAATGGTTGAACTCGTGCGAGAACAGGTCGCGATTGAGTGCGTTCTTTTTCCACTCGGTGAAGAAATCGGCCGAGGTGCCGTCCTCGCTGGAACGGTGATGCTCAAGGCCGTTGCCGCTCATCTTGTCGCTGAGCGAGACCAGGAAGTCGTAGTGGTCGTAGTGGTGCGCGCCGTACAGCTTGTACATCTGCTGCACCAGGTTGCGGAACGGCTGCAGCTGTTCGGGCTTCACCTCCAGGTACTTCGGGGCATCGGCGACGATGTCCATGTGCACGGGCGTCTTCGCGCCCGGGTCCAGGTCCAGCCGCTTGAAGTACTTGCCGGCATAAATCGGCGAGTCGACCAGGTCTTCGTAGTCGATCGGCTTGAAGTGGATCGTGTCGCCATCCTTGGATGCCACCTCCAGCGCGGTGCCGGCCTGCCAGCCGGCGGGCAGCGTCACGCTGGCCTCGGCGGTGATCTGATTGGCGTAGTGGCCTGCCGGGTACAGCGTGACGGTGTTCCACTGCAGGTTGAACATTTCGGGCGTCATCACCACCCGCCCCTCGCGCCGGTCCTGCGCCGACAGGAACTGGAATTGCGCCTCCACCTCGGTCGCCCCCTGCGGCACCTCGACGTGGAAGGCGTAGACGTTCAGCGGGTCGCGCTGCCACGACAGCGTCTTGCCGTTGGCGGTGACGACCAGGCCGGCCAGCTTGTCGATCGGACCGGTCGGCGAGTGATTGCCCGGGATCCATTGCGGGTACAGCAGGGTCAGCGGACCCGGCCGGGCCGGAATCACCTCGTGCACGCGGAAGATGCGATGGGCCAGGTCGGTGGCGTCCACCGTGATCTTCAGGCTGCCCTGGTACGGCACATTCTGCGGCGCCGGGACATCGGCGATTGCGCTGAAACTGGCCAGGGCGAAGGCGCTGGCGGCAAGAGCGGCGGCGAGACGGGTGAATTTCAAGAGCGACTCCAGGGGAAAGACGAAGGGGCGCCGCGGGCCGATGGCAGCGGTACCGCGAGTATCGGTGACCCTGCCGGCGGCCGGAAAGGAAGGGCTGGCGCAGGCCTTGCCTGCACCACGCACACCCGGCGGGGTCCCCGATGCTAGTGGGGAGAGCCCGCACGAAACCCCTGCCGAAGGTCATGCCCGGAGGCGCCACGCCCGGCCGGCCGGCCGGGCGCGGCCTCTTGGCATCCATCGTGCATCACCAAGTCATCATCCCTGCCACCCTACGTGCCGCGCCCGCATGCAAGCCCCGTCCAGCCACTGGCAACCACCCGACGACGCCTCGTTCCGCCGCGACTACGCCGGCTACCTGGCGCAGCGCATGGGTCCGATGATCCATGCGCTGATGGTGGTGGCGCTGTGCTCCTGGCTGCTGGGTGTGGTCGTGCGTGGCCTGTTTGGTGCAGGGCCCGCACAATTGTTCTGGCAGCTGGTACCGGCGGCACCGCTGTTGCTGGTGATCATCGCCGTCCGGGAATGCCGCGAGCCGCTCACGCTGAGGATGCTCACTCTGTTGTGCGTGGTGCTGCTGGAGATCGGCATCAATCTCACCGGCATCGACTACCACGCCGGCAACGGACACGGGCCCTTGCCAGGCCTGCTTCTGCCGGTGGCTTCGTCGGTGATCTGGTTCGGGCGCTGGGACTTTCTGGTGGCGATGGCGTTGTGCGCGCTCGGCCCGCTGCCCGTGCTGCTGCACACGGGCGATGGCGTGCAGGTACTGCAATACGCGGTGTACATGGCGGTTTCCCTGTCGCTGGCGACCGTCCTGCGCGCCTTCATGGCGCGCACCATGCTGGAGCAATTCAAGCTGGAGCGCCTGCTGCGCGAGCGTGCGGAAACCGACGGCCTGACCGGCCTGCTGGTGCGCAACCGCTTCCTCGATCTGGGCCGCGACGCGCTGCAGGAAGCCCACCGCGGGCAGCAGCCCGTATCCATGCTGTTTCTGGATGCCGATCACTTCAAGCGGATCAACGACGAGCATGGCCACGCCGCGGGCGACGCCGCCCTGGTGGCGCTGGCCGCACGCCTGCGCGGGCAGGGACGCAAGGGCGATCTGATCGGCCGCATCGGTGGCGAGGAATTCGCCATGCTGCTGCCCGGCGTCGAGCACGAGCAGGCGCTGGCGCGAGCCGAGCAACTGCGCCTGGCGGTGCGCGGGAGCCACCACCCGGGCGGCCATCTGAGCGCCAGCATCGGCGTGGCGACCTGCCGTCCGGACTACTTCGACAGCGTCGAGGGTCTGCTGGCGCGCGCCGACCAGGCGATGCGCCAGGCCAAGCGCGACGGCCGCGACCGGGTGGTCACGGCAGTCGCGGCGGGCTGAGCCGACTCAGGATTTCCCGGCAAGCTCGAGCTTGCTGTGCCGCATGCCGTAGGCGAAATAGATCACGCAGCCAAGCACCATCCAGATCATGAAGCGCTCGTAGGTGATCCACGGCAGGCCGTAGATCAGCACGGCGGAGAACAGGATGCCCAGCGGCGCGGTGAACCACACCGCCGGCGTGCGGAAGTTGCGCTGCAGGTCGGGGCGGCGCACGCGCAGCAGCATGATCGAGCCGCAGATGATGATGAAGGCGCTGAGCGTGCCGATATTCACCAGCTCGGCCACTTCGCCGATCGGCAGCAGGCCGGCGATCAATGCGGTGAACAGGCCAAGGATGATGGTCGGCCGCGCCGGCGTGCCGAAGCGCGGGCTGACCCTGGCGAACCATGCCGGCAGCAGGCCGTCGCGCGCCAGCGCAAACCAGATCCGCGCCGCGCCCAGCATGAAGGCGAACAGCACGCTGGTGACGCCGATCACCGCGGCGATCGCGATCACGATGCTGAGCCAGTGCAGGCCGATCGATTCGAACGCATCGGACACCGACGCGTCGCCGCCGAGCGTGCTGTACGGCACGATGCCGGTGAGCACCAGCGACACCGCGATGTACAGCACCATCGCGATCGCCAGCGACAGCAGCACCGCGCGCGGCAGGTCGCGCTGCGGGTGCTTCGCCTCTTCCGCCGCCGTGGTCAGCGTGTCGTAGCCGAATACCGCGAAGAACACCACGCTGGCGCCGGTCAGCACGCCCTGCCAGCCGAAGTGGCCGAGCCCGGTCGTCGCATCGACGATGCGCGCGGGAATGAACGGATGCCAGTTCGCGGTATTGATGTAGAACACGCCCACCAGCACCACCAGCAGCACGCCGATCACCTTGATCGCCACCACCGCCGTGTTGAAACGCGCGCCCCATTCGGTGCGCACGGTCAGCAGCACCGCCACCGCCACCGAGACGCCGGCGGCGATCACGTTGAAACGGTGGCCGTCGCCGGGAGCAGCGATCGCGTGGCCGCCATGCACGCCGAAGACCTGCTGCAGGTAGTACTGCATGGTCTGCGCGCTCATGCTCTGTTGCGCCCACTCCGGCAGATGCACGCCGGCGGAGTTCAGCAGCACCTGCACATAGCCGGACCAGCCGATCGCCACCACCGCGACCACCAGCGCGTATTCCAGCAGCAGATCCCAGCCGATGACCCAGGCGACGAACTCGCCGAGCACCGCATAACCGTAGGTGTAGGCGCTGCCGGTGACCGGGATCAGCCCGGCGAACTCGGCGTAGCACAGCGCGGCGCAGGCACTGCCGAAGCCCGCGATGAGGAAGCTCAACGCGACCGCCGGCCCCGCATTGGTGGCCGCCTGCTGGCCGGCCAGCACGAAGATGCCGACGCCGATGATGCCGCCGATGCCGATCGCGGTGAGCTGCCACAAGCCCAGCACGCGGCGGAAATCCCCGCGCGAGCCCACTTCCGCCTGCAACTGCTCGACCGACTTGTGGCGCACCAGTTTGCCGAAGAAACCCATGTGGAACCCCCCTTGGAATCGGCGCCCAGCATAGCAAGTCGGGCGCGTTTGGCCACAAGCGGGCCTTTGATCAGCGCGTTATGGACGTCCAGACGTCCATACGGAAGATCTTTACGGAACGCCAGCGCGGCCGGAATCAAGGCCATTCGAGCCGGCGATGACAGGCCGGACGGCCACGCCGCCGCTGATTTCCGCGCGTGCTGCAGCGCACCTGTACATGGCACCGGCCGACGGGCGAACATACGGCCACGTATCCGGCAGCCGCTTGCGGCGGATGCCACCGCCATCCGACCAGGGGAACCCGCCTCATGCGCATCCGTCGCCACCGACTCGCCGTCGGCATTGCCAGCGCGCTCGCCGTCTGCGCGCCCGGCGCCATATCCCTCGCGTCGGCGCAGGAGGCCGCCCCGGCGCCGGCCAGCTCTGCCGTCCACGCCACCGAGCTGGGCAAGATCACGGTCACCGCGCAGAGCCGCAGCCAGGAAGTGCAGGATGTGCCGATCGCGATGGCCATCGTCACCTCCAGACAACTGGGCGTGATCGCCGCCACCGACCTCAGCCAGACCAACCTGTTCGTGCCGGGGCTGGTGGTCGACGGCAGCGACCCGACCCAGCCGACCTACCGCCTGCGCGGCATCGAAACCAACGATTTCGGCATCGGCACCGATTCGGCGGTCGGCGTCTACGTCAACGGCGTCTACCAGACCCGTTCCGGCGGCGCGCTGATGGCGCTCAACGACGTGGCCCGGGTCGAGGTGCTGAAAGGCCCCCAGGGCACGCTGTTCGGGCGCAACACGGCCGCCGGCGCGATCTCCATCGTCACCAACGAACCGACCGGCAAGTTCGAGGGCAACGCGCGCGTCCGCTACGGCGAATACGGCCGACGCTACGGCGACGCCCTGCTCAACGTGCCGGTGAACCAGGACCTGGCCGTGCGCCTGAGCGTGCTCGACAACCAGAGCGATGGCTACCTCAAGGACGCCGTGACCGGCCGGCACTACGGCAAGGACGACGAATGGGGCGCCCGCGCCGTGGCGCGCTGGCAGGTCACGCCCGCCACCACGGTGCACCTGTCGTGGGATCACGACCGCCTCAAGCAGCCCTCGCGCATGGACGTCGGCCTGATCCCGCTGTCGTCCACCGACCTGTACCAGCGCGCACCGTTCCCGGCCGATCCGGCCACCTACTACAACCCGATCCACGCGCCGTTCTTCAACGACAGCGACGGCGGCCGCGAGCGCCGCCAGTACAACGGCTGGACGCTCACCCTCGACCACGGCTTCGACTGGGGCGGCTTCACCTCGACCACCAACTACGCGGTCTACAACATCTCGCACGTCGAGGACGGCGACGGCACCAACCACATCACCACCCACCTCGACACCGGCGTGATCAGCGACGGGCGCACGCTGTACCAGGAATTCAAGTTCAACGGCAGCAACGAGCACGTCGACTGGGTCAGCGGCGCCAGCTTCTACATGGAGCACGCCAGCCAGACCAGCCTGGCCACGGTCAACACCGATACCTACGACACGCTGGCGATCAACAGCGGACTCGGCGCCAACTTCACCCCGGACGGCACCCTGTTCCATTATTTCGATTCGCTGCTGCAGGCCTTCAACCTGCCCTACCGCCTGCTCGGCGATCCCTGGACCGAGACGATCCACAACAACGGCCGCTTCAACTCGTATGCCGCGTACGCCGACGCGATCTGGCACGTCACCGACAAGTTCAACATCACCACCGGCCTGCGCTACACGCACGACCGCAAATACTTCGACTGGTACACGCCGGTGCGTTACGCGCCCCAGCTCGATGCCACGATCGACCAGCTCGATGCCGCCGGCATCCTCGACCTGGTACCGCTGCTCACCGGCGGCAAGCTCAGCGCCGACCAGCTGCGCGCCATCCTCACCCAGAACCAGATCTTCCCCAACGCGGTGGGCCAGCTGGTCAGCAAGGACAATCGCTGGAGCGACATGAGCCCGCGCCTGGTCGCCGACTACCACTTCACCCCGAACCTGATGGCTTACGCCTCGCTCGCCAAGGGCTACAAGGCCGGCGGCTACAACGGCACCGAACCGGGCTCGCAGTTCGCGCCGGAAAAAGTGTGGAACGCCGAGGTCGGCGTGAAGAGCACCTTCCCCGAGCAGCACCTGCTGGTGGACGCGTCGGTCTATCACTACCGCTACACCAACAAGCAGACCCTGGTGGTGGTGCCCTCGACCAGCGGGCTGGGCGTGCCGACCTACCAGGTCAGCAACACCAGCCAGGATGCCACCGGCCTGGACCTGCAGGTGCAGTGGCAGCCGCTCGACGACCTGCAATTCGGCTTCAACGGCAGCTACATCGACTCCAAATATTCGACCGCCAGCGTTCCGGCCGGACTCGACAGCGCCGGCAACGCGCTCTATCTCGACGTATCCGGCCAGCCGGTGGACGAGCCGAAGTTCTCCTACAGCGTGAGCGGCGCGTACACCTGGCACGGCATCGCCCGGGGCGACCTGGTCTTCCATGCCAACTACGGCTATCGCGGTCGCATGCGCTGCAACGATGCCTCGGTGTACCAGGGCAAGTGCGCGCTGCCGACCCATTTCGATCTCGGCGCGGCGCAGCAGCGCACCGACCTGCGCATCGACTGGAACGCAGGCGACGGACACTGGGGCCTGGGCGCCTACGTCAACAACCTGTTCGACCAGCGCTACGTCAGCGGGCTGGGCACCATCTCGCAATCCGTGCTGGGCACGCCGTACGCCTATGTCACGGCGCCCCGGATGTGGGGCGTGGAGGCGCGCTACAAGTTCTGAAGAACGGCATGTGTTGGCGCTTCGCGCGGTGGACGGGACAAGCTCAGCCGGCGACCGCGTCGTGGCGCAGCGCTTCGCGCGGTCGCAGCCCCGCCATCCACGGCAGCACCAGCGTGCTCGCACCGAACAACACGGCGATCGCCACCGCCGCGTAGCCGTCCAGATGGGCGACGCCAAACCAGCGCCCCAGCAGCAGGGGAAGCACGGCGGTCAGCAGGGTGCGCGCACCTTCCAGCCAGAACGCACTGCGCCGGCTTTCCATCAGCGCACCGAGCACGCACAGGCTGACCACCATGTACAGCGCATAGCCGAGCAGGGTGCCGAGGCCGGCATGCGCGGTCAGCCCCAGGAAATGCGTGGCCATGCCCAGCAGCAAGGCGAACTGCAGCAGGCAGTAGCCCGCCAGCGCGGGCGGCATCGGCGGGTTGTAGACCGCCCGGCCGATGTCGTAGGCCGGCTTGGGGAAACGCGCGGCCACGTCGGCCGGGCGCCAGCCCGGCCGGCGGAACCACAGCTGCAGCTTGTCGCGCCAGCGCTTCGCGTGCCACGCATCCACCGCCGCCGCCCAGTACACCTCGGCGTTCGCCCACAGCGGGTTCCAGCTGCGCAGCGGCGAGCGCGTGCCGTAGACCGGACGGTCGACGTCGTCCTCTTCGACGAAGGTGCCGAACAAACGATCCCACAGGATCAGGATGCCGCCGTAGTTGTGGTCGATATAGCGGTCGTTGGTGGCGTGGTGCGCGCGGTGGTTGGACGGCGAGCAGAACACGCGGTCGAACCAGCCCAGCCTGCCGATCTGCTCGGTGTGCACCCAGAACTGGTACAGCAGGTCGATCAGCGCGATCACCACGAACACTTCCAGCGGATAACCGAGCACCGCCATCGGCAGGTAGAACACCCAGCCGAGCAGGCCGCCGGTGCTGGTCTGGCGCAGCGCGGTGGAGAGGTTGTATTCCTCGCTCTGGTGGTGCACCACGTGCGCCGCCCACAGGATGTTCACCTCGTGCCCCAACCGGTGCAGCCAGTAGTACAGGAAGTCGTACAGCAGCAGGCCGCTGACCCACACCCACAGGCTGTGCGCCGGCAGCGCGAACAGCGCGACATGCTGCACGCACCACGCGTAGATCCCCAGCGTGAGCAGCTTCATGAACACGCCGGCGATCTGCGACATCACGCCCAGGCCGATGCTGTTGATGCTGTCGTTGCTGCGATAGGCACGCCGGCCGCGCAGCCGCGCCACGATGAACTCGATGGCGATCAGCCCGAAGAAGAACGGCGTCGCCCAGGTGATGATCAGTTCCGAGGTATTCACGTCAGGCCACCTGTCTGCATCGCGCCTGCCTCGACGGAAACACCATCCTGCGCCACCGAGCGGGCGATGAACCACAAGGCGGCATAGTAACTCCCGAGCACCCACAGCGTGGCCAGCGGGATGGCCGCGTGGAAGCGGTTCCAGGCCAGCAGGCTGTCGCTGAGCATGAACAGCAGGCCGCCGATCGCCGATCGCCGCGCCGGCCGCGCCAGCGCCGCGCCAGCATGGAACCAGGCCCGGCCCAGCGCTTGCGCGCCCATGCAGGACAGCACCAGGCCATACACCGCCACGGCCGGGTGCAGCGCCGCGGGAATGGACGGCCAAAGCAGCGCCAGGTTCGCGCCACCGACCAGCAGGCAGGCCAGCCAGGCCAGCGGACGCACGCCGAATCGACTATCGCCCAGGAACGCGCTGATGAAACAGAGATGCCCGCCCAGGAAAGTCACCAGCCCCGCCACGAACAGGTTCGTCGGCAACATCAGCAGCACGTCGCCGACCAGCGAAAAGACCATCCCCGCGACGATCCAAGCGCGATAGCGCGGCGACACCGGCGCCCAGGCGAACGCTGCCGCGGCGAGGATCAGCAGCGTGGCCAGCGGCTTGGCGATCCAGTGCAGCCACTGCCATGCCGCACCCCCTCCGCCCAGTGCGCCGCCGAGGACGGCGGCAGCGGCCGCGCAGGACACGGCCAGCGCGATCCCGCGCGTGCGCGATGAGGGAGCGACAGAAGCAGGCATGGCGATCATGGGCTGGCGAGCGGCGACGATGGCTCGATCATAGCTATCTTTCGCGCGCTCCGTACGCTCGCGTGTGTTCGCGGCCCCGCGACCTGCCGGCGGGACTCAGCGCGCGTCGACCGCCTTGCGTCCGCTCGCCGGATCGTCGGTGAAGAACGCATCGATGCCGACATCGAGGTAGGCACCGATCTGCGCAACCAGGCCAGCCCGGTTGAACGCGCATGGATCGCCGCCCTGCCAGAAGTCTTTCGCCAGGAACCGGTTTTCCGGCCGGAACGTGTAGGGATGCACTTCCAGTCCCGCCGCATGCGCGTCATGCACCAGACGGGTCGGCCGGCCCAGGCTGCCGTCGGCGCGCCACGGGATGATCGCGTCGAGACCCGGGCCGATCGCGTCGGCGTAGCGGACGATGTCGCGCAGTCCGTCCGGCGTCATCATCCGGGCGTAGTCGGGGCCGCCACCGGCGGCGACCACGTCGTACGGCTGCGCGGCGGGCGCGTCCAGCAGCTGCAGCAGGCTGATGTTCGGGTGACGGGCACCCAGCTTCCCACGCAGATACTTCAGGTTCGCGATCTCGAACGACTGGATCTCCACCGGCGCCGTGCGCGTGTACGCGTGCGCGGCCAGCGTCGCCAGCAGCCGATCCTCCGTCGCCAGGCCGATCTGCTGGAAGTAGCTGCCGTGCTTGATCTCCGGAATGATGCCGAGCGGACGGCCGGCCAGGGTCGACTCGGCGGCGACGAAATCGATGATCTCGTCCAGCGTCACGATCCGGAATTCGCCGTCGTGCGTGGTGCCGCGCAACTGCGGCAGGCGCTCGCGGGCGCGCAGGGTCTTCAGCTCGGCGAGCGTGAAATCCTCGCTGAACCAGCCGGTCACGGCGTGGCCGTCGATCGTCTTCGTGGCCTGGCGCCCGGCAAACCCGGGATGGCTCGCCACGTCGGTGGTGCCGCCAATCTCGTTCTCGTGGCGGGCCACCAGCACGCCATCCTTCGTCATCACCAGGTCCGGCTCGACGAAGTCCGCGCCGTCGACGATCGCCCTGGCGTAGGACGCCAGCGTGTGTTCGGGCCGCCACGCCGGCGCGCCGCGATGACCGATCACCAGCACCCTAGGCGCGAGCGGTTTTTCACGATGAGTGAGGGCGACCGGCACGAACGACATTCCAGCGACGCAAAGGATCATCCAGCATAGGCGCTATCCGCATGCCGCGCTTCGCGGAGCAGGTCAGTCCGGGCGATACAACTGCTTGTAGACCCGACTCACCTGCTGCTGCAGGTCGCCCGGCTGTTGCGCCGCGTCGAAGGCGTCGTTGAGCTGCTTCTCGGTCTGGTGCAGGGTGCGCAGAAAATGCTTGTCGGCCGCCGACAGGTCGAGTGCGGCCATCTGCTGCTCCAAGTCCCGGGCCTCGTCGGCTGCGCTGGAGCGCTGGTCGTTCGATCGGGTGATGGCGAGCATGGACGTATCCGGAATGCGATGGTTCATGCAACGCGATCAAGCAAGACACCTGCCAGCGCCGACGCACTCGGCCGGCGCCGGGCCGGGATCGGCCGGAACGGGGCCAGCACGGGCCATAGCGGCCGATCAGGGTCTTTTCGCCGGCACGCGGTCGGTAATCGCGCAGCGACACCACAGGGTCCGTTGCTGACGTGCAGGGTCAATCGCGCGGAACAAGCCGGAACGAAGTCGCACGCTCACTGGTATTCGTGCAGTCGCCCGAAGATCCAGCCGTAGTAGGAGTCGAGCAGGCCCGGCACGGCGCAATCGTCGTACAGCCCGTCACAGCGGTTGCGCAGCTCGCTCAGGGCGGCGAAATAGGGGTCCTGCGGCAGGCCGGCGGCCTGCAGCACCATGCTGGGCAGGAACGCGATGTCGAGCATCGGATAGTGCGGCAGCGGCGGCCCGGCGAAGTTGCTCTTGATCATGTAATAGGTGAGGTAGTCGCGGTACGGCTGCAGCGCGGGCGGCAGGCGGCGCGGCAGGTCGCGGATCATGCCGTCGAAGGACGGCTGGTGGTCGCCGAAGTGCACCAGCACGGTCGGTTGCGTGCGCTCCAGGAAATCGCGCTCCAGCCCGCGCATGGCCAGGTCCGAATCGTGCAGGCGCGACAGGTAGGTATCGAAGTTCAGCGCCACCTCCGGCTTCAGCCCGCGCAGCAGATGGCGGAACGGTACGGGCAGACTGGACATCGGATCGTCGTCATGCGGCCCGTGCTGGTTCAGGGTCAGGATCATCACGAACACCGGCTGGCCCGGCTTCTTCACCTTGCCGTAAACACGCTTCGCCGCGTCGAACATCTGCTTGTCGGTCTCCTCCCACTCGTCCAGGCCCAGCTCGCTGACGTCGTACATGTGGTCGAAGCCATAGGCCCGATAGGCGTTGCGTCCGTTGATGAAACTGCCGACGGTCGGGTAGATCGCGATGGTCAGGTAGCCGAGCCGGCGCAACATCTGCGGCAGCGCATCGTGCACGCGTGGTGCCAGCACGTACGGTGCATACATGCCGCCGGGCCCGAAGATGTCCTGCGGCATGCCGGTCAGCATGGCGAACTCGCTGACCCAGGTGCCGCCGCCGAAGGTATGCGTGCGCAGCACGCCGGTGCCGCGCGTGCGCGTGTCCGATGCAAACATGCCCGGCCGGCAGGCGGGCACGTTGCAGTCGGTGTAGATCGATGGGTCGAAGGTGCTCTCCTCCAGCACCTGCACGATGTCGGGATAGGGTGCCGGGCGGCTGCCCGGCCCGCTCTGCGCGGTCGCGCCCCAGGCCTGTTCGGCCACCGCGTCGCTGCTCATCGCCGGCAGCCGCACCGCGGCGTCGCGGAAGCTGACGAAGAAATTGGTCAGGTGCGCGTCGTCGGACAGCTTCTCCCAGGTATTGCGTGCGTGCACCAGGGCAAACGGGCCGCTCGGCAGCATGCACCACCAGAACGCCAGCACGCCGAGCGCCAGCCCGGCACCGCGCACGATCAGCGCCACGCGGAGGCGCAGCCCGGCCAGCACGCGCCAGTCCCAGCGCCAGGTCAGATACAGCAGCGGCGGCAACGCCACCACCAGGCCGATGCCCAGCAGATACAGATGCGGATAGTGACGCAAGGTATCGAGCAGGCTGCTGCGCACGTAATAAATGAAGTCCGCCGGCATCAGCTGCTCTTCGAGATAGCGCAGCTTCATGACCGCAATGAACTTCAGCGCGAGGAACAGGCCCCCACCGACCAGCAACGCGGTGGCAAGGCGCGCGAACAGGAACAGCAAGACGCCGACCGTGCACAACATCAGCGCCGCGATGAAACCGCGTTGCAGCGGCAACGGCTCCTGCCATGCCGTGAGTGCCAGGCAGACGACGAACACCGCCAGCGCCCCTGCACATGTTGCAGGTCCGCGCGCGCGGCGCCATGGGATTGGACGCATGAGCTGGAAAGTCCCCCTGCAGGACCGGATGTCACCGATGCGTCATCTTACGATCATGTGGCGGTCGCCGGCAGCTTTCCCGCCCGGTCGTTTCCCTGGCGTTGGGGATCCGCGCCGGTGCGCATGCGTGATATCCGGACGCCCCCGCGCGGCCATCATTCCGCGAAATCCGGCGGGCCGCGTGACCGTGGTTTCCGTACCGGTCAGCGCCATGCGGCCTCGATCTGCTAATTTTGATGGGCCGCTTGCGCAAGCCCACGGAACACCCATGTCCCCACGCTCGATCCCACGTGCTCTCCCGTTGCTGGCGCTCGGCGCCTTCCTGCTTGCCGGCTGCTCGGGCCTGCCGTGGAAGTCCGACAAGGCACCGGATGGCGCGCGCGCCAAGGTGGCGATCCTGGAAACCACCGACATCCATGCCAGCGTGCTCAGCTACGACTACTACAAGCTGAGACCCGATCCCGCGGTGGGTTTCGAGCGCACCGCCACGCTGATCCGGCGCGCCCGCAAGGAGTTCCCCAACAACTTCCTGTTCGATGCCGGCGATACCATCCAGGGCAGCGTGCTGGCCGACTACCAGGCGCTGGTGAAACCGGTGGGCTGCGACCGGGAGCTGGCGGTCTACCAGGCGATGGACGCGGTCGGCTACGACGGCGGCACGATCGGCAACCACGAGTTCAACTATGGCCTGGGCTTCCTCTCGCAGGTCACCGGCACGCCGATGAACGTGGACGGCGGCCACGACAAGCGCTGCGCCGGCCCGCACTACCCGCTGGTGCTGGCGAACGTGTTCAGCGCGCGCGACGGCAAGCCGATCTTCAAACCGTGGGCGATCGTCAGCAAGAACATCCAGGCCTACACGCCCGACGGCAGCGCGATCGGCGTGCCGCTGCGCATCGGCATCATCGGCTTCGCGCCACCCCCGATCATGCAGTGGGACCAGCACAACCTGGCCGGCAAGGTCACCGTCAGCGGCGTGGTGGAGGCCGCGCAGAAATACCTGCCCGAGCTGCAGGCGCAGCACCCCGACCTGATCGTGGCGATCCTGCACGGCGGCCTCGACATCCATCCCTACACCAACACCATGGAGAACGGGGGCTGGTACCTCGCCGGCGTGCCGGGCATCGACGTGCTCCTGCTGGGTCACTCGCATGCCGAATTCCCCGGCCCGCGCTATGCCGGCATGAAGGACGTCGATGCCCGCCTCGGCTTCGTGCGCAACGTGCCGGCGGTGATGGGCGGCTTCTTCGGCAAGGACCTGGGCGTGATCGAGCTGGTGCTCAACCGCAGGAACGGCCGCTGGGTCGTCGACCTCGACAATACCCACAGCGAAGTCCGCCCGATCTGCAGCAAGCCAGGCGACCCTGGCAAGTCGGGTTCGCCACATGTCGAGTGCGTGCCAGCCGACCCCGCGATCGCGCCGCTGGTCGACTCAGTGCACCAGGCGGCGATCGCCTACGTCAACACGCCGATCGGCAGCAGCACCGTGCCCATGAGCAGCTATTTCGCCGACGAAGGCAACATGAGCGCGCTGGCGCCGGTCAACGCCGCGCAGATCGACTACGTGCGCAAAGAACTGCCCCGCGCGCACCCTGAACTCGCCAACGTACCGATACTTTCCGCGGCAGCCGCCTTCCGCACGGGCTTCGGTGGCCCCGACGACTACACCGACGTTGCCGCCGGCCCGCTCACCCTGCGCAGCGCCGCCGACCTGTACTTCTATCCGAACACGCTCGCCGCGGTGAAGACCGACGGCGCCGGCCTCAAGGCCTGGCTGGAGCAATCCGCCCAGCGCTTCAACCGCATCGATCCGGACAAGGCCGGCGCGCAGGCGCTGATCAACGGCCACTTCACCGGCTACAACTTCGACCAGATCCAGGGCGGCATCCATTACGTCATCGACGTGTCGAGGCCGGTCGGCCAGCGCATCACCTCGCTCAGCTACAAAGGCAAGCCGGTGACGCCCACGCAGCCGTTCATCATCGTCACCAACAACTACCGCGCCAGCGGCGGCGGCAACTTCCCCGGCCTCGACGGCGCCAACATCGTGCTGGCCGCGCCCGATGGCACGCGCGAGATCCTGGCGAAGTGGATCGAACGCAAGCGGCAGATCGGCGCGAGCGACCTGGAGCCCACGTCATGGACGTTTGCGCCGTTGAAGACGCGGGGCGCGGTGGTCTTCACGGGGCGGGCGGACAAGCTCGATGTGGCCAGGGCGGCCGGGCTGACAAACATCCAATGGGTGAAGGACAACGGGGACGGAACGGCGGTTTACCGGATTGACTTGTCGCATTGAGGCGGGCCGGTGGCTCATGCCTTGCCCAGGCTGCCAGGTGCACAATACGCGGCAAGCGCATCCACGCGCGACGCCGCAAGAAGAGACCGACATCCCATGGCCACCATCCTCGACATCCGCCGCGCCGAGCTCGCCAACACCATCGAGCGACTGCGCGCACAACGCGCGCAGATCGACGAGAAGCTGCTCAAGCTGGAACGCGAGCTTGAATCCCTCAAGGAATTCGTGCCGGCGACCGACGCGGAATAGGCGCGTTCTTGCATGAACGCGCGCCTCTGTTCCACCGTTCCCCTCACCCTCCACCACCAGCCAGGTCGCCGTGTCCAAGTCCTCCCTGACACGCCTTTCGTGTCGACAAGTCCTCGCCCTCGCCCTTCTGCTCCTGCTGGCGCAGGTCGCCTGCGCGCAGCCGCCGCGCACGGTGCTGTTGCAGGACCTCACCTGGACCGAACTGCGCGACCGCATCCAGTCAGGCAGCACCACCATCATCATTCCCATCGGGGGCACCGAGCAGAGTGGGCCCTATGTCGCGCTGGGCAAGCACAATGCGCGGGCGGCGTGGCTGTCGCAAAGAATTGCCGAGCAGCTGGGCAATGCGCTGGTGGCCCCGGTGGTGGCGTACGTGCCGGAGGGTGGCTATGCGCCGCCGACTTCGCACATGCGCTTCCCGGGCACGATCACGATCCCGGACACGGTGTTCGAGCAGATGCTGGTCTCGGTCGCGAACAGTTTTGCAGTACATGGATTCAGGAACATCGTGTTCCTGGGTGACCACGGCGGCTACCAGAACGACCTGATACGGGTGGTGGCCAAACTCAACAAGTCCTGGGCGCCTGCCCGGGCGCGCGCGTTCTTGCCGCCGGCATACTACGAAACCAGTTCGACCGGCTACGCGCAGATCCTGCGCCAGCGCGGTTTCCGCGACGACGAGATCGGTACCCATGCCGGACTGGCCGACACCTCGCTGCAGCTGGCGGTCGCGCCGCAGATGGTCAGGCTGGATCAGCTGCATCACGCCACGAAACCCGGCGCCGCCGATGGGGTCTATGGTGGCGATCCGCGTCGCTCCACGGCGCAGCTTGGTAAACTGGGCACCGATGCGATCGTGTCGCGTACGGTCGCGGCGATCCGCAAGGAAATCGCCGGGCACTGATCCACGCGCGTAGCGACCGATCGCCAACCGGCATTATTCGACAACACTCGACCACAGGACGCGCAAGTCATGCCCTTCCACCGTTTGATGCGCCGCGCCGCTTGCGCGAATCTGCTGTGGGCCGGCCTCGCTCTGGCCGGCGCCGCTGCCGCGGCGCCGGTTGTCACGGTCCCGGGCATGCCACCGGTGATCAATCCGGCGAATCTTTACAGCGAGTCCGGCGCCGACGCCTTCAGCCCGGCGGTGAAGGGCGCGCTGCAGCGGGTGTATGTGCCGAATATCCGTTCGGACGACGTCTACGTGATCGATCCCGCCACGTTCAAGGTGCTGTACAAGTTCAAGGTCGGGCACAGCCCGCAGCACATCGTGCCTTCATGGGATCTCAAGACGCTGTGGGTGACCAACAACGCCGAAGGCCGCAACGACGGCAGCCTCACCCCGATCGACCCGATGACCGGCAAGGCGGGCATGGCGGTCGCCGTGGACGATCCCTACAACATGTACTTCACCCCGGATGGCAAGGAAGCGATCGTGGTGGCGGAGGCTTTCGCGCGGCTGGATTTTCGCGATGCGCACACGATGGCGCTGAAGAGCCGGCTCGAGGTGCCGGGTTGCAAGGGCATCAACCACGCCGACTTCTCGATCGACGGGCGCTACGCGATCTTCACCTGCGAGTTCGGCGGCAGGCTGGCCAAGATCGACATGGTGAACCGCAAGG
>Ga0157370_10000343_pt1 | contig 58793 bp, 51 predicted proteins | sample C35metaG_FD_113463 | JGI IMG/M metagenome (GOLD analysis project Ga0157370, IMG submission 113463) | Corn rhizosphere microbial communities from Kellogg Biological Station, Michigan, USA - C3-5 metaG | ecosystem: Host-associated > Plants > Roots > Rhizosphere > Soil | place: USA: Michigan...
AAACCAGATGGCAAATTTGTCATGATTTCCGGATAGCATTTACTTCCCCTTAAAACCATTATTTCCCAAGCACTCATCATCCAGACATACATAGCAATAATTGCTGCATCAAAAACAACCCACGGACACCGTCCCCCAACGATGGCCGGTTGCGATGCTGACCTTCGCGACACGCCTGCCGGTCGCACCAAAATAACGATCGTGAATGACCCGCATTCACGCGCTCGCCTAGACGCGCCCGCGGTAACTCGTCAACCTTCATGACACTTACAAAAACACCGCACAGAGTCATGGAGACAAGACATGCATTCGTCAGAAGGAACACTCGAAATTCGCAGTTGGCTTGACCGCCAACGGTTTTCTCTCTTTCAGTGGCGCGTATTACTGTTGTGCTTTGCCGTTGTAGCCGTCGACGGATTCGATACCGCCTGCGTCGGATTCATCGCCCCGGCGCTCAGCCGCGAATGGCATCTTCAACCGGCGACGCTCGGCGTCCTGTTCGGTTCGGGGCTCGTCGGTCTGATGGTGGGCGCGCTCTTGTTCGGCCCGCTCGCCGATCGCATCGGACGGCGCAAAATACTCATCGCGACAGTGGCCTTCTTCGGCATTGCAAGCCTGTTGAGCGCGCAGGCGCCAACCATCGCGTTGCTCATTGCGCTGCGCTTCGTCACCGGTATCGGCCTGGGCGGCGCCATGCCGAACGCCATCGCCATGACGTCGGAGTACTGCCCCGAGCGCAAAAAGTCCTTCCTGACGACCGTCATGTTCTGCGGATTCACGCTGGGTTCCGGATTGGGGGGCGTCGCCGCTGCCCAACTCATCCCTTCCTACGGCTGGCGTAGCGTATTGGTCGTCGGCGGCGTGCTGCCGCTGCTGCTGGTTCCGGTCATGCTCGCCGCGTTGCCGGAGTCGGTGCGCTACCTCGTACTCATGAAGAACGCATCGTCTGAACGCGTCGCACGCATTCTGCGGAAAATCGCGCCCCTTTCGGTCCCCGCACAAGCGCGGTTCACGCTCGACGAAACGGTCGAAAACGGCTCACCGGTTCGGCAACTATTCGCGCCTGAGTATCGCTCCGGTACGGTCCTAATCTGGATTGTATTTTTTATGAGCCTGCTGATCGTCTATCTGCTGACGAACTGGCTTCCAACGCTCGTCCATAGTTCCGGCATGCCGCTCGCGATGGCATCCAAAGTGGCCGTGATGTATCAGGTGGGCGGCACCATCGGCGCGCTGGTGATCGGCCGACTGATGGACAAAGCAAACCCGACGGCGGTATTGGCGTCGTCGTATGCGTTCGGTGCGCTCTTTCTCGTGGCGACGGGCATCGCGACGGGCACCTGGCTCGCGGCGACGGTCATGGGCGTCGGTTTTTGCATCAGCGGATCGCAAATCGGCGCCAACGCCTACGTGGCTCGATACTATCCGACGTCGAGCCGTGTGACGGGAATCAGTTGGGCGCTGGGCATCGGCCGCCTCGGCTCGGTCATCGGCGCACTTGTAGGCGGGGCACTGTTGTCGGCCAATATCAGTTTCCCGGCACTCTTTGCGATCGTGGCAGCGCCGGCTGCGATTGCGGCGCTCGCGATTTTCGCTTGCGGGCGACAGGCGCCTTCGATGGTATCCGCACGCGCCGCGGCGTAGTAGCAACACCGCGCGACAGCAATCAAGCGGACACGGGCCGCCGCCGCGGCCCGGAAATACACGACACAGCAGGGACCGGCGGCGGCATGACTGCTGGCCCCCGTCACTAAGCGAATAGGCTTGCTCGATGAGTATCGAGAATGAATTCGACGCAGTCCCCGGCATCCAGCGGGCGACTGAAGAAATACCCTTGGAATCGATCGCACCCCAAGGCACAAAGGCGTCTCAACTGCAGGTCGTTCTCCACGCCTTCGACGACTAGTGAGAGACTGAGCGTCCGGCTCAGGTCGGCAATACTTTTTACGATGTGTTCGTTGATACTGCCGGCAGCGACGTCGGCCAAAGACCGATCGATTTTCAAGGTATCCAACGGTAATTCGCGCAGATAGTGCAGCGACGTGTGCCCCATTCCAAAATCGTCCATCGCCACTTTAACGCCGGCGAGCCGCAACTGCTTCAGGTTCTCGATCGCATTGGCGTCCGGCAGCAGCATCGTCGACTCGGTGATCTCAAGCTCCAACCACGACGGCGGCAGCTGTTCGCGGCTGACGATCTCAATCACCTTTCGATGAAAATCCCGGTCCAGTAGTTGGCGCGGAGAGAGATTGACCGCCATCACCAGATCGTCGGGTAGGACATCGCGCCACGCGCTTCTCTGGCGGCAAGCCAGTCTTAAGACACACAAACCGAGACGATCGAGTTGGCCGATTTCATCAGCAAGCATGACAACAATCGGCGGTGGCACTCGCCCTACGGCAGGATGTTGCCAACGCAGCAGAGCCTCTACGCCGAAAATACGCCCGGTCCCAAAGTCGATCTGCGGCTGAAATTCGAGGAAAATCTGTCCTGCGTGGATGGCGGCAGGAAGATCGCCCGCGAGCATTGCCGCTATTCTTCCCTCTTCCCCGGCGAGCACGAGAGAACGCCGAGTCTTGGTATGAATCTCCGGCGACTCTGCGATATCAAGAAGCGATGCCAGCGTTTTTTCGCTTCTCCTGCCCGCAACATATTCGGCAAGGCGCACGAATGGGGCGTAGACCGCCGCTCCCGCCGATAAACAGAGCAATTGAACCACCATCCCGGATACCGAGCGGGTCACCGCATAGCCGCTGTAAAGCGCGGGCGTCGTCCACGCAACGCTGTGACTCGTATGCGGCATCCACTCGGCAACGACAGCCACGTAAGCGATCAGAATCTGCACGATAGGCGTCAAGACGAACGGAATCGCATAAACGGGATTCAGCACTAAAGGTAGCCCGAACAACAACGGCTCGTTCACGTTGAACAGCGCGGGCAGCATCATCAAGACGGCCAGCTTCCTTGCGCGGGCCGTGCGGCTTACCAGCAGCAACGCAAGAATGAGGCTCAACGTGCCTCCGGATCCGCCCATCCGCGCGAACGCCGAAAAGAAGTCATGGGTAAAGACGAACTGCGGATGGCCGCCGCTCGCAGCCGCGAGCATATTGGCGGCCCCTTCCGGGTTCAGCACATGTTGTTCGACGGCAAACAGCGCATTGGGCCCATGGATGCCGAAAAACCAGAGCACCTGAGCGGCCATTTCATAGACGATGCCGAAAAACAAGCTATCCGACAGTTTCGAATACGACGCGACACCCGATGCACCCAGCGTAGCGATAAAGCCGGAGGAGTCTACCCAAACCCAGCCCAACCGCAGACACGCGAAACACAGGATCGTCAGCATACCGGCCGGCATAACCGTGAAGACGTCGCCGACAAAGGGATCGTTGCTCAGGGGGTTGGACGGAATACGCAAGAAGCGCATGCCGCTTAGTTTCAAGAAAAGGCTGCCGCCAAGGGACGCCGCAATCAAAGCCCCAAACATCCCCCCGCCCAGAGAGAGCGATGCGAGCAGCGACGCGTTGCCGTCCGGTGCGATAAGCGTGAAAAAGCACGAGACTACGACGCTCGCCGCGATGAGGGGATTGACCTGGGAACGTCCCGGCCGTTCGTTGTGAAGCTGAGTGAGCGCATGCGTAAATCCGTAGAGCGCGACGAGCGCGCCAATTCCGAACGTGCCGGCAAGCAGGCTATCGACAAAGCGCTCCCAGTGAGCGCCGCCGGCTGCCAGCAGAAACCGGCGCATCGACTCCGCGGGCGGATCGCGGAGCAGCAGCACGAGGGCGCCGGTCATGATGAGCGGCAAGGGAAGCGCAAGGCCGCGGCGGACGGCGATGAAATACGGCCGGTGGTCGGTTCGCTCGACGAAGGTGACGAACTCGAGCCAACGCGATGGCGCTTCAGTCATCATGTGGTCGACCTGTTGTGTGTTTTTATTCGGTGAAAGACAGTGCGCGCCTCTCCATCGGCGCAGCAACCCGGACTGCGGTCGGGCAAAGTTCACGAAGTATGACATTTTGCCCGCGTAAATGGGGCAGGGGGAGCGCCGGAAAGGGGAACGGCAGCCGGCGTCGGAGGTCGGCTGCCGGCAGCATCCGCAAATCGATTGGGATGGAGCGCGACTCTGCATGAAGCGCCACCTTAAGACCGGCCTTAAGACGACGCGCTTTAAGCGCTGCGATCGTGAGCCGCAACCGCCCGCCGTCGCAGGGCGGCAGGCGCGTCCGCGCTGCGATCGCGGCTACGCCTGCGCGCGCGGGATCAGCCGATGTGCGGCGAGGACACCGCGTAGCCGAGGCTGGCCTGCCGGTACCGACAGTGAGTCGGCGAGTTCGATCAAAGGCAATATGCGCCTCTTGACCTTCTCGGCATGGTTTTGCGCGATGTCGGCGATGCGATGATCGAGGTAGGGGTTCATCAATCGCTCGCGCACGCTAGCAATATAGCGCTCGCCCTGGTCGCGCAACTGCATCGCGGCAAACACCGGCAAGACTTCTTCTTCCCAAACGGTCTCGATTCCGGCGCGCATCTGCGGATCGTTCATCGCATCGAGAACCGTTTCCGACGACGCCCGCCGCCCGGCAATCCACTGCTCGGCCAGCCAGCTATGCCCAAGATTGAGAAAGAACAGTTTCAATCGCTCATAACTGCGCAGGTCATCCGTCAGCACTATGTTCTCATGCGTGCAGGGAAGCTCCATGCCTGAACGGCGCTCGATCGCCCAAAGCGCATAGGGCTCCGCCACCGCGCCGACCGGGTCGATCGGCTCCGACACGATCCGATCGACCAAGGAGTTGACCCAAACGCATCGCTTGCCCAAATAATCGGCGAACGCCTCCGGCAACACCCACTGCCGCGCCAGGCCAAGGACGATATCGCGCAACGTGTCGCCGTTGTTCTCCACCAATTCGCAAGGAAAGACAGAGACACCCTCGCTTGGCCGCTCGCGCCACCGCGCATGAAGCAACGCGAGCAGCTTCGCCGGAAAGCTGCGCGGCACCGCAGCGTCGCTCTCGAGCAGATCGAGACCGTCGCGTTCATCGAGGCGATAACCCATATCGCCGGTGTTCGACACGATTACCCGCACGTCGTCGATCGCGGCGCGGCGCACGCGCGCCCAGTCTCGATCGGCCACCCACGCCGCCCGGATCGCATGGGATACGATCACTTTATCGACGATCGAACCGCGTTCGCTGCCGCGGATCCGAACCGGATAGCCGCCCGGTCGCGATAGTGCGGCGATACGTGCGTGGCTGACCGGGTTGCCGGTTGTCTGTACGACGCTGATGCCGCCTATGGCCTCGTCGCGCTCGAGCGCCTGCGAGACGAATAACGCGACGTGCGCCAGCAGAAATCGGCTCGTGCCGAATTGAAGGATCGGTTCGCTCATGCTGCCTGCCTCAACGGCTCCTGTAGATCCGCTCAACACTCGACCAATGCTTTCACCACCGTCTGCCCCGGCTCGAGCAGGCGCGCAAAGGCATCCGGCACCTCTGCGAGTCGCATCCGATGCGTGTTGAGCGCTTGGTCGGGAATGCGCCCCGTTCGCATGGCTTCGAGCACGGTCTCGAAATCGGCCGTGGTGGCGTTCCGGCTCGCGAGCAACGTCGTCTCGCGCTTGTGAAACTCGGGATCGGAGAAACTCACCTGCCCGGGGACGATCGAGATCAGCGTGTATTTGCCGCCGTGCGCGACAAAAGCAAAGCCCCGGTTCATCGCATCGATGTTCCCGGTCGCATCGAACACGACGTCGAAAAATTCGTTGTTCGTGAGCGATGCCAGCGCCTCGACATCAGTCGGGCCCACGGCCACCGCAGCATCGACCTTAAGATGCAACTCGCAAAAGGCGAGGCGATCCGCACGCGTGTCGAGGCAGGTCACGTTCGCCCCGCGCAGCTTGGCGAAGATCATGGCGGCCATGCCGATCGGGCCCGCGCCGACCACGAGCACGCGCTGATCGGCCTGCACATCGGCCCGCCGCACCGCATGCGCCCCGATCGCCAAGAATTCGAGCATCGCCGCCTGATCGAGCGTCACGCCTTCAGCCTTATGCACGAACTGCGCGGGCACGCTCAGATACTCCGTAAGCGCCCCATCGAGGTGCACACCGAGCACTTTGATGTTGACGCAACAGTTGGTTTTTCCCTGGCGGCACGCGACGCAACTTCCGCACGATAAGTACGGCATGACGTACACCCCATCGCCCGGGGCTAATCCCGAGTCGCGCTCGGCATCGACGACGACCGCGGAAAACTCATGGCCCATTACGCGCGGATACGCGAGATAAGGTTGATTGCCCGTGAAGATATGCAGGTCGGTACCGCAAATGCCGACACGGCAGACCCGCAGCAATACTTCGCCGGCCGCCCGCACGGGCGGTTCCGATTGCTGCGCGCGTAGCACGCCAGGTGACTCGCAAATCACGCTAAGCATAAGAATGTCCTTTTGTTCAGATCATGCGCAGGGAGCTGCGCCCAAGCGATAGAAGTTGCATGCGTTACCGCCAAAAACAGCGGGGAGCGCTGCGCGGCCCAAGAAACGTTCGCAATCGTTCTCGCACGCGGCCAGCCATTCGCCATAGCCGCCGCAGGCAGAGGAAAGGCGCAGCACCGGCCAATCGCTGCCCCACATCAAGCGCTCCGGACCGAATAGATCCGCAACGACGCCGATGTACGGACGGACGCGCTTGGTCATCGCGTCGATATCGGTTACGCTCCCGGCCTCGGTCCAGAGTCCCGAGAGCTTGCAGTACACGTTCGGCAACAGCGCAAGACGCGTCATCATCGAGCGCCACGGCTCCATGCCCTCCGTCGCGATAGCGGGCTTCGCGGCGTGATCGATCACGATGCGTAAGCCCGAATGACGCTGGGCAAATGCGTGCAGCGCATCGAGATGGCGCGGCATGACGAGCGCATCGAAGCGAAGATCGTGCGCGATCATGGCCACGATGGCGCGATCGAGCAACGGATCGTCGATCCATGCGTCATCCGGCAGGTCTTGCAACATCGGCCGCAGGCCGCGCGACTTGGGGTGCTCGGCGAACGCGGCCACCTTGACCGCCGCATCCGCTGCCTTCAGGTCGACCCAGCCCACGACCGCGCATACCGTGGGCGCTTGTTCTGCCACGCCGAGCAGATAGCGCGTGTCTTCTTCGGTCGGCAGCGACTGCACGAGGACGGTGCCGTCGATCCGCGCCTTCGCCAATTCGGGCGCTAAGTCGCCCGGACCGAAATCGCGATGGATCGCTTCCAACTCGCGGGGCGGCCAACAGCCGGCGCGCGCGCCGATTCGCCAATAGTGCTGGTGCGCATCGATACGCAACGTCATACCCGCTCCTCGGGCAGTGCACCAGTACGTGTGTCGCGAGCGTTCATCATTAAAGAAGGTAAAGGCAATGCAGCAATCGTTGAGGGGATCCGAGTCTGGGGCTGCATCGATCCGGTGAAGGCATCGACACAGCCGCCGGTCTCATCGGCTCATCAATAGAGAACGTTCTTCGCCTGGGACGAATCGAGGTTTTGCTTGTCGACCATGACGACCCCCGTATCGATGTCCTTCGAGACAGGTTTGTGTTCCATCAAGTTCACCACGGTCTGCACACCCTTGTAGCCCATCTGGTAGGAGCCCTGAACGGCGATCGCTTGGATCGTGCCATCCCGCACGAAGCTTTGCAGGTCTTGGTTACCGTCGAAGCCGATAGCCACCAGCTTACCCGCCTTGCCCGACTGCTTGAGCGCACGCCCCATGCCGACGGCGGTCGGCTCGTTGGCGCCGAAAATACCCTTCAAATCCGGATTCGCCGAAAGGACATCGGTGGTTTGATTCAAGGCCGTCGCCATCTGCGACTGCGAGTAGTACGGGCCGACGATCTGCAGCTTCGAATGCGCCGCGATGTACTTGCGGAAACCGCCGACACGCCCGATTTCCGATCCCGCGCCCGGCACATAGGACATCAGTGCGATCTTTCCGGTCTGGCCGACGCGGTCGATCAGCGCCTTCGCACACAGTTCGCCCGCCTTCTCGTTGTCAGTCGACAAGAACGACTGGTAATACTGCTTGCCGGAATCGGACAGCGCCGAGTCGATCAGCACGACCGGAATATGCGCTTCCCATGCCTTCTTGATGGCCGGCACGAGCGCATCCGGGTCGGACGGTGCGAGCACGATGCCCGCGACGTGCCGATTGACGGCATTCTCGACCATGTTGACTTCGTCCGTGATATCCGATTCCGCGGCCGGGCCTTGGAAGGTCATCGTATAGCCCTTCGTTTCCCCCAGCGCGGCCTTCGCACCCTTCTGCACGTTCTGCCAGTAATTCGAGTTGACCGTCTTGACGATCACGGCAATCTCTCCGCCGGCAGCGTGTGCGCCCGCGCTGAACGCCGCACACATGAATGCCGATACCGCCAATATGGAAAGCTTCTGCATGTCTCACTCCTCTTTTTCGTGGTTGGACTTCGTTGATTACCGCTTCCCGCTTCGCAATTGATCGATCCAGACGGTACCCAAAATCACGACGCCGATGATGATCTGCTGGATGAAACTCGATACGCCGTTCATATTCAGGCCGTTTCGCAGGACGCCGATGACGAACGCACCGATGGCCGTGCCCGAAATCGTGCCCACCCCGCCCATCAGCGACGTTCCGCCGATCACGGCGCTGGCAATGGCGTCGAGCTCGTACATGACGCCTTCGTTCGGCTGCCCGGTCACGAGGCGCGACATCAATACGCAACCTGTCACGCCGGCCAATGCACCTGAGAGCACATAGGTGAAAAGCGTCACCCCCCGCACGTCGACACCCGAGAGCCGAGCGGCCTCGGCATTCGACCCTACGGCGTAGATATGGCGGCCGAGCGATGTTTTCGACAGCAGGATGGCCCCCGCGACGAACAGCACGACCATGATCACGACGGGATAGGGAATGCCCGGGAAGGCCGTATCGGGGAAGCCGTCCGGACCGATATGCGAGATGCGAAACAATGCGCCGTTGCCGAGGGCGCCGAACGCATTACTGAGTCCCGAGACAGGCCGGGCGCCGGTAATCTGTAGCGCGAGGCCTCGGGCGACCAGCATCATGCCTAGCGTCGCAATGAACGGCGGCAACCCCATGCGGGTCACGCAGATGCCGTTGACGTATCCGCACGCCGCGCCGACGAGTACGCCGCATAACATCGCGGCCGGCACCGGCACGCCCGCTTTCGCGAGCAATGCGGCCGATACGCCGGCGAGCGCGAGCACGGACCCAACCGATAGGTCGATTCCACCTGTGATGATTACGCAGGTCGCCGCCACCCCGAGGTAAGCGATCGAGGTCACCTGCAGACTGACGGTCATCATGTTGCCGACCGAAAAGAACGCCGAGCTCGTGACCGAAAACACGATGATGAGTGCGACCAAACTGCCTAGTGCCGCGAACTTCTGGATGAGGTCGCGGCGCCGCTGTCGAGCGGAACGCTCGGAGGTTCGACTCCGATCCGATGTTATTTCAAGCATGCGTGCGCCCCGAAGCAAAATGCATGATCTCCTCCTGATTGGTTTGTTTGGTTTCGAGAACAGCCGTTATCCGGCCTTCATGAAAGACAGCGATTCGATCGGTCATCCCAAGCAACTCGGGCAGTTCGGAGCTGATCAAAACGACGCCGACGCCGTCCGCTGCGAGCCGGTCCATCAGCCCGTAAATGGCAAACTTCGCGCCCACGTCGATCCCGCGCGTGGGCTCGTCGAAAAATAGAATCTTCGACCCGCGGTACAGCCATTTCCCAATGACGACTTTTTGCTGATTCCCGCCCGACAAGTTGCGGACGATCTGGTCGACCGACGGCGTGCGAATCGCCAATTCCTGCACGTACCGACCGGCGACCGCTGCCTCTTCCTCAAAACGGAGGAAACCGGCACGCGAGGAGATCGCCGCCACGTTTGCAAGCGTGATGTTCGCGGCGACGGACATGCCAAGCGCAAGGCCTTCTTGTTTGCGGTCCTCCGACAAGTAGGCGATGCCGTGCTGAATCGCTTCGCGTGGCGAGCGGATCGTGACGGCACGCCCGTGCAACTCGATCGATCCACCATCCAATCGATCCGCTCCGAAAATCCCGCGAGCGACTTCCGTGCGGCCCGCACCCATGAGCCCCGCGAACCCGAGAATTTCACCTTTGCGCAGATCGAACGAGACAGGCCCGAACACGCCTTCACGACGCACCTCCCGCACGCTCAGCAATACGTCGTCGGTCGGTATCGATTGCCGGACCGGAAACGCATCGTCCAGCGAGCGTCCCACCATGCGCGCGACGATGTCGTTCACGGTCAGCGAAGCGTAGTCGTCGGTCGAGATGTGCCGGCCATCGCGCAGGATCGTCACGCGATCCACGATCTGCGCCATCTCGTCGAGCCGATGCGATATGTAGAGAATCGCGACGCCGTTTGCGCGCAACTCTTGAATGATGCGAAACAGATGGACCGTTTCCGATTCGGTCAGCGACGAGGTGGGCTCGTCCATGATCAACACTTGAGCGTCGAATGAGAGCGCCTTCGCGATTTCGACCATTTGCTGCTGCGCGATCGATAACGTGCCCACCAACGTCGTCGGGGCGACATCCAACCCTATCCGACTCAAGCACCGTACGGCGTCGGCGTTCAGCTTGCGCGTATCGACGAACGGCCCGCGCTTCGGCTCACGTGCGAGATAGAGGTTCTCCGCCACACTCAGATGCGGGACGAGGTTCAACTCTTGATGGATGATTGCAATGCCGGCCGCCTGCGCTTCGGCAGTCGAGGCGAACTGCACCGGCTCGCCGCGATAACGAATGGTGCCCTCGTCCGGTAGGTACTGACCGCTGACGATCTTCATCAGCGTCGATTTTCCCGCCCCGTTTTCCCCGCAGACCGCATGCACCTCACCGGTTCGGAGGTCCAGACGAATGCCGTCCAGCGCCACGACGCCAGGAAAGCGCTTCACGATGCCCTCGAGGCGAAGAATCTCTCCGCCCGGAATGTTCCGATCGGCAACGGCAAGGCTTGATGGACCGCCAGGCGGTGTCATGACGTCTCCTCTGAACGACCGACCCGGCTTACACGTGGTCAGTCCAATTACAGGAAATTTGATCTCAATGAACATCATTGGTCAAGCCAATAGTCGTTTATTACGACTGACCTTACCAATAGTGAAAACCCCAACAAGAGAGACAATCGCCCATGGGACGGCACTCCGGCCGCGCATGCTAGACTTTCGCGCCGGCTGCTGCTCCCATGCAACGGCGGTCAACTCAGCGCATTATGAAACCGACAGATCCCAAGCGGCTTTACCAATCCGTCGCCACGCAAATCCTCGCGTTGATTCGGCAGGGCGAGTTCCCGGCCGGAGAGCGGCTGCCCCCCGAACGAGAGCTGGCGCTCAAGCTGGGCGTTTCGCGGCCATCGTTACGCGAAGCGCTGATTGCGCTAGAGATTGGCGGCCAAGTCGAGATTCGAATGGGCTCGGGCGTCTATGTGAATGCAACCGGCGCTGAAGGCGCCGGCACGATTGCGGCGCTCGGCGACAGTCCATCGGAATTGATGCAGGCGCGTGCCGTTATCGAGGGGAGCGTCGTGGTGCTGGCGGCGACTAACATGAGCGCAGCGATGCTCGATCGTCTGCGTCGTCCGGTGGAGCGGATGCGCCGACTGGCGGCAGCGGGTAAGTCCCCCGTCGAGGCAGACCGGCAGTTCCACATGTTGATTGCCGAAGCCGCCGGCAATTCCGTGCTCAGCCGGTATGTGGGCGAGCTGTTCGATAGCCGCCACGATCCGATTGCCGCAGCCATGCGCGGCCATGCGGAGACGCCGCAAACGTGGAGCGAGGCCGTCCGGGAACACGAAGCGGTACTAAAGGCCTTACAGGCAGGCGATCCCATCGCCGCACAGACGGCGATGCGCGCGCATCTGCTGGCCTCCGAAGAACGATGGGTCAGCGCCGCACTGAAACAAGGCACGGAATAGCGAGCGCCGCCCGCTGCTCCGATGCCCGGTTGGAACGCTCAAACGCGCTCGAGAATGACGGCAATGCCCTGCCCGACACCGATGCACATCGTGCAAAGCGCGTATCGGCCACCGGTCCGCGCGAGCTGATAGACGGCCGTCGTCGCCAATCGTGCCCCCGACGCCCCGAGCGGGTGACCGAGGGCGATAGCCCCGCCGTTCGGGTTGACCCGCTCGTCGTCGGCGGCGATATCGAGCGTTCGCGTCACGGCGAGTGCCTGCGCAGCGAAAGCTTCGTTCAATTCGATGACATCGATTTGATCGAGGGTCATCTGCGCGACGCGTAACACTTTGCGCACCGCCTCGATCGGACCCACGCCCATGATGCGCGGCGCAACGCCGGCCGTCGCCATGGCCACCACGCGCGCGCGTGGCTGTAAGCCGGAACGCGACGCCGTGCGCTCGTTCGCCAAGAGCAATGCACACGCTCCGTCGTTGACGCCCGAAGCGTTACCGGCTGTCACCGTTCCATCCGGCCGCACGACACCCTTGAGCTTGGCGAGCGCCTCGAGCGTCGTCGCACGCGGATGTTCATCCTTCGTCACGACAATCGGCTCACCCTTCTTTTGTGCGAGGGTGACCGCCACGATCTCTTCATCGAAGCGGCCGCTCGCCTGCGCTACCGCCGCACGCTGTTGGCTGCGCAACGCACACGCATCTTGGTCCGCACGGCTGACGCCGAATTCCGCGGCCACATGCTCCGCGGTTTCGGGCATCGAATCGACACCGTACATTGCACGCATCGCGGGATTGACGAAGCGCCAGCCGATCGTCGTGTCCTCGATTTTTGCCGCGCGGCTAAACGCGCTCTCGGCTTTGCCCATGACGAACGGCGCACGGCTCATACTCTCGACCCCGCCCGCAATCATCAGCTCGGCTTCGCCGCTCTTGATCGCTCTGGCCGCGGTGCCCAGCGCATCCAATCCCGAGCCGCAGAGCCGATTCACAGTGCCGCCGGGCACACCCACGGGCAAGCGCGCGAGCAAGCTCGCCATGCGCGCGACGTTCCGATTATCTTCGCCCGCTTGATTGGCGCAGCCGAGAATCACATCGTCGAGCACATTCCAATCGACCTGGGTATTGCGTTCGATCAACGCCTTGATGGGCACCGCGGCAAGATCGTCGGCTCGCACGGCCGCGAGGGCTCCGCCGTATCGACCGATAGGCGTCCTGATTGCATCACAGATAAAGGCGTGTTCCATCGAGCCTCCTTGCTCAATACGTAGCGACAGTCCATCTTCCCGACGCGTCCGGTACCCGTCAAGTGCGATAAACGAAAAATGGTGCGATTAACGAACACAATTCCGACCATCCGTCGGCCGGATGGCTCATTGCAGCCCCAGCGCGTGCGCTTACCGCACCATCCGCTATAATCCGCACAACCAGAGGAAATGTCATGAAACGAGCAAGCCGCCGCAATGAAGCCGAAACGCCTGACAAAAGTGTCGTGGACCTCGAGGCGGAAAGCACCGAACCAGCGGAAACCGCATCGGCCGGCGATCCGAATTTCATGACTTCGCTCGAACGCGGCTTAGCCGTCCTCCAAGCTTTTTCGCAAGAGCGCCGCGTGTTGACGACTTCTCAGATCAGCCAACGCACCGGCATTCCGCGCGCCGCCGTCAGGCGTTGCCTCTATACGCTTGCCAAGCTCGGTTTCGTCGCCGAAGAAGACAACCGGTTGTTCTCATTGCGCCCGCGCGTGCTCAAGCTCGGACACGCGTACCTCGCCACAGCACCGCTCGCGCATGCCGCGCAGCCTGTATTACGCCATATCAGCAGCACGCTCAACGAATCGGCTTCCGTCGCCATCCTCGACGGCGACGACATCCTCTATATCGCACGCGCGTCGACAGCACGCATCATGTCGGTCGATCTTCATATCGGTAGCCGGCTGCCGGCCTATTGCACATCGATGGGCCGCGTGCTGCTCGCGCACTCGAGCGCCGAGGCGCTCGATGCCTATCTCGAACGCACCAAGCTGATTCAATACACGCCTCGCACGATCGTGTCGCGCGAGGGCTTGCGCAGCACGCTGGAGTCCGTACGCGAAAACGGCTATGCCCTCGTCGATCAGGAACTCGAAATAGGCCTGCGTTCGATCGCCGTGCCTATCTACGGTGCCGAGGGGCGTGTCGTTGCCGCGCTCAACGTCGGCGTCCAGGCGGCCCGCATATCGGTTGCCGAAATGGAAAGCCGGATATTGCCGGCATTGCGCGAGGGCGCGCAGGAGTTGGCGCTGCTCGCCGTCTGACGCTATGACGCCAAGAAGGCCAACGCGGCCGCATTGAATGCTTGCGGGGCCTCGATGTTGGACAGATGGGACGCATCCAGTGTCACGCACTGCGCGTGCCCTATGCGCTCGACGATAAATCGTGCGTCCTCCACGGTCGTCACGGGATCGTATCGGCCGGCAATAACCAACGTCGGCACCGAAATTCGACCGATCTCGTCGCGCAAATCGGCCTCGGACAAGGCATCGCAACAGCCCGCATAACCTTCCGCCGCGAGGGCACGCAATGAGTCCGTCATTCGTTGCACGGTGCCCGGCTGCCGCGCGACAAAGCCCGCCGTGAACCAGCGTTCCGCCGCCCCGGCCGCGACGTCGGTCATACCGCGCGCACGCACCAGGGCGGCACGCTCGCGCCACCCCTGCGAAGCCCCGATGCGAGCGGCGGTATTGGCGATAATCAATTTCTCGATGCGCTCGCTCGCATGCACACCCAGCCACTGCCCCGTCAGCCCCCCCATCGAAATCCCGCAAAAGTGAGCACGTTCAACATCCAATGCATCGAGTAGATCGAGCACGTCTCGACCCAGCCGATCGAGCGTGCAGGAACCGGGCGTCATAGACGAAGCACCATGCCCGCGCGGGTCGTAACGCACGACGCGATACGAGTGGGTCAGCGCTTGGAGTTGAGGCCCCCACATATCGAGCGTGGTGCCGAGCGAGTTCGATAGGATCAGCACAGGGGCGCCTTCCGGCCCCGTCATGGTGTAGGCGATACCGTGCGCTTGCCGCATGTCACCCTCGAGTGCGCAAAAGCGGTACCGGCGTCACCTGCTGCAGCGCTTCGAACGTGAGTCCCTCCGCGCTATCGATGACGATGAGGCCCTGCGCCGTCACGTCGATCACGGCGAGATCGGTATAGATGCGATCGACGCAGCCGATGCCCGTCAGCGGATACGTGCACGCGTCTACGATCTTGCACGCCCCCGACTTCGTCAAATGGTCCATCATGACGAACACCTGCTTGGCGCCGATCGCGAGATCCATTGCGCCGCCGACCGCAGGTATCGCGTCGGCCGCGCCCGTATGCCAGTTCGCCAAGTCCCCCGTCTTCGACACTTGAAACGCGCCGAGCACGCAAATGTCGAGATGGCCGCCGCGCATCATCGCGAACGAATCGCCGTGATGGAAGAAAGCACCGCCCGGCAGCAACGTCACGGGCTCCTTGCCTGCGTTGATCAGCTCAGCGTCTTCCTTGCCCGGTTCGGGCGCCGGACCCATCCCGAGCAAGCCGTTTTCGCTGTGCAGAAAGATTTCTCGTTCGGCGGGCAGATAGTTGGCGACCTTCGTCGGCAAGCCGATGCCGAGGTTCACGTAGGCGCCTTCGGGAATGTCGCGGGCGACACGCTGAGCGATCTGGTCGCGAGTCCATTTGTTCATCGCGCGCTCCTCACGCTTCATCTGCGTTGACTGGTGGGACCGCAACGACGCGTTGCGTAAAAATCCCCGGCGTAACGATCGTCTCGGGATCGAGCGCCCCGAGCGGTACGATCTGCGACACCTGCGCGATTGTTGTCGTCGCGGCCATGGCCATGATCGGACCAAAATTTCGCGCCGCCTTGCGATAAACCAGATTGCCCCATCGGTCGCCCCGATGCGCCTTGATCAGCGCGAATTGCGCCTTGATCGGAAATTCAAGCACATACGGTTTGCCGTCTATCACGCGCGTTTCCTTGCCTTCCGCAAGGCGCGTACCGTAGCCCGTCGGCGTAAATACCGCGCCGAGTCCTGCCCCAGCCGCCTGAATACGCAACGCCAGATTGCCCTGCGGCACGAGCTCGAGTTCGATCTGCCCCGCGCGAAACAGCGCATCGAACACTTGCGAATCCGCTTGGCGCGGAAACGAGCAAATGATCTTGCGCACGCGTCGAGCCTTCAGCAACGCCGCCAGGCCGACCTCGCCGTTACCGGCGTTATTGTTGACGATCGTCAGCTCTCGTGCGCCTTGAGCAATGAGTGCGTCGATCAGCTCGGCCGGTTGGCCCGCCGAACCGAAGCCGCCAATCATGACGGTGGCGCCGTCGCAAACATCCGCGACGGCGGCTTCCAGGGAAGAAACGGTTTTATCGATCATCGGTGGGTGCGCTAGCGATAGCGCCTGCATCCTCAAGTTTCGAACAATGTAGGCGTGCGCCCACCCTTCCGTCAACGGCGATTATCGAAAAATAGTGCGATTATCGAACACAGCACCTTCGCTATGCGACGCCACGGACATACGCCTTCCGGCCTCAGATGTCGAAAAACACCGTCTCGCGCCCGCCGTCCGGCGTGTCCTGCAAGCGGATGTCGAGCGAATACACCGCGGCGCCCTCGCCATTGCGCTCGCTGCGCTGCGCGATCAGTGTTTGCCGTCGCACCGCCCATTCGATTCCGTTCAACACGGGGTCGCGCCGGTTGGCCTCCTCCTCGTCGCCAAAATACAGACGCGTGTGCAATCCGACATTGATGCCGCGTGCCAACAGCAGGAGACATACATGCGGCGCTTGCGGGACTCCGTCGGCCGCCGGCACGCTGCCGGGCTTGATCGTTTCGAAGCGGAACACGCCCGTTTCGAAATCGGCGCCCGCGCGCCCCCAACCCCGAAACGACGGATCGATCGGCAAATCGCGCGCATCGCCGGGATGCGCGTATTTGCCGCCGGCATTCGCCTGCCAGATTTCGACGAGCACGTCGCGCACTAACGTGCCTGAACCGTCGAACACCCGGCCTTCGATGGCGATGGGCTGGCCGCGCGTGTGTGCCGTGGCGAGTACGTGGCCGAAGTTGTTCTCGAAGATGTCGAAGCCGGCTTGCTTCGGCGCGAGACCAATATGAACGTAGGGTCCGCCCGTCTGCGAGGCGGTTTCGGGCAGGCGGACAGGACCGAACGGGACAGTCGGCACGAGGGAAATCCGATTCATGACTTGCCTCCTTGCATCGTCGGCTCGAAGTGCGTCATGCGCCGGCCGCGTAGGGTGATGTCGAAGCGATAGCAGCGGCTATCAAGCGCAATGTTATGGCCCGGGTCCGGCAGCGCGATCAACCCGCGCACTTGCTCCTCGCTCGGGAGCGTCTTGATGATCGGGCATTGGGCGATGAGCGGATCGCCTTCGAAGTACATCTGTGTGACCAATCGCTGCGCCCATCCGTCACCGCTCAGCGAGTAATGAATGTGCGACGGCCGCCAATCGTTGATCCGGTTACGCCACGGATACGGCCCCGGCTTGATCGTGCGGTAGACGTAATAGCCGTTTTCGTCGGTCAGCATGCGCCCGCAGCCGCCGAAGTTCGGATCGACCGGGGCCAGGTATTTGTCGTTGCGATGGCGATAGCGGCCGCCTGCATTGGCTTGCCACACCTCTACCAGCGCATGAGGAACGGGGCGCCCGAACTCATCGCGTACGTAGCCGTGGACGACGATGCGCTCGCCGATCGGCAATCCGTCTTGTGCGAAATTGAGGATGAGATCGTTATCGAGCGGACCGAGCTCATCGGCCCGAAAGACCGGACCTGTCCGTTCCGACAATGTGTTCAACGTCGAAATCAATGCGTTGCGCGGCGAGCGCAGCACGCTCGTTTTATAGTCGGGCGTGTAGGCCGGCGGATGTAAGGCCGTATCGCGCTGCGCGAAATCGCCATAAGTGCGGCCACAAACGGCCGTCGTCATATCCGACATGATCGTCGCTCTCCTGAGGTGGGCACGGCCCGCTCGCGAGTGATGCGGGGGCTCGAATACTGTAGGGCCCGCTTAGGCTCATCGCGGGCTTGCGCTGCCCACTCTATGGTGCAAAGACGCACGCGTAAATTGACTTCTCTTCCGCAGAACCATAACCTGCAGTAATGGAAACTCGCCTCAGCTTTCGTCACCTCAGTTGCTTTCTCGCGATCGCTCGCGAGCGCCATCTCGGGCGCGCCGCTCAGCAATTGAACCTGACCCAGCCGGCCGTATCGAAGACGCTGGCCGAATTGGAATCCCTGGCGGACGTACATTTGGTCGAACGCGGCAGGCACGGTGCGCGATTGACGCCGGCCGGCGAGGCGTTTCTTCGTTATGCGGTCGGCGTGGCACAAGCCATGGAATCGGCCTCGGCAGCGTTGCACGGCGTGCTCGCACCCGCTGTCGCGATTCTGGAACTCGGCGCATTGCCGACCGTCGCCAGCGGCGTGCTGCCCGACGCACTGCTCAGGCTGCGCCGGCGTCAACCGCAAACGGGCGTGCGGCTGCATACCGCGACGAATCAAGTGCTGCTTTCCGCGCTGAAGGCGGGTCACCTCGATTGCGTGGTCGGCCGCATGGCGGAGCCTTCGATGATGCAGGGTCTATCGTTCGAATTGCTTTACGCCGAGCCGCTCGTCATGGCCGTGCGGCCAAGGCATCCGTTACTGAACGAGCGTCCGGTGTCGCCGCAGGCCGTGCTCGACTACCCGCTCGTCGTCGCGCCTGCCGGTACGGTGCCGCGCCATCACACCGATGCGTTCTTCGACGCGCATGCGTTGCGCGTCCCGGCTCACTGCACCGAAACGCTATCGGTGTCGGTCTCACGCCTTCTTGCGCGACGCTCGGATGCGGTCTGGATTACCCCCGAGTTCGCGGCCCGGGACGATCTGGCAAGCGGCGAACTCGCGCGGTTGAATTTGCCTGTCTCCAACGCCGAAGAGCCGGTGGGCCTGTTGCGACGGAGCGCGGGAGCGCCGTCCGAACGCGTCGAGGCCTTGGCTGAGATCTTGCGCGAGCTGACACAAACCGATGCGCGCGGCTCGAAACCGGGTATCCGCAAAACGGCCGGCCGCAAACGTACGCCGAACAAGCGCACCGGCTGATCGGAGGCGCGATGAGCCGTCCCGCGCTTGACCTGCACGGTCCGCCGCGCATAGCATCTACCCATTCGTTCGATTTCTATTGAGTTGTGCGATTATCGAACAATTTGCTGATGGTTCGAGCCATTGAGCTCGGTGATCGGATCGGACCGCCGGCAGTCCCTCGAATCGTGGCGTTCGCTCGCGTTGCGCGGTTCGCGTCATTGCCTTCTTTCTCTTTTCATCGAACCTCGCGCCCATGTTCGCGTATGAAGGACGACTCAACGACCGGTTGGTATCGAGCGACGCCATGCTGAGCGTGTTTGCGCCTAGATCCACCGTGCAGCGAATGCTCGACGTCGAAGCGGCGCTCGCGCGTGCGCTGGCATCGGCCGGCGTGATTCCGGCCGATGCGCTCGCTCCGATCGAAACAGCGTGCGATGCAGACCTCATCGATGCGGACGCTATGACCTTGGCGGCGGCCAGCGCCGGCAATCTTGCGATTCCGCTCGTCAAGCAATTGACGGCTTGCGTCGCGCAGGGCGCGCCGGATGCAGCCAAATACGTGCATTGGGGTGCGACTAGCCAGGACATCATCGATAGCGGCATGGTGCTTCAGCTACGCGACGCATTGGATTTAATCGAGGCGGGTGTCGATACGCTGTGCGACGTGCTGGCGCGTCAAGCGGCGGCCTACCGCGATACCCCGATGATCGGCCGGACCTGGCTGCAACAAGCGCTGCCCATCACGTTAGGCCTGAAATTCGCGCAATGGCTCGATGCGCTCGAGCGGCATCGCGTGCGGTTGGAGCAACTGCGCGAACGCGCCGTTGCACTGCAATTCGGCGGTGCGGCGGGCACGTTGGCAAGCCTCGGCGATGCGGCGCAGACGGTAGCCCAAGCGCTTGCGCGCGAACTCGCGCTGCCATTGCCGAGCGTGCCGTGGCATACGCAACGCGATCGCATCGCCGAAGCAGCCACCGTGCTGGGGCTCTTGACGGCCACACTGGGCAAGATCGCGCGCGACGTCTCGCTGCAGATGCAAACCGAAGTGGGCGAGATGGCTGAACCGTCATCGTCGGGCAAAGGCGGATCGTCGACGATGCCGCACAAACGCAATCCGGTCGGCTGCGCCGCGGCCCTCACGGCGGCCACGCGGGTACCCGGACTGGTTGCGACGATGCTTACCGCCATGGTCCAAGAGCACGAGCGAGCGCTCGGCGGCTGGCAGGCGGAATGGGAAACCTTGCCCGACATCGCGCGGCTCTGCGCGGGCGCACTCGCGAGCGTGACCGAAGTGGTGGACGGGCTCAAAGTCGATACCGCACGGCTCGCAGCGAACCTGGGCATGACACGCGGCTTGATTCTCGGGGAAGCCGTGATGCTCGCGCTAGGGCCGTCGATGGGGCGCCTGCGGGCGCACGAACTCGTCGAACATGCCTCTCGAGATGCCATTGGAAGCGGGCGTACCTTGCGTGAAGTGCTCGGCGACAATCCCGAGGTCGTGCGCCTGCTGGGCGATGAACAACTCGATGCGCTATTAGACCCTGCGCGTTATAGCGGACAAGCGCAGCAATTCGTCGATGCGGTCCTCGAACGCTATCGCGCCGTTCGCTCACCGGCCAATCCATCATCCGAATCGGCGGACGACTAGCGCCATACTAGAGCGATTAAAGCCATGACAGACGAAGAACGTTATGAAGCGGGCATGCAAGTGCGCCGCGCGGTATTGGGCGGCGCACACGTGGATCGTTCGCTTGCGACACGAACGAGCGTGACCGAGGCGTTTCAGGATCTCATCACGCGCTACGCGTGGGGCGAGATTTGGACGCGAGAGGGGTTGCCGCGCCACACGCGCAGCCTGTTGACGATCGCGATGATGGTCGCGCTCAATCGCGGCGAGGAGTTAGCGCTTCATTTGCGTTCCGCCAAGAACAACGGCGTAACGCGAGACGAGATCAAGGAAGTGTTGCTGCAAACGGCCATCTATTGCGGCGTGCCGGCGGCGAATTCGGCTTTCCATCTCGCGGACAGTATCTTTCGTGAAGAAGACAGACAAGATTGAGTCTGTAAGGTTTAGCGACCCCGTCTCGACGTTTGCTATCGTTCTGCGCGCAGCATCGCTTCGATCTCCTGCGGCGACACCGGCTTGCTGAAGTGATAGCCTTGCACTTCATGACAGTTGTTGTCCTTGAGGAAGTCGACCTGCGCCTGCGTTTCGACGCCCTCGGCGATCACGCTTAGATTCAGGCGCTGCCCGAGTGAAATCACGGCTATTGCAATCGCCTTGTCGTCTTCGCCATGCGGCAGTTCGCGTACGAACGACTTATCGATCTTCAGCCGGCCGACGGGGAAATGCTTGAGCGCACTGAGGCTCGAATATCCCGTGCCGAAATCATCGATCGAAAGCCGCACGCCCATCGCATCGAGGCGCTGCATCGTTTCGATCGATGCGTCGAGATCCCGCATGATCAAGCTTTCGGTAAGTTCAAGTTCGAGATACTGCGGGTCGAGCCCCGTGCGCGCAAGCACCTTCGCGACGCTGTCGACCCACTCCTTCTGTAGAAACTGGTGTGCCGACACGTTGACGGACACGGTGATCGGTGCGAGGCCGTCGTCTTGCCAGCGGCGGTTTTGGGCACAAGCGGTCTCGAGAACCCAATCGCCGATCGGCACGATCAAGCCCGTCTCCTCCGCAATCGGAATGAAATCGACCGGCGAAATGGTGCCTTCGATAGGGTGATCCCAGCGCAGCAGCGCCTCGACGCCGAAAATTTCGCCCGTGCGCGCGTCCACTTGCGGCTGATAAACAAGGCGGAATTCGCGGCCTTCGAGTGCCACGCGTAATTGCTCGCGGCGGCGCAGCCGCTCGTGCACCTTGTCGTTCATCTCCGGCGTATAGCGCTGGCAATTGTTGCGGCCCGTCTCCTTGGCCCGGTACATCGCCGCGTCGGCGTTCATCAGCAGCGTATCCGCGTCTTCGCCGTCCGCCGGATAGCGCGCTAGCCCCATGCTGCAGGTCACTTTATAGGCCTGCCCGTTCAATTGCACCGGCTCCGCTATCGCGTCGCGCAACCGTTCGATGACCCCCTTCAGGTCATCCTCGTCGAGCAAATCGTCAAACAGCACCAGCACGAACTCGTCGCCGCCCAAGCGCACGACGGTGTCGCTGCTGCGCACGCACTCGCGCATGCGCGCAGCAATCGTCCTGAGCAATTCGTCGCCGGCATGATGGCCAAGACTGTCGTTGATGAGCTTGAAGTTGTCGAGATCGACGAAAGCGACCGTCACGCCGCGTGCATAGCGTTGAGCATGCAGCACCGCTTGCCTGAGCCGGTCGGCGAGCAGCGTACGATTCGGCAAGCCGGTTAGCGCATCGTGATTCGCCATGTGGCGGATGCTCTCTTCGGCGCGCGTTCGCTCGATCGCGATGCCTGCGATGCGGATCGTCATCGCGACCGTCTGCGCTTCCATAGCGGTCGGCGTGTGCTCGCTGCGAGCGAACATCGTCAACGCGCCGAGCGCAGCGCCGTCGTGCGACAAAATAGGCAGCGCACGGCAGGCGGTGTAATCGAACATCTGGGCTGCGCGCATGAATTCGCCGTGGTGCGGATCATCGGTGAGGTGAGTAACCGACACCGGTTGATGCGTGTAAATCGCCAGCCCGCTAGGGCCAGAATCAAGGCCTATCGTCCAACCGTTGGCCACCTTGCCGAACGCGTCGGGCAAGCTCGGCGCCGCGCCGACGCGCATGCGCAATCCATCGTCGTCACGCAACATGACCGCGCACGCATAGGCAGGAATCTGCGACTCGAGCAGTCGCATCAGCGCGCCCAAGACATCCTCGAGCGGTGTGCTTGTCGCAATCATCTCCAACACGCGGTTTTGCTCCGCGCGCATGACTTCGGCGCGCTTGCGCGCGGTAATGTCTCTAACGATCGCCACGATGCCTTCGTCCACGCGCACGAGTTGCCGGTGCAACCAAATCCGAGAGCCGTCCGGACGCACGTGCTGCCAGTCGCATTCCGCCACCTCGCCCGTATCGAATACGGCTGAAAACTCACGTGCCGTGCCGCGCTCGCCCTCATCGGAAAAAACGGCGTCCGTCCCCGCGCCGAGCAGCGCCTCGCGCGACTTGCCCATCATTTCGAGGCCGCGACGGCTGACATCGCGTAACGCAAAGCGGCAATCGATACCGTGCGCTCCGCGCGGCACCGCTTTGGCGGAGCGATCGCCTTCGTGCGGCACGCGCTCCCAAACGAAAAAGGCATCGAGGCTCGCGTCGGATGCGGCGAAATAGGTCTGCTGCAGCCGACGGGCGCGGGCCCGGCTCTTCGATAGTTCGAGACTCTTGACACTCAAGATCGTTGCGAGCACAACGAGCAGCAGGCTGCCCGCGGCGGTTTCCCCGACGTACACCAACCGATCGTGCCGATAGCGCGAAAGTTGCTCGTCGCGCGAAAGTCCGACGATGACGGCGAGCGGAAAACCGCGCAACATCCTGACGTTCGTGAAGCGCTCGACACCTCGGTCCCACGGCGCGATCGCAAGCGCCTCGGTCACGGAGGCGGCATCGTATCCGAAGGGCACGGTGGCGCCCCACGCTATATCGTCGCCCGACTGTTGCACGCGCATCGATCCATCGGAGCCGAGCAGCCCGAGCAAACCCTGTCCCCCCATCGCCTGCAAATCGTAGCTGCTCGTGAAGTACGAGGGATCGACCGCAAGCGTGACGACGCCCGCGAAATCGCCCGCGGCATTCGACAGCCGGCGGCTGAAGATAATCTCCGGCGCATTCGTCTCACGATCGGGCACGGTGCGACTGATGAAGAGCCGATCGCCGTGCCGCTGCGCTAGAAAAAATGGCCGATCCGCCACGCTGTGCGGCGCCGCGGGGCGCGTGCTCGCGATCACATCGCCCTTCTGGTTCGTCATCGTCATGCGAAAGACAATCGCCGAAGGCAACATGTCTCTATTCTGCAGGTCGGCAAACGCGGCCTCGCCGCTCACGACATAGGCGTAGGCGACGGTTTTGAGCGTCTGATCGATCGAAACGAGGCTGCGCACCACTTGGGCTTCGTACGTGTCGGCGAGCTCGCGGCTCGATTTGACAGCAGCGTTGGTCACCGCGGCACGCTCGATCACGAGCGCATGAATCAACGATCCCCACGTCAATACAAGCAGCACGAGCGCAAACAGCGGAAACCAAAGCCAGGTTTCCACTAGGCGCGGACGGGCAGATGCGGCCATCGACCGCCAGCGCGCAGCGGCTGCGCGAACCGCGGCGGCGGCGAGGCGCCGTGTGCGTTGCGGCGAACCGCTCAACGGGTTTTGCGTCGAAGACATCGATTAACGGAGCGCCAAGACAGGTTTGACGCTAGCATCGAGTTGCGCTTTATCGATGTAGCCGATCACATGGGTGCCGCTCGCGACGAGTTTTTTCATCGCTTCGGCATCCGCCACTTCGCGCGGAGGCTGCCCCTCGCCCGTGAAGATCAGCTTCGACCAGTACGAACGCAATTGCGCGGGGGACTTGCCGCAAACGATCCGGTAAAAGCTCGCGCGATTAGCCGCGTCGTCGGCCAAATCGATCGGCTGCACTTCGGTCCCGCCGGGCAATCGACTGCTTCGGCCCAGGTAGATGTCAGCCACTTGGTTTTCGGACAGGGCGGTCACGGGGCTGTTCGCCGATACGATGACCACCAGTTGCGCGTCGCATATCGATGCACAAAGCCCGAACGCAGCGCCCGCTATCCCTGACCGAAGAATCCGTATCGAAAGTCTCATCGATTGCCTTTAGAAGACAAAATCGAGGGCCGCGGTGACCACGTTGGTCCCGCTTCCAAGCCGGAAGCCCGGCTGCTCGTTCATGAACAGCCCGACTGATTCCGCTGGCGTCCATACGCGGTCATACTGCACCTTCAAATCGAAGTTCTTCGCAAAATCCCAACGCACGCCACAGGACGCGGCCCGCTGTCCGTTGTTCAGGTTTTCCGAAAGAACCCGGCGGCCCAGCGAATGCTCGACCGCGTACGTCACATAGGGCGTGAGCTTGCCCACACGCAAGCCGACGGTCGCATAGCCGCCGATATAACCGGGCGTCAAACCCTCGGCCGTGGCACGCGCGATTTCCGCCTGCACGAACCAATGCTCCATGTCGAGGCTCGCGGCAGCGCTATACAGCGCAACGGGCAGATCGCTCGCGAACGGCACCGAGGCGTGCGCGCGCAGGTACCCGAAGTGCGCATTCAGCGCGCGATATTCGATCGTGTCGAAAGCGCCGAAAATGCCTTGGGCTTGAACGCGTATCGGGCCGGGCACCGCGTGAAAGGCGCTCTTGCCGTAAATTAGATGTACCGTGTTGGTCACTGCGCCGATGTGCATCCGATATGAACCGTCCACACCGTCGCTGTTCGTAATCGGCGCCATGTCGTACAGCTCGGGCGGGACCCGAACCCAGGGGTTCGCATACCCCACTTCCCGATAGTCGGAGGTCAGAAAAGTAGGCAGCTCAATGCGGCCTACCCTCACGTTCAGATCCGGCGTGAAAGCGTAATCGATGTTGGCCCATTCGAGGGTCGGCGTGAAGGTGTTGTCGTAGTTGCTGTGCGAGACGACTTGAACGAGTGCCGATAGCTGGCTCGTGAATCGTGCAGTCAGTTGAACACCCACGCGGGAATCGTCGGCAAAGTCGATGTTGCGACTTGCGCCGGCACCGTATGGCTCGAATGCTGCACCCGCATAATCAGCGGTGTGTAGGCTCGAATAGGTTGCGCCAAGCGTGCCGAAACCGCTTAGCGTAAAGAGGGAGTCGAGGTTGCTGGCTTGCGAGGCAGAGGCCAGAAACAATGTGGCAAACGCAACGCTCCGTACGAACGCGCGCCCGGGGCAACTTATAAAGGGTCTGGACATTACCGCTGCTTGTCGTGATTGCCTCCTTATAATCGGCAGCGCGCGGGTTTTCTTTAGCCGCCGGGTAAAGGGTTGACCCTCACCGGCATAGCCCTCAGTGATACAGCAGCGCGATCAAGATAATGATCGGAATCGGTATACCAAGCAGATAGAGCAAGATCGAGCGCATAACTCCTCCTTGGGGTAGATTGGAAGGGAATCGAGGATCGGAAAAACCTTCAATTCCCAACCGGAACCACGAACGACTGCAGCAAAGAGCCGCTCATACATCCCGTAAGCGGCCACCGAATATGGCCATGAAACTCGCGGCGAACGCCCCCATCAGCAGCGACACGAATAACCACAGCGCTGCGGAGATACTCGCGCGGCGCGCGCGATCCGCTGCGGCTTTCGCGGCGTTCTGCAAAGCCTCGGTCTTTTGCTGAAGCTGCGCATAGGTCGCACCGACTCGCGCCTGCGCGGCTTGTGGCGCGAGCCCCGTATACCGCGAAACGATCGTCGCCACGTATTCGGTGTCGTCGCCCGATAGCGGATCGCCCGTTGCCAGACTATTGAGAAAGATGCGTGTCACTTCGCGTTTCGGCGGTGCGCCGGTTGCCGATGGTTCGGCCCCTGCCGCAGACGGCCCCGGGCTTGCCGTTGCAGCGACCTGCGGTGTCGCGACCGGGGTGACAACGGAGCCGGCCGCAGTGTTGCCCGCGTTGGCACGGGTGGCCGATGAGGTCGCGCCGGAAGGCGGCGCAACCGACACCGTGCTTGGCGCCGCGGCCGCGCCGGGCGCCGTGGCAGCAGGTGCGATTGGCGGCTGCATCGTTGACGAGCCGGCAGGCGCCGAGGCCGGCATCCGAAAGAGTGCATCGATGTAATAGCCGATGGGCCAGCGGCTCACGGCTGCATCGGCATCGCCACGGTCGACGATAACGGCGGACGAGGCCGCCTTCGACCCCGCCTGGAGACCGGCGCGACCCACCGCCGGCAGTATCGCAGCGAACAGCGCCGCCGTGGCGAGGGTCGCGAGCGCCCAGGTCAAGAAGCCGTGTGCCGTATCGCGGAAGTAGACTTCGTCCACCTCGACCGCGGGCCATCGATGCCTGAGCCGGCCGGCCAGATAACCGCCAAGCCCCGATGTCAGGATCTGCGTGACGCACACCCACACGATCGCAGCCACGCCGAACGTGTGTGCCGTCTCGCTGGCCGAGTGCCAAGGCGATAGCGCCGCAAGCCCGAGCCCAGTACCGAGCGTCAGGAGGATGAGCCCGAACGCCGCGGCGGCCACGGCGCCCGCAAACACGGCGCCCCATGAGACGACTCCGGCGTGGGTACGCCAATCGATGCGGTCTTCCAGCAGTGCGGCGGATCTTGCGGGTGCGTTGAGTTCGGCCATGACTTGTCTCCGTGAGCCGTGCCCATTGTCGGCCCCTAGCGGGTGTATCGCTCAGTTCGGTCGGTACGCGACGAACGCATGCAGTGGGCAGCATGTTTCGTTCCCGTCGAGACACAGCACTATGCATTCCCGAACGTCGGCCCCGCGCCGAAGGTGATACCGTTTACCGCCCCTTCCCGGGCGACCACCCATGACCTTCAATAGGAGGAGACGATGAAGCTTAAGCACGCCGTCAGCGGACTTTATCGCGCCGCGATTCTCGCCGCCGCACTCAGTTTTGTGGGCGCCAGCGCCCACGGCCAAGATCTACTACAAACCGTCAAGTCCAACGGCGTCCTGCGCATCGGTCTCGAGGGCACCTACCCGCCATTCGATTCCCGTAATTCGGCAGGAGAACTCGAAGGCTTCGACGTCGATGTAGCGAAAGCCGTCGCGGCCAAGCTCGGCGTCAAGCCGCAATTCATTACGACCGAATGGAGCGGCATCCTGGCGGGCTTGCAGTCCGGAAAGTTCGACGTCATCGTGAACCAAGTCACGATCACCCCGCAGCGTAAGGAAGCACTGGATTTCAGTCAGCCCTATACGTTTTCGGCGGCGCAGTTGATCCAGCGAGCCAACGACAAGCGAACGTTCAAATCCCTGGCCGAATTCACCGGCGATAAGAAGCTCGGCGTCACGCTAGGCACGAACTACGATCAGATGGCCCGCGCCGTTGCGGGCATCAACGTGCAAACCTACCCCGGCGCGCCCGAGAAGCTGCGGGACCTCGCGTCGGGCCGCATCGATGCGACGCTCGACGATCGGCTGATGCTGCCGTACATCATCAAGACGTCGCAGTTGCCGCTTCGGCCGGGTGCCATTTTGAAAGGCGGCGAACAGGAAATGGGAATTCCGTTCCGAAAAGGTAATCCTCAGTTCGCAAAAGCGATCAACGATGCGTTAAGCGCGCTCGAACAGGACGGGACACTCAAAAAAATCTCTATGCATTGGTTCGGCACTGATGTGACGCATCCAATCGCGCAGTAATCGTTTGCGCATCGCTATCTTCTCTTATCTTCTTTTATCCACCCCGGTGCGAGCTGGGGTGGCAGTCTAGGCCGGCCCGCTGCATGTGTGCGTCATAGCACGGTAATCGAACGCAATCCCCTTGAGTTTTATTGGCTGTGCTCGGCGAAGGAGTCTCGTCGAGCAAAATTGCGGTGCCCAAAGGCACCTCTCTGCATCTTTTTGACGCAGTCAATTCAACGCCAACCACTCCACCAAGGGGAAATCATGCAATTCGACCTCAACCCTGCATGCCGGCCTTTCCACGAAGCCGGCGAATTCAGTCAATTGAAGGCCTACTATGAAGAGGACCGACGCACCATGTGGATGATGCTGCGCTCTGAACCGCGCCCGTGTTTCAACCAGCACCTCGTATCCGATATCATTCGCTTGGCTCGCGCCGCACGCGAGTCCGGGCTCAGGTTTGACTTCTGGGTCACCGGCTCACTGGTTCCCGAGATTTTCAATATCGGCGGCGACCTCGATTTCTTTGTGGACGCCATCCGCAAAGGAGAACGGGACCGCCTGATGGCCTATGCGCGCTCGTGCATCGATGGCGTTTGGGAGATCTACAACGGCTTCGGCACAGGCGCGATCAGCATTGCCATGGTGGAAGGCACCGCGCTTGGCGGGGGCTTCGAAGCCGCGCTGGCCCATCATTACGTCCTCGCGCAACGAGGGACGAAACTCGGGTTTCCGGAAATCGCATTCAATCTTTTTCCAGGCATGGGCGGTTACTCCCTCGTTGCACGCAAGTCGAATATGCGTGTGGCCGAAGCACTGATCAGCAGCGGCGAATCGCAGACCGCGGAATGGCACGCGGAACGAGAACTGGTCGATGAACTTTTCGAGCCGGGGGACGCGCTGATGGCGACGCGCACGTTCATCGATGTCACGAGGCCGGTGCTCAACGGCACGCGCGCGATGCTTCGCGCGCGCCAACGCGTGCTGCCGCTGTCGCGCGCCGAACTGATGGACATCACGGAAGACTGGGTCAACTCCGCCTTCACGCTCGACGAGAAGGACATCGCGTTCATGGAGCGGCTCGTCGTGCTGCAGAACCGGAGAGTGGCTAAGCTGAAGGCCGTGTCATAAACCGCGGCCCCGCGCCGCGACGGATCGGCGAAAGACCCGGAAGCTCAGGCGATGAGCCTGAGCTTCTTTTTATCGACCACCCAGGCTTCGAACGAATCCGCGGCCATCGGCTTCGCGTAGAAGAATCCCTGGGCGTAGTCGACGCCGATGTCTTTCAGGAATTGGACCTCACGCTCGGTTTCGACGCCCTCGGCAACGACGGTAAAACCGAAGGCGCGCGCGAGGCTCAGGACAGAGCGCACGAGAGACTGCGCTTGGAAATTTTGATCGATCCCGGTGATGAAGCTGCGATCGAGCTTGATGACATCGATCGGCAATCTCGTCAGTTGCGACAGCGACGAGTAGCCGGTGCCGAAGTCGTCGAGAAGGATGCGTGCGCCCATCTGCTTGAACTGGCGCATCAGATCGATGGCCGCCCGCTCATCCTCGATAAAGCAGCTTTCCGTCAATTCGATGTCGATCAACGTCCGCCCCGTGCCCGCTTGCTCGACGAGTTGACGAAGCTGATTGACGATGTCCGCATCGCGCAGTTGTCTCGCGGACACATTGACCGACACCCGCAGGTTGAGTCCCTGTTCATGCCAGCGCGCAGCCTGTTCGACAGCCTCGCGCATCAACCACCGGCCGATCGGAACGATCAAACCGGATTCTTCCGTGAACCGGATGAACTCCGAAGGAGCGACAAGACCACGACTACGCGACTGCCAGCGGATCAACGCTTCGACGCTATGCAGGCGCCCGGTGCAGAGATTGATCAGGGGCTGGTAATGAAGAACGAATTGCTCTTCCTCTATCGCCGTCCTGAGCTCGGTGTCCAGCCAAATATACTGGGCAACCTTTTGGTTCATGTCGGGCGAGAAGACGCAATACGTATGCTTGCCCGCTTCCTTGGCGGCGTACATCGCCGTGTCCGCATGGGCAATCAGCGCCTCGAGCGTTTCGCCATGCTGCGGGTAAAGGGCGATGCCGATCGAGCAGCTGGTGTACACGTCGATCAGGTCCAGCCGAATCGGCAGGCGCAGGCGGTCGATAATCGTCTCGGCGAGCGTCTCCAACATCGCCTGAGAGCAGGGATCGATCAGAATCAAGAATTCATCGCCCCCCAGACGCGCGAGCGTGGCGCCCTCGGGCAGGCACTCGCTGACGATCTCCGAGACGCGTTTGATCAACCGATCGCCATTCATGTGTCCGAAGTGATCGTTCACGCGCTTGAAGTTATCGAGATCGAGAAAGACGACACCGAGCACGTGCGACTCGTCCTTGCCCGCATTTTCGACCGCCGATTCGATGGTCTCGTTGATCGCATAGCGATTCATGAGGCCGGTCAGGACATCTTTCGAAGCCAGGTCTTTCAAGCGCTGCTGGGCGTCCCGTTCGTCGGTGATGTCCGTGCCGGAGCAGATGATGAATTCTTCGTCGACTCCGCTGCCGCTGTGGACGAATTTATTGCGGAACTGAAACAGCCGCGGTCCTCTGACCGTATTGATGGCCCGCTCCACCTCGAACGACTGCCGGCTCGCGAAGAATTGCATGATGTTGGTGCGCGATTGCCGCCCCTGATCGGGGTTCATGAACAATTCGAACGCGCTCTTGCCGATGACCTCGACTTCACGCATGCCTGTGACCTCTTCGCACATGCGGTTAAAGCGCTGCACGATGCCGTTCTTATCGAGAATGACCACAAGCGAATTGACTTCGGAGACGACCTGCTCGGCCGAAGCCAGGCCATTGGACAGCGCTTCCGCGACGGAAAGCGTGTCCGTGTAATCCGATGCGGTCCCGGCCCACTCGTGGGTGTCGACTTTCTTGCCGACGAGGTGAAGGGTTAGCGCGTGTCCATAAAGAGAAACGTCGAGCAGGACATGTGAAGTCACGCCCGTGAGGCTTCGAATCTTTTGCGCCTGTTCGGTGGTCAACGGGATGGCGAGATCGGCCAGGCCACGGATCGCAGCCATCTCAAGGGCGTTGCTGTCGCCGCGCAGGCGCCAGCATGGGCTCTTCGTAGCGAGCAGGACTTCAAGCACTGCGCAATCGTTTTCGTCGAACATAGCTTTGCCCCGTTGAACAAATCCCGCGAACACGCGATTTTACTTCTTGTCGTCCATTGCAAAAAAGGCGCAATCGTCATTCCGTCAGAAAAACCTTGCGCTGCGTCAAAGAAACATCCCGAGGCACGGCAATAGTGTCATCCGCATTCGGCCGACGGCTCGTTGGCCGCGAGCTCCTGGTAGCGCATAGGGCGGTGATGCGACGAGGTCTTGGCGGCATACATCGCGGCATCGGCTTTCGCCAACAATTCCTCGGCGTGGTCGCCGTCCTGCGGGAATTCGCTAATGCCCATGCTCGCCCCTACCGTCATGCGGTGCACGCCGAGCGTTACCGCCTCGCCCATGGCCGTGTGCACACGGCCCGCGGCATCGTGGATTTGCTCGGGCGACCGCACGCCGGACACAAGAATGATGAACTCGTCTCCGCCAAGGCGGGCCACGATATCCGTGCCGGTCAGCGCCCCGCGCAACCGCTGGGCAACGACGACTAGCGCCCGGTCGCCGGCGGGATGACCCAATTGATCGTTGATCTGCTTGAATCCGTCCAGATCGATGAAGATGACAGCCAGCTTCTCGCCGCACAGCGACGCATGCCGGATCGACGCGTCGAGCTGCTCCATGAACCGCATGCGATTGGGCAAGCCCGTCAGCGTATCGTGTCCCGCCAGGTGAGTCAGCTCTTGCTGCTTGGCATGCAGTGTCCTCATCTGCGAGCGAATCTCGAAGCGCATCAGATCGAAGCAGCGTGCCAGGACACCGATTTCGTCCGCGCGCGAGACCGGCAGCGGGTCGACGCGGGAATCGTCGAAAACGTGTGTCGCCGCGTGGGCAAGTGCGCGCAGAGGACGCGCCAACGCACGTGCGAACAAGACCGCGAGGACGACAGCAATCGCGCTCGACATCACGACCATGCGCACGATCTGGCTTCCGAGCGCATCGGCGGGCGCCAGCGCGGCAGTCAGCGAATGCGCAAGGCCCAGCACGATGAAGCGATTGCCGTCGACCAACCCGAACGGCGAGCGCACGAATGCGAACGCATGAGCCGCATTCTGGCCGACCTGGGCCGACCCGTTAAATGTCAGCGTCGTGCCGCGGCCGTTGAAAAGCGGTTGGGTGGCAGGAAAGCTCGTTTGCATCAACACGCGCCGTCCGCGCTCGAAGCCGAATGTCTGCGTCGCGTCGGGGTGAATCAGAAAATCGCCCCATTCGTTTGCCAGATAGACGAGATAGCCGGCGGGCAAGTCGCGCTCGAGCCGCCCGAAGACCTGCGTTAAGTCGATATCGATGACGAGCACACCGAACTTGTTTCCGACCGCATCGCTGATCGGCGCCCCGATTCTCATCGCGGGCCGGCTCTTGTCCAGATCCGCGCCTCGCTCGGCCTTGAGACCGATCGGCGAGAGGTATACGTGGCCCTCCATCGCCGCGAGCGTATCGAAAACATAGGGAAATTGACCTTTCTCCTCCAATTGACGTTCGGGAACGGCTACGATGCCGCTCGCGCCTCGGTCGACGCGAATCCGTTCGAGCCCGTAGTGGGACCGTGTAATGAGGCGTATTTCGAGGTATTCCGGGTGATGCGCCATGAACTGCAGGAATACATCCTCGAGCCTCGCGCGTCCTGCGCTCGAGGTCTCGTCTCCGCGTGCCACCGATACGCACGAAGGCATGGTCGCGAGGACCAGCACGTCGTCTGCAACGTCGCCCAGCGCGGCGTTAAAGCGCTGGCTGAGCAGTTGCGTCGATGTCAGCAGGCTGCGCTCCGCTTCCTGCATGAGCATTCTGCGATTGGCACGATAGGCGTAATAGCCGGTAGCGCCGGACGCGGCCACCCCGATGCAAACGAGCAGGATCGAGAGCTTCGATGTCAGACCGAGCCTAATCATTTCGTGAAGCTCCGAAGCCGGTCGCCCGATTCGATTCGCTGCCATAGCGCTTCGCGCTGGCCGATACTCTCGACGCGCTGAATCCACACGAGGTGCTGTCCCGCAGCAGGTTCGGCGCCGGGCGCCGGGCTCACCGTATTCGCGAGCCCTTCCCGCTGCGTCAGTTGGGCACTGATCGCCGGCTCGAGCATGTAATTGATCCAGTCATAGGCGAGCGCCTGACTGCCCGTGCCTCGAACGATTGCCCAACAATCGAGCCACGCAAGCGCACCCTCGTCGGGAATGACGTAACCCACGTCCACACCTGCCCGCCGCAACAGCTCGACCTGCTGCGTGCCGTAATTGCCGAACATCAACGCCGCGTGGTGCTGGACGAACAACGCGGTCGCCTCTTCAGGCAGCGTGTAATACGTCAGAAGATTACGTCGGAGGCCGACGAGTTCGCGCGCGACACGGCGCATCTGTTGCGGCGATAGGTTAAATGGATCGGAGTAACCCAGCGCGAGCGCGGCAAACGAGAAATTGTGCTGCGCGCTATTGAAATCGAGCACCTTTCCGCGATAACGCGGATCCCATAGCGCGCGCATCGAGTGCGGCGCGAGCGCGACTTGCTTGCGATCGTAGATGAGCCCCATCGACGAATAGGTGAACGGAATGGCATACGCATCAGGGCCTTCCACGAGCCCGCGTATATCGGCGATGTGCTGAAAATAGGGCCGCTGCAGCAGACGATTCGGGATTAACGACAAATCGAGCGGTGCGAGCAAGCCCGCGTGCGTGTAACGCTGGATTTCCGCGGTGTTGGCCGCGAGGACGTCGAACGGCGGTCCAGCGCTGTGCATCCGCGCCCATAACGCTTCGTCGGAATCGATGAAGGTCACTTCGACCTTCGCATGAAAGCGGTTTTCGAATGCGCGGACCCAATCGTCGTCCGCATAGCCCGGCCAGGCGAGCACCCGCAAAACGGCTCGGGGCGAGGCAACGGAATCGGTCAGCGTTCCGCCCCAAGCAAAACAAAGCAAGCAAACGACGATAGCGAGGGGCGTGACAAAGGTGCCCGCGCGCAGGCAGGCAATCCATCCCCGGATGATTCGGAGAACGACCAGCTTCATGCGTCGCCTCGCGTGTGACACTTTCTTGAATACATTTTGATGCTGCACGCTGGGTCGGCGGACCACGGGTCTTCGTGGCAAAAGGGGACGACGCGCTTGCAACATTCACGCGCCAATATGCCAGGTACTTTTAAAGCACGCAATACGGTGCGGGTGCTGCCCAATCGGGAAAGCCATCGCCCACCCAGCATGCCGCGCAGCACGCGCAAACCGTGACTCGATCGCCAGCGAGACCCATTGCGTACCGCTCACTATCCCGCAATCTGTACCGGTACTGTGCCGGTCGCCACAAGTAGACTGTCCCTACCTCTTCTATCCCCGATACCACGGATCTTCCGCGATGCTTGCCTCTCTACCTTTCGCTGCGCTGTATGCCGCCATGACGTTTGCGCTGGTGATGTCGATCACACCGGGCCCGAACAATACGATGCTGCTTGCTTCCGGCGTGAACTTCGGGTTTCGCCGCACGCTACCGCACATGCTTGGCATTACTTGCGGTTGCGTCGTCATGATGCTCGCGATCGCGTTGGGGCTCGGCCAAATTTTCACGCGACTGCCTGTGTTGTATTCGGCGATGGAGGCCGTCAGTGTGGCCTATCTGCTTTACCTCGCGTGGAAAATCGCCATGTCCCGCGCATTATCGGTTAGCAGCGTTAAAGAACGCCCAATGACGTTCCTTCAGGCCGCGGCATTCCAATGGGTCAATCCGAAAGCATGGATGATGGCCGTCACCGGCGTCACGGCGTTCCACCTCAATGACAACCTGCTGATCAACGCACTGTGGCTCGCCACGGTGTTCGCGATCGTCAACCTACCGAGCATCACCGTCTGGGCGGCCTTCGGTCTGGCGGTCAGGCGATTTCTGTCGGGCCCGGTGGCCATGCGCGCCTTCAATTGGATGATGGCCGCGTTGCTGCTCTCATCGATCGCGCCCATGCTTTGGCATCGGACCGCGTGAAAGATTGGACGCGCCGGTACCCTACCGTTACCGTCCGTGAGTCGTGCTCAATCGGGCGAATTCACCGGCTCGGGTACGAAGATGCGCAACGGATAGAGCGAAGATGAAACAGCGCATGCTTTCTGCCGCTCAAGCGCGATCGCCTCGTCAGGCTGGCCGTCGCGCCGGTTTCATTGCATACGCCCGCTGCGCATCCACTCGTGCAACTAGTACATTTTCCGCGGCGGGGTCGCGCGCTTGATTCGCGCACGCTGCCGGGACACGGCGCTCGCCAGTTTCCGCTTGCGCTCGGTGGTCGGCTTCTCGTAGGAGCAACGCGCGCGCAACTCTTGAATCAAACCGGTCTTCTGAATTTCCCTGCGGAATCGGCGCAGTGCGACTTCGACGGGTTCATTGAGTTTCAAAACGATTTTGGTCATAGGTGCCTTGTAAAAAAAATCACACGGGGCCGGCTCGAACCGCTTCATGCAAGCCGGCGGCATTCGTTGCAGCGGGCCGCACGTCAATCAATCGGCTACCGCCAGGGCGAGCGTCCACGCTTCGCCGCCGTGCTGGTCGATGATGCCTTCCGCATACTTGAGCGATGCGCGCCGCGCGGCGCCCGTGCTCGTAAATGGGGTACTCTCGTTCAACTTGAACGTATCACTGCGCACGGATGCCGTATCGGCATCGCGCAAACAGATCTTCACGGCCGCATCGAAGCCGCTGTCGTAATTGCGGCCGGCGCCCGCTGTCGTTTCGGAGTGACAGTAGATCAACGGATAAATCTCGAAGCCGCGGTACATATGCATGCTCATGGCTGACTCCCCGGCCCTCACGTGAAGTGATGCCGCTGGTGGTGAGCGACTGCCGGCGCACATCGCGCGCAGGGCAGATCGGAATAAGAGGGAGGTCGAACTATCGACGGCGGGAACGGGCGTACGAACAACGTAGCGATCGAAGCGGCCTGTCGTCAGGGAAGCGGTTTTCGGGCCTGACGCACGAGTCATCATACTCCGGTCGCAGCGCCGCGGAGCCGAAGGCCGATTTATATTTCGCCGTTTTCGCCCGCGCACAGGGCCGGCCGCGGCATGACAGACTCGCCCAAAAAAGCCGGGCGGACAACGCTTGCACCGCCGCTGCATAACGCTCTGGGCACCGCCCCCATATAATCGGCAAGTAACCGGCAAGCCGCCTGCAACCGACCGGCAAACCGCCGAGCGGAGAGCCGCCCGGGCGCGCGTTAAGCCGCGCCGACAAAAGCGCTTGACCGAAAGCGCCCCAACGCGTACAGTGCATTACTCAAGTCTTCAAGAAGCGCGATTGCTGCTCATCATTGACCGCAAAACTGCGGTATTCGTTGCCCTCTCCCTCCTTGATTCTTTTTTTCTTTTGCGTGCCAGAATTGCGGCGCGTCTATTCGTTCGTTTACATCTAAGGATTCTCATGGATACCGGTATCGTCAAGTGGTTCAACGACAGCAAGGGTTTTGGTTTCATTTCGCCGGACAGCGGTAAAGACGACCTCTTTGCCCATTTCTCGGAAATTCGCGGCGACGGTTTCCGTACGCTCGTCGAAGGCCAACGCGTGAGCTTCGAAACGAAGCAAGGCCCCAAAGGCCTGCAAGCATCGAACATCAAGCCGCTGTAATTCGCATCGGCATTAGTATCAGCATCGGTACGGCACCCTGCATGGCGTGCCGAGAGACGCGTCCGGGCGACGCATCGCCTCTCACCCGGCCTGGCCGGTGTGATCGAACGTCGCCGTCCGGATGCATCGCCCTGTTGCGGTCCCATTGAACCACGCAGTTATCGGAGATATCAATTTGGCAAAGGAAGAGTTGTTGGAACTGGATGGCGTCGTAGACGAAGTCCTGCCTGATAGCCGCTATCGCGTGACATTGGAGAACGGGGCTATCGTTGCCGCTTATGCATCGGGGCGTCTGCGAAAGAACCATATCCGTATTCTCGCGGGCGATCGCGTGAGGCTGGAGTTGTCGCTGTACGATCTCACGAAAGGCCGCATCAACTACCGGCACAAGGACGAACGGGCTACGCCCGGCGCATCGCGACCGCGATTCAATCGGCGCTGATGGCATCACGAAGCGGCGCGAGCCGCGCCCCCGTCGACACTTGCAGGAGCTACCCATACGTACATACGCCCGAACACCTCAATTTTTTATGCAAAGTTCAATCATCAAGCATTACCGCGGTTACGCAATTTCGCCGTCCGTTCACCGTCTAGCTGACGGAAGCTTTTCCTCCAATTTAGCGCTTCGCCGGGCCGATGTCCGCAGCGATGCCCGTTCCTACGAGTTCTATTCGCTCGAGTACTTCCGCAGTGAAGAAGCCGCATTGCGCTACTCCGATCACTGGGCTCGCGAATGGATCGATAGCCGGGGCTGATCGCTCCCGCCTCACCTAGATCCACGCTTCTACCGTTTCCCGCTTCCCGCTTCCCGTTTCCATGCTGCGTTGCAGCATCTCTCGAACAGGCATGCCGCCTGCAACGTATGCGGCACCAGCATGCCGATGTCCGGGGGCGACCGATGGCTCGAGTCCCGCTGAACCGTTTAGCGCGCGATGCACGCCGAGAGGGTGCCTGCGCGATCGACGCCGTGCAGCACTTCGGCGATGATCGCTGCGCCACGATGGCCGCGGGCATCGCGTTCTATTCAGCCTTTTCGCTGGCGCCGATGCTCGTCATGGTGATCGCAGTGGCCGGCTGGTTCTTCGGCGCGGACGCTATCCGCGGGCAGATATTTCAAGACGCGCATCTGCTGATCGGCGATCAAGCCGCAGCCGCCGTGCAAATGATTGTCGCCAACGCACGCTCGCATAGCGGCACCGGCGGCACCGCCGCATTCATCTCGGTCGTGGCGCTCGCGCTCGGCGCGTCGGCCACGTTCGCTTCGCTCAATACAGCGCTGTCCATCGTTTGGCCAGCCGATCCGTCGGAGCGCGCCTCGACCGTCATGGCGCTGGTCAAGGTCAGGTTGATCTCGTTTGGCCTCGTGCTCGGCGTCGCCTTTCTGGCGATCGTCTCGCTCGTGCTCGACACCATCGTCACCTATGTCGGCGACTGGCTGTGGGGTGACTCGCCGTACGTCGTGATCGGCGACATCCTGCAGCTTGTGCTCGGCGTCGTCGTGCTCGCGTTCTCGTTCGCGGCCTTGCTGAAGTTTCTTCCCGATGCGCATGTCGCATGGCACGACGCGCTCGTCGGCGGCATCGTCGCCGCACTCTTGTTCACCGCGGGCAAAAAGCTTTTCGCGATTTACCTTGCGCACGCGGGACTCGCTACGGCATTCGGCGCCGCCGGTTCGCTGGCCGTCTTATTGATGTGGTTGTACTTCTCGGCCGCCGTACTATTACTCGGCGCCGAATACGCAGCCGCACGAGGCAGGCGTCGCTTACAAGCCAAAACATCGCGGCGCACGAATAAGCCAGACGATTAATTGGATGGAAACGCTCATCATGTTTCGATGAGTTTGTCCACTTGCGCTAAGCGCCGTGGCCGCGGATCTTATGCCGCATTCGGGTGCACCATGCACTGCGGTATCGCGCAGTGCTGAGGCCATGCACCTTCTGCGCACCCCACCTGCGATGCAATTCACCTTAGCCATCAAAAACTTGCCTCATTGCGTCGCAGTTTCGCAGTTTCTCTCATTCAGTATTTCAATAGCAGCAATAATTCGGTATGCGAACGCTAGAGGCGATGACATAGATTTGTTTCGTTTTGACGACACCGAATATTTTCCCGTTCTACCTTTCAAGGGCATTGCGCTATTCTCCTCCCCGCACCAGTCTAATAACGTTTCGCGTGGAGAAATGATGAAAACACTCGCCTTGTCAACCCTCTCGCTGGCCCTGCTGAGCGCCGCCGGCGCAGCACATGCGCAAAGCAGCGTGACGCTTTACGGCGTGATCGACACATCGATCACCTACGTGCATAACGCAGCGGGCAACCAGAACCTATGGGCGCTTGGCAATACCAGCGGCGGCGACCTCGCCGGCACGCGCTGGGGCATCAAGGGTCAGGAAGACCTCGGCGGCGGTCTCGCCGCGATCTTCCAATTGGAAAACGGCTTCAACCCGCAGAACGGCACGCTTGGCCAAGGTAATCGCGAGTTCGGCCGTCAAGCGTTCGTTGGCCTGACGAGCCAAACGTACGGTACGTTGACGCTCGGCCGCCAGTACGACCCGGTGGTCGACATGGTCCAAGCGATCACAGCCGACAACTATTTCGGCAGCGCGTTTGCCACGCCGGGCGACGTCGACAACTACGACAACAGCTCGCGCACGAGCAACGCGATCAAATATGTGTCGCCGACCTACGCGGGCTTCCAATTCGAAGGCATGTACGCGCTGGGCGGCGTTGCCGGCTCGACGGGCAGCGGCCAAACGTGGTCGCTCGCGGCGGCGTATAACAACGGTCCGATCGGCTTGGCTGCCGGTTACTTCCGCGCCGACAACACGAACACGCTCGGAACCAACGGCCTGCGCAGCACTTGGGGCGGTACGTCGGACGGCACGTTCGACGGCCCGATCAATAGCGGCTACATTTCGGCGAAGTCGATCGGTATCGCACGCGTGGCGGCGCAGTACACGGTCGGCGCGTTCACGATGGGCGCGAGCTACAGCAACGCTCAGTACAAGGCGGACGCCTTCTCGACATTCCGTTCGACAGAGAAATACAACGTCGGTCAAGGCTTCCTGAACTATCAAGCAACGGCGGCACTGCTGCTTGGCGTCGGCTATAGCTACACGAAGGCAAGCGGCGACACATCGGCCACGTATCACCAGGCTTCGCTGGGCGCCGATTACTCGCTGTCCAAGCGCACCGACGTGTACCTCGTCGGCGCCTATCAGCATGCGAGCGGCACTGCGGGCGACGGCTCGGGCACGGCAGCTCAAGCATCGATCGGCTCCTACGGCTACAACGGCACGAGCTCGCAAGAACTCGTCGCACTGGGCCTGCGCCACAAGTTCTAATCGGCTAGGTCGAGCAATCGACGAAGCCCGTAGTTTGCATTCCGCAGTATCGAGCCAGCCGGCAGTGTCCGGCTGGCTTTTTTTTTAGATGCGGGAATTGTGCCGAGCACATTTTTACCGGACCCGCCCGTCTCAGCCAACGCCGAAGGCTACCGTCTCAGTGAAAGGACGAGTCGGCGGCAAGGCCAACATCGCGCCGTATTCAATCGAAAGCCGGCGCAATAAATTAGAAAGCTACATGTCGCGGACGCTTCACATGCGCGTGATCCAATGCGCCGTTCTTCCGAAAAATAGCCATCGTTAGCCGCGGCTTGCTTGCCTGTCATCGCACCGGGAAAGGATGACCTCGAATCATAGGGATGCTCGCGGCAACGACAAACCAGGAGTGCGTCCCCATGTTTGGCCGTAAGCTCATCCCCATCGCCATGGCCGTTGCAACGCTCGCAGTCATCGCCGCGTGCGGCGGCAACAGTAACCACGACACGCCCGTGGTGTCCGCAGCGATATCCGCACAAGACCAACTCGCAACGACGACGCCGATCAAGCACGTCGTCGTGATTTACGGCGAGAACGTCTCGTTCGACCACTACTTCGCCACGTATCCGAATGCGACCAACCCGGCGGGCGAGCCGGCATTTACCGCCGCATCAGGCACGCCGGCGGTACACGGCTTGAGCGGTACGCTGCTGACGGCCAACGCGAATGCGTCGAACGCCTTGAACGGCACCGGCGCGACGAACCCTTTCCGCCTGGACCGCACGCAAGCGGCCACAGCTGACCAGAACCACGCCTACACGGCCGAAGAGCAAGCGTACGACAACGGCGCAATGGATCTCTTTCCGAAGTACACGGGCAACGGAACGAGCGGCGGCGCGGGCGCATTCGGCACGACCGGCCAGGTGATGGGCTACTACGACGGCAACACGGTGACGGCACTGTGGAACTACGCGCAACACTATGCGATGAGCGATAACGCGTACACCGACACGTACGGCCCTTCGACACCGGGGGCGCTGGAGGTGGTCTCGGGTCAAACGAACGGCATGCAGATCGTCAAGTCGTCGAAGACCTCGTACTACGTCAACGACGGCCAAAACGGCTTCACGATGATCAACGACGTCGACCCCGCGAACGACTTATGCTCGAGCGCGACCGATACCGCCCTCATGTCGGGCAAGAACATCGGCGATCTGCTCAACGCGCATAACGTTACATGGGGCGGCTTCATGGGCGGCTTCAATCTGTCGACGACGAACAGCAACGGGACGACGGGTTGCAAGCGCAGCACGATATCGACCGTCGTGGGCGCCGCGACGGCCGACTACATCCCGCATCACAACTGGTTTCAGTACTACGCGTCGACCTCGAACCCGACGCACGCGCGTCCGACTTCGATCGCATCGGTCGGCTTCACGACGGTGCCCGGCACCACGACGACCGATCCCGCCAACCACCAGTACGACGCTGACGATTTCTTCGCCGCCCTATCCGCCGGCAACTTTCCGTCGGTCAGTTTTGTGAAGGCACCCGCTTATCAGGACGGCCACGCGGGCTACTCCGATCCTCTCGACGAGCAAGCGTTCGTCACGAAAGTGGTGAACTTCCTCGAGCAGCAGCCCGACTGGAAGAACACTGCGGTCATCGTCGCATGGGACGACTCGGATGGCTGGTACGACCATCAATTCGTCGCACCGACGTCGGTTTCGTTTTCGACCGCCGATCAATTGAGCGGCAGCAGTCAATGCGGCGCCCTCGGCTCGACGCCGCCCAACGGCATCAGCGGGAAACCCGTCAATGGCCGTTGCGGCCCCGGCACGCGGATTCCGTTCCTCGTGATCTCGCCTTACGCGAAGCAGAACTACGTCGACCATACCGCGATCTCCCAAGCCTCGGTGGTCCGCTTCATCGAGGACAACTGGCTCGGCGGACAACGCATCGGGGGCGGTTCGTTCGATGCGACGGCAGGCGACATCAGTAGCCTGTTCGACTTCTCGAGCGCAGCACGCACGACCCCGGTATTCCTCGATCCGACGCTGGGCACCCAGGTCGCCACGGCACCCTGAAGAACGGAACCTGATGGCCTTAGCCGCGCGGCGCGCGATGGCACGCACCGGCGCGACGCCAAGCATTCCCACAGCCCGCCCACGGGCTGTGGCTTTTTGTCAGCCGGCGTTCGATATCTCACTTTAAACACGATGCAACCGCTCGATTCAGCCTTGCCGGACCCACCGCCTGTCGATCGTCGCAGGCTGGCAGCACGCCAACGCTTTCTCACGCGTGCACGCACGCTCGCGCTCGGTGCAATCGTTGCCGCAGCGGGCGCTTGCGGGTGGGCCCTTGCCTATCCCGAGCAAATGCCGGATGCCGTCGGCGAAATCGTCGAGCAATTGACGGGCGCCAATCCCCATCCCATTCATCTTCAGCGCCCGGCCGCCACACCGCTTAGCGCCATGGCGCTGCTCGGCAAGCAGATCTTCTTCGATCAGCGCTTGTCGGCTTCGGGCAAGCTATCGTGCGCATCGTGTCACAGTCCGGATCGCGCTTACGGCCCGCCCAACGCGCTGCCCGTTCAGTTCGGCGGCCCCTCGATGACGCTGCAGGGCGATCGTCCACCGCCCTCGTTGATGTATCTCTATCGGCAGCCGAACTTCAGCATCGGGCCGGAGGCAGCCGACGACGACACGCCAGCGAACTTCGCACAGCAAGCGGCGCAAGCATCGCGCGTTGCGCGCGTGCAAAAGTCGGCGGGCGCCGCACCGGCCACGCCGGCAATCGTGCCGCAAGGCGGCATGTTCTGGGACGGCCGTGCGGATACGCTGCAAGCGCAAGCGTTCGGGCCGTTGATGAACCCGGTGGAAATGGCGAATACGAATGAAGACGATGTCGCCCGCAAATTCGAAAGCGGTGCATACCGTCGCGTGTTCCTGCAGCTCTTCGGGCCGGACATTTTCAAAAACCGGCGCCTGCTGCTGTCGGAAGCGATGTTTGCGGTCGCACGCTACCAGATCGAGGATCGTTCCTTCCACCCGTATTCGAGCAAATACGATTACTGGCTCGAAGGGCGTGCGCGTCTCACGCAGGCCGAACTACGCGGCCTCAGGCGCTTCAACGACCCGGAAAAAGCCAACTGCGCAGGCTGCCATTTGTCCAAGCCTTCGCGCGACGGGCTGCCGCCCATGTTTACCGATTACGAATACGAAGCGTTGGGCGTGCCGCGCAACACCGCACTCGCCGTCAATCGCAACGCGAGCTATTTCGACATGGGGCTGTGCGGCCCATACCGCACGGATCTCGTAGCGCAAACGCAATATTGCGGGATGTTTCTAACGCCGACGCTGCGCAATTCAGCCACCCGTCACGCGTTTTTTCATAACGGCGTGTATCGCTCGCTTAATCAGGTGCTGACGTTCTACAACTTGCGCGACCTGCAGCCCGAGAAGATCTACCCGCGCGATGCACGAGGACGCGTGGCGCAGTACGACGATCTGCCCGCGAAATATCGCGCCAATATCGATCAGGCCGACGCCCCGTTTGACCGCAAGCCGGGCGACGCGCAACCGATGACGGACGCCGACATGAAGGACATCATCGCGTTCCTGCAGACGCTGAACGACGGATTCCAGCCCGGCGGCAAGGCGCAATAGCGCAAAAAACCCCGCAAACGGCGCGAAGCCTTTTGCGGGGTTTCGGTATCGGCGAGGCCAAATTAGCCGGCAGCGGCGTCCTTCAGCTTCTTCAGCGGGCGCGCCTTGATGCGCACGCTCGCCGGCTTGGCCGGGAACCAACGGTCTTCACCCGTGAACGGGTCCTTGCCGAAGCGCTTCTTCTTGGCCGGAACGGCTTGCACGACGATCTTGAGCAGGCCCGACAGCGTGAACTCACCGGCGCCCTTCTTGTGGACGGAGCCGAGAATCGTATCTTCGAGCGCGGCGAGCACAGCCTTGACGGACTTCGGCTCGACAGCCGAACGATCCGCGAGGTGAGCAGCCAGCGAGGCCTTCGTGAAGGTGTCCTTGATCGGCGACGCAGCGCCGGACGCCTTCACGGCGACCTTCTTAGCCGCAGTCTTCGCGGGAGCCTTCTTGGCAACGGCCTTTTTCGCCGGTGCGGCAACTGCTTTTTTCGCCGGTGCGGCGGCGGCTTTTTTCGCAACCTTCTTTGCGGAAGTCGACATGTTTCTCCTACCTATTGGTCGTTGAACGCACGAAGCAGCGTACGGCGTACACCGCTTCAACGCCGGATTCTACAAGCGTCGCGCAGCTTCATGCACTGTTTTGTGTTTCCGGAGCGTGTTTACAGGGGGATTTGTTGCGCGCCGCTGACTATTTCCGAGATAGACAAGCCTATCGTCGTTCGCTCGATGTCGCCGACGATAAATGCAAAGGGTTCACCCGGAGCGGGCGAACCCCGAGGACGAAGCATCTAAACGAGCGATTTTAGGCCCTATCGAGCGAGGAATCGCTCATGCGGGCGCGGCCCGTTTCGACGCGGCCGGCTAGGATTCGCTCGGACAACGGATAACAGCGGGATCGCTGTCGACGGGCAATTGAAGCGCGTATCCGCCGCGACAAACTCGCAAATCGAGATACAGGTCGGCGTTTTACCTCCGAGAACGCACCGCTTCGTCGTCGTGACCGACGCAGCCGGTCCACAGGAAGTAGCGATTCGGTTGGGCCGGCCGCCCTTGGCTTAACGCGGACTACGACGCGAGGTTGCTGACGTAACCGCGCAGGTACGCATCGAATTGCGCGCCGATTTCGGGGTGCCGGAGGGCGAAATCGACGGTCGCTTTCAAATAACCGAGCTTGCTGCCGCAATCGAACCGCTGGCCGTAGTATCGGTAGGCCAGCACTTGCTCTTCCGCGAGCAGCGAATGAAGCGCATCGGTCAGTTGCAGTTCGCCGAACATGGTCGGCTCGAGCCGACGAAGATGGTCGAAGATACTCGGCATCAAGACATATCGGCCGACGACGCCGAGGTTCGACGGCGCGTCCTCCGGGGCGGGCTTTTCGACGATACCCGACAGCTTAAAGATGTCCTCTTCCCATTCGCGGCCATCGATGATGCCGTACGAACGGCTGTCTTCGCGCGCGATCGCTTCGACGCCGATCACCGTGCTGTGGTAATGGTTGAAGACGTCGATCATCTGCTTCATCACAGGCTGCGCGCCGTGTAGCAGATCGTCGGCGAGAATCACGGCAAACGGGCTGTCCGATACGAGTTTTTCCGCACAGAGCACGGCATGACCGAGCCCGCGCGCGGCCGGCTGACGCACATAGAAGCAATCGACGTGGCTCGGCTTGATACCGCGCACAAGCTCGAGCAGCGAGTCCTTCCCGCGCGCCTCGAGTTCGGCCTCGATCTCATAGGACGTGTCGAAGTGATCCTCGATCGCGCGCTTGCTGCGGCCCGTCACGAAGATGAGCTCGGTGATACCCGCTTGAATCGCTTCTTCGACCGCATATTGAATCAACGGCTTGTCGACAATGGGCAGCATCTCCTTCGGGCTCGCCTTCGTAGCCGGAAGAAATCGAGTGCCCAAGCCCGCCACTGGAAACACCGCTTTGGTGACTTTCAACATCATTCTTTCCCTTTGGGAAGTGTTCGTTGCTATTCCATCGAATCGTGGTCTCTCAGGGTCGGTCTAATAAGCGGCGCCCATCGCAGTATGCGAGCGGGACGCGAGTAAGCCGGCGCGGCGCGCCAAGCCGTGCGTCCGAGGATCAACTGCGACGCTTCGACGCAAGTGCCATACCACCGGCGGCCGTGCGCCCCTGCCCGCCAAGCGAAACTTCGGGCGTTTCGAAGCCGCCCTCCCGATCGAGCGCGACCACTCTGACGGGCAGGGGCGTCGCGCTGACACCCTGCTCGTCGTTTGCACTGGCCGAACGCGGCAGGCGCTCGCCTCGCGCGGTAGCGCCGGGCATCGCTTGCTCCACGAATGCCATGAAACGCTCCCGAAACGTCGCAATGGAAAAACGCTCGGCGTTCATCCGGCAATCATGCGAAGAAAAGCGCTGCGCGTGTTGTTCGAATTCGGACACAGCAGCCATAACGGACGGCACCGTCTGTTCCCGAAAAAAGATACCGGTGGGCTTGGGTTGCCCGAGCTCGCGGACCGTCTCGAGCACGCCGCCCTTGCCGTATGCGATGACCGGCGTGCCGCACGCCTGGGCTTCGACCGGGGCGATGCCGAAGTCTTCCTCCGCCGCGAACACGAACGCCTTCGCGCGACGCAGATGGTCATGCAGTACCGCAAACGGCTGATAGCCGAGGATCTCCACATTGGGGCCCGCTTTTGCGCGGATGGTCTTCATCTCGGGACCATCGCCGATCACGACGAGGCGCTTGTCCGGCATCTTCGAGAACGCTTCCACGATCAGGTCGATCTTCTTGTACGGCACCATGCGCGAGGCCGTCAGGTAGAACGCCTCCTTTTGCTCGCCGACGACGAACGATTGAACGTCGACGGGCGGGAAAATAACGGTAGCGTTGCGCTGATAAACCTTCTTGATGCGCCGCGCGATAAATTGGGAATTGGCAACGAAATGGTCTACTGAATTGGACGTACGGGTGTCCCAATTGCGAATGTAATGGAGTACGACACGAGCCAAGATCGAGCGTAAGCCGCGCGTCAAGTTGGACTGCTCGAGATATTGATGCTGCAGGTCCCAAGCGTAGCGAATCGGGGAATGCACGTAGCTGATATGCACTTGATCGGGGCCTGTAAGCACCCCCTTGGCCACCGCGTGGCTGCTCGAGATGACGAGATCGTACGCGCTGAGATCGAGCTGCTCGATCGCGAGCGGCATCAGCGGCAGATAGGCACGGTACTTCTTTTTGGCTAACGGCAGACGTTGAATGAACGACGTCGTGGCATGCTTTCCTTGCAGGAATGTACGGTCTTCGATGAAATCGACGAGGCTGAAGATGTCGGCCTGCGGGAAACAAGCGATCATTTGTTCGAGCACGCGCTCAGCACCTGCATAAGTAACGAGCCAATCGTGCACGATCGCCACGCGCGGGGCGCGCGCAACCGGCGCCCTTTGCAAGGCGCGGTATGCGTCGCTCCCTCGGTCGAGCATTGCAGGTTCGTCGGTGAAACTATTGTGGCTCATGCGCTTCTCCTCTAAGCGCCCTAGCCTACGAACAAACTATTGCGCGTAAACCCGCAAATTATTTCAAAAAAATGCGGGGCCGCTCGTGCGCGTGCTGCGCGGGTAAGGCGCGGGCCCACCGCCGCAATATTTTCGTTTTTTGTCGTATTTTTTAAGGCGCGCAGCGCGCGCGTCTCAGGATGGCGGCACCCCGCACGCACCGCGGACCGTTTCAAAATTGCACAGGTTGTAGAAAGTGCCGTCGTCCTATCGTAAGCGTCAAGGACTTCGGCAGCGCTTCAATGCCCCGCCGACATTGGCCCGCCGGCCTGCGTCGCAGGGCTCTTGAGCAACAGTGCGAGCGGGATGCATACCAGCATGGCAATGGCGAGCACGTAAAACGTTTCGGAAAACGTAATAACGGCAGCCTGCTGTTGGATTTGCGATGCCAGTTGCGCGAGTGCCTGCATTTTTGCGTACGCGGCATCGCCCGTTCGCGACAACCAATTGGCTGCGCTCGCTGCAATGCGTTCCTGGCCGATGAGCGAATTAGCCGACACCGATTCGCGCAGCGCGGCGACGTGGAACGCAGTGCGACGATCGATTAGGACACCGATGACGGCAAGCCCCAGCGAGCCGCCCAGGTTCCTCGCCATGTTGTACAGCCCGGCTGCATCGCCGGAGTCTTCGCGCGAGACCGCCGACATGGACGCTTGATTCAGCGGCATCATCGCGAGCATTTGCCCTACCCCACGCAGCAATTGCGACCAGACGAAATCGGAGCCTGCGCTTTGCGCGGTCAAGCTCGTATCGAGCATGCAGCTGACGGCGAAGGAAACCAGCCCGCCCACGACCAGCAGACGAAAGTCGACCTTGCCGAGCAGACGCGGTAACAGCGGCATCATCATGAAAGCCGGCACGCCCGAGATCAGCATGATCGCGCCCGATTGCTCCGCGTTGTAGCCGGCAATAAGGCTCAAGAACTGCGGCACGAGATAGGCCACACCGTATAGCCCCGCCCCAACCGCCACGACGATGACAATGACGCTCGCGTAGCGCGGATTGCGCATGAGCGAAAGCCGGATGATCGGCTTGCTCGCGACGAACTGCGATACGCCGATCAAGATGAAACCGAGCGCGGCGATCGCGGCAAACAGCACGATCTCGTTCGATTCGAACCACTGCTGCCGCTGCCCTTCTTCAAGCACGAGCGTCAATGAACTAAGCCCGATGGAAAGACCGAGGATGCCGATCCAATCAGCGTTGACGAACGCGTGCCAGTGCGGCCGATCGGCAGGCAGCCCCGCAACCAACAGCGCGGTCAATGCAATGCAAACGGGCAGGTTGATGAAAAAACACCAATTCCACGAGATGTTTTCGGCGAGCCAGCCGCCAAGCACGGGGCCGAGCAGCGGCCCGAGCAGCACGATGAGCCCGAAGATCGTCATGCCGACGGGAAGCTGCGTGCGAGGTAGCCGGGTGCGAATGATCGTCTGTGCAGTAGGAATCATCGCGCCGCCCGTGAAGCCCTGGCCCACCCGGCCGACGATCATCCATTCGAGCGAATGCGACGCGCCGCACAGCATCGAGAACGCCATGAACAATGCCGCATTCGTGAGCAAGAAATTACGCAACCCGAACACGCGGGTAAGCCAAGCCGCGAGCGGAATCATGACGATTTCCGACATCAGATAGCCCGTCGAAATCCAGGTGCCTTCGGTGCCGTTCGCCCCCACCGAGCCTTGGATTTGCGGCAGCGCCGAATTCGTAATCGAGATGTCGAGCGTCGCCATCAGCGCGCCCAGCGAGCCTGCCGCGACGGCGATCCAATCGGCTGCATTCGCGCGCTCGGGATGACTCGGCGCGCCTGCGGCGCTGTCCGGCAATGCGGCGTCAACCATGCTGGCCGGCGGCGGCGAGCGGCCGAGTGTCGCGGCGAGCCGCACGCGTATCGACGTCGACCGTCACCGATAAGCCCGGCAGCAGCACGCTGCGCGTTGGCGCGTCAGCGTCGACGCGGATCCTAACAGGTACGCGCTGCACGATTTTCGTGAAATTGCCGGTCGCGTTTTCGGGCGGCAACAAGGCGAATTGAGCGCCGGTGCCGGGTGCGAAACTATCGACGACGCCGTGCAGTTCGACCCCGCGCAGCGCATCGACATGCAGCGTCGCAGGTTGCCCCGGACGCATGCGGCCCACCTGCGTCTCCTTGAAGTTCGCTTCGAGATAAACGTTCTGCACGGGCACGACCGTCAGCAGACGCGTACCGGGCTGCACGTACTGGCCGATTCGAACGGATCGATCGCCGATGCGGCCCGCAATCGGGCTATAGAGCGTCGTGTCGTTCAAGTCTAGCTGTGCCTGGCGCAGGCTCGCGCGCGCTGCTTCGATTTGGGCCTGGGCCTGGGCGATTTGTGCAGTCGTGGCATCGATCTGTGTCTGTGCGGCACGCACGGCGGCCGCGTTGGCCGCCAGCGTCGCGCGCGCTTGATCGCGCGTGCTGACAAGACTGGCGAGCCGTTCGCGCGTCTCGGCCCCCGCCGCGGTAAGCGGTGCGTAGCGGCTCACCTCGTCTTCGGCATGCTGTGCCGCGACACGCGAGACCCGTTGCTGCGCCTGCGCTTGCGCAACGGCGGCGTGCTGCTGCAGCAAATCCGCCTGCGCACGTGCGAAGTCCGCCTCGCGCGCGTGGACCGTGGCCTGCGCCTGTGCGAGCGACGCTGCGTACTGCCGCGTATCGAGCCGCACCAGCGGCGCGCCGGCGGCGACGTCCTGGTTATCGCGCACGTACACTTGCGTGACGTAGCCGCTGATTTTCGGCGCGACCGTCACGCTGTCGGCTTGCAAATAGGCGTCGTCGGTACTTTCGATGAAACGTCCGATCGTCCACCAGTGCGCGAACCATGCAACGCCCGCGATCAGCGCAACGATCAGCACCGCGATGAGCCAGCCGCGACTGCGCACGGGCCGCGGAGGGCTGCCGCCCGCTGCTTGCTGCGTGCCGCCTTGCCGCACCTCGGTTGTCGTTGACATGTTGCGCGATTCCTCTCAGGGTGAAGCGCTCGAAATTTATTCCATTTGGAACAAATGTGTCAAGTGATATATTTCTGGCGCACGAACCACGAGAATCGACACCAAGGACTGCACCCATGAGCCAAACGAAGCGCCCTCGCCGTTCGGCCGAAGGCGGATATGCGCGCGGAGAGGAGACGCGCCTTCGCATCATCCAAGCGGCCATCGAGTTGTTCGGAGAGCATGGGTTCGCCGCGGCGTCGACCCGCGAGATCGCAGCGCGTGCTGGCGTCAATGCGCCTGCGCTGCAGTATTACTTCGAGAACAAGGAAGGCGTTTATCGTGCTTGCGCCGAGCATTTGGCGAGCGAGGTATGGCGGCAGTTCGAGCCCCCCGTGCGCCATGCGGTGCAGACGCTCGAATCGACGGACGACGCTGCGTCGCTGATCGAGGCCTTCATCGGCATTCAAAACGTAATGATCGATAGGACGTTGGCGACACAAACGGCGCCGACACTGAAGCTATTTTTCGTGCGCGAGCAAGCGGGACAAGAGCCGCCCATCGCCACTGAGATTTTCCAGGAACGTGTCCGCGGCCCGCTGAACGACGCCGCCGCGGGCCTCATCGGAAAAATCGGAGGCACCCCGCGCGACGACCCGTTGACCATCGTCCGCATGCTGTCGCTGCACGGTCAATTCTTGGCGTTTCACATGGCACCGCGCAGCGTACTGACGTTGCTCGGATGGCCCATGCTCGACCCGAACAAAGTCGAGTTCGTCAAGCACACGATATTTTTGAACACGCGCACGCTGCTGCGTATGTGGGCCGCCGAGCGCGATACACATGCCAAAGCAGCGCCGAGCCGCATCCGCAGCAGCAAAAAGGAAGCGGCATTGAAGGCCCGCAAGCGCTAATGCTTGCAGCAGTGGCGAGCAATGAGAACGACGCTGCCGTTCGCCGCAAAGCACTAAAGGTGAGCGTTTTCGGGATTCGATGGGTCGCCGCGGCGCAAAGCCGCTTCCATGGCGGTGCTTACGCTCGAAAATACGCCCCAAAGGTGAGTGTTTTCGGGAGCTATGCCGCGGGCCGCCCGGTGCACAGGATTTCAAAGCCGCACATAGGGGTAGCAAGATGGCGTGAGATGAGATGAGATGAAGCGAGGCGAGGGGCTACCGGTACCGAAGCGCGTTCGATCCTCGCCCGTCGCGCTCATAGGTCGCCGCGTAATGTCCGAGCGTAGAGGTCGAGCACCTGTGCCGCGTCCACGCCGATGCAGACGTCGCATGCAGGCCGGCTGTCCCAGTCGGGCGCGGGTGCGGCAAATGTCATCGGCTTTTGAATCGTCTGCCCGACCGCAATGCCCTCGGTCAATACGCGTACGGGCCCGCTGCGCGTTACATAGCAATGTGGTGCCAGCAGATACGCGACAGCCGACGAGTCATGTGTGTGCATGCCTTGCAGGCCCGCGCTCGCGTGATGAAACGCTTCGTAGTGCCGAGAGACATCCCAGACGAACCGGCCGACTTCGCCCGCGTCGTCGCGCAGCGTGGCCAAGTAGTCTGTTGTCATGATCGTGCTCTCGGTCACGTCGAGACCGACGATCGCAACGGGCCATACCGCGCCGAAAACGAGGTCTGCCGCATCGGGATCGCCGATCATATTCGCCTCGGCGGCCGGCGAAACGTTGCCGTGCACACCGTTCGTGCCGAAGGCACCGCCCATCACGACGACATGCTTGACGAGCCTCGCGATGTCCGGTGCCTCGTCGAGCGCAAGCGCAAGATTAGTCAGCGGTCCGACGGCGAGTAGCGTCACCTCGCCGGGAAAGGCGCGCACAGTCTCGATGATGAAGCGATGCGCGGGGCGGGGATCGAGCGCGGCGGCATGACTGCTTGGCGCCAAACCGGTATTGCCGAGACCGTCTTTGCCGTGAATCCAGTCGACGGGCGCAGGTGCCTCTCGCCGCAGTGGCGCCGCGGCACCCCGCGCGACCGGCACCCCAGGTGCAAAGCGCTCGACCAGATAGCGCGCATTGCGCGTCGTGGTTTCGATCGTCGAATTGCCGAATACGCTCGTCACGCCAAGCAGGTCGATCTGCGGGTGCAGCGCTTGAAACACGAGCGCCATCGCATCGTCGACGCCCGGATCTGTGTCGTAGATAACCTTGTGCATGTTCAAAGAAAAAATGCGTCGGCCCTTGGTTCGCACGCCGCCGTATCGCGCGTATCGCCATGCGTATCGCGCGTATCGCGCGTATCGCCGCCGTGCGCACGGTCGCCCAGGTTGCCGAGCCGGATCCGCAGATCGGGCCCGCCCCGCTCGATGCTCAGTTCGATAGCCGCCTATCCGTGCAATTTACGATTGAATTAGAAACTTCTCTCGCCGTTTGCCGAGCCACGCCGGCGTGCGCCCGCGGCCGCTCCATGTTTTGCCCGTCTTTGGATCGCGATACTTCGCCGGCAAGCCACCCGATTTACGCGACGTCGTTCGCTTGCTCGCAAACCCGAGTTCTTCGGCCGTGATGCCATACTCCGCGATTTGTGCCTTGATTTGCTCAATGGTGCTGGCCAACTCCTTTTGCCGCGCCGCTTCCATTTGCGCTTGCACTTTCGCGAGCTGCTCGGTCAACTGCTTATATGTCGCCATAGAAAATCGCCTCCTGGTTTGAGTAACGGTCACCGCTGTTCTGACTGCCCATCCGCGCAAAAGTGCAATCGTTCCGAAGATCCGCCAAGATAACAAGCCACCGACCATGGCGAGGCTCGTCCGCCGCGCAACGCAAGGAGCCGGCTAAGCGCCGCAATTCAATTCATTTGGCCTTGCACGCAAACAGCAGCTTATGCGCTCCATTCGCCTCCGACTGCGCAATGACGTCGATCTCGCCGCCGCATAGGCCGCGCGCGTTATCCATGCAGTTGCCCCAAGGGCCGGCGGCCGAACATTGGACGGCTGTCGTGGGGCGCCCGTCGCTCGTAAAGAGCGGCGCGCTGCCGCCGCATCCCGCCAATACGGCACCGCATAGCGATGCCGCGGCCGCTGAACGCGCGAAAGCGGCCCAGTGCGGCCGGAAGAAAGACGTGCCTTGCATTGAACGAACTCCTTTGGCCTAACGTTCTTTTTTCGAATGGGCGGAGTATGCCACGGCATAACGCAGATGCCATAAGGGAAGCATCTAGGGAAGCATCTCGTTAGCGGCGCACGTCGATACGCATTCGCCGCCCTGCTTCATACTTCGATACCCAACGCCGCAATTTTGTTATACAGCGTCGCCGCTCGACCCCATGCTGATTCGCGCCGAGGCCTCAAAGGGTCTGGCCGACCCGCCGACGTCCTTACAATCTGCCGACATCGCGCACTTGCCGTAGCATAGACAACCGACTTCATTCCAATGCCCAACGGGAGGGATTCGATGTCCATGACGCAAAGCAAGGTGTTTTTCATCACGGGCGTAAGCACCGGCTTCGGCCGGTCGCTCGCACAGGCGGCCCTCGCCGACGGTCATCGCGTCGTCGGTACGCTGCGCGATCAGACTGCGCTGGGCGAATTCGAGCTGCTCGGCCCCGGCCGAGCTATCGGCAAGCTGCTCGATGTCACGCATACCGATGCGATTGCCGACGCCGTCGCCGACGTGGAAGGGAAAGTGGGCGCAATCGACGTCCTGGTCAATAATGCCGGCTACGGCTACGAGGGCATCCTCGAAGAATCGACGCTCGGCGATTGGCGCAAGCAATTCGATGTCAACGTGTTTGGCGCGGTCGCCCTGATTCAGGCCGTTCTACCCTACATGCGCCGCCGCAAACGCGGTCACATCATCAACATCACGTCGATGGGGGGCTATATGACGGCGCCCGGCATGAGCGCCTACAACGGTACGAAATTTGCGCTCGAAGGCATTTCCGAAAGCCTGGCGAAAGAAGTGAAGGCGCTCGGCATCAAGGTCACCGCCGTTGCACCCGGTGCCTTCCGCACCGATTGGGCCGGCCGTTCGATGGTGCGCGCGCAACGCTCGATCCCCGACTACGACGCCGTATTCGATCCCGCCCGGGCACGGCGGCAATCGATCAGCGGCAATCAGCGGGGCGACCCCGCGAAAGCCGCGCGGGCGATTCTCGAGATCGTGGCGTCGAATGAACCGCCGGTGCACTTGCTGCTGGGCCCGGACGCCGTTAAGGCCGTCAACGAAAAGCTCGATGCCTTGCGGGCGGAGCTCCGCGCATGGGAATCGTTATCGACGTCGACCGACTTCCCGTCCTGAACCTTCGGGCGCTCGGCCCTCCCGCCCGCAGCGCGCTTAGGGACGTACGCCGAAGATCCCATGCCATAGCGAGCTGAACAGCCCGGCGTGGGCGGCGCCATCGGACGGCTCGGATGGCCCGAATGGATCGGGTCGGTCGGCGCTGCCTTGATTCAGAGGTCGCTCCTTTCGGGCCTGCCGATCCGCGACGGTATCGCCCGCCGGCGCATCGGGCTGCTCGCGTTCGGCGGGCGGGGCCTGTACGCGCGACGCGGAGAATGCCGCCACGCCGTCGGCAATGCGCGCGGCCAGCGCTTCGTCGCAGCCGCGGCCGAGCAGGACACCGAATACGGTGTCGCGATTGTGTCCGCGCTCGGCGTAGCGCATGGCCTGCGCAACGTACTTCTCGTAACGGTCTCGTTCGGCCTGCGCTTGACGTTCGGCACGCTGCGCACGCTCGCGCGCCGCTTGTGCCTCGCGCCGATGCGCTTTTCCCATCTCCTCGGCGAATACGGCGTCGTACACGCGGCGCTGGTCGGGATCGGACAGGATCGAGTACGCCTCTTTGATTTCCTGAAACGCCTCATGTGCGGCCGCTTCGCGGCCTTGGTTGCGGTCGGGATGCGCTCGCATCGCAGCCTTGCGATAGGCACGCTTGATCTCGTCATCGGAGGCGTCTTCGCACACGCCGAGGGTTTCGTACAACGTCGCCATGTCTCGTCGAAGGGAAGTTACTAGCCTATCGATGCTATCACCATGCTGCGGTTGCACTCGCGTGCCGATCGCTCGGATGCGGAATAAAACGCGCGTCTAAACTCGTCCTTAAAAAGGGCTTGATTTCGGCGAGCGCTTCGATTTGAATGACGAAGCTTCGAGATCATTGCCGAACACATTGAGAGAGTGTTCGGCATAGCCCAAAACCGGCCAGGTACAGCGAAACACGCCTTCCCCAATCGTTTTTGGCGAAAGAATCATCGCGCTTGACGGGTTTTGTCGCGAAAACACATAACCTTCACTATAGAAGCGAGCCTCTAAATGAGCGAAAAAAAGAAAGTACTGATCGACACCGCAACTCGCCTATTTTCGCAGTTCGGCTTTCACGCTGTCGGTATCGATCGAATCATCGCCGAATCGCGCGTCGCTAAGATGACGTTGTACAAGTATTTCCCATCCAAGCGCCGTCTCGTCGTCGAAGTACTGAACGAACAAGGCGCGGCGTTCACGGCCGGGATCGCCGCCGCCGTGGCGGGGCATACCGATGCGTTCGACAAGCTCCACGCGATTTTCCAATGGCACGACGCATGGTTCCGGTCCGAGCCCTTCAGGGGCAATATGCTAATCCATGCGGCAGCGGAATTCCACGCCGAGGAAAACGAAATTCTGTCCGCATCCGCGGCACAAAGGGGGGCATTCGTGCGTTCGCTGGAGCGCGTCTTGAACGAGCGCTTCGACGGTGCAACGGCCTCGCGTCTCGCGCGACGGTGTGCGCTGCTGCTCGATGGAGCCACGCTCGCGCGTCAACTGGGCGGCCGCGTCGATGCCGCGCGCGACGCATGGGAGATCGCGCGAGCGCTGCTCGAAAACGAGCGCATGCACGTCGCCTGACGATTGGGACCGACGTCGCGACACGCTCCGATGCCGGACAATTGCCGGGCGTCAACCGCAAGTGCGCTCCTGTGGCGCTTTTTGTTCGCGCACTTTTAAAAGGCACTGCCGCGGACGAACTTCGCGATACACTCATCGGCATGAAATGGGCAGGAGGCATGCTGTGCCTGTCGCCCCGGCACGATGCGCGCTCGGCGACACACATAACGCTCCGTAAGCCCGTACAATCGGCTTCAATCACGATTCGAGGAAACGTTCGATGCGCACCACCGGCTCTTCCGGGGCAATGACCCTGCTCACCGAAATCCACGATACGGGCGGACACGTCGTTCGCACCTTGCGGCTCGAAGCGACAGACGACGGAAAGAGTATTCATCTGATCGAAATCGACGAGCGCAAGCCCGGCATCCACCGCGAAGTCCGCTATGAGATCACGCCGGCCGAGCTGATCGCGGCGATCCGTGCGCATGGGGCAGAATTACCGGGCGAACAGCACGGCCGTTGAATTTACCGAAGCTTCTCGGTCCACCCTTCATACACGCGTTCGCTGACGATCCCGCGCGCCCCGCCGCGCCTTATCTACCGTTCCTCATCTGACCGTCTGCCGCAGTCGTAATGACTGCCGCAGGCGCCTTTGCGTTCGACCAGCGTCCAAAAAGAGGCATAGGCCGCATGACGAGCCGATCGGCAAAGGTATTTAAAGCAGAAATAAAGCGCAATTGTCTTACAGCGACGAGGCATGCAATAACATGCACCGCTTTGTTATGCGCCTAGCATCCCAATGAGGGTGTTCACTGGTGCATACCTGAAGAGGCACGCCATGCCCACGCTAGGAGAATGGTGCGAGAAGCAGCACAATTGCGACACATCGCCCCCACAAAGCGCGAACCTCATTCGACCTATCAGGGAGAGCCCTCGATGAATACGTCGATTTCGCAAACGAAATCGTTCACCACGTATTTTGGATCGAAATGTAGGAGCGCTTCAGCTATTTATGAGGGCGCCGCTGGCTGGCGGTCGCCGGTGTCGCGATGTCCCTGCTGCTGTTGCCGTTGATGCACAAGCTGTCCGAGCAGCACCGTCGCGCATCGAGGATGCACTCGCTGCATCGAACGCGCATAAGATGGCGGCTGGGTCATCGATCTCTGCCATGAACGAGCGTAATGCAACCGATGGAGCCGGCCATGAACGCGACGCCTCGCACTCGTCAATCTCGCAGCCCTACCGTGCGCATCCGCGTCGGGATCGGCGGCTGGACCTATGAACCGTGGCGCGGGCCGTTTTATCCGGCCGATCTCACGCAGAAACGCGAACTCGAATACGCGAGCCGCAAGCTAACGTCGATCGAAATCAACGGCACCTTCTACGGCACGCAACGCGCGACGAGTTTCGAAAAGTGGCACGACGAAACGCCCGAGGACTTCGTCTTCGCGCTGAAGGCCCCGCGGTTCGCCACGCATCGCCGCGTGCTGGCCGAAGCCGGCGATTCGGTCGAGCGCTTTTTCGCGAGCGGTGTGCTCGCATTGAAGGACAAGCTCGGCCCGATCAACTGGCAATTCGCGCCGACCAAGCAGTTCGATGCGGAGGATTTCGACGGGTTCTTGAAGTTACTACCGAAGCAAGTAGACGGCCGCGCAATCCGGCATGCCGTCGAAGTTCGACATGAGAGCTTCCGTCACCCCGAGTTCATCTCGCTCGTGCGCGAGCACGGCGTCGCTGTCGTCCTGGCAGGCGATAGCGACTACCCGCAGATCGCCGACGTCACCGCCCCGTTCGTTTATGCGCGCATCATGGGGACCGTCGAGGCCGAATCGTTGGGCTATTCTGGGCAAGCGCTGGACATATGGGCGCTGCGTGCGAAGCAGTGGGCCGGCGGCAACCAACCCGAAGATTTGCAGAGCGTCGAGCAAACGGCACCGGAGCCGACACCTCGCGATGTCTATCTCTACGTGATCAGCGGCTATAAAGCGAGCAATCCGGCCGCGGCGATGGCGCTGATCGAACGCATTGGCAAGGCTTAGCGACAGGGCGATGCGGGGTGTACTGCGCTGAATTGGCACTCACCTCGCCATTCGCGGTGATATTGCGGTACGGATCGTAGGCGTAGCTTGTCTTTATCGCGCTGGTGCCATCCGTGAGCGCCACTGTGCTGCCAAGCGCGTCGGTCACAAAACTTCTCGTCCCCAAGCTGTCGGTACGGCTAAAGATCTCGTCGAACCCGAGGCCGGTCAGCAGGTTCGCGCTTGGCGCGCCGCCGGTGAGTTCCTGCACGGCATTGGCGCCGTCGTAGAGGAAATTCGTCGTCGTGCCGTTGATCGTCTTGCCGTTGCGTCTCCCCGTGGCATCGTATGCAAAG
>Ga0157370_10000344_pt1 | contig 58781 bp, 35 predicted proteins | sample C35metaG_FD_113463 | JGI IMG/M metagenome (GOLD analysis project Ga0157370, IMG submission 113463) | Corn rhizosphere microbial communities from Kellogg Biological Station, Michigan, USA - C3-5 metaG | ecosystem: Host-associated > Plants > Roots > Rhizosphere > Soil | place: USA: Michigan...
CGGACCCATGGCTATTATGTGCTGCCCTTCCTGCTTGGCGATCGCCTCGTCGGGCGGGCCGATCTCAAGGCCGATCGGCAGCGGGGCCAGCTCATCGTGCATTCGATCCATTTCGAACCCGGCGCACCCAAGGAGAGCCGGGACGCGCTGGAGACCGAATTGGCGGCGATGGCGCGGTGGCTCGGCCTGGCCGAAGGCCCAAGCCTTCCCGCCGGCTGAAATCGCAGGCGGTTACTGGGTTTTGCAAACCCTGTAGGACAGAAACGGGGGAGGGCGGCCCGGTCCATTTCAGGCCGGGGGCCGCCCTCCATTCATTTTGCTTTCGCGATCTTCGTGCCATCGGATGATTGGCTGTGAAGAGCCTTGTTTCATCGGCAAGGGTCGCTCTGGCCGATAGCTCAGCCGTTCAGCCGGTCCTTGAGAGCCTTGGCCGGGGTGAAGCCGAGCTTCTTCGAGGCCGCGATGCTGATGGTCTCGCCGGTCGAGGGATTGCGGCCGTCGCGCGCGGCGCTGTGCTTCACCTTGAATTTGCCGAAGCCCGGGACCGCGACTTCCTCATCCTTCTCGGCCGCCGCGGCGATACGCGCGAAGAGGCCGTCGACGACCTTCTTGACGTCGGTCTTGGCGAGGCCTTCGTCGGTCGCGATCGAGGCGATGAGGTCGGTGAGCGTCATGTGCAGGGGACTCCCAAATGTGATTCGTGAGGCCCGGCGATGCCAAAGCCTCGCCGCTCCGTCGAGAGTGAGAATCGCCTGCCTGTCGGTCTCGCGCGAGCACTCAGGCCTTGGCTGTTCGGCTTTTCGGATCAGTCGTCAGCGTCAGGGACTTGAGGGCCTGAACCGCGGCCGGTCCGCCCACCCGGATCGCCTGCTGAAGGATGTCCCGGAATTCCCGTTCGATCAGCGTCTCGACGGGCATCTCCGTGACGATCGCGGCATAGCGCGAGCGCAGCGCGCTTCGCGCCGCCTCGATCTCGTCCTGCAATTTGCGCTGACGCGTTTCCAGATCGGACAGGCGTTCGCGTTCGGTTAGTTTCGGCATGATCCATGGTTCCTTCATGGGTCTGCCCGCCGATATGGGACTGTGCCTGAATTTCAGTTCGATGCAATATCGCAATGCGGCGATGGAAGGTAAGCGCGGGAATATGTTCGTCTTTCTCGACTTCGAGGCCTCTTCACTATCGAAGAGAAGCTATCCGATCGAGGTCGGCTGGGTGTTCGAGGATGGCCGAAGCGACGCCTTCCTGATCCGTCCCGCCCCGCCATGGGACGATTGGGACGAAGCGTCCGAGGCGATTCACCGGATTTCTCGTGCCGAGCTTCATGTCAGCGGCGCCGACCATGATTTCGTTGCCCGGACAATGATCGAGCGTCTGGCTGGTCATGATCTCCTTGCAAGCGCGCCAAGCTGGGACGGAAAATGGCTGAGCACGCTCCTGCGCGCGTGCGGCCTTCCGCGCCACAGCCTGCGGTTGCGCTCCACGGACGAGGGCCTGCGGGACGTCGCCCGCTCCATCCTCGCAGAGAGGCTCGACGGTGACCGGCTCGAAGAGGCGGTCGCGTCGCTGGTCGCGCTTACCGCGCGGCATGACCGCTCCGATCCACCCGCGCACAGGGCCTTGGCCGACGCGCGCGACGAACATCGGCGGTGGCAAGCGGTGCGGCGCGCGGCGCTGGAATTGCTCAACACACAAACGGGTTCGGCCGAGCCTGCCTTGCAGCCGGTGGGGCTGGCGATGGCGCTGCCTTGGGGGACCCAATCCGCAATGACCGCGCGGCTCCGCCCGGTTTAGATCGATCGGAAGCGTATCTGCAGCGGGAAAGCCTGGCTGTGGTCTAGTAGCTGCGCGTCCGGTGATTCGAGGGATTTACGGGCTGTCATCATGCCCTCTATCGGGGCGCGGATGAGCATCATAGCAACCATCATGAACAGCGCGACCGGCCAGCCCATCCAGAAGATGAGCTTCGGCCGCATGCCCAAGCCTTGGGCGACCTTCAACCTCGAAACCGGCGAACGGGTCACCGCGGACCGGGTCCATGTCGGCAAGCCCGCTCCAGGCAAGTTCGTCGCGCCGGTCGAGGTCTGGGTCACGCCCAAGGGCTGAGTCTATTGGGGTGTGGGCATTGAGGAGGGCGAGCGATTGACCAGGCAGAATAGTGTCCGTCTCTGGAATGCGTCGGGCCGCGCAACTGTCGGCCTGGGGCCATGTCCTGGCTGCGTCTTCTCATGCTGATTCGCGCCGCCCTCCTGTTGGGCCGTGAGGTCGGCGCCGTCAGCCAGCTTTCCGGCGGCGATCTCTCGAAAGTCTTCCGGCTGCATCTTGCCGATGGCGGAACGGCCATCGCCAAGCAGGTGCCGCTGGTCGCGGTCGAGGCCCGCATGTTGCGCGCCTTGGCGGAGCGCGGCGTGCGGGTGCCTGCCGTGATCGCGCAGGATGGCGATCTCCTCATCATGGAGGATGTCGTGGCGACGCCAGGCCCGGCACGATCCTGGGCGGACCTCGCCGAACTGCTCGATATTCTTCATGGCAGTGCCGGAACCCATTATGGCTGGGACGAGGATTATGCCTTCGGTCCTGTCGTGATCAGCAATCGTCCCGCGTCGGATTGGGTGTCCTTCTGGGCCGATCAACGCTTGCGCTGTCATCTGCCCTTCCTCGATTTTACGCTGGGGGCGCGGATCGAAGCGCTCTGCGATCGTCTGGGTGACCTGATCCCCTCGAAGCCGGTGCCGGCTCTCCTCCACGGGGATCTGTGGACCGGCAATATCCTGTTCGACGGTCGCCGCGTCGCAGCGCTGGTCGACCCGGCCTGCTATCATGGCGATCGCGAGGTCGATCTTGCCATGCTTGGCCTGTTCGATCAGCCACCCGCGGCCTTCTTCGAGGCCTGTTGTCTGGAGCCTGGTTGGGAGCGGCGGCAGCCGGTCTATCGGCTCTGGCCACTGCTGGTCCATCTGCGGCTCTTTGGGGAGGCCTATGCCCGGCAGGTCGGCGCCTGCCTTGGGGAACTGGGTTTCTGATCGCGCCTTCGGCGCCCATCATGCTACAGGAGCGCTGAAGCTCGGAGCATGACCATGGCGACATTCGAGAATCGCGATCTTCATCTGGTGAAGAAGGCGCTGTGTCTCAGCGTCCTCGTCATCGAGCGGCAGCCTGAAGGGCCGTTCCGGCCGGATTCAGACCTTTCAGATTTCAAGGATCTGGCTGATCGGCTTTTCTCGGGTGACACGGAATTCAGCCACTATATGCGCTCGGCGCATCTCATCCTGAATGGCGGGCCGGGCTGACGCGCTCTGCTCGGGGCGACCGTTGTCTGGACGGCATCTCGTTGATGCCTGACAGGGCCTGCGCCACGATGACGCTGAGCGTATTTATCGGCCCGGTGCTTGAGATCCGCGATCGGACGTCATCCCGGCTCTCTATTTTTAGGTTGCGGCGCATGGCGCCCGTCTCCTCGCGTGGAACGTGCCTTGCTTTAGGGCCTATGCGCCGTGACCTCGACGACGTCGCCTTCGGTGAAGGCCGTTATTTTCCTTCCAAAATGGCGCCTGTCATGCGGTCCCAGGTGCAGGCCGCGACTTGCGCCCCAAGTTTGAAGCCTTCGGTCGAGATCTGTTCGCCGCCGGCAGCGAACACGTCGAAGGTGGTGTTCTCCGGGGTGCCTGCAAGGCTGCAAAGTGCGCGGGCGGCGCGCTCCAGGGGAGATTTTGCCATTGAGGGATAGTAGCAGGATATTGCCTGTTGGCCAGCGAGCCACTTGATTGCGACACACTGACCGATTGCGAAGGGGGGACATTTTGACCGACGATGTGGGGGACACAGCCGTCCCGTTGACAGAGGCCGTGGCAGGATCGTCTGGAGCGCCCCAGACCCGCGATTATTTCGCCGAGATGTATGTTGCCGGCGTGCTCGCCGATGCTGGCTGGGATGTCTATTTCCCGCGTCGCGACAAGGGGTTCGACATGATCGTCAGCCGTCCCGCCGGTGCATCGACGATCGTTCGCCCTGTTCAGGTGAAGGGCAAATATGCGACCGACGAGAAGACCGACAAGGCGAGCTACGGCTATGTCGGGCGCGTCACCGCTTTTCACGACGATATGATCCTCGCCATTCCCTATTTCACCTCGCAAAGCCTCGGTGCCCCGATGCTGATAGCGTGGATGCCGCGCGGAGAGATCAAGCAGCATAGCAAGGGCTGGCGATGTGAACCCGCGCGGTTCGTGGGTGGCGTTCCCGAGGCGCGGCCAGGATACGCTCATTTCTTCGGCGCTGCGGGACTAAGCGTGTTCGAGGCGCAGGTCGGGATTTCGATTATCCAGACCGCTTAGTCGTTACCCATTTCCTGATGGTGCAGGCGCGTCTCCCCTTACGGGGACCGGGCTTTGCTCCGCGTGCCGCTCCGTCGAGCCGGCTGCGCCGTCTCGCCCCTGCGGGCGACAATCCCTGACGCGGATGCGGTCACCGCGCTGCGCGCGCCGGCGCTGGTTGTTGCCGATCCGGCCAAAGCGGTGCGGGCGTCGCTACCCTCTAGGCCCGCCGCGGCGGGCTTCAAGCCGGCAAGCCGGCTCCTCCACTTCGTTCCGGTCCTGCGGATGCCGCCCGCCTCTGACGACGGGCCTGCCGGTTCGCTCTTGCCGCCCACCCCGCTTCGTCCGGGCCGGTGGTGTTTGTAAAGAGAAGGAACCAAGTCATGGAACTCAAGCATATCGACATCGCCAATCTTTCCGTCTCGACCGCCAATATGCGGGGCGTGAAGAAGACGCCTGACCTTGCCAACATCCTGCCTTCCGTCAGAGCGCGGGGCATCCTCGTGCCGCTGATCGTGCGGCAGAATGGCAGCCCGGAAACCTACGAGATCGTCGCGGGCAAGCGGCGCTATCATGCCGCCCTTGTCGTCGCGGAGGAAAATGGCGGCATCGATCCGCTCCCCTGCGCCGTGATTGCGGCGGGAGACGATGCGGCGGCGCTGGAGACTTCGCTCATTGAAAATATCGCGAGGTTGGACCCCGATGAGGTGACGCGCTGGGAAACCTTCACCCGTCTCGTCAAGGAAGGACGGACGCCCGAGGATATTTCCAACACCTTCGGCCTTACCGCCTTGCAGGTAAAGCGGACCCTCGCGCTCGGCAATCTGTTGCCGCGCATCCGGGGCCTCTATCGGGCCGAAAGGATCGACGCGACCACCGTGCGGCATCTGACCCTTGCCTCCAAGCCGCAGCAAAAGGCATGGCTTGCCCTGCTCGACTATGAGGATGCCTATGTGCCCACTGGCCATCGTCTCAAGGAATGGCTTTTTGGCGGGACCAGCATTCCGACCAGCGCGGCGATCTTCCCGCTCGAAGACTATAAGGGCGAGATTGTCGCGGACCTGTTCGGGGAGGACAGTTTCTTCGCCAATGTCGACCAGTTCTGGGAGGCGCAGATGGCCGCTATCGAGGCCAAGGCGGAAAGCTATCATGACGAAGGCTGGACCGATGTCGTCACGCTTGAGCCGGGAGCCTATTTCCATGGCTGGGAACATGAACATTGCCCCAAGAAGAAGGGCGGCCGGGTCTATATCAGCATCGACCATCGCGGCGGCGTCAGCTTCCATGAGGGCTATGTCACCACCAAGGAAGCGCGTAGGCAAGAGAAGGGGGAGAGCATCGAGCGTCCGGCGCGCCCGGAACTCAGCGCCCCGCTCACCGACTATGTGAACCTCCATCGTCATGCGGCGGTGGCGGCGAAGGTTGCCGAAACTCCCGCCGTCGCGTTGCGGCTGATGGTCGCCCATGCCATCTGCGGTTCCGTCCTGTGGCGGGTCGAGCGTCAGTCGCAAAAGAGCAGGAACGATGCGACCAGCGAAAGCGTCGAAAGCTGCCTTTCGGAAGGTTCGACCGACTTCTTCCGGCGCGAGGCACTGGCGATGCTCGCGCTGGACGAGGATGAACCGGCCCTCGTCGGATGCGATGCCGAAATCGTGCCCCTCTTCGCAAGGCTCATGGCGCTGCCCGACAAGGACGTTCTTGCCGTGCTCTCGGTGGTGATGGCCGAGTCGCTCCAGTCGGGAACCAAGCTGATCGAATTGCTGGGCAGCCAGCTGGAGGTCGATATGGCGCAGGTCTGGGAGGCGGACGACGCCTTTATCGAGCTGCTGCGCGACAAGGAGTTGGTCGGTCATCTGCTTGCCGATGTGGTCGGGGCCGAGGTGGCGGCGTCGAACGCGAAGGAGAGCGGCAAGGTCCAGCGCGGGATCATCTTCAACTGCCTCCACGGGGTTATGGGATGGGAGAAGTGCGAGGGCTGGGTGCCCCGCTGGATGAGCTTCCCGCCGAGCGCCTATACCGGCCGGGGCGGGGTTGCTCCGGTCGATCAATGGGCGGCGCTGGAGGCCGCGCTCGCACCGGCACCGGAACAGCCCGAAGAAGCGGAAGGGCCGGTAACGCCCGATGCGGTCGAACCCGCCGACGCGGCGGATGAAGCCGCAGCCGACCCCGCGACGGACGAGGACGAAGGGCCGGAACAGCTGGCCGCTTGAACACCACGGGGCATGTGGCGGCACGTTCCGCCGCCTGCCTTTTTCGCGTGAAAGGAACCGCATCATGGCTGCCCGCAGGCCCGAAGGCTGCATGGCCGACCGCTTCCGCATCGGCCTCGCCACCCTCAACTATCTCCCTCGTATTACCTATTATCTCCATGTGAAGGACGACTTCACCTTTCCCGAAATCGCCTTCCGCATCGGCTGCTCGGTCTGGGATGTCGAGGAGCATTTTGCCGCCGCGCTCGCCCATCTCGACAAGGCGGTCCACCCCGAAGGCTGATGCCGGGTGTGGGCCTGCCGTCCAGTTACCGATCCGGTGTCCCGTCCAGATAAAAGCTTCGAGCAGGCATTGCAGAGCGCTGCGAGTGGCAGCGCGAAGAGGTCGGGCGGCCACCGCGCCTGGGCGCGGTGATGTTTGTCGGGTGGTTTGACCGGCTTCCGGGGAGGCGGGGGTGGGCGTCGCTACCCTTTAGGCCCACCGCGGCGAGCCGCAAGCCGGGGCTAAAGCCCCAACTCCTCCACTGCGTTGCGGCCCTTCGGGTGCGGCCCGCCTCGGTCGGTGGGCCTGCCAGTTCGCTCCTGCCGCCCACCCCCGCCTTTCCGGCAGCCGGTGCGGTATGAAGGGAGTAAGGAAGATGGAAAATCAGCATAAAGTGCAGCGCTTCGGTTCCACCCTCTACGCCGAGGTGACGGATCGCATCATTGCCGAACTGGAGGCGGGAACCCTGCCATGGGTCAAGCCTTGGGATGATGGCAGGGCGACGCTTGGCCTGCCGCGCAACGCCGGAACCAGACGGCGCTATTCAGGCATAAACATACTCATCCTCTGGAGCACCCTGTTCGAGCGAGGCTACCAGTCGCAGGGCTGGCTTACCTATCGGCAGGCGGTCGCGCTTGGGGGACATGTCCGCAAAGGCGAGCAGGGCACGACCGTCTGCTATGCCGACAAGTTCACGCCCAAGGCCAAGGACGGCGAGTCTGTCAAAGAAGGCGACGAGGCGCGGCAGGTCGCTTTCTTGAAGCGGTTCACGGTCTTCAATCTTGACCAGATCGAGGGGGTGGAAGTTGAACCCGCCCCGACCATCGGCACGAATAATGAGGCGGTCCTGATCCCCCGCGCACAGGCGTTGATCGATGCGACCGGCGCGGAAATCCGCATCGGCGGGAGCGACGCCTATTATGCCCCCGCCACCGATCACATCTGCGTTCCCCCGCCCGAAGTCTATTATGAACCGATCAACTGGTATCGGACGGTCCTGCATGAATTGACCCATTTTTCGGGGCATCGTTCGCGCCTCGACCGCCTGCCCAAGACCGGATTCGGCAGTCCCGATTATGCCCGCGAGGAACTGATCGCGGAAATGGGGAGCGCCTTCCTTTGCGCCGAATTGGGGATCGTACCGACCGTTCGGCATAGCGACTATCTGGGGTCTTGGCTTTCCGTCCTTCGCGAGGATGCCCGCGCCATCTTCCGCGCCGCCAGTCAGGCGAGCAAGGCCGCCGACTTTCTTCTGGGCTTCCTTCCACCGGCGCAGTCGGGCGAGGAAGCGATGACCATCGAGGGGAGGTCCTCCTCAGACACGTGGCTGAGGAGGACGGCATGATCCTCCTTGAACCCCAGCACATCGCCGCCCTTCAGGCGAACACCGCAGCGCGCCGCGCGGCGCAGGAGAGGGGTGAACGGGAGCCGGACCCGGTCCCGGTGGTCAAATTCTTCAATCCGATGGGCGCGGCGACATGGCTTGTGACCGAGCTGTGCGAGGATGGCGTCGCAGGGAGTCACGTGCCTCCCCGCGACTTGTTCGGATTGGCTGACCTTGGCTTTGGCTGTCCCGAAATGGGCTATTTCAGCCTCACGGAGATAACGGCCCTTCGCCTTCCCTTTGGGCTTCGGATCGAGCGGGACATCGGCTTTGATGGCCTTGTTCCGCTGTCCCTTTGGGCGGACGCCGCGCGGGTCGCGGGTTCCATCATCCAAGCCCAACCCCTCATCTGGGCCATCGCCGGAAACCTCCCGGACGAACCCGAGAGCGGCAAGGCCAGAGACTGAATACGGCACCGAGGCGGGATCGCTGACAGCGATCCCGACCTCTTCAAATCTTGAACACAAAGGATGGGAGAAAAACCGTGACCCCCTATTTCAACGACAATGACGCGGCCAATGGGGGCGGTCCTCTATCGACCCTTCGGGCGGAATTCGAGGAAGCCACCGCCGACGCGCATCGCCGTTGCGGCCTATCCTATGAATTTTATGTCCGCCTTTTTAGCGCCGAAGCCGAACCGCTGCTGGCAGCCATCGATCCCGCTTTACGAACCGACGCCATCCAGATTGCCGCCGAGTTCGGCTATTATGACGGTGAGGAAGAACCGGACTGTGGGCCGGGCGTCTGCACGCTGACTGGCATTGACGACTATTGCTGTCCCTGCGGCGGCATCCCTGACGGCCGGTGATCCGCCTCGCTCGCGTTTCGTGCGGTCCCGCCGGTCCGCACGGCGCTACGCCTCGGCGGGGAGGCCAACACATAGATACTTTCACAAAAGTCCCATGATGGCAGACCGCCTTCACCCGCCTCAAGGATCGGTGGCCCCTCCAATTTAGTTGCCGCCGCTACCACGCTTCGCGCGGCGGCGGCGGCAACTAAATCGGTTCCTCCACCGCCCGCTGCGCGGTCGCCGGCTGCGCCGGCGCTCCTTGACCCGGGCTTGTCGGCCCGCCGCCGAACCTCCCGTCTTTTCCAGATGAAGGAGGCTCCCATGCAGATGAATGCCGCTTACAACCACAGCGCTTTTCTCGCCGCACTCCGCAACGCCGAACGTCGCGCCGCTGCGAGTTACTTCGACCAGCATGTCCTGGATGACGGAGAGCAGGGCTATGTCGCCATCGACGAGGGGGATTATTCGACGCTGCCCGATACGCTCATCGAGCGGATCGTCCACACCGCACCGGGTAGGCTCGTCGACGAAATCTGAACGAGGGGAGGTGCCGTACGCCCCTCCGGCTTATGCTTTCTCAGGGGCACGGCCATGGGGACGTCGAGCCCCCATTGCCCTTGTTCCAAAGAGGCCCGCGCCTTCCGGCTCGAAGCCTGCGCAGCGCGGGATCGCGCTACGAAGAGGGGACGCACGCCGGGGGCGTTTTGTAATGCACCGTACGCACGGGTGCTGCGAGCACGAATCGCAAGCATTTGCGCAGTTTTCTGGCCGAATACGCGTCGTCGCCTGATGGCACTGATTGACGCCGCCCGGCACGCTTTGGCTGACGTTTCGGATGGCCGAGTGGCTAAGTCGTTGATCTGCCTTGGCACCGTTTGGCTGCCGCTCTGACTACATGTAATCAATTGAGATCAGGTTGAAATTCCGATATAAGGCCATTGCTTCATCACGATTGGCCAGGCGACGAACAGGAGTTCGGCGCTTGCCCAGAGTTACCATCAGGTTCAAGGACGCGCTCTTCGGGCGTCTTGTCGTCGGCGCTCAGGCGGCCGGCTCGACCATCCCCGACTATGTCCGGGATATCCTCAACCGCTATGAAGGCATGGATGCGGCCGGCTATCATGGCCGCTTCGACGAGGTGCAGGCGACCCTCATCCAGGTCTTCGCCATCCTCGCCGCATCGGTTGGCACACGCCGGCCGGATATCCTCCAAAAGGGGATGGAAGATGCCCGCGCCCTGCTCCTGGAACGGGGCCTTCTCGATCCCGAGGAGGTGAAATCATGAGCATCTTCCGGAACGACACCTTGGGTTCCTGGACGAGGGGCGGGCAGGCCATTGTCCACAATGTCCGCATGACCACGCAGGTCTTCTTCCAGACCCTGCTGGCGGGGCTCGCCATCTGGATCGGTGGAACCATCTGGTATGTGCTGGAGAAATCCACCGACTATCAGCGCTTCGTGGCGGTCAAGATCGCCGAGGCGACGCTCAAAAGCGATGTGCCCGGCGGCGCGCCGGTCCTCTTTCGGACCCAATCGGGTCGCCAATATTGGACGACGTCCGATGCTTTGCTCGGCTCCCGCATCGCCAAGAAGACCCTTCAGGCGATGGAGCATCATCTGGTTTATGGCGCCGCTCTGGCGGGCGCCTTCGCCCTGCTGATGCTGGCCTGGGCCTGGTTCTATTTTACCAGAACGGGGAAGGGCCTTGGTTCCAATCAGTTCCTCCGTGGTGCGCGCTTTGGCACCGCGCGGCAACTCCGGCGGCAATTGTGGCGCAGCCGGAAAGGAAGCTTTGCGATCGGCGGCGTGCCCGTCCCCGACGCCTTCGAGCCTGAACATATCCTCATTTGCGGTGCGCCCGGCACCGGCAAGACCAACATCATCGTCAAGATGCTGGATGGCATGCGCAAGCAGGGCAAGCGGGCGATCGTCTATGATACCGCCGGCACCTTCGTCGAGAAATTCTACCGGCCCGGTCACGACATTCTGCTCAATCCGCTGGACGAGCGCGCCGACTGCTGGTCGCCGTGGGTCGATGTGCCGCGCGACTATCATTATGACCAGATCGCGGAGTCCACGATCCCCGAAAAGGGCGGCGACCCTTTCTGGGCCAAGGCGGCGCGCGGCACGCTGGTCGCGGTCCTGCGCAAGCTCGCCCGGCATGAGCGGACGCTGGTGTCCGCGCTCCTGGAAACGGTGCTGCGCAGCCCCCTGAAGACGCTCGCGAGTTTCGCAGAAGGCACCGATGCCGCGGCCTTCATCTCGATGGAAGGCGACAGAACGTCGGCCGGCATTCGCGCAGAGCTGGCGTCGGTGATGCGCAGCTTCTCCTATCTGGACGATACCGCCGATGGTTTCTCGATCCGGGACTGGGTCGCCAATGAGGAGGATGACAGCTGGCTCTTCATCACCGTGAAGGCGGACCAGCTTCCTTCGCTACGTCCCCTCGTGACCGTCTGGCTCGACATCGCGATCAGCGCCATCATGAGCCTGTCGCCCGACCGCAAGCGACGCCTCTATTGCGTCATCGACGAGCTTCCCACACTTCAGAAATTGCCATCGCTCAGCGACTTCCTCGCCCGGGCGCGCAAATATGGCGGATGCGGCATATTGGGGTTCCAGTCCTACCCGCAACTGGAGGCTACCTACGGCATCCAGGACGCCGCGGCGATCACCGGCTATTGTTCGACCTGGGTGGCGCTGCGCGCCAACGATACGTCTACCGCAAAGCATGTTTCCGAAAATCTGGGGCAGGTCGAACAGGTCGAGGCCAATGAGGGCATGTCCTATGGCGTCAACGATATGCGGGATGGGGTCAACCTGTCGCGGATGCAGGTGACCCGCCCGCTGGTGATGCATACCGAGGTCACCAATCTTCCCAATCTCGCGGGCTTCCTCCGGTTCGGCCGTAACCTCCCCGTCGTCCGTTTTTCCGATAGCTACAATGCTCTGCCCAGCCCGGAGGCCGCGTTTGTCGAGCGGCTGGTGCCGCCCGTTCGTCTCGCCCCGGAAGAGGAAGACAAGTCCGTCTCGACGCCGTCAGGATCGCCACCCAAGCGGCAGCGGCCGAAGAAGGCCGAAGCGCCCGAATTCCCGCTCGAAGCGGACGAGGGCAGCACGCCCGCGCATGACGAGGTCAGCCCGGAAGAACGATCAATTGACCCCGGCGAGGGTGAAGCCGGAAACGAGGATAGGGGACTTCCACGGCTCCTCGGGCGCGCAAGCGGTTTTCGCCTACGTCAACATGGCCGCGCATCGGGCGACCGTAATGATGCGAGGCCGGCATGATGCATCCGCGCCGCCTGAAGGGTTCGCCTGGCAATATCGCACGCTACTACGCGATTGGGGATTATTATACGAAAGGCGAGGCGGAACGGTCATCCTGGGGCGGGACTCTGGCAAGTGAACTCGATCTATCCGGTGAGGTTGATCCTGAAACCTTTCGCACCCTGCTCGCCGGCAAGGTCGCGGGGCAGCAACTCGGTCGCCATCGCGCTGACGGCATCCAGCATCATCCCGGCTGGGACTTTGCGATCAGCGCGCCCAAATCCGCTTCGGTGATGGCGCTGGCCTTGGGGGACGAGCGCATCGTCCAGCTCCATGAACGCGCTGTCGATGTCGCGCTCGCCTATCTGCAGGAGCATGCCCAACTGCGAAAGCGGGAGGAGGGAAGCATCATCCATGAGACGACCGGCCGATTGCTGTGGGCGCGGTTTACCGAGCATGCGAGCCGCGAACTCGATCCCCATCTCCACACCCATGTCGTCGTCCTCAATATGACCAACGGGCAAGAGGGCGATCCGATGGCGAGCCTGGAAACCCGCGCCATGTATGCCGAGCAGATGACCAGCGGGCAGATCTACCGGAATGAACTCGCCCATGGCCTGCGCGAGCTTGGCTATGAGATCGACTTCGATCCGCGCCGGGGTCTCTTCGAAATCAGGGGCGTTCCCAAGGCCCTGATCGAGGAGATGTCGCGGCGCGCGGAGCAGATCAATGAACATGCTGCCGAGCATGGCCTTGTCGGCCAGGCGGCGCGTCGCCAATCCTTCTACGCGACCCGTGGTGCCAAGGTGACAATCGGGATCGATACGCTGCTCATCCAGTGGCGTGGGCGGCTGGGGTTACATGAAAAGCCGCTTGAAGCAGTGAAGGAAGGTGCAAGCCAAGTGGGCGAGCATCCTGTTCCGGTCGATCGAGCCGATGCCGCCCGCGCCGCTCTGTTCGGGATAAGGCAGTCGGATGGCAAGGAGGCAGTGAACCCGCTCGGCCGCCTTTATTCCACGGGGCTTGCATCCCATGTCGGTGAGGTCCGGTTTCGGGATTTGCGGACCCTGATCGATGCGCATGAGGAAAGGCGCAAGCTGCTGGCGACGCGTGGCCAGACGGGGGACGAGATTCTGACTCGGGGCCGGACGACCCGCCGGACGGCGCGGCTGGAGCAGTCGCTCGCCATGCATCTGGCGCTCGCCGTCGGGGACGGACGGCCTGTGGCGAGCGCCGATCGTCTGCTTCCCGTGCTGGAACGGGCGGGGCTTTCTCCGGAGCAGGAACAGGCGCTGGTGGACATGGCGACGTCGCGGGACCGAGTGACCGGCGTTCACGGTGTGGCGGGAGCAGGAAAGTCAACGCTCGTCCGTTCGCTGAAAGACGCTGCGTTGCCGGGGACGACCCTCATCGCCCTGGCGCCGACATCATCTGCGGCCGCCGAATTGGGGGAGAAGGCGCAGATCGAGTCGCGCACGGTCGCGAGCCTTCTGGCGGGCGGCGGTTATGGGATCAGCGGCAACCATGTGCTGGTCCTCGATGAGGCAGGACAGCTTGGGAGCCGCCAGGCCTTGCGCGTTCTGGAGATCAGCCGTGCCACCGGCGCTCGCCTCATTCTCTTGGGCGATAATAAGCAGACCGGGGCGATCGAGCAGGGCAAGGCCTTCTGGCTTATGCAGAAGCTGGGCATGGAAACTGCCGAGCTGACCGAATCGCGCAGGCAGGAAACAGAGGCGATGCGAGAAGCTGTCGCGCATGCGCGGGCGGGGGATTATGCTGCCTCGATTGGTCGGCTCGACAAGGTGGTGGGCGGTGATGATGCCGCCACGCTGGCTGGAGGCGTGGTCGCGGAGTGGACGCGTCTCAGCCCCAAAAGCCGCGCTGCGACCAACATTCTCGTTCTCGACAATGCGTCACGCCTCATAGTGAACAGCAAGATCAGGGAGGTCCTCCAGCGCGAGGGTGTCGTTGCAGCCGAGGAGGCCCGCCTTCAGGTCCTGACGCCCGGCGGGCTGAGCGATCAGGAAAAGCGACTGGCGCGATTTTATTCGGGAGGCCAGGTGGTGACCTTCGGCCGCGATCAGCCAGGAACGGGGCTAGGGCGGGATAGTGAATATCGCGTCGCAGGAGTGGTTCGGGACGGTCGAGGTCGGCAACTGGTCCGGTTGGTGGATGAGCAGGGACGCGTCCATCTATGGGATCCCCGCACGGCCAAATCCTCGCAGGTCAACGTCTTCATGGACGAGAAGAGAAACCTCAGCGAAGGCGACCGCATCCAGTGGCGCCTGGCGTCCCGCGAACTCCAGCTTAAAAATGCGGAGCGAGGGACGGTCGAGAAGCTCGAGGGCTCGCTGGCAACGATCCGCTGGGATCGCGGCAAGCGAGTTCAGATGGTCGACCTCTCACGGCACAAGACCTGGGATCATGGCTATGCCGAGACCATATATTCGGCACAGTCCAAGACCTATGACAGGGTCTATGTTCTGGCGCCGGTCGGGTCGCCGCTGGTGAACGCGCAGAATTTCTACACGGCGATCACCCGCGCCCAATATGGGGTGAAACTTTGGACGCAGGATCCCCAAAAGCTGGTCGAGCGGCTCGCAGAACGATCAGGTGAAAAGACGTCAGGCCTCGAAGGACTTGGGCGCCTGGAGCGCGATCATCGCGACCGAATGGTCGCGCGACAAGGACCGCATCTTCAGCAACTGAAGGAGGATCAGGACAGGGAGAGACGCCTGCGCAGCGATCGCCGGCTTGAGCGCGAGCTTTGGGCTCGAAGCACAAGACCCAGAGGCGTGGCCGACAAGCTCGCCGCGCGTGCTCAACAGGTTTTCGAGGCGCTCGATCAGCATCTTCAATCTTTGCTGAGCGACCGTCACGGCAATCGGGACACGACTGCCCCTGAGCGCGAGCAGCAGACCCGCGACAATGGAAGGGAGGGCGGCCGTGGTCTGGATCGCTGATCGACGTTGGATCTGCATCGCCATACTGGTGCTGATGGCGGCATTACCTTTCGAAGGCGCTGTAGCGGCAAGGCCGCTGGAACCCGAGGTGGCTCGGTGCATCCGGCAGGCGGCACGCGGCCAGCCCTGGCTCGAAAAGACGCTCTGGGGCTTGCGCGATCAGGAAGCCGGCTGGATCGGTGCGGAAATCCTGAACAGCAACGGAAGCCATGATCTGGGGCCGCTCCAGATCAACAGCTGGTGGGTGCCGAGAATTGCAGTGCTGCTGTCTCGCCGCGAGGGTGAAGTCCGGCGCTGGCTCCAATTTGATCCCTGCTTCAACGCCGAGGCGGCGCGCTGGATATTCCTCGACGCGCTCAGGACGGGTGGCAGTTACTGGAAGGCAGTGGGTATCTATCATAGCCCGAACGGTGCCCGCCAACGTCGCTATGCTGCCCTGGTCGCGGTTCACCTGCACAAGCGGTTCGGGGCCGATGTGTTTGGGAGGCGGCTCGTCAGGCTGGCGCGGCCATGTCCCTGACTGTATTCTGGGGGCCTTCTCCCCTGGAAACGGAGGCGGTATGTCGAAATCCCTGCAAGACCGTGCGTTAGCGGAGACGCAGAAACGGCAATCTCAACGGCACGCGGCATTCCATGCACCAATGAGGCTTCGCGCTTATTGCTCCTGCAGCGCACCAGTTCCGGGGGCAAGCGCGTCGCTGATCATCGCCGCCAATGTTTCTTCGGCGCGACCACGCGCGGCTGCGTCCTTGGATTCCAGATCATGCCGCAGCCATTGGGGCGCGCGTTCAATCACCTTTAAAATCGTGGCACTCATTTGATCGTTCATTTGGCAAGCCTATGACGGTGGAACGACGCCGGCGCAACATAGCAAAGCTTGCCAGTTCTGAGACCGGGCTGCTCCGGCATTGCACCTATTTCGACCAGGTAATCCTGGCCCAGGTGCGATTCGAAACGGGCTGGCTCGCGCGATTCTCGACAAAACAAACTGGAAAAGGACACCGATATGACCCCCCTGCCGGTCGAATTGCCAGAATGCTGCGCGATGCCGTGGCGTCAACACCTTGACGGCTGGTGCGGCACATTGCCAACTTGCTTCGCAAGTGGATCAAATTGTCGTGGACCTGTAAGACTTGTTGTGCAAATAGCGGAACATAAAGAAGATATGGGTCGCTTCGGTTTGTCAGGTGAAGCAATTTGCCTGAGTTGAAATTGGGGCAATAGCGGCATTTCCTGGGGTCACGAAATGCCGATTTCGATGCGGGTGCATCGGAAGGCGTCATCTGCCTGTTGCATGAATTATGCAGCGTTGCGCTTGGGCGCGCGGCGCGGTGTTGGTGTGCCTGTTCAGGGCTGTTGCGTCCGCCAGGATGCGAACAGTTCGCGGATAGGGATGCCGCGTACTGGGGGGTGTAATGCGGTTCATGATCCGCGCGATACTTGTCGCGCTCGTTTGCGCTGCCATGGGCTGTGCGCCTGCCGGCGCGCAGGGCAGATTATCTACTGCCACCACTGCCGGGTATGATGGGCGCGGAATAGAAATCCTGTCCGGTGTCTTCGGACGTATCGGCAAGGCGCGTAAGCTCGACATCGTCGAAAGGGCCCAATCCTTGTGTGGAACGGGCGCGAACAGCTGCCAGCTATTCTGCTCGGAGACCAGTTTCGGGCGCTATAGCCTGGGCCGCAAGCCGATCTGCCGGATCACCTGGCGTTGCCCCGATGGCAATGTCCACGCGATCGAGGCGGCGAAGGAAGAGCCTATGCTGATGCGGTGTTCCCGGCGTGCGAGGATCGAACCGGCAGTGGATGAACTGCCGCCGCTGACCTACACGCCGCCGGGGCGCTGATGAGGAAGCCGTTTCTGGCCGCAGCCGCGATTTGCGCAGCGGTATCCGGCTGTGCCGGACCGCGCGTGCCGTTCACCCACCGCCATCCGCCTACCTCGCGGCATCGGGAGGAAGCGGGCGATTGGCGGCTTGAAATCCGGCGCGACAAATTCACCGGCGAAATCGCTTGCCGGCTTTACGCGCGCAAGCACAAGGCAATCTTCCTTGGCGGCGCGGTTGCTTTCCGTTTCCACAAGGACTGGAATACCGGACGGGCGATCTACCGGCTTGATGGTCACGCGCCGCGCCATTGGCGCGAGGATATACCCGAGCTCATCCGCATTGGCGCGCCCTTCGAGCGCGGCGGGATAGATAATCCGGGGCAGGGGCTGGTGTGGATTCCCTACAGGCGCCTGGAAGAGGCCAATAGCATTGCGATCGAGGCTCGGCCCGATCGCGCCCCGGTCACCTTCCATTTCCGGGGCTTGAAGGGTCTCTATCGATCAGCTGTCGATCAGGGCTGCTCGCCCGACAGTCGCTTTGTCGGATGAAGGGCGCATGCGCAAAGCCGGTTCAGCCCTTTTTGATGGGCCTCGCGCTCGTCCCAGCCTTCGGATCGTCCCCATGGCTGGCAGCATATGCGGCGCCTGCTCGTGCCTACCCGGCCCGTGCCGACGGCGCCACGCGGGTTTCGGAAAAATGGCGCTTGCCGAAACTCGACGTGCCTGCCGAGCCGATCCCGACCGAAACGCTGGCCGATGCGCTCGATGCGGCCTATCGCAGTGCGCCGGCGCTTCAAGCCCGCCGTTATGATTTGAGAGCAAGCGACGAGGATTATGCGCAGGCTCTGGCTGAACTGCGCCCCACCGTGCAGGCGCAGATAAGTGGCAGCTACAGCAAAACGGTTCCCGGGCGAACCACGCAGGCGGATCGCCCACTGGCCGACCGTCTGGCGTCACCCATCATCACGACCAACAATGCCGCCGCCGAGATGATCGTCGATCAGCCGCTTTATACCGGCGGCAAAGCCAGCGCCGATGCGGCGGTGGCGCGTGAGGCGATCCACGCGGGACGCGAGGAACTGCGGGCAACGGAGGGCGATCTGTTCCTGCGGGTGATTACCGCCTATGCCGACGTGCGCCGCGATAGTGCGACACTCGCGCTGCGCAAGGCCAGTGTCACCCAGCTGGAATCGACCTTCTACGAAGTGACAGCCCGCCGCCAGGCCGGGGAACTGACCCGCACCGATATCGCCCAGGCATCTACCCAAGTTGATGCCGCGATTGCGACCTCCAACCTCACCGAGCAACAGTTGCAGCAGGATCGTTCGGCCTTCGCCGCGCTGGTGGGGCATGATCCCGGCATATTGGCGCCGGAGCCGTCCTTGCCGCAGCTGCCGCACTCGCTCGATGCGGCGTTCGATCTCGCGCAAAGGCTCAATCCTGGCCTTACCCAGGCGATCGCGACCGAGCGCGCTTCCCGCGCGCGGATCGCGACCGCCAAGGCGGAAGGCCATCCGCGCGTTTCGCTTCGTGGGACGGCGCGCCTCGGCGGCCAGGCAGCGCCCTTCTCCCTGCACAATGAGGACCAGGAATTTGCAGGGCAAGCGGTCCTGACCATCCCACTCTGGCAGGGCGGGCGGACCAGTTCGCTGGTCGCGCAAGCGCGCGATCGTAATTCAGGGGATCGCGAGCGGATCGAGGAAGCGCGCCGCGTCATGGTGCAGGCCGTGGTGGACGCCTGGAACGGGGTGGCGACCGCGCAGCGCAATCTGGTCGTGCAGCAAGCCCAACTCGCATCCGCCCGCGTTCTCGACGAGGGCACTTTCCAGGAATATCGGGCGGGACTTCGCTCGACCTTCGACGTGCTCTTCGCGCATGGATCATTACGCGATGCGGAAATCGCGCTAGTTTCCACCCGGCGTGACCTTTACGTCGCGCAGGCCACGCTACTGCGGCAGATCGGCCTCCTTGAAGCGCGTTCGATCCTGACTGAGACGCCGCTCTATGATCCGGCGGTCAATACGCGCGCGGCGGCCCGCCGAAACGCTCTCCCGTTCGATCCGGCGCTGCGCAGCTTGGATCGTGTCGCGCAGCCTGAAGCGACCCAGCGCGGACTGGAGCAACCTTCCTTGCCTGACCGCAAACCCGAGATGATGCCCGCCACACCGATGCCGTCCGTGCCCATAACCACAACGCCCGCTCTGCCGCCCTTGCCTGGCACCGTCGGCGCACCCAGACCCGCTCATGGGCGCAAACGCCCATGAGCGCGGACTACACCGCGGCGCCGCCCGAGCCTGAGCAGACGATCGGCCTGGCGAGCGACGAGAGTGGCCTGGTCGCCTTTGCTGCACTGCTGGCGATGCACCGCATTGCCGTCGATCCGGCGCAGATGCGCCATAGCCTCGGGCATTATCGGGCGATCGAGAGCGAGGATCTGCTGCGCCTGGCCAAGATGCAGGGCAAGGAAGCGGGTATTCGCGCGCGTTCGGTTCGCAGCAGCTTCGACAAACTCGAGCGCATGCCGGTGCCCGCGCTGGCCAATGGACCCAATGGCTGGTTCCTGATCGGGCGGGTCCAGGGCGGCGAGGCGCTGATCCAGCTTGCCTTGCCGCAATCGGGCGCCGATGGTTCGGCGATCCGCAAGGTCGATCGGGCAGCGCTTGAGGCGATGTGGTCGGGCGAGCTGGTGCTGCTGACGACGCGGGAGAATGGCGCGGGCCAGGCTGGAAAATTCGACGTAACCTGGTTCATTCCGCAGATCGTCAAATACCGCCGGCTCATCGGCGAGGTTCTGCTCATCACCCTCGCGCTCAACCTGCTGGGCCTCGCCGCGCCGTTGTTCTTCCAGAACGTCGTCGACAAGGTGCTGGTCCATGACACGTTGGATACGCTGACCGTGCTCGCCATCGGCTATGTCGCGGTATCGCTCTGGGAGACCGCCTTCGGCTGGCTGCGAACGCGGCTTTATTCGCGGACCAGCCAGAAAATCGACGTTGAGCTCGGTGCTCGCCTGTTCCGTCATCTCCTCGGCCTGCCGATCGGCTATTTCGAGGCGCGGCGGGTGGGCGACATCGCCATGCGCGTCCGCCAGCTCGAAACGATCCGGGAGTTCCTCACCAACGCTTCGCTGACCGTGCTGGTCGATCCCGTATTCACGGTCGTGTTCCTGGGCGTCATGTGGATCTATTCGGTCAAGCTTTTCGTGATCTCGGTGCTGACCATCCCGGCCTATATCGCGGTCGCCCTCTTCGTGACCCGGCCGCTTCAGGCGCGGATCGAGGAGAAGTTCGAGCGCGGTGCGGCGAACAATGCCCTGCTCGTTGAAAGCATCGGCGGCATCCAGACAGTCAAGGCCGGCGCGGTCGAGCCGCAATGGCAGGAACGCTGGGAACGGCAACTGGCCGGCTACAGCATGGCGAGCCAGCGGGTAATCGATCTTGGTAACAGCGGCAGCCAGCTCATTCAGCTGATTTCCAAGCTCAACCTTGCCGCCATTCTCTATTTCGGCGCGGGAGCGGTGATCCATCACCAGCTGACCGTGGGCGGGCTGGTCGCGTTCAACATGTTCGCGCAGCGCGTGTCTGGGCCGGTTATCCGCATGGCGCAGCTGTGGCAGGACTTCCAGCAGGTTCGCATCGCCATCGCCAGGCTGGGCGACGTGCTCAATCAGCCGACCGAGCCGGGCGCCGGCAGCCGTACGGCGCTGCCCGCCATCCGCGGTGATATCGCCTTCGATGGCGTCAAATTCCGTTACAGCCTCGATGGACCATGGACTCTGGATGACATTGACCTTGCAATTCCGGCGGGAACCTCGCTTGGCATCGTCGGTTCCTCAGGCTCGGGCAAATCCACCCTGACCAAATTGCTGCAGCGGCTCTATGTGCCCCAGGGCGGACGCATCTTGATCGACGGCGTCGATATCGCGCAGATCGATCCCGCCTGGCTCAGGCGTCAGATTGGCGTGGTCCTTCAGGAAAACCTGCTGTTCAACCGTTCGATCCGCGAAAACATCGCGCTCGCCAATCCGGCGATGCCATTGGAAGCCGTGGTGGAGGCGGCGACGCTGGCCGGCGCGCATGAGTTCATCGTTCGTTTGCCCCAGGGCTATGACACGGTGGTGGAAGAGCGCGGCGCGAACCTGTCTGGCGGTCAGCGCCAGCGCCTTGCCATTGCCAGGGCGCTGGTCACCAAGCCGCGCATACTGATCCTTGACGAGGCGACCAGCGCGCTTGACGCTGAAAGCGAGGAAATCATCCAGACCAATCTCAAGGCGATGAGCGCGGGACGCACTGTGCTGATCATTGCCCACCGCCTTTCGGCCGTGCGCCAATGCGACCATCTCATCGCGCTGGAGGCGGGCCGCATCGTAGAGCGCGGCACGCATGATGAACTGCTGCGGGCGGGCGGGCGCTATGCCGACCTGCATCGACGGCAGACCGGGCTGGCCATGGCGGGGCTTGCGCCTGCGGAGAATCCGGCATGAGCGGGTTCGCGCACAGCTGGCGCGTCATCCGCGAGGCGCTCAAGGCGGATCGCGAACGGCAGCGAATGGCGGTGCCCTCGGCCGATGCGGAATTTCTACCCGCTGCGCTCGAGGTGATCGAAACTCCGGTCTCGCCTACCGGGCGGCTGACTACCTGGATTCTTCTCGCGGGAATGGTCGTGACGCTGCTCTGGCTCGTGCTGGGGAGGGTGGATGTCGTCTCCAGCGCGCCGGGCAAGCTGGTGCCGGCCGGCAGCGTCAAGATCGTGCAGTCTGCGGGCAGCGGCGTGATCCGTTCGATCCTCGTGCATGACGGGGATCGTGTTCGGAAAGGGCAATTGCTCATCGAGCTCGACACCACGCTTGCCACCGCTGAATTGCAGCAGGCTGCCAAGGCGCTGCTCGCGGTCGAACTCGACGTTGCGCGCAACAAGGCGATAGCCGATGCGCTGGGAGCGGGTGGGGGAGGAGGCACGCCACGTTTCGTCGCTCCTACCGGGACGCCGCCCGACATCGCCGCGACCCAGCGCCGGCTGGTTGATGCCCAGGTCGGTGAAGTGCTGGCAAGCGTCGCTGGATTGGAGGCAGGGCGTCGCTCGGCCCTGTCCGAAGCGGATGCCGCATCGGCCACCCGGGCCAAGCTCGATGAGACGCTACCGATCCTCGATCATGAACTGGAGGCAATGCAGCGGCTGGATGAGCAGGGGTACGCTCCTGGCCTTCGCTTGTTGGAATTGCAGCGTCAGCGGCGTTCGGAAGCAGGGGATCGTGACGTCGCCATCGCCCAGCATGCACGCGGTCTCTCCGAAGCGGGCAAGCTGTCGCAGCAGATCGGCCAAACGCGTGAGCAGGCCCGCCGTATCGCGCTTGCCGATCTTGCAAAGGCGGAGAGTGAGGTCGTTCTACGCCGTGAAGATGTGATCAAGGCCAAACGCCGCACTGGACTTCAGCGGCTCTATGCCGCCGAGGATGGCACCGTGCAGCAGTTGGCGGTCCATACCATCGGCGGCGTGGTGGAGCCGGCGCGCACGCTCATGGTCATCGTGCCTGAGCGGGGCGGCATTGAACTCGAGGCCCATGTGCTGAACAAGGATGCAGGCTTTGTACGCGAAGGGCAGGGCGCGGTGGTGAAGCTCGACGCGTTCCCGTTCACGCGCTACGGGACGATCACGGGTACCGTCGTGTCGCTCAGCCGGGACGCGGTGCCAGATCCCAAGCTTGGCCCCACTTATGTGGCGCGCGTACGGCTCTCGCGTGCCAGCCTGGTGGTCGATGGCAAGCCGGTGGCGCTAGGCGCCGGGCTCAATGCCGTGGCCGATATCCGGACCGGTTCGCGGCGGATTATTTCCTGGCTGCTGAGCCCGGTGCAGACGACGGTGGCGCAGGCGGCACGTGAGCGATAAGGATAATGGCCTATCGGCTTTGCCTTGCGGACAGCGTTCCAACTTCAGGTCGGGCATTCTTGTAGCGTTTGGCCTTTAATTTTCTCGACTTAGGGGAAAGCCATTTGCCGAAGTTGCTCAAGACCTATCTGATCGTAACCGGTGCCTTGTCATTTGTTGCGCTGGCTTTCCCGGCCTTGGTGGTGATTGGAATGTTCCTCATCATTCCTGGCCTAATCCTTGGCCTCGCTCCCACGGCGTTTCTATGGGGGTGCATATATGCCGTGGCATATTGGATCGCCCGTAGTCTGCTGCGGCCCGCGTTGGCTGTACCCGTTGCCCTGCTGCTCGGCGCGCTGGCGCTTTGGCTTATCCCGCAACCGTCCGTACTCTTGGCCAAGGCCATGCTCGCGCGGTACGAACTCGCCAATGTGAGGCCGGGTGCACCTATTCGGCCACAAGGTGACATTCGAATAGATACGCAGTTCGCTCATGTGGACAACGCCAGCTGGGACAAACTCGGCTTCTGGTCTTATTCCTGCGACAATCGCTGCCTCGCTCTCCTGTTCGAGCCGGGGGTCCGAAGCGTCACGATGACAAGCACGGTCACACCGACCTTCGAGGACATCCGGGATGGAGACAATAGGCTCGGTGATAAAGCGCGGACCTACAGGCTGTTGCCCAAGACGCAATGCGGGGATCACGCTCTGGAACCTGATATTGCTGGCCTGATCGGACAGTTCGGCCGATCGCTCGACGACAATCGCGCGATAGCGGCCGAATGGGGGTTAAAGCTCACCACGGATGTCTGTCTCGTAGGTGAAGCGCCGATCGGCCACTATGACATGCTAATCCGAACCGGCGCGTGGCGGTCGGACAAACAGGATGCACCCGCCAGATCGTCCTGGGGCTGGCCCACGGGCGATGCCAGCGCCAACTTTGGGGAAATTCGCGGGAACCGCGGGAAAGTTCTGTTCCGCCGGTTCAATCTCGCGGTTCGCGCCTTGTCTGTGCCGCTGTTCATCGACGCGCAAGGTGGTATCGAAAATTTCCGTTTTGGCTGGGGGACGCGGAATCTGCCGCCGAGGATTTCGACCAATTGGGAAGACCCGATCAAGGATGTTGACGCAGCTCTGTCTGTCCAACGCACGCTCGATCCGGCAACAGGTCTAATTTCGGCACGCAAGGCGGTCCGGGCCGCCCTTGATGCCCCGTCCGGCACCGACGCTGTGATTTCACCGTTCGTCGGCAATTACATGGATCTTCTGGCCAAGGCCGATCCGACTCCAGAGGACATGGCGCTGATCGTTGACCTGCTGCAGGATACGCGCCTGACAGATTTCAGGGGCGTATGGGTGCTCCCGAAAAAGCTGACGGACACACAACTCAAGGGTCTGCTTCCGCTCATAATTCACAAGCTCTCGATCCTACCCGATACGGTTCGCTTCGATTCAAGCGCATTGGGCAGCGCACTTGAAAAATGGCCGCAGGGTTCGTTCTCCGATCCGGACCATGACACGCTTGGTCTTCTCGCTGACCCGATGCGGCGGCGACGGGCGACCGGGCTAATCGCACGCTTGTCGGACATGGGCGCACGCGGGGCACCCATGATTGCCGACATCGTCGCGTGGCATGCCCATGCCGCGCAGAATTTTAACAGCCGTGATCCCGCGCTTTCACCGACCGAAGAATATGGTGGCTTTCCGGCGCATCAATCGACTGTAAGTGCAGGCGTCACGGCGATGTGCCGTCTCGGTCCGCTCGCCGGAGGTCAACTGCCAAAAATGATCGAGATCGAACAACGATTTGGTCGCGGGGGTTTTGAGCGCCGCGATTGGGACCGGATGATGCTGCGCATTGGCAAACCACTTGCTCAGATCAGGAAACCTTCGGACCTATCGGGAAGCGAGGAGAATTATCGCCACAATCTTACTCAATGGCTGGCTCGCTTCGACCCTGAACGATCCTGTAAATAGGGCCACTCGCTTTCAAAACCGCCGTTGTTAAAGGAGCGTTTTGCAGACGATTAACAGAATGGCGGTGCGCCCATGCTATGATCTGCCGGGAAGGGAAGCTTGTTCGCAGCTTCCCTTGATATGTTTTTAGGGGTGCCGCCGCATGAATGTAGCCGACTTACGTATCTTGACCGCCCGTATGCGGTTCGCCGTAGAGGGGAAGGATGCGTATCCTCGGACACTGAAAGAAGCTCGCGAAACGGGAAAATCGCTTGCTGACGCGTTGATCGAGAGCCTCGCATTGTCGGAGCAAGAAGCCTCTATATTGAACCGCCCCGGGTTTGCCGGAGGCTCCAATTTCTGAGTAAGTGGAGCCGATATGAGCAAGACGACGAACAAGTTTGCCCCCGAGGTTCGCGCACGGGCGGTGCGGATGGTGCTGGATCACGAGGCCGATCATCCTTCCCGCTGGGCAGCAATGATTTCCATTGCCGAGAAGATCGGGTGCTCGGCGCACACATTGAATGAGTGGGTAAGGAAGGCCGAGGTGGACAGCGGCAAGCGTGCTGGCTTGCCCACCGAGATGGCTGACCGCCTGAAGGCGCTGGAACGCGAGAACCGCGAGTTGCGTCAGGCCAACGAGATTCTGCGTAAGGCGTCGGCGTATTTTGCCCAGGCGGAGCTCGACCGCCCGTTCAAACGATGACGGCCTTTATAGACGAGCATCGCGCGGAATATGGGGTCGAGCCGATTTGCAGGGTTCTGCCGATTGCCCCATCCACCTACCATGAGCGTGTCGCACAGCGGCGGGATCCGGGGCGGCTGTCAGATCGTGCCCGGCGTGATCAGAATCTGAAGCCGGAGGTCATGCGCGTCTTTGCCGAGAATTTCGGCGTTTACGGCGTGCGCAAGGTCTGGCGGCAGATGAACCGCGAGGGCTTCGCCGTGGCCCGATGCACCATCGAGCGGCTGATGCGCGATCTGGGTTTGCAGGGGGTAATCCGTGGCAAGCCTGTGCGGACCACGATCAGCAACAAGGCTGCGCCTTGCCCGCTCGATCACGTCAACCGGCAGTTCCATGCTCCAGCGCCCAACATGCTCTGGGTGTCGGACTTTACCTATGTCGCGACGTGGGCAGGCTTCGTCTATGTCGCCTTCGTGATCGACGTCTACGCCCGCTATATCGTGGGCTGGCGCGTCAGCAGAACTGCCCATGCCAGCTTCGTGCTGGATGCACTGGAGCAGGCTATCCACGACCGACGCCCTGTCCATCGGGGTGGTCTGGTTCATCACAGCGACCGCGGATCGCAATACGTGTCTATCCGATACTCGGAGCGGCTTGCCGAGGCCGGGATCGAGCCATCGGTGGGCAGCGTCGGCGACAGCTATGACAATGCTTTGGCTGAGACGATCAACGGTCTTTACAAGGCCGAGGTGATACACCGGCGAGGGCCATGGCGTTCCTTTGAAGCCGTGGAATATGCCACGCTGGAATGGGTGGACTGGTTTAACAACCGGCGCCTGCTCGAGCCCATCGGTAATATCCCGCCCGCTGAAGCTGAGGAACTGTATTACGCCATGCTGGACGACTTCCCCATGGCTGCGTAACTTAAACCAAATAGCCTCCGGCAAACCCGGGGCGGTTCATATTGACTGAGGTAGTGGATACCGCAGTGATATACCGGACCACTCCCCGCGAAGCCGTTAAAAAAGGTCTTAATGAGGTAGTATCCTTCCGATCCTTTCAAAGAAGGATGAAAGGAAACACTGAGCTTAGCGTGAATTTTATACCAGAATCGCAATGGTTGGACGAATGGAGATTTGAACGCCGCATAGCAATTGTATTTGAACCGACGATGGCACCGGGGTCGAACAGCCTAGAGATGCTGCCACCAGACATGCGCTTAAGCCGGTTGCAGTCAACTTCCTTGATTCTGACAGAATTTTCCCAACACTTTCCTCACGTAGCCTGGAATTTGGACAGGCTTCGCAATGTCAGATTTACAAGACATAGCTACCCATTCCTATGGAAAGGAAGTGGCGTCAAAATCGAAGAAGAAAGAACGCCATATGACAGCGGCCGTGGGCCAATGCCGACCCATACGTCAGTCGATGCAGGTGGGTTCTTGGCGGCACCTACGTATGACTTTCTTTCGGATCAACTCCGCACCCGTCAACACCTGATCTCGACAGGAGAAACGATATGGCTGGCGCTCTCCTTCCCATTTGGCAGTGAAAAAATACCTCAGCCAACCAATGTCGGTCCGAACGGGGTTGCACCAAATCCCGGCCTCATTGAACAGAATACTCCGCGTTTATGTCTGCAACTTGCACATGTCCCAATCGTGGAACCACGACACGAGGCTCCAAAGCCCACAACGCTCGAACAGTGGATGGCAATAGAACAAAGCGAAGGTTAGCTTCGCTCATCTGCAAGCGCTGCTGTCATGTTGGGGATCGGCCGATCCATCGTAATGATCCGCGCATATTTTTTGAGCGTTTGCCGGACGGGCAACCTGACCGTGATCGACTCCGCCTATTTTCTTAATAAACCACCGCTATCCGTGAGGTAAATTTACGGCGGAACCAATAGAGAGGGAATTCATGGGACTCTTTGGACGGAAAAAGGCGAAACAGGCCAATGACATGTGGGCTGGATGGCCCGAAAGTCTCGATGTTGGCGACATCAACGATGTAAACTGGATCAAGCAGAGCAACGATCCATTGGTGTGGCATGCCGCCGCAATGGCCTGTCTGATCTTTCGTGGAGATAAGCACGACCTCATTCCGTGGCTTGTTCAACAACCTTCGCTCGACAGGGTGACGGCAGCCGCCATGTTCTTACATCGCAGTAACGGAATACGCCGCCTTACAAACGATCAAGTCGAGCTTGTTCAAATGAAACAAGGACAGGTTGAGGAGATGATTGACCTGCTTTGCAAGCTCGACACGACGCGAATTCTGCCAGACAACGGGATCGGCCTAGCATCCGGTTGGGAATTGGAGCGTCAGGAGGCCGTCACCCTTCTGGCAAACAATCCGCGAATACCAAGAGCAATTCTCGATCGCCCCATCGACAGGCAGACTGCGGCGATGCCATACACTGATATTGGAGAAGGTGAGCTGGTATCGGATGCGTTTATGCGGAAAAACATGCCATTCATGTTTGAGTGACGGCCTAAAACTCCTGAAAACGGCCGTTTTTCGTCATTCCATCGCAAGGATGGCGAGAAAAGGTCCCGGTCCGCTATCATATTCCTCTGGAAAATGCTTCGGTTTCGACAACATCGGACACCATCTTTCCTTTATGCAGGCCCAATGTCTCGGATTCTTCGCCCTCATAAACATACGTTCGGCTAAATGGCGGTTTCGGCAACCTCTTCTCAATCCCCGTCGTCACCGGCTCATCCGTTATTTGGATGGTCAGGCTCTTGAGCGCATAGCCCTTGCCGAAACTCTTCTCCAAATCGTCGGGTTTGAGTTCCTCCATGCTCTTTGGATCGGCGATGTCGCGGAAGCGGACAAAGTAAGGCAGGTATTTCCCTCGATCTTTGGGCACGTCGCTACCCCAGAGGTAGTGGATCGCCCGATTGGCGCGGATGAAATCAAGACGCTGTTTTTGAGAAGCAATCTGCGCCGCCCTATCACCCGCCGGTGACTGGTTTTGCCCGGGCACAGGGATATCATTGATCACCCAGGCCGCCCAATCGGCATCATCTGCTGAGCGCAACAATACAAACAGCGTTTGGCCGCTTGGCAGATCAACTGCGGCCGCGTTGCCCTTAATCGTATAACCAGAACCGCCAAATGGTCCCGACATACGCGACATACCCCATGCCACTTCGATCACGCTATAGCCACTGCGCAAACCCTCGGGGGTCTCCACCATCGCCGTCAAGCGATAGCGCACCGGCTCAAAACTCTCATGCGTCACGCCATTGCAACCGGCGAGAAAGGGCAGCAGCGCCAAACCCAGCGAGACGCCAAGCACAAAGCGCCGGTTCACGCCGCCAACTCCAACGCCTCATCGTCGTTTATCCGCCATCGCGGCGTGGGGCCGATCAACTCAACGCGATCCAGCGTGCCGTCCAGCACATCGACGTCCACATAATAGCCATACACCGGCTTCACATTCAGGCCATAGATCACGGAGCATTCCCCCATCAGAGGCCCAGCCTAATCGAAGATTGCGGCCATTCGGTTAACCGTCCGGCAAACGCTGATTTTCTAGAAAAAAGCGCCCCCCAGCCCCGGAAAGTCGATCCTCCCGCTCTTGGCGTCTGTAAACCCGTCCGAAAATCTATGTCTGGAAATGGTTGCCCTGCAGCGAACCAATGCAAAGCAGTGACAAGCAATGAGTGTGGGCCTGCTGGCATAGGCAGTCCAGCCCAATGCCAGCCCTCCCGTTCGTTATCCGTTCTCCGTCGGAAGCCCGCGGACGGCGATAGGTCAGTTCACCGTTTCATGGGCTGCTGCATTGATTTCGACGTTGGGCCTATTCTCATCGATCTCAGCCGCAGGCGTCGGATTGTCCCCGCCGCGTTGTGCGCCCATCTTCTTCAGAGTTTCTTCATCAACCAGGCGCGTTATGAGCGGATGAAGCTTGAGGCCACCTTCCTTCACCACCTGACGGAAGTTTGCGATGACACTGGCGGTTGCCTTCTGGTCGGGCGCGATCACGTCGATCAGCCAGTTGTTGTTGCCCGAATTCCAATCCTCGGCACGCAGTCGTAGCGGCCAGTTGCCTCCGCGAATCTGATCGCGAATGCGCGCATCGGCTTCGTCCGAGACGCTCGCCCAAATCGCTACGCCGGCGGTATCGTCTACCAGTCCGTTTTCTCCTTCGCGTTGGGCAATCGCGACGCGATCGCGGATTAGCGGTTCGAGTATCAGATGCTGTAGGTCGGAGAGCGTCTGGTGGCGGTAGCGTGGCAGCATCATCATGGCCATGACGACCTTGCCGAAGCTTTCCCTTACATGACTGCGAAGCGAAGCTATTTTGGCGGCGATCTCCGGGTCCAGTTGCTGGCCCGCGGGACCTCCGTTCGCTTGTTGAATGGCATTGTCCGTCGGGACCGAAGCCGCCTTCGTTGCACCATTACCGCCATTTTGTTTTGCCACGCCCTTGCTCCTCAGGAGTTTGTTCAATCCAATTGCCCAATTGCCCAATTGCCCAATTGCCCGCATGGTCACCCGCTGGCTAGGCACGATTCTGGTCACGGTTAGTAATCCTGCTTGTCACAAGATTTACTCCTCGAACCGGTAGGCTCTGTCAGTTTCTAGGTCTCAAGCGAGCGATGTCAACGCAGGCATGGGGAAGCGGCAAAATAAAGCGAGAATGTCGTATTCATACAATACAACTGCAATCTGCAATTTTGGGATGGCGCAGAGAAAATATGATTCTTGATCGTCATACTCATGCCTAAAGAGAAAATATCCATTATGGATTTAAAATATTGACTTGAGGCGAAACGATCTCGTGCTACGGTTGCCGCGTAGCGTTGGGGGTAAGCTTGAGGGGCGACGAGCGAAATCCGATTAATTGTGCGAGTTGTGCAGGAGCCGCGTTCCAATTGCTGGTAACGCGAGGCTATCTGTTTGCCTCGACGGGGACGGCAATATCGCTGAACGTCGGCGGCACCCATTTTGATAATGTATACGGCGATCTGTTCCGCGAACGGACCAGCTGGCTCAAGAGTGATGGCGGCTTCTTGGTGCTCGATGCGAATGGCGACGGCAAGCTCGCCGTGGTGGATGCCGTCTCGGCAAGCTTGCAGGTCTGGCAGGGCAAGGGCCGCAGCGGTGTGACTCAGAATGGCGAGCTCAAGACGCTCGACCAACTGGGCATCACCGAGCTTTCGCTCGCCCACAATCCGCTCAGCGCGACACCTGACCGCAGGCGCGAGGCGATGGTTTGCAATGACAATAGTGCTTGGTGCGGTGAGGACCCCGTTTGATGGCTGCGAGGATCTTGGCGTGACAGAGTGGAGTGGGAAGTGGGTGTTGGGGCAGTGGGGGTTCTATCCCGAACGGACTTCGTTTGATAGTTCCGGACAATGCCGCGTGATAGCGGTCGAACAGGGTAACGCATTGGAGCGAGCAGCATGAGCGATACAGTCTGGATCAGCACGGCACCTGGCCATGCAAGCAATATGCGGCCTTTGAAGCACAGCTTCAGTAATGATGAACAAATGAAAATTGGCCTGGAGTGGGCCCGGCGCAATATTGATGGCGAGCCGCTCGGTGCCGAATTTTTCCCAGACGAGATCTGGGGTATTTCGAGTGCCGAGGAGAAGGACTATAAGCTCCCTGAAATTTTCAGAGCTGGCGATGTCTGGGTCGTATCATCTGCGGCAGCTGATATTTTAAGTCGCTTCGACCTAGGCAGTGGTGGGCTATACCCGGTCAAAGTGTTTAAAAACGATCACGTCACGCCGATCGCTGGCGAATGGTTTTGCATCAATTTCGGAAACCGAAAATCGGCAATTATTCCGAGTGAGTCCCCGAAGATGCGCCATCGCTATATTAGAAATGGGGAAAAGGGCTGGTTCCCTCCTTTTGTCACCAAGGATAGCGATGTTGCTCTTTCACGTGCGGCGCTTTCCGGTCCCGATATCTGGATCGATCCAGATGTCGGCGATGCCTTTTTTATAAGTGATGTGCTGGCCAAGGCTCTCAAAAAGGAGAAGGCCGATAAAGGCTTCTTCCTTTCCAAGTGCCGCGTGATCGAAAATTAAGGTAAGCTTCCGGGGGCGTCATGGCTGATTCAGTCAATATTGAAGATTTTGCCTTCAACTTCGAGGCAGAGCATATTTTTGCGGACTCTTTGTTTGGCAGTGATGCTGTCGGCAATTTCCTTCGCGAAATGGGATATGCCAAGAATGCCCTAGGCAACCTGATGCTGGAATTCGCCGACGCCGATACGGTGGCCAAAATCCAGGACCTGCCTGCTGACCATCCACTTCGTGTTGCCCTATCCGATGCGGAATCTGGTGCCGGGATTGTACGCCATAAGGGCAACGCATCGGGGGGAAGTCAATTCGGGAAAAATGCGTTTCTACGCGATGCAATCGACGAAATCAGAACTTCCGGTGCGAGTTCCGAAGCCCAGCGGATCGCGCTTGACAATCTGTTCGACTGGACGCGCAAACTGGCAAAGGGCGAAATTCTTGATGCCGATGGCAAACCCCTCGGAGTGATGGGCAATACTGAGTTTGCTCAGGTATTGGACAATGCTTACCGAAACGGTACCGGTCCAAACGGGTCGCCAAAGCAATATGTTGATCCGGTAGATATTGCAAACGGCGGCAATCTGCCGCCCGAACAACAGGCGGAAGTTGCGCGGGCACGACAGATTTCAACCGAAGTCAGAGAATATTGGGAGAAGCCGGAAAATAGCCAGGTTTTCAGTTCGGATGCGAACAAACCTGATTTCGACCCCTTAAATGACGAAGGGAAATTCAATGGACGAGGCGCCTTGGCGCAAAAATATGCTGAAACGCTAAATCGGGCGGGCCTGATAAGTGACGAAAGCTACAATCTCGCCCTCGAAGAATTGGGCTCAGGCAAGAATTCTTCGGCAGCTTCTCGCGTCGTCATTCGCTTAACAGGTGAAGCAGCAGCCCAATCAAAGGTTCTCGTTACCGGCGACGATCCAAGTTACACTAAGAAAGTCGTTAGTGAATATCGCGCCGTTGCGCAAGCATCCGAAATTGCACCTGAAGCGACTGATGATAGTCGGGTGCTTGAGGAATATGAAAATGTTTCCAAGCAGGTCGCTCAAGAGGAACTGAATAGTGGTGTTTTGCGGGGCAGCTTTGCGGAATACGGAAAAGGTGTAAAGGGGATTGTTGCACGGGCGGCGACAGGGATCACATCCAGCCGTCTTGCCAGCGGTAGGGCAGTCGGTATCGGACTGATCATTGCTGGCGCGGATGTTCTCCATGACAGTTTCAAGAAAGGTTTAACCGAAGGAGACTGGAGCGATTTCATCATTGAAGGCACCAAATTCGGTGCGGTAACTGTTGGCTCCATTGCCGGCTTAACAATCCTTGGTGGAATTGCGGCGACCATTGGTGGTGCGGTGGCTGCCGAGGTTGTGGTTGCGGGTGCCATTGTAGTAGGTGCGGTTGGCGCAGCCTACGCTCTCGGCGATCTCATTCACAAATTGGCGGTCGATGTGGGGTTGGCGGAAGCGCCCATACAACAAGGTGCTGTGCCAAACAATATTCAGGAAAATATTAATTTTATTACGAATGTTGGAGAGAAGGTTCTTCTTAACGATTTTCTTGGAAAACTTGGTGCCCCTGTTCTTCCGTTTTACAATCAAAAATTCATAGCTGACGATCAGGATCTGCATTTTGCGGATGTCGTATATGGCGACGACGATAAGGCAGAGTTGGTCTATGCTGATAACGGGGCCATTGTCGATACTGGCGGTGGTGCCGACGAAGTTTATCATTTTGGCTATGGCCAAGTCTTTGGAGGTGCCGGTCAGGATGTCCTTGTTGGGAAGGATGCCAAAGTACTGCACCAAGGTGAGGATCTCTATAAATGGATGAACGTCCTTGCCGATCAGCGGGACGCTTTGAATGCCAAATATCAGGCGCTCAATGTAGAGCGAGCGCAAAATGGTGAACCACTCTTCAAAATTTTGCCGAGTCTGCCGAGAAGTCCCCAAGCGTCGGAGGATATAGTCCTTCGACTGGATGGCGGCACCGACAATGATATTGTTTTTGCGTTGGGCGGTGAACGGGCGATCACCGCCGGCGGTCTTGGCCGCGACTGGATCTATAACACGTCATCTGGCGGTGAGATTTGGGGCGACGTTCAGGGCAGCGTCAACCTGGGCGGCGGGCATTATGCCTATTTCGAGAACGGCCAGCAGGTCGATATCGCCGACGGGCACGATAACTCGGACAACTTCTGGTACGCGCCCGACGTCACCATCATGGATGCGCAGCACAGCGACGTCCTGAAATTCTACGGCCTACCGCTGACCGGCGGCGATGCCAATGGCGGCCTGATGGGACTGGGCATCGGTGGCTTGGCGGGTTCAGCGATTGGGCTTGCCAATGCAATGCAGGGCAATCTCTCCGATTGGACCAAGGGCGTCTATTTCGACCACCTGTTCCCGTGGATGACTTACCAGTTCCAGCGCAACGCTGACGGGAACCTCGACCTTTATATCACTAACCAGTTCGACCAGATATTCCGGGCTTTCTTCTCGATCCCTGGCTTCACCGATGCGCCTTCGGACGGCCCGCTGCACGGCTATATGAAGGTAGCCAATGTCGATGTGATCGGCTCGCGACTGGGCTCACTACAGTTCGGGTTGGAGGACCAGGGCTCGCTCGGCATGGTGTTTCGCGCGGTCAATCCGCTGCAGATGTTGCTGCCGATCCTCACCATGGTTCCCGGCGCGATCGGCGCGGTACTCTATTACAGCGTGTATGCCGACACCCTGGCCTCGACTGCGGCGGCGATTGGGCGCGCGGCGAAGGCCGCCAAATGGTCCTCGGGCGGCGATCCGCTGGTCATCGACCTCGACGGGGACGGGATCGAGACGATCTCGCTGGATGCGAGCAGCACCTATTTCGATGTGGATGGTGACCTGTTCCGCGAGCGGACGGGGTGGCTCAAGGGCGATGACGGTTTCCTCGTGCTCGACGCCAATGGCAATGGCCGGGTCGACGGCATCTCCGAGATGTTCGGTAACCGCTTCCAGGGTGGCTATGATGAACTGGCCACCTGTGACAGCAATGGCGATGGCAAGATCACCACGGCCGATGCGGTCTGGGCGAGCTTGCAGGTCTGGCAGGACAAGAACCGCGACGGCGTGACCCAGGATGGCGAGCTCAAGACGCTCGACCAATTGGGCATCACCGAGCTTTCGCTCACCCGCAACCCGCTCAGCGCGACAACCTCGGCAGGCGCGAACCTCCAGGCTTATGGCTCGATCACCTTCTCCGGCGGTCGGGTATCGACCATGTTCGAGGCGATTTTCACCTCGAACGATGTCGATACCAAATATGCGGGCGACGATGGCCTCGCCGATTGGCAGGCTGGATCGACGCTCGACGCCAAGGGCTTCGGGCGGATCACCGATCTGTCGGTCGCCACGGCCAACGACGTCGATCTTGGCGTGCTGGCGGCGCAGACCGCTACGGGCATGACCTCCTACGATCTGCGCACGCTGGTCAACCAGGCCGGCGCGGTGCTCGGCAAGTGGGGCGAGACGCTCGAGCAGACGCGTGAACTTGCGCCGGTTCTGGTCGGCCACGATGCGAGCGGCAAGGCAGTGCTGCTCGATCGCGGCGTCTATGTCGAGGACGCGCAGGGCGGTTATTGGACGCTCGCCAGCGGCAATCCCGTGCTTGACGCCACAGGTGCGCCTATCGCGCGTGCCAGCCTCGAACAGATACTGGCGCAGGCCGCCGGCGGCGGCGCGGCATGGCGGATCGAGCAGATGTGGTCGCCCTCGGATCGCAGCGCGGCGCTGCATTTCCGGGAAGCCGCGCCCTATCTGATGCAACTGGTCGATGGCCGCGCGGTCGTTCTCGACTATGGCATTCGCCAGGCTGACGGCACCTGGAAGCTCGCCTCGGATCCGGCGACGACTTATGCCACCAAGGCGGATATCCTTGCGCTGGCCCATACGACCGGGACCGAGTGGCGGAGCGAGGAGATTGGCTTCAATCCCTATGCCGCCCTCCCGGTTGATCGCATTGGCGTGCGCTTCACCGATGGTCAGGTGGTGGACTATACGGTCCAGGTCACGGATCAGGATGGCACATTCTATGTCTGGGCCCGCAATCTCGACCGTGCGATCCAGCTGGAATGGAAGACCGGCGACAGTCGTGAATTCGTCTTACGCAACTACGCGATCGATTTCGATCATCTCGATGAAACGGTGGCGTCGGACAATTCGACATACCGGGTGGAGATGCTTACCCCGGCGCAGTTCCACTTCGCGACGAGCCTAGGCGGGATCGACTTCCAACCTGAGATGCTGACCGCGACGCTGGATAATGCGACCGGGCACATTGCTTACGCTGTAGGACCGACCGGCAGCGCTAACCTGTCGACCGATCCATCGAAATATGTCTCGGGCATCAATACGATGATCGATCTGCTCCAGCCGGTGATGGAGCAATATGTCGTCACCTCGCGGCGTTTCGCGGTGCGTTTGGCGCTGCAAGGCGGGCTCCACTCGTTCATGCAGGGTTTCACCTATGACGTGGCGAGCGACAGCTACAAGCCGGTCGATGTCGTCGATCCCGACGTTCCCGGCCGCATGGTCAATCGCGAGCTGGCGCCGCTGTTCGAGGCGATCTTCCGCGCCGCGCCGACGAGCAATGCCAATGACGCGGTGCTCGATTACCTAACCCAGTGGAACGACCTGCTCTGGCAGATATATCCGGACTATAAGCCGTCCACCGCGACCAATCTGTCGGGAAGCTCGATCCCGATCGACCAGGCCTACATCATGCAGATGCTGGTCGCCGCCTATGATAGCGTCGGCGTCGATCTCGATATCCGCGGCGTCGCGCACGCGCTCTCGGTCGATGAGACGCGGGTCGTGACGCACGCGTCCAATGCGACCGTCGTGGACGGAACGACCAAGGGCGACTTCTTCGTGATGACCGGGGGCGACCAGACCTACCGCGGCGGCATGGGGAACGACTATTATTTCGTCGGCCGTAACTCCGGCAACGACCTGATCTACGATCAGGATCTGGGCGACAATGACGAACTGCGTTTCACCGATGTCTATTCGGGTGACGTCAAGGCGGTGCGTGATGGTGAGGACCTGATCTTTACGATCGACGGCGGCGCACGGACGATTCGATTGACCGACCAGTTCCTTGGCGAACTCAACGACTATCTATCGAACGGCAAACAGTACCAGACCGGCGTGGATTCCATCGTCTTCGCTGACGGCACGGTCTGGGATCGCTTCCGCATGGCGATGGAAGTGCTCGATGTTGATCGAGCGATGGGCCAGTATAATGATGCTCTCTACGGTTCGGGCTCGGGCGACGTTCTGTGGGGCGGTCGCGGCAACGACTATATGTCGGGTGGCGCGGGCGGCGACTATTACATATACCAGCGCGGTGACGGCCAGGACGTCATCGACGATCAGGGGGCCTTCTCGTTCGGCGCGGTCAAGGCGGGGATCGATTTCCTGCGCTTCAAGGGCGACATCACCGCCAACGACCTTAAGCTCTACCGTGATGGCGCCAGCGACAATTTGCGCATCGTGCTGTTGGACAAGCAGGGTAATGAGACGACCGACACGATCGAGATCGTCGGCCAGTTCGGTGGCATTCGGACGGGGCTGGGCCTGTTCAAGGATGCGCTGGGCGGTAGCGACGGCCTCGATTATGTCGCGCCCAACCTCATCGAGCGCTTCATCTTCGATGATGGGACCAGCCTCGACTTCACGCAGATCGTCGAGCAGGTTCTGAAAAATGCCAAGACCGCGGGCGATGACGCAATCTACGGCCTCATCAGCAACAACACGCTCGACGGCGGGGCAGGCGATGATTTCCTGCAAGGCCGGGAAGGTGACGACACCTACATCTATGGCCGTGGCTACGGCCAGGATGTCATCATCGACAATGCCATCCCCGGCCTGTTCGATCCGCCGCAGCAGGATACGCTGAAGTTTGTCGATGGGCTGACCTGGAGCGACTTCGATTTCATCCGAGACGGCGCCACCGACACCCTGCGCATGCGGGTGAAGGGCACCACGGATGAAGTAACCTTAAGTGATTTCCTTGCCCAGATTCCGATCCTCGGTTTCACCAATATCATCGAGAATATCCAGTTCGCCGATGGGACCGTGTGGTCCTGGCAGAAGTTCGCGCAGCACTATATCGACGTCGCCAAGACCGACGCCAATGACATAATCTACGGTTATGACGAGCTGTCCGACGAGATCAACGGCGGATTGGGCGATGATACGCTGATCGGCTTCGGCGGCAACGATACCTATCATGTTGCGGCGGGCGAGGGGAACGACACCATCCTCGATTCCGCGGGCAACGAGCGGCTGCTCCTCGCCGGCATCGCCAGCACCGACGTCACCTTCTCGCGCACCGCGCTCGATCTCATCATAACCGTTACCGCCACGGGGCAGCGCATTACGCTGCAGAACCAGTATGTGCGCGATGGCGCGCAGACCTATGCGGTCGAGGACCTCGTCTTCACCGATCGCACGGTGTCGTTCCAGGATGTGAATCCGGAAGATCTCGATCTCATCGGGACCAATGGCGACGATACGATCACCGGCTCCAACTTCGCCGAGACGATCGACGGTCGCGGGGGGAACGATACGCTGATCGGCGGCGATGGTGGCGATACCTACAAGTTCGATGCCGGCTATGGCCAGGACGTGATCATCGACCGCCGCGTGCGCGCCGGCTGGCAAGACCGACGCGGCGTGCATGTGCCGGTGGACGATGTCGTCGAATTCGGCGGCGGGATCACCCGCAGCAATGTCGTTTTCACCAAGGACGGGAATGATCTCCTCATCTCCATCCATGGCCGTAGCGATACCCTGCGGATCCAGAACCAGTTCCGCGATGCCGAGGACGGGGTAGAGATCTTCCGTTTCTACGACGGCAGCCAGTTGACCATCGCCGATGTCGAGCAGCAGCTCCAGATCGCCGGCGGTAATCGCGGCGACAATGTGATCACTGGCCTGCCCAACCAGGCCAATGTGCTCGACGGGCGGCAGGGCGATGACACCCTGATCGGCGGCTATCAGGCGGACACCTATGCCTTCACTGCGGGCTATGGTTTCGACACCGTGATCGAGAAAGCAGACGCCGCAGGCGTGATCGACCGGGTGGTGTTCGGCGCCTCGGTTCAGCCGGAGGATCTGGAGGTCCGGCGTAACGGCAACGATCTTGTCATCGACCTCGGCAGCGGGCTCGATGTACTGACGATCGCTGGTGGCCTTGCGTCCACGCGGGTCGAGCGCTTCGAATTCGCGGACGGCACCGTCTGGTCGATCGACCAGGTGATCGACCGCATGCTGACGGGTGGGGCGGGTGACGATCATCTGATCGGCCTCGATAACCGCGACGATACGCTGATTGGCGGAGCGGGTTCCGATGCGCTCGAAGGCGGCCTGGGCAACGACACCTACCGCTTTGGCATCGGTGACGGCAGCGACAGCATTTCGGACAGCGGCGGCATCGACCGGGTGGTGTTCGGTGCGGGCATCACCGCCGAAGCGCTTACCTTCAGCAATATCGACGGCGACCTGTTGATCTCGCTCACCGGCACGCAGGATCGGCTTGCCATCTTGCAGGGCTATAGCGCGCGGCCGGTGGAGCGATTCGAGTTCGCCGACGGCACCGCGTTGACGATCGCTGAGGTGCGTGCCCGCGTCCTCGACGGTCTCTCGCTGACAGGGCAGAATTTGCTCGACGCGCGCGACCTACCCGCCGATGTCACTCTCAATCCGGGTACCGGCCATGACCGGGTCATTCTCACGGAAGGTGGCCGTATCGCCATCGATGCGCTGGGCGGTATCGACAGTGTCGAGATGCCTTCGGGTGTCAGCCATTCGACAGTCGTGCTGCAAGGCCATTCCGCGAGCGAGGCGGTGGTGCGCTTGTCGACCGTGGATTCGACCGATCTGATCGTCGCCTTCCCCGCGAACGGCGACCAGTTGATCGTGCGCGGCGGTCTTGGCGCGGGGACCCTGCCGTCGATCGAGTTTGCTGACGGCGTCGTCTGGGACGCGGCCACACTGGTCCAGGCATCGATCGCGGCGCAGCAAAGCGCGGGCGATGATACGGTTCTGGGTAGCGCACGCGACGACGCGATTGCGGGCGGAACCGGCGACGACATGCTGGTCGGTGGTGCCGGTAACGATACATATAGTTTCACGCGCGAAGACGGGCACGATGTAATCGAGGACTCGTCCGGCAGCGATACCCTCTCGATCAGCGGCTATCGTCCAGACGAACTCATCGTCTCGCAGATCGATCCGGCACGCGCCGAACTCCTGCTCTCCTTCGCGGACAGTAGCGACCAGATCGTGCTGCGCTACGCCGGCAACTGGAACGGCGTCGATGCGGTGCGTTTCTCCGACGGCACCACGCTGTCGTTGGCGGACCTGCGCGCTCGCCTTGTTGGCGCGGGGACGCCCATTACCGACCGGCTCACCGGGACTGGCGCGGCCGAGACATTCACAGGCGGCGCGGGTGATGACATCATCACGGGCGGCGGCGGGGCTGATATTTATCGCTTCGCTCGCGGTGATGGGCATGATCGGATCGAGAACCCGGGCACCGCTGATGGCTTGGGCACTCTGCAGTTCGGTCCTGGCATCGCGCTCTCCGATATTGCCGTGTCGCGCGATGCCGAGGGCAATCTCGTGCTGGCGATTTCGAGCAGCGATGACCGGGTAACGCTCGTTGATCCGGTGGGCGATACCGATGCAGTTGTCGGGACTATCGCCTTTGCCGACGGCACGAAGGTGACCTACCAGTCGCTTGCTGCCGGAATTGCTTCGACCGACCGCGACGATCATGTGATCGTCCCCGGTGATGTGTCGCGCCCGACCATCGGCGCGGAAATCTACGGTGGCCTGGGCAACGATATCGTCAAGGGTGGCAATGGCGCGGACGTCATCACCGGCGGCAAGGGCGACGATCTGCTCGAGGGCGCAAGCGGCGCCGATACCTATTTCTTCGCGCGCGGCGACGGTCAGGACATCATCGCTGATGTCGGCGCGAACGACGGCGCCATCGATACCGTGCGCTTCGCCGCCGGCATCGTGGCCGCCGACATCCGTATCCTCTCGGTTGGCCCGGTCGATCTCGTTATCGGCATTGCCGGTAGCGACGACCGCCTGACACTCAAGGACCAGTTCCGCGGCGGCGTGCAGAACACCGAGTTCGGCATCGAGCGTTTCCTCTTTGCCGACGGCACGACCTGGCAGATGGCCGATATCATCGCCCATGCCGCGACCGGCGGCACAGGCGATGATCGTATAGATTTTGGCGCGACGCTCGACATCACCGCCACGCTCGATGGCGCTGCGGGCGACGACGTGCTGAACGGCGGAATCGGCGATACCACCTATCTGTTCGGCCGCGGCTCGGGCCGCGACACGATCGCCGAGGGCGCCAACTGGTCCGGTTCGAACGATACGCTGCGGTTGGGCGCGGGGATCGTTGCAAGCGATCTGGTCGTGATTCGCAACGGCGCCGATCTTGTGCTGCGGATTGCCGGAACGGATGACCGGCTGACTATTACCGGCCAGGCCACGGCAGGCGCGCCTCCGGTCGATCATGTGATTTTCGCCAATGACACGCAGTGGAATGCCGCGGACCTCGCCGCTCGCGCACTTACTCCCGAGGCGGCCGAGCGCGTGCTGCATCCGGCGTCGAGCGCCAATCCATTCGCCGATCCGCTCTTTGCCGGTGCCGGCGGCAGTGGTGGCTCGGGCGCGAACACCGGATCCTCGACGATCGGGCTTGCGGTTCCCATCGCAACGGCCAGCGGACCGGTCGATGGCTTGACGACGCTCGGATCGGCCAGCGCTCTGGGCAATGGCGAATATCAGCTGACCCCTAATGGCAACTGGCTGTCCGGGGCGGTCTGGGGACAGGTCGATCTTGCGCACGATCTTACTTGGACTACGCAGATGTTCTTCGGTGCCGATGAAGGCGGCGCTGACGGAATGTCGTTCGCGCTGCAGGCACAGGGTGCGGGCGTTCTTTCCGGTTCGGGCGGCGGCGGCCTCGGCACCTTGGTCAACGGCTCGTTTGGCATCCGCTTCGATACTTATCCATACGGCGAGCCGGGTGACTATAGCCAGGCCGTGGTTAACGGCGCGATCGGCGATACCGGCTTTGATCCCTATCATGTCTTTCCGCAGTTCGAGGACGGCGCCTGGCACGATGTGGTGATCGGCTGGAACGCCGCCACCAGCACCTTGTCGTGGTCGATCGACGGGGTTGCGGTGGGTTCCAAGACCTACGACGCGGTCGGCCAGTTGTTCGGCGGCAACCCGCAGGCCTGGTTCGGTTTCGGCGCGGCCACGGGCGGCGCGAGCAACGATCAGCGCGTGCGTATCCTGTCGGTCGGCGCGACCGCGGAGACCGGCGTGGATCCTGCCACGATCGGCACTGTCGATGCGATCGGTTCGGGGCTCTACGCGCGCCATCTCGCCGGTTCTGCCGCGCAGAACGAATATGACGTCTTCGTTCCCGCCTCGGTCTGGGGCGATCACGTCGATACGATCACCAATTTCCATGCCGGTGACCAGGGCGATGCGCTCAACATCACCACCGCACAGGGGCTTTCCGGTTCGATCGCGGTTCGCGGCGAGAATGGGGATTCGGTCATCTATTTCATGCCCGCGGGGAGCGCCAATCTGGCCCAGGGGCGGCAGCTGTTGCGGCTGGCGGGAATTTCCCCGGCCAGCCTTACCGCCGCCAATTTTGCGGGCGGCCCCTTCACCGTGGCGGCCGACCAGACGATTTCCGGAACCGGTGGCGTCGATACGCTGGCCGGAAGCTGGGGCAACGACACGATTTACGGGTCATGGGGCAATGACCGGCTGAGCGGACGCGGCGGCAACGACACGCTTTATGGCGGCGGCGACAATGACGTCTATGTCTTCAACCTGGGCGATGGCCAGGACACGGTCATCGACCGGCGCGACGATTGGGATTTCTACAGTGGCGGCTATGACGCCATCGAGTTCGGCGCAGGGATCAGCTGGGACATGCTCAGCTTTTCGGTCTCGGGCAATGATCTCACGATCCGCATCAATGGGACGAGCGATCAGATCCGGATCGTGGGCGGCTTCCGCAACGACAATTACCGGGTCGAGGAACTGCGCTTTGCCGATGGATCGGTGAAGAGCTACGCCGCGATCATGGGTGTATTGTCGACTGGCGGTGCGGGCGACGATTCCCTGGTGGATGATACAGGCTCGAACACGCTGACCGGCGGCGCTGGCAACGACACGCTCTCGGGATATTGGGGCAATGATCGGCTCGTCGGCGGTACCGGCAATGATACGCTCTACGGCGGCGGCGATAACGATGTCTATGTGTTCAATCTGGGCGATGGCCAGGATACGGTCATCGACCGGCGCGACGATTGGGATTTCTACAGCGGCGGCTATGACGCCATCGAGTTTGGCGCGGGCATCAGCTGGGACATGCTCAGCTTCTCGGTGTCGGGCAATGACCTCACCGTTCGCATTAACGGGACGAGCGACCAGATTCGGATCGTCGGCGGCTTCCGCAACGACAATTACCGGGTCGAGGAGCTGCGCTTCGCCGATGGATCGGTGAAGAACTACGACGCGATCATGGGCGTGTTGTCGACCGGCGGCGCTGGCGATGATCTGGTGGTCGATGATAGCGGTTCGAGCACATTGACCGGCGGGGCCGGCAACGACACGCTGTCGGCATATTGGGGCAATGACCGGCTCATCGGCGGCACCGGCGACGACACGCTCTATGGCGGTGGTGGCGACGATGTCTATGTCTTCAACCTGGGCGATGGCCAGGACACGGTCATCGACCGGCGCGACGATTGGGATTTCTACAGCGGTGGCTATGACGCCATCGAGTTCGGCGCGGGCATCAGCTGGGACATGCTCAGCTTCACCGTGTCGGGTGACGATCTCACCGTTCGCATCAATGGGACGAACGATCGTATCCGGATCGTGGGCGGGTTCCGTAACGACAATTATCGGGTCGAGGAACTGCGTTTCACCGACGGTTCGGTCAAGACCATTACGGACATCCAGGCAGCGATGGCTCAGGCATCGACCGGTGTTCTGGTGCAGGGCCATGTCACATCGAACCGCATCCAGGGCGATTCGATCGATGAAACCATCGACGGACGGGCTTATACGACTGGAGCGGTTCTCGATGGCGGCGCGGGCGACGACATCCTTCTGGGCGGCGTCGGTGACGACGACCTGACCGGTGGTTTTGGCGACGATTCGCTCAGAGGTGACCTCGGAGCGGACATTTATCGTTTCTCCGCCGGTTTTGGTCAGGATGCGATCTCGGAATCGCGGAACAATGGTGCGGTCAACGTCATAGCGTTCGACGCCAGCATAGATCCGGCATCGTTGCGGCTCGAAGTCTATGGCCAGCCTGTACTGGACGATGGCTTCCCGAGGATCGGCTACGGCAATCTTTTCATTGCGGGTAGCGACGATCGTATCAGCGTCGATTTCGATGCCATCCGCGAAATCCGTTTTGCCGACGGGACCGTGCTCGACCGTTCGGCGATGTTCGATCTCGCCTCACAGCCCCGGCCCGAGGGCACGAATATCTACTACTGGCAGAATCCGACGGACGACACGCTCACCGGTGCCGCCACCGATGACTGGCTCTACGGCTATGACGGCAATGACACGCTGATCGGCGGTGGCGGCAACGACAGCCTTTACGGTGGTGATGGTGACGACGTCCTGATTGGCGGGACTGGCGACGACGTCCTCCAGGGCGAGGGCGGAGCTGATGTCTACCGTTTCTCGGCGGGTTGGGGTCATGATAAGATCACTACCGGCGAGGATGTCACTGTCGAAGGGCTAAACGGGGTTGGGCTCGATTGGATCGAGTTTGACGCCACGGTGAACGCTGCCGACATCGTCATCGAACGCGGCGTGATCAACCGCGGGAATGGCTGGACCGACAATTACAGCATGTTCCTGCGCGATACCGCGACCGGCGACGTTATTGAGATAGCCTATGCTCGCGCCTTCTGGGGCGCGCAGCAGGTTGCCGGCGTCCGCTTCGCCGATGGGACGGAATGGACCGGCGCCTATCTCGACGCGCATGCCGTGACGACCGATGGCATTGATCTCTACAGCGGCGGTGCCAGCGCCGACACGCTAACCGGCACCGATTCGACCGATTCGCTCGATGGCGGCGCACTGGACGATGTGCTCTTGGGCGGGGGCGACAACGATTTCCTCTATGGCGGGGACGGGAATGACGTTCTGACTGGCGGTGCAGGCCGGGATTACCTCGAGGGGGATCGAGGCAGCGACATCTATCGCTTTGCCCCTGGTTTTGGCACCGACGAGATATGGGAAGAGCGCGAGACGGGTTCGGTCAATCGTATCGAGTTCGAAGCCGGGATAAACGCTGCCGATATCGCGGTCGAAATCGCACCCGATGGGCAGAGCCTGCTGCTTCGTTCGCTGGTCTCCGACGATTCGATCCTGATCGACAACGCCTATACCGATGCCACTTTCGGCGTCGATGAGGTCTCATTTGCCGATGGGACCATTTGGACCCAGGCGCAGCTCGTCGCGATGGCGGCACCCGCGCCGGGCATCATGCTGTCGGGTGATGCCACCGACCAGACGCTGACTGGTAGCGCCTTCGCTGACCAGATTAATGGCGGCGATGGCAACGAGACGATTGATGGTGGTGCGGGCCGAGACAGCATCGATGGCGGAGCGGGTGATGATTCGATCACCGGCGGAGCTGGCGATGACTTCCTGCGCGGCAATGCCGGCAACGATACCTATCATTTCGGCATGGGGATGGGTTCGGACCAGCTGTCGGTTTCGGATTTCAACCCGGGCGAACACAACACGATCGCGTTCGACGCCTCGATCGATCCGAACGACGTGCGCATCCGCCGCATGAGCAATGCCTGGGAAGGCGAATGGCTGATCACCTTCGAGGGCAGCAACGACGAAATCGACCTGTGGAACCTGAACGAAGCGGACACCATCACCTTCGCCGATGGCACGGTATGGACCTATGCCGATTTCCAGGCGCATGTGCTGCCGTCGGGCGGTGTCGATCTGACCGGTGACACCGGAAGCGATTTTATCGGCACCTCGGGGTGGGACCGCTTCTATGTGCCCACGGCCAACGCGGCGCTGATGCGTGGCCTGGCTGGCGATGACGAACTCCATGGCAATGCGGGCGACGACACGCTCGATGGCGGCAGTGGAAACGATCTGCTTGAGGGCGGAGCCGGGTCGGACAGCTATCTCTTTGCTTCCGGTTTCGGGCAAGACCGCATTATCGAGCAGTCCGGAAATCCTGGCACCAGCCATATCGTATTCGATGCTTCGATCACCACCGACCAGGTGGTGATCGAGGGCTTTGGCTGGGGCGGTGTCGAGGGCGGTTCATTCAACTGGACGGACAGCTGGATCCGTATTTCCGGGACCGAGGACCGCATCACCTTTGCTAATGGTCTTGTCGGACAGGATTTCGACATCCGCTTCGCCGATGGGACGGTCTGGACTGCGGCGGACATCAGCGCGCGGATCGGGCTCGCGCCTGACGGCCTTTATCTCGAGGGCGATCAGGGCGGTGCGCCGCTCACCGGGGGCGATGGCGACGATTCGATCTATGGCGGTGCTGCGGCCGAACAGATCCTCGGCAAGGGCGGCGCGGACTATATCAACGGCGGCGGCGGCGCCGACTATATCGATGGCGGGGCGGGCGACGATTATATCCGTACCTATGGGACGGAAGGCGCGACTTTGCTCGGTGGGTCCGGGAATGATACGATAGACGGCAGCCAAGGCGCGGATATCATCGTTGGCGGGACCGGCGACGACTATCTTTATGGCGGTTCCGGCAGCGACACATACCAGTTCAGCGCCGGGTTCGGCGAGGACTGGGTTTCCGATTACGCCAATACCGGAGCCGACGGCCAGCCCGATCGCAACGTCATAGAATTCGATGCGACGGTCGATCCGGCTTCTATTTCGGTTGTCTCCACCCGCTCCGATCTCTGGGGCGCCTTCTACCTGTCGTTCGGCGATAGCGGCGACCGCCTCTGGATCGACCGGTACGCGCATCAGCCTGCAGCGGTGGAGGTTCACTTCGCCGATGGGACCATCTGGTCAGCAGCCGATCTCGAATCCCGTATCAGCTATGTGCCCAGCGCCACCGTCACGTCCGCTGCAGCGGGGGATACGATTACCGGGACCGCAGGCAGCGACACGCTCGTCGGCACCTCTGGTCCGGACGTCATCACAGGCGATTCCGATATTGCCTGGCAGGCGACCGGTCCCAATCTGCTTGTGAACGGCAGCTTCGAGCAATCGGGCGACAGCGCAACCGGGCAATGGTGGGGTACGAACGGGCCGACGCTTCCAGGCTGGACCCGGATCGACGGCAACCAGGCTTCGTCGGTTCCCGCGTTCGAACAGGTCAACAATGGCTATAACGGCATCTATACCCGTGACGGCAGCGCGCACTGGCTCGATATGGATGGCGATCCAAGCTATGCGGGCAGCAGCAACCTGACGATCGCGCAGGATGTGACGGGCCTGACCGCAGGTGAAACGCTGTTGCTCTCCTTCGACCATGCCAATGGCTTCTGGTGGGGCAGCACGTCCGGCGGATTCGATGTGCTGTGGAACGGCGCGGTGGTCGCGAGTTTCACCGATCCCAACACGGCGATGCTGCAGACCGGGCTCACGCTCGTTGCAGGCGGCGGAACGGATCGTCTGGCCTTCCGGGCGACGGGCTCTCCCGATGGCGTCGGCGCGGCGCTCGACAATGTGGTGCTAACACGCGCGCAGCAGGTGGTGGTGCCAAATGGCGCCGGTGACGACCGTATCGATGCAGGCGCGGGCGCCGATCTCGTCTATGCTGGCGGCGGCGATGATAGCGTTTCCGGGGGCGACGGCGCTGATACGCTCTTCGGCGAAGCGGGCAACGATACGCTGGCCGGTGACGCGGGCAACGACATACTCATCGGTGGCACCGGCAACGATATGCTCCAGGGCGGGGCCGGGAACGACACCTACCGCTTCGCCGTCGGCGACGGGCAGGACACGATCAACGACACCCAGGGTGTCGATACGATCGCCTTTGGCGCGGGGATCGATCCTGCGGCACTGACCATCCAAACACTGTCGGATGGTACGACGCTGCTCGTGACCATCGCGGGGATCAACGATCGCCTCACGATCCAGAACGGCGTCAATGGCGAAAGCGGCGGTATCGCCCGCATGACCTTCGCGGACGGCACGGTCTGGGCTTTTGCCGACATTGCCGGCCGCTTCCAGACCCCGACCGCCGGGGATGATCGCATTGTCGGCACCGGGGTGGTGGAGACCCTGCATGGCGGTGCAGGCAACGATACGCTTCAGGCCGTAGGCAGTGGTGATACGCTGCTCGGCGAGAGCGGTGACGACAGGCTTTACGGCAGTTACGGCAACGATACGCTGGCAGGCGGCACGGGCAACGATATGTTGAACGGTAGCTATGGCGACGATGTGTACCGCTGGGGCCGGGGCGACGGCGCCGATACGATCGTCGATGATGGCGGGACCGACCGGATCGAACTTGGCGCCGGCATCGCGCCATCGGACCTGTCGGTTTTCGTCAATGGCGGCGACTATGTACTCCGGCTGATGCACAGCGGCGAGACGCTGACCTTGTCCGGCATGGCCAGCGATTCCTGGCGCGCCATCGAAAACGTCCGCTTCGCCGACGGCACGGTTTGGACGGCCTCCGATCTTGCCGCGCGCACGCTTTCGGGCACCGCGGGCGATGATGTGCGCAACGGCACCGCCGGGGCCGACACGATCGCTGGTTTTGGTGGCAATGACCGGCTCTCCGGGCAGGATGGCGACGACGTGCTTGATGGCGGCGCGGGTGACGATACGCTGACCGGCGGCAAGGGTGCGGACACTCTGATCGGGGGAACCGGCAGCGATGTCCTCATCGGCGGAGCGGGCGGCGATACCTACCGCTTCGCGGCGGGTGACGGCGTCGATGTCATCGACGATCGCGGAGACGCAGACTCGGTGGATGTATTGCAGATCGACGGCTATGCGCTTGCCGATGTGCGCTTTGGCGGGGCAGGTGACGATCTGGTGATCCGTTTCACCGGCAGCAGCGATGTACTGACGGTGAAGAACGGCCTTTCCACGCAGCCGATCGAGCAGGTTCGCGTGGGTGCGGCCACCCTCTCGCTCTCCGACGTGCAGGCGCGGCTGGTGGATGACGTCGCGGTCGCCGGGCTGTTTGTGACCGGTACGGCTGGGGACGATGTGCTGACCGGTTCGGCCACAGGCGACTATCTCTCCGGCGGCGATGGCGCCGACACGATCGACGCCGGTGCGGGTGACGACATCATCGCTGGTCTGTCCGATGATCAGTTCGTTGACCAGCTCACCGGCGGCGCGGGCCGCGATGTGTTCGAATTCCTCTCCGTGCGCGAGGGCGTGACGCCCGTGGTCGCCGACGTCATCACCGATTTCCAGGCCGGTGCGGGCGGCGATGTCATTCGGCTGCGGACGGGCAATCCCAATCCGTTCGAGGGCGGGGCACTGCGGCTGACGCAGGAGGGCGCGGACACGCTGGTGGTGCTGCGCGGTACTCTGGGTCCGGTCCAGACGTTGCTGCGATTGACCGGGGTGACAGCCACTGCGCTGACCGCGGCCAATTTCGACGGCGTGCCGATCGCGATCGACAATTCGATCTCCATTGCGGACACCGATGCCGGGCATGTTCTGGATGGCAGTCCGCTTGACGACCGGATCTTCGGCAATGGCGGGGCCGATACGATCCATGGCTATGCCGGCAACGATCGGCTTGCGGGGGGCGCCGACAATGACGTCATCGACGGCGGCTTCGGTAACGATCTGATCGCGGGGCAGGAGGGCGATGATGTTCTCACCGGTGGTGCGGGCAGCGACATCCTCTCCGGCAGCAGCGGCGATGATATCCTGACCGGCGGCGGCGATAGCAGCTCGGCGAGCGATATCGACACCTATCAGGGCGGCGAGGGTGATGATCGCCTGAACGGCGGCATCGGCACCGACATTTACCGGTTCGCGCGCGGTGACGGGCGTGACACGATTACCGATCTGGGCGGAGCCGACCGGATTGAATTCGCGGCAGGAATCGCCGCTGCTGACGTCACTGTGCGGCAGGACGGCAGCGACATCCTCCTTACCCTTTCGAACAACGGCGGATCGATCCGGTTTATGGGTGCAGCGATCGGCGGCACGACCGCGATCGAGACCGTGGTCTTTGCCGACGGCACCAGCTGGAACTGGAACGACGTCCTTACACGTTCGATGGCAGGAACGACTGGCGACGACATAGTGCGTGTCGTTGGCAGCGCTACAAGTCTTTCCGGCCTTGCTGGCAATGATAGCCTGACCGGCGGTGCGGGCGACGACACACTGACCGGTGGCACCGGCGACGATCGCCTTGCGGGCGGCGCAGGCAATGACAGCTATGTGTTCGCGCGTGGCGACGGTCAGGACCTGATCACTGACAGCCAGGGCGTCAACACGCTGGCTTTCTCTGCTGGAATCGCCACGGGCGATGTGCGCGTCGTCACGGGTCCGGCGAACCTGGTGCTCGAGATCGTGGGCACCGGCGATCGCATCGATCTTGGCGGTCCGGCCACGCCGGGCATGGGCGTTTCGCGCGTCACCTTTGCCGATGGCACGGTGTGGAGCGAGGCGACGCTGATCGCACTTGCTCGAGCGGCAAGCACAGGTGCTGACATCGTCCGTGGGGACGACCTCGACAATGTCCTGGCCGGCGGAGCCGGCGACGATCTCCTCTTCGGATTTGGCGGCGCCGACGATCTCGATGGCGGTGCGGGTGACGACCGGCTCGAAGGCGGCCTGGGCGACGATATCTATCGCTTTGCCGCCAATAGCGGGCATGACCGGATCGCCGACGCCGGGGGCGCCGATATATTGACGTTGGGCGCGGATATCATGCCGACCGACATCGCGGTCGAGCAGAGCCGTGACGGTGCGGACCTGACGCTGGTCGTGCGTTCCACTGGCGCGCGCGTCACCATCGAGAACGCGCTCGGCACGGGCCGGATCGAGACGGTGCGTTTTGCCGATGGCACCAGCTGGAGCGTGGAGGACCTCCTGGCCCGCACCGCGACAATCGGCGACGATTGGCTGACCGGAGACAGCGCCGCCAACATCATGGCGGGCGGCCTGGGCGACGATCACCTCGTCGGCGGCGCGGGCGACGATATCTACCGCTATACGCGCGGCGACGGTAGCGATGTGATCCTCGACGGTTCAAACTCGTCTGCCGACCGGCTTGAGATCAGCGGTTATGCGCCAAGCGAGATCAGCTTCCACCGCTTGGGCGCGGACAGCGACGATGTGGCGGTGCGCTTTGCTGGCAGCAGCGACCAGATTATCATCGCGAACGCGCTCGCGGGCCAGTTCGCCGGGATCGAGACCATCGCGCTGGCCGACGGGACGAACTGGTCGGTCGCACAGCTGCGCGCGCTCGTTGTCGCAGGGCTGGGGACCAACGGCAACGATACCGTAATCGGTACGGGCGGCGATGACCGGCTTGCCGGCGGCAAGGGTGACGATTTGCTGGTCGGCGGCACGGGTAACGACAGCTATGTCTACGCCCGCGGCGATGGGGATGACCGGATCGATGCCTTCGGTTCGGGAACCGATACCGTCGAGCTTTCCGACTATAACCCCGGCGACGTGGTTTCGGCGGTGCGCGGCGGACCTGACAGCAATGACCTCGTGATGACCTTTGCCGGGTCGGGAGACCGATTGGTGCTGGTCGATGCGCTGGCGAATGGCAATGCCGGAGGCAACACGCTGGCCGTGCGCTTCGCTGATGGCACGATATGGAACCGCGACGCCATGCGGGTTCGCGCGCTGTCCGATATCGACGGCAGCGGCGACGACAATGCCTATGGTTTCGACGGCTCAGACAGCTTCGCCGCACGGCCGGGCGACGATCTGCTCGCTGGCGGCGCGGGGGCGGATACCTATTTCTTCGCGCGCGGATCGGGCCACGATACGGTCAACGATCTCGGCGCCGATGCGGTCACGGACACGATAAGGCTGACGGGCATCGCCTCGACCGAAGTCAGCGTCGAACGGCTCTACAGCGGCAGCGGGGCAGTGATGTTCCGCATTGCCGCTGACAATGCCGACAGCCTGACGGTCTTCAACGCGCTCTCGACCAATCACACCGGAATCGAGCGCTATGAATTCGCCGATGGCGTTGTTTGGACCCAGGACACGATCCGCCAGCTCCTCGACAACCATGCGCCGGTGGCCGCCGATGACGGCTTCTTCACCGTGATTACCGGCAATGAGCTGATGATCCGCGCCAGCGACGTGCTGCGCAACGATTTCGATGCCGATGGCGATGCCTTGCGCCTCGTCGGCGTCGATGGCGGCGCGAACGGGATTGCTACACTGGATTCGCAAGGCAATATCCGCTTCACCGCGACAGGTGGGTTCTACGGCGCGACGGCGGTGACCTATACGCTGGCCGATGGACGCGGCGGTTTCGACACCGGCTCGATCGACCTGCGCGTCCGCCCAGTCGCCACCGCGCGGCCCGATGACGGCTTCACCGTGGCCGAGGACGGTTCGCTGGTCGTCCGCGTCGAACGCTTGCTGGCGAACGATCTCGACGGCGACCGCATGGTCGTGGGTCAGGTGACCGGTGCCCAGCATGGCTCGGTCGCGCTGTCGAGCGACGGCAACATTACCTTCACGCCCGATGCCGACTATAACGGGCCCGCGCAGTTCGATTATGTGGCGAACACGCCCGAAGGTGGCCGCGCACAGGCGACCGTCTCGATCACCGTTACCCCGGTCAACGATGCGCCGGTGGCGCGCGGCGAGCGTGTGGCAGGTGCGCCCGAGGGCAGCAGCTTCACGATTGCTCCGGCGACCTTGCTGGCCAACGATAGCGATGTCGATCATGACACGCTCAGCATTGTCGAGGTTCGTTCGAACGCGCAAATCGCGGTGTCGCTCGGAACGGACGGGCTGATCCACGTGACCCCGGCCGATTATTTCTGGGGCGAGGCCGGGTTCGACTATGTCGTCTCCGACCCGAGCGGCCTGACTTCGGTCGCGCACACCTCCTTCACGATCGATCCGGTCAACAACGCACCCGAGCCGCAGGATGATCGCTTCGAGACCACCGACACCGGCCTGCCGATCCTGGAGGATAATCCGATCGTGATCGGCCCGGAGCGGCTGCTCGCGAACGATATCGAGCATGACGGCGATCCGATGCGCGTGAGCGCGGTGGGCGCGACCCATGGCGGCAGCGCGCAGTTGCTCGACAATGGCACGGTGCTGTTCCTGCCCGCGGGCGACTTCAACGGCGAGGCCTGGTTCGACTATCAGGTCAGCGACGATCATGGCGGATCGGGCTGGGCCCGCGCCACACTGGTCTACCAGGCGGTGAACGATCGCCCGGTCGCCCAGGACGACAATGCCGGTACGCAGGGCCTTGAGTTCCTTACGGCCGACGAGGATACGGTGATCGAGATTCCGATCATCGAGCTTCTCAAGAACGACTTCGATCCCGAAGGCTTCCAGGTCCAGTTTGAAAGCGCGGGCGGCGCCATCCATGGCGACATCGCGCTGACCGATCACGGCACGATTCTGTTTACCCCGGACGCCGATTATTTTGGCGATGCGAGCTTTACCTACCTCGTTTCCGACAATCTCGGTGCGGTAGACGGGGCAACCGTGCGACTCCACTTCAATGCGGTGGGTGATGCACCGCCGGTTGCACGGCGCGACGTCATCTATGTGAACGAGGATGTTCCGTTCACGATCCCGATCTCGGCGCTCCTCGCCAATGACAGCGACATTGATCTCGATCCGCTGAGCTTCGTCTATTGGCGCTATGTTAAAGAACATGATTTGTTCGCCTTCGGTGGTGATGCTGGACAGCCCGCCAATGGCACGATCGAGTTTGACGCTGACGGTAATCTGCTCTTCACGCCGAACCGCGATGCCAGCGTGTCGGGCGGATTCGTCTATGCCGTGACAGATAATGCCCAGGGTACGACGGAGGGATATGTCGATATCGTCATCGTTCCCACGAACGACGATCCGACCGCTCAGGACGATCCTGGTTTCGTGACTCCGCTTGATGTGCCGTTGGTGATGCGGGTCAGCGACCTCCTCGCCAACGACTATGACATCGAGCAGGCCGATCATGACGGCGACGGCCATATCGACGACATTCTCAGCAATCCCAATCGCGCGCATCCGGCCTTTGTCGGCGTGGTGGCGGTCTGGTCCGCCGACCAGTTGGCCTTGGGCAATCGGGTCAGCGCCGGGACCGCCGATGTGGTGGACTGGGACGGACAGAAGTTCGTTGCCGTGCATTTCGCCGACGGGTTCACGGGGCAGGTTGCGGTCGAATATACGATTGCCGACGAACAGGGCGCGACCGATACCGCCTTTGCCTATGCCACCGTGGCCGATTTCTATTCGGGCACGCTGGGCGGCACCAGCTATACCGATTACATCCTCGGCAATTCGCGCGACGAGACCATCCGTGGCCAGGGCGGCAACGACTGGATCATGGCCGGTGCCGGTAACGACACGCTGTTTGGCGGTGCGGGCAACGACCGTATCGAGGGCGGCGATGGCGATGACTGGATCGAGGGCGGCGCGGGCGCGGACACGCTGATCGGTGGCGCGGGCTTCGATACCGTGACCTTCGCCAATTCACTGGTCGGCCTGCGCGCCGATCTCGAATCGCGGGTCGGTCAGGCCGGCGAGGCGCAGGGTGATACGTTCGCCGGGATCGAGGCGCTCATCGGTTCGGCCTTTGACGACATCCTGGGCGGGGATGGCGCGGATAACCGGCTTGAAGGCGGTGCCGGTAACGACCAGCTCGAAGGGCGTGCTGGCGCTGACACGCTGTTGGGCGGCGCGGGCGATGACTGGCTTTCGGGCGGCGCGGGCGCTGACCTGATCGACGGCGGTACGGGGATCGACACTGCTGATTATAGCTTTGGCAGTGTCGGCGTGCAGATCTCGCTGGCGGCGGGAACGGCCACGGGCGGCGATGCGACAGGTGACGTGCTGATTGGCATTGAGAATCTGACCGGCACCGATGCGGCCGACCAGCTTGAGGGTGACGGTGGGGCCAATACCCTTGTCGGTGGGCGCGGGGACGATATATTGATCGGCGGCGACGGCAATGATGTGCTGATCGGCGGCCACGGGGCGGATACGCTCATCGGCGGCAATGGCGTGGACGTGGCCGATTATACGCTTTCGGCCGAGGGCGTGACCATCGACATGGCGCACGGCAGCGCCGGTGGCGGCGATGCGCTGGGCGACAGCTTCAGCGGCATCGAGATCGTCCAGGGCTCTTATCAGGACGACACGATCCGCGGCGATGCCGGGGACAACATCCTGCGCGGCGGACGTGGCGCGGATATCATCGATGGCCGCGGCGGCTTCGACACCGCCGATTATTCGGTGGCTGACGAGGGCGTGACGGTCGATCTCGGTACGGGCCTCGGCAGCGGTGGCGAAGCGACGGGCGACCAGCTCTTCAACATCGAGAAGCTGGTCGGCTCGCTCTGGGCAGACGTCCTGCGCGGTTCGGCGGGAGACGACTGGTTCCAGGGGCTGCGCGGCGACGACATGATTTCGGGCGGGGCCGGATCGGACAGCTATCTGTTCGGCTTCGACGATGGCCATGACACGATCATCGAGCAGGGCGCTGAAAGTGACGAGGACCGGTTGGTGCTCGCCTCGGCACTGCGCCCCGCCGACGTCTCGGTGCTGCGCGAGGGCGATGATCTCGTGCTCGAATTCGAGCGGCAGGACGGTTTCCTGGTCGATACCGTGCGGGTGAAGGATCATTTCCTCGGCCGCGCCACGGGCATCGAGGACGTGGTCTTTGCCGACGGCACCAACTGGGACCGCGCGAAGCTCGATGAACTCCAGCATCTCGGACGCCTCAATGCCGCCGACGATGTCATCAACTTTGCCTATGAGGATGTGCCGGTCGTGATCGATCCGGCAATGCTCACGGCCAACGACACGGTAGACGGTGCCGGTCTGCAACTGACCTTCATGGGCGTCAGCAACCCGCTACATGGCAGCGTGCAGGTGCTGGCCGACGGCAGGATCGCGTTCCGCGGCGACCCCAACTATAACGGCAAGGCCTTCTTCAACTACACGGTACACGATCAATATGGCCGCGAATCCACCGCACGCGCCGAAGTGCGGCTGACGCCGGTGAACGATGCGCCGACCGCGGTTGCCGATCCGCTGGTTACCGGCGTCGAAGACGAACTGATCTATATCCGGCTCGATAACCTCCTTGCCAATGACTTCGATGTTGATGGCGCCGATCAGGGTCTGCACATCGTCGGCATCAAGCCGTTGGACAATGCCGCCGGTCAGCCGCTTGATGCCTATAGGTCGGACTCCGACGGCTTCATGCTGGAGGGCAGCGGGGTCGCGGGCAAGATCGAGGGCGGCTATCTCGTCCTCAAGCCGCGTCCCGATTATTTCGGCGCGGCGGGCTTCCAGTATATTCTCGCCGATGAACTGGACGCGACCTCGACCGCCAGCGTCGAAATCTACATCACCCCGGTCAACGATGCGCCGCGCGCGACCGGCACGCAGCACAGTGTCAGGCTGGGAACCTCGGCTACGGTCTCGGTCGCCGATGTGCTCGGCCAGACCTATGACATCGAGGGCGATGCCGTCACCTTCGTGGGCCTGCATCCTGGCGCGGACGAAAACGCCGCGAACAATGGCGCTGTCACCTATGATCCGGCCACCGGCACGATCGTGTTCACGCCGGCCGCGCTCGGCTTTGCCAGCTTCGATTATGAGGTGATCGATGCGCGCGGCGCGGCGACGACGCTTTCCTATAATTTCAAGGTCCGTCCGCTCAACGATCCGCCCCGGGCCAATGCCGATTATGGCCTGCGTACGCTGCAGAACGAGGTTCTGGTCATCGACCCGGCATCGCTGTTGGCCAACGATACGGATGAAAATGGCGATGTCCTGACGCTGACCTCGATCTCGCGCTTCGCCCAGCATGGCAAGGTACGCCTTCGCGATGACGGCATGATCGAGTTCCGTCCTGTGGCCAATTATAATGGCGGCGACGGCTTCGACTACACTATCACCGATGGGCGCGGCGGATTCTCGACCGCCCATGTTTCGATCACCGTGATGCCGCACAATGGTGCCCCTGAATTGCGAAACGATCAGGTGAGCGGGCTGGAAGATCAGCCGCTCTTCGTGATCCCGGGCGAGGCTTTCGGCAACGATCTCGATCCCGAAGGCGATGTGATCTTCTTCCACACGGTCAATATACTGGGTGTGGTTGATCATCGCTTCCTCTCAGGCAACTTCACCGTCGAAGCGCGGATGGCGGATGGCTCGGCCCTTGCGTCCTGGCTCTCGTTCGACCCGGCGGCGATGCGTCTTTCGGGAACCGCACCGGCAGGCACGACCGGGCCGGTCTCGGTCGATATCTGGGTAACGGACCCAGCCGATGGCCGCGTGTTCAACTATCGCGCCGACCTCTCTGCCGATGCGCTGGCAACCGGCGTGACCCTGCGCGACCAGGTCCTCAAAGGCTATGAAATCCGCGCGCCTTTTGCCGTGGATTTCAAGTTCGGCGCCAACGACCTCGATGCGGCGACCGGCGTTTCCGCGAGGCTGGCGGATGGTTCGGCCTTGCCCGGTTGGCTGGCGTTCGATGCTGCGACGCTGCGCTTTACCGGCACGCCGCCGCTCGGCACGCCGGACACTATCGCTGTGACGTTGACCTTCACCCATCCGGCGCCCGATGGCGGCGCGCCGCTGACGCGCACCGACACGGTCAGCCTTGCCATGGCCGATCTCGCTGCGGGCATTACCTATGACAGCCACCTGGCACTGTTCGATCCGAAGCATGGCACGGTCAACGCCGCGCTGATCGGCGACCGTCCATTGCCCGACTGGCTGCGCTTCGATGCCGCCACCCGCAGCGTTGCGCTCTCCGGCTTCGATCCCGAGGCAGGCGATCAGCCCGTGCGCTTGCAGGTCGTGTTCACGCCCGCGCCGCGCACGCTGCCTGATGGCACGGTGGCGACCAGCAATCGCGGCTTCACGCTGGAATTCCTGATCGATCCGCATGGCGATCTTGCCAGCGAACTCGCTGGTGTGAACAGCGTTCTGGCGGGCGATCCTTATTTCACTGCGCTGGGTATGTTCGCTGTCGATCTCCATGGCGCGGGCGCAATTACAGCCACGCGCGAAAGCGGTGCGCCGCTGCCGTCCTGGCTTGGTTTCGATGCGGCAAGCCTCTCGTTCACCGGGACACCGCCGCCCGCCTTTATCGGTGCGGTGCCGGTGCGGATGGATGTCGCGGCGGGCGGTACCCTGCCGGACTTCTCGCTCATCACCGAGGCGGTGATCGATGACACGATCAAGCTGGCCAGCGCGGACGGTGTGTCCGTCAGCGTCAGGCCCAACGAGATCGACCTCTCGGCGCCGAAGGACTTCAACGGCACAGTGGTTCTTTCCTACGACGCGAATGACGAGAAGGGTGCGGTCGCGGCTGATCCGGCGCTTATATTCTTCGACGTCAAAGCGCAGCGCGAACGCCCTGGGACGGTGGCCGACGAAATCGCCGCACGGGAAGGCGAGGCGAAGCGTTTCGCCGTCACCGATCTGATCGCCAACGATTTCGACCAGGATGGCGACCGGCTGCGGGTGCTTGCGCTTGGCCAGCCGGCCAACGGCACGGTCACCCTCGAACTCGCCCATCTCTCGATCGATGCCGCAGCGACCCTGGGGGCAGCTTCGGGCGCGAGCTGGAGCGCTACGCTGGCCGATGGTTCGGCTTTGCTAGCCTGGTTGGCGATCGACGCGGCGACGGGCATGATCTCGGGCGACATTCCGCTCGACTATAAGGGCACGCTCGCGCTTGGTGTGACCCGCACGCTGGACGGCACGGTCAGCACCGCCACGATCAGCCGCAGCCTGGACGGCAATGCGGGCGCTTTCGCACTCTATACCCCTGCCGATGGCTTCTGGGGCGATGACGGCTTTGCCTATACGGTAACCGACGATCATGAGGGCGCTTCGACCGGCTCTGTGACCATGCATGTCGCACCGGTCAACGCCCCGCCGTTCCCGCAGACCGACACG
>Ga0157370_10000345_pt1 | contig 58760 bp, 55 predicted proteins | sample C35metaG_FD_113463 | JGI IMG/M metagenome (GOLD analysis project Ga0157370, IMG submission 113463) | Corn rhizosphere microbial communities from Kellogg Biological Station, Michigan, USA - C3-5 metaG | ecosystem: Host-associated > Plants > Roots > Rhizosphere > Soil | place: USA: Michigan...
AAAAGTTATAAAATTAAAGAATAGTCAAACCGGTATTTTTATAAACTTTCAGGATTTCATCGTCTGGAGAAACATTAGTAACCAATACATCAATATCTTTTATTGGGCAGACAAAATAAGACTCAGCAGTTTCAACTTTTTCGATAGAACTTAAGGCAATGACAAAATTGGAGTTCTGAATCATATTCTTTTTCAGCATAGAATCGTCGTATAAAATTCCCGTAATACCACGTTCGTGATGAATACTGCAGATTCCTAAAATGAAGACGTCTGCTCTGAAGTTTCTAAAGAAATCAATCGTTTCAATACTCGAAGTTGCAAATGAAGTTTTGCACATTTTTCCGCCGGCAAAAATTAAATCAATATTAGGTAAATCTTCGATTAATACTGCAACCGGAAAACTGTTTGTAATAACGGTTATTTTTAAATCGTGAGGAAAACTTGCTACTAAAGCAAGCGAAGTTGTTCCTCCGTCAATAAACACAACCTGACCGTCTTTTAAATAGGATATTGCTTTTTGTGCAATAATTTTTTTGCTTTCTATATCGTGTTTTTCTCTTTTTCTGTAATGCAGTGGAATTGGAGAAGGGGCAACCGCACCGCCGCGAACTGCTTTTAAAAGTCCCTGATCTGAAAGTTCTTTCAGATCCCTGCGGATAGTATCTTCAGAAACACTTAAATATTCACTCAATTCTATTGATGTAACACGGTGTTCCTTAGATAAATAATCTAAAATAGTTTTTTGACGTTCTTCCTTTTTCATTTTTACTTGCGGTTTTATATTGCAAAAATAAGTTAAAAATTGCAATATTATGCAATTATTGCATAATTTTACCGCAAAATAAATGTAACCATGAAAAAGAAAACCATTGCAGTTGATATGGATGGGGTGCTAGCCGACATAGAAACCCAATTGATTGAACAATTTAATAAAGAATACGGAATGAACCTTTCGAAAGAGGGAATTCAGGGATTAAGCGAAGAAGAAGCTTTTAAAGGAAGAGAGCTTTTGCACGGAATTTTAAATAAAGGCAACTTTTTTAGAAGTCTTCCTGTTATGCCAGATGCAGTTGAAAGTCTGCGGGAGCTTCAAAAGAATTTTGAAATTTTTATCGTTTCAGCCGCTACGGAATTTCCAATTTCGCTTGCCGAAAAAGTGGCTTGGCTTGGCGAACATTTTCCTTTTATTAAATGGGAAAACATTGTTTTATGCGGCAGCAAAAGAATTATCAACACCGATTATTTAATCGATGATCATTGTAAAAACCTGGATTACTGTATGGGGAAACCTATTATGTTTACAGCATTTCATAATATAAACCAGACCCACCATGTAAGGGTAAACAACTGGAAAGAGGCGGTTGCCATTTTAAACGAAACATTATAAGCTGTAGAGGTTATAATATTACTTGTTTTTTGAAGAAAAAAGCCTTTCGAGAATATCTTGAAAGGCTTTTGTATTATTGTTACTTAGGCATAGAAATCCTGGCTTTAAAACCTTTATCCGGTTCTGTGTCAAACTCGATGTTCCCTTTAATTGCCTGAATACGGCTTTCCATGTTTTGAAGACCGTTTTTCACCATTTCTGTTTTATCGCAGCCTTTACCGTTATCCGTATAATTTATTAAAATTGATTTTTGATCGCTGTCAAATTTTATAACAACCAGATTGGCCTGACTGTGTTTTTTCATATTCACCATTAATTCCTGTAAAATTCGGCTTATCGCGATTTTTTTTACTTCATCAACCGTTTCCCAGTGTATGTTTTCTAAATTGGTAACCATGATATTTCTTTCTCGGGTATTGTAAGTAGAAAGCATGTCTTTTATGCTTTTGGTAAAAGCAGCACCGGTTTCAATTTTATTGTTTTCTTTAGAAATTCCTCTCACACGACTGTAAATATCATCTAATTTTTGGAGTAAGTTCTCTTTAGTACTTTCTTTAGATAAAGGTTGAGACTCAGCAAAAGCAATCACATTAAATACATCATTTGCTAATTCATCATGGATTTTTTTAGCAATACGGGTTTCAGTATTATAAGAAGTTTTAAATTCTATAGCTTTATTTTTATTCTTATAATAGCGTATTAAAATTGCTATTAATATGACTAGAAAAATAAAAAGAATTACAAATACAATTCGCGTATAGGTAGCTTTTTGTAGAGCTAATAAGTTTTCTGCTTTTTCTAAACGAAGTTTTGCGTTCTCGTCTTTTTCTTTTTTAGCATCGTATTTAATTTTAGCAGACTTATTTTTAAAATTATTTCTAACTTTAATAATACTGTCATTTAGAGTAAAATACTTTTGTACATATTTGCTGTCTTGAGCACTATGATTATTAGAAACTAGAATTTGAAGTGCCTCTAATCTTTCATCAACACTATTTAGTTTGGTAGCTGTATTATAAGCAGCAAGAGCATTTGCGTCTGATTTTTGAAAATCTTTTTTGGAATAATAATCGGCAAGGTGAAGGTAACTTTCTATACTCCCGTAAGTATCTTTAATTTCATTTCTTAACAAGAGGGCTTCATTCATTAAAAGAAAACCTTTTTCATCCATTCCTTTTTTAAAGTAGGCATAGCCTAGGTTATCAATAACGATCGACCGTCTCGCAGCTTGATCTTTCTCTTTTAAGATTTTTTTTCTTAAAAGAGATTCTAAAAGAGTAATTGCTTTATCATACTTTTTTTGTTGAATGTAAACAACTGCAATATTATTTAAGGACATTTGTTTTCCAACTGGACTTGTATAACCATTAACAGCTTTTTTATAATAAAAAATAGCATCATCATAAAGAGAAAGTTCTTTGTCAGCTATACCAAATATATTATTTATGTCAGCTCTATAGGCATTGTTTTTCTTAACATAAGGCAATGCCTCGGTTGCGGTTTCTTTACTGCCATAATAATCTCCATTGACTTGTTGAATGCATGCTATTTGAATAAGTATATACCCAATATTAGCACTATCCTTTAAAGTTTCATAAAGTTGTTTTGATTTATTAAACTCGTAAAAGGAGGAGTTGAAATTTTGTTTTTCGTAATTTTCAATTGCCTTAGTTCGTAAACTAAGCGCCTCTTCTCGTGTAGAATCACTATTAATATTAACGGTCTTTTTTTCCTGACAGGAAAAAGCAAAAAGAAGTATAATAAAATAAAAAAACGGGGACCGTAACATATAAATTTACTTTCCCCGAAAATAGTAATTAATTAGATACTAAAAATATATATTTATCATGGTTTTGGAGGATTTGTAGAATCTTTTCCATCACCAGGACCATCAGGTTTGTCAGAACCAGCGTGACCATCTATTTTTTCTATTTTCTGTTTTGGTTGAGTTTCGTACTCGTCTGGAGTACAAGAAAATAGTGTGAACAATAATGTGAATGCTATAAATAGGATTATCTTTTTCATTTTGATTTAGTTTAAAAATTAGACATGAGTATTGCTGTCCGGATTTGAACCAGAATTTTTCAATCGCAATACCAAATTGATTTTTGGGGAAGTAATCGTGTAGAATCCGCAAGACGTTATTTATACTTCCCGATTAAACTCGGTCTTACGGACTTTTACACTATTTATTTAAACTAGTTTTATGCTTTTGTTTTATGCTGCAGATAAAACGTCAACTAATTCTTTAGCAAAGGAAAGGCGCTTTGAGCCCTTTGTAGGCAAGGGATTCCCAGAATTCCCGCGTTTTCCCGGGATTCCCAAAAATTCCTTCAAACAAAATACAATGCATGGTAAATTTAGGTTAGCTGTAACGTGTTATTTGGATATAAAACCAATCTGAGCTTTATTATAATAGAGGCAAAAAATCGTAAAAAGGTTGTCTCAGATTATAAAAAAAGGAGAAATACAGAATTGTAAAAGCATAAAAATGGAGAGCGCCTAGAAGACCAAGGGCGTTATGGAAGATGAGAAAATCATATAAATTGAGAATTTAGTCGGAAATGAAAATGAAGAGTCTAAAGAGCATCCCAAAAAGGGAAATCTTTTTTTAGTTTGAGTCTATATTTTCTAAAAAAAACAGATTAGAAAATATATCCGGGAAAATAATTATGGATGCAGCAGGAAAGGTCGCTGTAGTTTTTTCTGCGTTTTTATATTTTGTGCAGAAAAGAATTTAGATAGAATATTTTCTAAATGAAACTGGAAAGCATTTTGAAAAATAAAATGCGATAAGAGGTAAAAAAAATAATTTTTTAGAAGGCAAATAAGGCGTTGAAATAGTTTGTTTTTTGGCATATATTATCTGTTATTTATACTTTAAAGATAAGAAAAAATAACTTATAAACCTAGTAAATATCAGTAAAATAACGTTTTTTTTTGCTTTTATAACGATTTTTTTTCGGGAATTTTTCTCTTTTACAATTAGTATTTTCTACACCATAAAACTTGCATTTTCTTGCATAGGAATTGAAATAAAATTATCTATATTTATAAAACATTACAATAGATTTTGATTCTAATATCAGTTTAAAAACATCTTTTATGAAAAAGCTTCTACTACTTTTGATCGTTTTATGCACCTTTGGTTGTAAAAAATATGTTGCATCGTTTGAACAGCCGACAGATATGAAACTTGATAACTTAAAACTAGAGGTACTTCTGGATAAAAAGAAAGTTCAGGACATTAACTTAAAAGCAACAAACGCAATGCCGAGTTATGAAACAATAAAACTGCCCGTATCAGATGACGGAAAACACTTGTTTCAGGTTAAAGTAAAGGATACGATCTTTAGTTATGATATAAAGTATCCCGAAGAAAAATATATTCTAGTAACGGCTCATTTAAAAGCCAACGGAAAGATTCATATTGGAATCTTAAAACAGCAATACAATTTTAGATTGCGATAGTTGTATTTATTTCAAATAAAAAAGCCTTTCGCTAAATTACGAAAGGCTTTTTTTGTATTTCTAAGAATCAGTTTTAAGATAGGAAATCTTTAAACCACAATCCTGAATTTTTAATGGTTCGTTTTTGTGTTTCAAAATCTACGTGGATTAACCCAAAGCGGGCGTTGTAACCTTCTGCCCATTCAAAGTTATCGGTTAAGCTCCATACAAAATAGCCTTCGACATTTAAACCGTCATTTTTGGCCTTTAAAATCTGTTCTAAATGATCCTGAATATAATGTGTTCGCTTTATATCAAATACTTTTCCGTTTGTAATAGTGTCCGGAAAAGCAGCACCATTTTCGGTAATTATAATTTTTCGGATTCCTTTGTATTCGTTGAATTTTTTCAGAACGTGATAAAGTGCCGGAGGATAAACTTCCCAGCCCATTTCGGTAGAAATTACATTTCTTTTTTCGGCACTAATTAATTCGGCACCAATATAGGGGGTTAGAATAGAAGATTTTACCACTTCGCGCGTGTAACATTGCAGGCCTATAAAGTCAAAATCGAAAGCGAGATTGTTTAAATCATCTTCCAGAATATAATTGTTCAGTTTTTTAAGTACAGGAAGATCTTTCTGCGGATATCCTAATCCTAAAATGGGTTCGATAAAAGTTCTGTTCAATAAAGTATCGACACGTTTTGCGGCTTCAATATCTTTGGTGCTTTCTGTTGCAGGTTCGATATGTGTACAGGAAAAAGTAGTTCCGATATTTGCTTCGGGAATTCTGTTTCGTAATATCTTGGCTCCGGCAGCAGTTGCCAAAGTTACATGATGCATGGCTTTGAGGTAATTGGTAATACCTTTTTTACCGGGTGCATGAATACCAAGGAAATAACCAGCTCCGGTAAATACAGATGGTTCATTGATAACCATCCAGTTTTTTACACGATCACCAAAATACTGCGCGCACACTTCAACATATTCTGAAAACCAGGAAACCGACTCGCGGTTTGTCCAGCCTCCTTTTACTTCGAGAGCGTGCGGTAAATCCCAGTGATAGAGCGTAATCCAGGGTTCGATTCCGGATGCAAGTAATGAATCGATGATTTTATTATAGTAATCAATTCCGGCTTGGTTTATAGGATGAATTCCTGTTGGCATAATTCGGGGCCAGCTGATAGAAAACCTGAAGTTCGGAATATTGAGTTCCCGAATCAAATCGATATCATTTTGGTACGAATTATAAAAATCACAAGCGGTTAGAGCATGATGTCCGTTTTTTATTTTCCCTTTTTGAGAAGTAAAAACATCCCAAATAGAAGAACCTTTTCCGTCTGAATCATGTGCTCCTTCAATTTGGAAAGCGGCGGTAGAAACACCCCACAAGAAATCTTCACCAAATTGGTTTTTGTTCAAAAATGAGTTTTCAACTTTATTCATTCAATAGTACTTTCCTTTATCTTTAAATGCTTTATTAGTGTAGGAAAGAAGATTGCATAGCTCTTAAAAAAAGCCATTCTTTGAATGATACCAGGAATTTTAGGTTAAAGAATTTCATAACGATTAGTTTTATATCAAATTAATAAAACTAATGTGAATTTATTGTAAAGTGATTATTATCAAATAATTAAATAAAAAAAATGGGAAGATAAATCAATCTTCCCATCCGCATAGTGTTAAACCATAGCCTTGAGCTTTTTTAAGCGATATTTTTACTGTTTCGCTCCTGCAGCTCGATAAACCGCGGCAGGTTTCTTTTAAATGATATTTTTTTGCACCAGTAGAACCGCAGATATATACACTGCTTTCCGATGGTCGAAATGAGGTTAAAAAAACAAAAAGCAAGAGTAAAGTATATTTCATTTTATTTGACAATTAAATTGTATTCGTTTCCTTTTTTGTCAGTCGCTTTTAATTTTCCGTATGAAATCCACTCGGTGTTAATTTCAATTTCTGCAACTGTATCGGTGGTTAAAATTCCAGCGCCGTATTTTCCCTGAACGTTAATATTACCGCAAACCGAATCGCCTAAAGCATTTATTCCTTTTACATCATAATTGTATTCGTAATTTCCCGGATTTCCGGTTCTGTACTCGTATTGATAAGTTCTGTTTATATGATACGTCTTCGCTTCTTCGGGCGTAATGGTTTTACGGTCATCTGCAGTAATTACAGATTTGTAAAATGAATTTATTTGCACCGGAGGCGGAGCAGAAGCTTTTTCGCAAGAATAAAACGTAAATAATAAAAGTAAGATGAGGTAGTTTTTCGGCATAGGCTTTTGTGGTATTTGGTTAGATTTGAATTCTTAATTTTTGTTGATAAATCTAATTAGAATTAGCGCCTTTAAAATGAGTAGTTATACGGGAATTTATTCCGTTTCGTAAAGAGCAACGGTTTCTAACAATTCTTTTTCATATTGATAGATATCATCAATAGATGAAATTGCGATTTTAGCTTCGTTTTTGTTGTCATTAAAAAGGCTTATGTATTTTTTACTTCCATTTAAATGAAGTCGAGAGAGTGGTTTTCTATTATTGTCATCTAATAAAATTCCGAAATAAGATTGTGTATCGCGATGAACAATTCTGCTCGTTGGCAGTTTTCGGCGTAAAATAGCAACCACAATGCGGTAAGCCTCCAGTTCTTCTTCGGTTGTATTAACTTTATTATCGTCTTCAACGGTTATAATTTCTTCGTCCTGCTGTTTAATCGTTTCTTTGGTTAAAGCAGCATTCAGTCGATCGTTAATTTTATCATTGATAAACTGGCTGACTGATTTTTGAACTAAATCTTTAAATTCATCCACTACCTTTTCTGTTAATCTTCCGGTATATATTTTACTAGCAAATAATTTTGTAAAATCGTTAGAAGGACTTTCTAGTTCAGCATTTATAAGCTTCTTAATTTCTTTAATATATTTTAATGAACTGGCATTGCTTACAATATTATTTACATCGAAATTTGCTTTATGAAATTTTGCGATTTCGTTTATTGTATTTTCTTTTAGATTGCAGATGTCAAATTCTAAAAATGGTTTTTCATCCATTTTATTCTGATCGTCTAAATCAGTAAAAAACTGATAATTAATTCCGTTGGTTAAAAGCGCAAAGCGGGTTTTTGTAACGTGGAAATAGCGAAACAACTGCGAATTATGTACTGTTAGCTTTTCTTTCCAGCTTTTACATTCAACGATAATAATTGGTTCTCCATCTTGAAAAATAGCATAATCTACTTTTTCTCCTTTTTTCAATCCAAGGTCGGCTGTAAATTCAGGAACCACTTCAAGCGGATTAAAAGCGTCATATCCCAAAATATGTATAAAAGGAAGTACAAAAGCATGTTTTGTAGATTCTTCTGTTTCAATTTTACTTTTCAGCTGATTTATTTTATCGGCTAATGATTTTAGTTGAATATTCATTTCCATTGGTTTGTAGTTTAAATTATTAATCCAAAAGTAAAACCAATAAAAATCAGTATATTATGGAAATCCGTAATGAAGCAAAATTTTAAAAAGAAGTTTTTTAAGGAAGGATTTAAACGGCAAAAAGAGGACAATGAAGTTCCTCTTTGAAAATACAGATATTCTGTTTTTATTCTTTTTCTAAAATAAAATCTTTAATGATTTTGTCCATGTTTGAAGGCAGGTCGGCATTTTTAATTTCAAAATGTTTAATGTTCATTTCAGAAAGCCATTTACTCCAATATGCTTTTATAACTTTTTCTTCAAACGGATTGTTTTTGCTGGGATTTATTCCTAAAACTAAAACTTCAAGATTGGATAAATCAGTATCAATATTTATGAAACCAAAATTTTCTGTATCGAATTTTTTCTGCCAATTGTTGGTGTTTAAACCATTTTGTTTAATTAGCTGAGGTGTTAAATAACTAGATAAATTTCCATTTTTTATTTGTGTCCCGTCATAAAATATATATCCATCGGTCAAAATAACCAGAATATTTCTGTACCCCTTATCAATACATTGATCTTGTACTTTGCTGTCAAAAAAGTTCCAAATATCAGAGCCAATATATTTGTCGTCTTTAATTGCCGATTCATAAATCGATGCCGTTTTTGAAGAATAAGTATCGTTTATAGAATTCAGTAATTTTTTAGAAGCGTTGTCTTTATCAACCTCAATTCTCAGATCTTTTGATATAGAATTAATTTCTGAGTTTTCTGGTTCTGGATTAAAGAATAATTGCATTTTGTCATCTATCTGCCTCATTCTTTTTAATTTCAAATGCTGCGTAAAAGCTTCTGATACAGATTTAATATATCCTAAATCTCTTTGATAGATTTCCATTGTTGAATTTGGATTTTTTTTGAGACTTATTCGATCAGATAAATCAATTAGAATACTGATATTATAGTTTTCTGAAACGGAACTTTTTACGGTTGTTTCTTTTTCTTGATTTTTAGGATCTTCTTTGCAAGAAAAAAATAAAATCAATAATAAAGACATTGCTGCTTTTAGTATAGTTCTTTTCATAGTATTAGTTTTTAGAGTATACTAAATGCTGAAAATCAGGATCAACTAAATTTAATTTTCCCAGATGTTCTTCAGATAAACTTTCACAGCCTTCAAGCAATTCAACTTTTTCTTTGTGTGGTAAAGCTATTTCAGTATTTATAGCTTGAAACCATCCTTCTTTATATTGATGATGATAATGAAGATATTCTTTTACAGGAAAAACAAAGCCGTCAATTTTAGATTGAAGTTCAGAGATTTTTCCGTTTATAGTGACAATCTGCTGTTTAAAATCATTTATTTTATTTAAATATTCTGATTTAAGTTTTTCAAGGTTTAGTAAGTTCTCTTTTTTGCCTCTAATGAATGCTCGTATTTTATCTATGTTTTCAAATTCTTTCATTACAAAATCAAATACAAGTCCCCAGATTATATAAACTACAAAACCGGCAAATATAATCATCCAGAATTCAGGTTCTCCAAGAGCAATGTTTAGATTATAAGGTGAAGATTCTGTTGTTTTGTTGAATTCATATATCTTTTTCTCAATTATATAGGCCAAGAGCGAATCGAATAAAAATGTAATGGCAAAAAGTGAAATCAGTCTAAAGAGGTTTTTAAGTCCTTTTCCTTTTTGAACCATGTGAATAACATAACCTAATCCCATAAAAACGAATGGAATGGTGGTAACTAAAACACCTTCGAGCCAGCTCGCTTTAAAGGCGTTTGTAAAAGCATCGGCATCAAAAATGGCAGTAGTTAAACTATCATTTGAAAACTCTTTGAAAAAAGCAGAATAAGACGCCGAAATATAAAAAACTAAAACATACAGCGTTATTGGCAGTAAAAGAACCAGACCAATATAAAATTGTGCTTTTAAGCCTTTTCCTTCTTCAATTCCGTATTTATCAGGGTTGCGTTTTACTTCGATAATCTCGTTTTTAATTTGGTCGATATTATCATTAAGGTCCTGTTCCTTTTTTTCATAAATACCAATTGCAGCTTCAGATTTTTTAAGTTCGGTTCTGTTTTTCTCCTGTTCTTCGCGATAAGGCTGTTTTAATCTGTCTTGTTCCATTTTTTGTTTTCGGCATTGATCTTCAAAACTCATGTATAGATTTTGAAGGCAGGCTTTTAAAACAATTGGTTTTCCGGTTGCTTTGACAGATGCGGCAAAACCGCTTTGATAATAAGTAATTCTAATTTGTTCTCTATCTTCTTCGTTTTCCTCAATGATTTTTAAAGAAGAATCTTCAGATTTTTTTAAACTAAATAATTGTGTAAGTGGTTTCATAACTTAAGGGTTTAGTTGACTAATAATTTCTTCCTTTTGAATGTTTTTCTGAACGCAGTCAATGAGATAATCAGATAAATCATTGATGTTTTCTTCAATAAAATCAAACTTTCTACAGTACTTTCTAAGCATATTCAACTCATCATCTGTAACTTTTTCATCGGCCCAGATAATTCGGGTAAGATCATACAGATATTCGATTTTTGTAGTTAAATTATCAGGAACGATTAAATCTGTGTTTACAGGATTTAGAAAAAGTTTATCAAGTTCTTCTTTAGGGATTCCTCTTTCATCCGCAAAATGATACAACATTTGAAGTTCTAATACATCAAATCGATCATCGGATAATGCCATTTGATACAATCTTAAAAAATGGCTTTTTAATTCTAGTGTTATCATAGTTTTATAATTACTTATTTTATTCACATACTTTGCCATCACCATCGGCATCTAAGTTTTTATAACAAGCTTTATTACTGTCATAAGCCGCTTGTGCTTCTGCTCGACTTTTAAAATCACCACAAGTTTTAGTTGGACAATTTGAGCTTGATCCTGAGCTTGAATTTGATCCTGAGCTTGAATTCAAATCATTCTCAGCAGAATCGGTTGAATCTGAACAAGACATAGCAAATGCAATAATTGTTAGAAGTGAGAGTAGTAGTGTTGTGAATTTTTTGTGTTTCATGATTAGTATTATTTTAGATTATAAATTAAAAATGTAAGAAGTCCAGTAAATACAAATAGCACGAGGCATCCACTGTTTTGATACCTGACTCCTGGTAAACCGGTTTTTGTAGAATAACCGTTTTTGCTAAATGTTCCCATTTTGGTCCTTAAACTTGGAGAAATCCCAGATTTGCTGATATTCAATCCAAGTCCGCCTCCAAGCCTAATTCTTTTTTGAAATCGAAAGCCCATAATTTTTTGGTTTTAGTTAATTAAAGTTTTTTAGTTTAGAAACTTCTATTGACTTTTCCCTTTGTTATGTCAATCGAAGTCGAGGGATTTTATTTCCTTTTTTTGTAGTGATTCTTGGTAGTTGAATTTTTATATTTTCCTCCTTTATGAGAACTGCCTTTACCTCCTTTGTAATGACCACTTTGGGCTTCAATACTTCCCCCAAGAACCAGGAAGAATAAACTGCATAAAACGACTAATTTTTTCATGATTTTAATTTTTAAATGGTTTAATAATCCAAAAGTAGAACCAAACAAAGCGAGCATATTACGGAAAACCATAATCCCTGATTTTTTAATTTTAAGCAATAAAAAAGCCCCCGAAGGAGCTTTAAAAAGTATATTGATCAGGAATTAAATAATCCCCATATCTTTTGTAATAGAAACTAAATGCACAGTATTGTTGGCTTTAAAAAAGTCTTTGAGTTTAGACAATCTTTTTTCTACAGCACTTTTGCTGTTAGGTTTGATATCTGAAGTTTTAAAAATTTCGATTATTTCGTCTTGCGAAGTTCCGGCAGATAAATACTTAAGAATTTTAATGTCGACATCGTCAATTTCATAATTGTTTTTTTCCTGTAATGCAGAAGCAACTTCAGGAGAAATAAATTTCTGATCTGATCTCGAAATAAGATGGATTGCTTTTTTTAATTCTTCGATACTGTTTCTGCTCTTTAAGACAAAAGCATCAATTTCAGCATTATCAAAAAGTGATTTGATACGTGGGTTTTTATCCTCGATAGAGTAGGCGATGATTTTAATATCGGGTTGTATCTCTCGAACTTTTTGAATTAACTCATCACCGTTACTGATTTTTATTTCACGATGATCTTTTTTAAATGAAAGATCACTAATTAATAAATCGTATGGTTCATTATCCTGAATTGCTTTTCGTATTTTTAGAAAAGCATCATCACAATATTTTGCGTGTTGAAAATCGACAATGTTGAGGTCTTTTAAAGTTTGTTCGACTGCTAAATTAAATTCTTCAAAATCCTCGGCAATAATTACTTTTTTAAACATAAACTCTTATTTAGGCATTGTTATTTTGACTTTAAAACCTTTATCGGGTTCAGTGTCAAAAGTAATAGTTCCTTTTATGGCCAGAATACGGTTTTCCATATTTTGTAAACCATTTTTTATAATTTTATTTTTTTCGGCACCTTTTCCATTATCGGTATAATCGATAAATACTGTTTTTCCGCTGCTTTCAAATTTTACAACAACCAATGATGCCTCACTGTGTTTTTTCATATTTACCATTAATTCCTGCAAAACCCTGTGAATGGTAACTTTTTTAAACTCATCAATTAAATCCCAGTTTACTTTTTCGATACTATTAATAATAACATTGGTATTCTTACTATTATAGGTAGAAAGCATTTCTTTTAAGTTTACGGCGAAATTTGCTTTGGTATCGATATCATTATTTTCTCTCGAAATACCACGCACGCGAGTGTAAATATGATCCAGTTTTTGAATTAAAGTTTCTTTTGTGTTTTCAATTTCTAAAGGCTGGGTTTGAGTGAAAGTCAGAGTGTTATAAACATCATTTGCGAGTTCGTCGTGAATATCTTTCGCAATTCTGGTTTCGGTATCGTAGGCCGTTTTTATTTTTTCGATTCGGTTTCTGTTCTGATAAAACTTTCTTAGATAAAGTAATAAAAAGAAAAGCGATGCAATTCCAATTATATAAAATATCCTTTGGTATTTTGCTTCCTGAAGTGATAATAAATTCTCGGCTTTTTCTAAACGAAGTTTCTGGTTTTCGTCTTTTTCTTTTTTAGAATCGTATTTAATTTTGGCGAATTTATTTTTAAAGTTGTTTCGAACGCTGATAATACTGTCGTTAATAGAAATGTACTTTTGAGCATATTTTGTACCGGAACCATTAGATATTAAAAAAGACAATGCTTTTAAACGCTCATCAACACTATTTAATTGAGTTGCTGTTTCATAAGCTTTTTGCGCAAATTGATTTGATTTCTGGATATCGGTTTTAGCATAAAACTCAGCTAAATGCAAATAACTGCCAATACTTCCATAAGTGTCATTAGCTTCTATTCTTATTTTTAAACCTTCGTTAAGGAACTGATAACCTTTATCAGTTAACCCTTTTTTAAAATAAGCAAAGCCAAGATTATCGATAACTCTGGATTTGCTTTTTATAAATTCATCAAATGCTTTTGTTTTTAAAATAGATTCTAAAATTTCAATTGCTTTATCGTATTTTTTCTGTTTAATATAAATAACGGCAATATTATTTAAAGGAGATTGTTTAGATGCTTCGTCTTTAGCATCTTTTACAGCTTGGTTGTAGTAAAATATAGCATCATGATAAAGCGAAAGTTCTTTATCTGCAATACCAAAAAGATTGTTGACAGCAACGATATAATTATTATCATTTTTAATATAAGGAAATGCTTCGGTCAAGGTTTCTTTGCTGCCATAATAATCGCCATTTACTTGCTGTATGCTGGCCATTTGAATAGAGCTGAAAACTATATTCGAACTGTCTTTTAAAGCTTCAAATATTAATTTTGATTTATTAAAGAGATAAAAAGCGCTGTTATAATTACTTTTTTGAAGTTCATTCAATGCCTTTTCTTGTAGAAGTTTAGCCTCTTTTTTAGAATTATCAGGCTTTATAGATACAGTAGTTTCCTCTTTACAGGAAGTAAAGAATAGAATAGTAAGTACAAATAAAAACGGGGATCGCAGCATAAATGTTACTTTCCCCGAAATTACTAATTATTAGTAATCAATTTAATATTATAATTCAATTATTATTTTTTTGGCGGTTTTACGTTAACCGGATCATCATCAGGTCCTGGTTCTGTGGTGGCCTGCCCATCATTTGTTGGAATTACTTTTTTTATTTCAGTTTTTTTCGCTTCTGTTTCTAATTCGTCTGCAGTGCAAGAAAATAAAGTAGTTGACAATAGGACACACGCTCCCAATAGATATAATGTTTTCATTTTTTTTAAATTTAAATGTTGAAGACTGGCGCCGCTTTCCGGAGGTTGTCCGGATCATCGTTTTTTAAAAGCATTACCAAATTTTGTTTGGGAAGTGAAGTGCGTAGAACTATAAAACTTTATTTATACTTCCCGGATAAAGTCCGCTTTACGGTTTTCCGCACTTTTAATTGAACTAGTTTTGTATTTTTGTTTTAATCGCGATATCGAATAAGAACTAATTCTGAAGCAAAGGAACAACGCTTATACCGCAGTGTTTATAAGGAATTCTGGGAATTCCTGCAATGTTGAAACATTCTTGAAGATTCCGAGAAATTCCTAAAAATTCCTGAAGCGTATGCCAAACTTTACTATTGAAGATTATAAAGAAGCTATCATTGCTAAATATGAAAAGGACATAAATAATCCAGTTTCTGATGGACCAATTTCACTTGGTCAAGCTTATCTAAGAGATTTTTGCTGGGAAAAATTTGAAGGAGGTTTGAGTCAGAATGATTTGAAGGTTTTTGCTTCCTTTTTTGGATTTGAATTTGATCCCGTTAGAAGAAATTTATTTAGAGATCATACAGATAGGTTTAGGCCTATCGGAACTTTTTTAAGGAGACAGACAGATTTAACAAGCAGGGATGCAGTTAACCTTACTGCTATTTTGGTTGATTTTCAGCATAGACCTTTTAGAAAATTTCAAGAAAAAGGAATTATCAATTATTTACAACATCCGGAAGATGCTGTAATTACTGAAACGCTTGTTAAAAAAAATGAAGATGCTGATGAGGTTAAAGAAGAAGATAACGATAGACATGAAGAGATTAATTCTGTAAAAGAATCTCCTGCTGATAATTTAATAGAAGAAAATCAAATTAAAGGTTTTGCAGATATAAAACCAGATTTGAATAAAACACAAGAAAGTGAGAAATTGGAACAGGTAGAAGTTATGACTATTGTTTCAAGACCACCAGAGGGAAATCTACCTTCAAGTACCAAAAAGAAATTTGTAGAAATATTTTATAAAAGATTAAAACGAACTGTTATTGCAGCAATACTTATTTTTTGTTTAGTAGGTGCTGTCGTTTATTTCGCTTTTTTTCAAAAACATTGTATGCAATGGTCAGAAGATCATTATGAAGTTGTGGATTGTACTGCTAATGAAGATGAGGTAGTTTTAAATGAAATAATTCCGCTGGATAAAGACCTTTTAGGTTTTAAAAAATTAAAAGCCTGCGATACAACTATCTGTTTTATGAAAAGTGGTGACGCTTTTGTATGGTATGCAAAGACAGCAAACGGAATTGATTTTTTTAACGATAATGGCAATGGAAAACATCCGGAAACTAAAGGAGCGTTAAGACCTGTAAGCCATTACATTTTTAATAAATACCTAAAAGGGAAGCCATGTGAGTAAAATGCGATTTATGTAATATATTCCTTAAATCATGAAATATTTTGTAAGTATATCCTTTTAATTTAGCATTATTAAATTAAATCAATAAAAAACAAATCAACATGAAAAGTAGAAACATATTATTCGTATTAGCCTTAAGTCTGGGAATGTTTGCAACGTCTTGCAGCAGTGATGATAATGAAGGAGAAACAATTGTACCTATTCAAGGTAAATATAACCTTAGCCAAACAGGAACTATTATTGACGGAAAAGAAGTCTTAATTGATGCTCCGGAAAATGCAAGTGGATGCAGTAGAGATTATTTAGATCTAAGATTGAGTAACGCAGCAGTTATAGGTGATTATAGTGGTGATAATTGTGCCTTAGTAGAAACTACAGGTACTTACGTAAGATCTCATAATGATTTAACGCTTACTATTGGTGCTTTAAGTACAACAAGTGATATCATGAACTTGACTAACAAAGAGTTGAAAATCAAAAATAAGGTAACGGGTGTAATTACAGTTTATACAAGGTAATTAGATTGCATTATTAAATAAAAAACGGAAATAACTTTTAAAGTCATTTCCGTTTTTTTATGTTTTTTATTTTAAGACTATTCCAGCGGAATGTAAATATCAAAAGAGGCGCCTTCGTTTTGTTCGCCTTTTGCCGTTATAAATCCATTATGGTTTTCTACAATTTTTTTTACGATCGCAAGACCAATTCCGGTTCCGTTGTATTGATCTCTTCCATGTAAACGCTGGAAAACATCAAAAATCTTTTTGCTGTATTGCGGTTCAAAACCAATTCCGTTATCTAGAATATTAATATGACAATAAATCTTTTCTTTGGCTAAAGCCTTTTCGTGAAATTTAGAAGCTTTGCCAATTTCGCTTTTAATTTTTATTATGGCCGGAACATTAGGTTTCGAAAACTTAAGCGAATTGCTGATTAAATTGTACAACAATTGTCTGAATTGAAACGGAATAATACTAACGTCGTCTACCTCGTTACTTTCAATAACGCCATTTTTTTGTTCCAGTTCTTCTTTAAGATCTTCTTTTACTTCGTCGATAATTTTAGAAAGATTCGTTTTTTCGAATTTTCTTTCCTGAATATTGGTTCTCGAATACGAAAGCAAATCATTAATTAAAGTCTGCATTCGCTGTGCCGCTTTCTGCATTCTTTGAAATTTGTCTTTTCCGGAATCAGATAAATTTTCAAATTCTTTATCAATAATCTGCGAGGCAAAAGTTTGAATTTTACGCAGTGGTTCCTGCAAATCATGACTCGAAATGTAAGCAAAAGACTGAAGCTCCTTGTTCATGTGTTCCAGTTCGGCATTTTTTTGTTCGAGTTCTAATGCATTCAGTTTAATTTTATCGTCGGCTCTTTTTTTCTCAGTTAAATCGTGGGTTACTTTCGAAAACCCAATAACATCATTGTTTTTATTATGAACAGCCGTAATTACAACGCTTGCCCAAAATAAACTTCCGTTTTTGCGCACGCGCCATCCTTGTTGTACTGCGCGTCCTTTTTCTCTGGCTAATTGAAGCAGCCTGTTTGGAAGATTACTTTCCTGATCTTCCGGTCTATAAAAAACACCAAAATATTTCCCGGTTATTTCTTCTGCTTTATAACCTTTAATTTTTTCGGCTCCAATGTTCCAGTTTTCGATTATCCCGTCCCGGTTTAAATACAAAATGGCATAATCCTGAACTTCTTCGACCATTAAATGATAACGTTCTTCGCTTTTTTTAAGCGATTCGTACATCTGGCTCAATTCTCTGGTTCTTGCTGTAACTTGTTGTTCGAGCTCGTGCGTAAAAGCTTTCTCGGTATGAATATCCGTAAAAGCACCAACCCATTTTATGATTTTATTATCAGCATCAAAAACAGGTTCACCAATTACGGCATGCCATCTGTAACTGCCGTCTTTTCTTAAAACCCTGACATCAGATCTAAAAACATTTCCTGTTGCCAGACTATGAGCCCAGATTTTAGTGTTGTCTTCAAAATCTTCAGGATGAATCATGGCTTTCCATTCGGCTTCGCCAGCAGGTTTAATTCCGGTATATTCAGCCCATTTTCCTGAGGCAAATAAAGCATTTCCTTTTTCGTCGGTTTCCCAGATTAACTGCGGAATACTTTCTGTGAGCGAACGAAAACGCTGTTCGCTTTCCTCAATTTTTTTTCTGGCTTCAACCTTTTCGGTTACATCAATTATAGTGGCTCTGATTCCAGAAATGGTATTATCTGTTTCGTAAATTGGAGCGTATTCAAAATCGATATAGAATAAATTGTCTCTATTTTTATTTTTAATAAGGATAGGAGATTCTATTTCGGAATGTTCTTTTCCGGTGGTATAAGCCTCTTTTAAAATTTCGCCATATTTTTGAGTAAGAAGTTCCGGGAAAATATCGAATAGTTTTTTGCCCTGAACTTCACTTTCTTTTCTTTTCCAGATATTTTTGAGCAAAGCAACGTTGGCAATTTCTATTACCATATCGCTTCCTTTTAAAATTACTTTTGGAACTGGAGACTGCATGATTAAATTGCGGAATCTTTTTTCGCTTTGTTCTAATTCCTGCTGATGATTTTTTTCGCTTGTAATATCGCGAATTGTTCCAATTAATTTCTCCGGATTGTGATTTTCATCGTAGAAAACTTTTCCTTTTCCTTCAATCCAGTGAATGCTTTTATCCGGCCATATTGTTCTAGCTTCATAATGAAGAAAACCGGTTCGAAGCGCATCTTTAAAAGCCTTGTTTCTAACCGTCATATCATCCGGATGCAAATGTTGCAGCAACTGTTCGTGCGACAGCATTATCTCATCTTTGTAGCCGCCTAAAATTTCAAGATATCGTTTTGAATAACGAGGTTCTCGGGTTTTTGCATTTAGTTCCCAGGTTCCCAGTTCGCTGGCTTCTACAATTATTTTTAGTCTTTCTTCGTTTTGTTCGATCTTTTTTCGAACTTCCACTTTTTCGCTTACTTCGGTTACGGTAACGATGATTCCTGTTATTTCTCCGTTTTCTTCTCTTAACGGATGATAAAGAAAATCGAAATAGGAGATTTCCTGTTTTCCGTATCTTTTTAATGGCACGGGAACCTCATTTCCGTGATACGGAATTCCGGTTTTTAAAACATTTTTTAATAACGAATCGACCGTTTCTCTAACTTCCGGAAGAGATTCAAATAAAGGTTTTCCAACAAAAGTACTTTCTTCTCTGTCTACTAATTTTAAATACGCTTCGTTTGCCGATTCTACAATGTAATCCGGCCCTCGAAGAATTGTAATTCCAAGCGGCGCTTGTCTTACGGTATCTCTGAAACGTTTGTCGGCAATTTCTATTTTTCTGGAAGCCAGATGTAAATCGGTTACTTCGGCTGCAGTGTTCATTACTGCATATACATGACCATTTCGGTCAAATAAAGGGGTAAAACTATAATTGAAATAAAAGGTTTCGAGTTTATTATTTATGGTAATATCAATTCGCGCATTTTTATTATGAAACGATTTTCCGGTTTTAAAAACACTCAAAACCTGATCAAAAACGGACTGACTATTAAGTTCCGGCAGAATTTCTTTGTATGATTTTCCAATTACATCATTTCCTTTTCCCCAAACTTTTATAATAGATTCGTTAGCGAGTTCAATTCTCATTTCTTCGCCCACATAAACGCCAATAGGAAAAGGAGCATTATCGACCAGCTGTCTTATTTTTTGCTCGCTGTCTTTTAGTTTTTCCCTTGCTTCAACCTGATCTGTAACTTCAATGGCAATGGCAACAACGCCAGAAATGCTTCCGTTACATTCGGTTAAAGCTTCATATATAAAATTGACATAGGTATTCTCTGTTTTTCCATTCCGCGAAAGCTGCACTAACCGCTCATTGGCAATAAACTTTTTTCCCGTTGTATAAACGTTCTGTATTAGATCTTCCAGACCTTGATCTTTAATTTCGGGCAGGACATCAAAAATAGATTTGTTAAATACTTTTTCTGTGCTTGTTCCCCAGAGCTGTATCATTTTTTCGTTGGCAATTTCTACAACATGGTCTTTTCCTCTAAAAACACACATTGCCAATGGTGCCTGCATAATGTTGTTTTTAAAACGTTCATTGTTTTCTCTTAAAATATCGGCTGCTTTTTTCTTTGCAGTAGTTTCGATTACCGTTACCAAAACGCCGCCAACTTCGCCGTTTTCTATTTTTATGGGAGAATAAGAAAAATCAAAATAAGAGGTTTCTACAGTTCCGTTTTTGTTTAAAGGAATTACGAAATCAGGAAAACTAATTGATTTTCCCTGCATAACCTCTTCAAACATGGGACTTGTAATATTCCAGATTTCTCCAAATGTTTCCTGCGGAGAGTTTCCTAAAGCATCAGGATGTTTATCCGGGCCAAGAATTTTTCGGAAAGCATCGTTGTATAATTGTGTAAAATCTTTTCCCCAGGCAATATACATTCCAAAAGGATTATGGAGAATTACCGAAGTTAAAGTACGTAAAGTTTGAGGCCAGTTTTCAGGATCACCAATAGGCGTTTTACTCCAATCTTTGGAACGTATTAATTCGCCCATTTCTCCGCCATCGGCTAGAAAATAATGTTCCTTATTTGCATGGCTCATTAAAGATAATTTAGGGTTGAATTATAAAATGCGGTCTCGCGGGCTGTTTAAAATTATTTTTGGATGCTGCAATAAGTGCATTTTCAATAACCGATTTTAGTTTAGAAAAATCACCGGGTTTGCGAATATAATTTGTTGCACCTTTCTCGTACATAACATCAACAATTTCACTGTCAAGAGAAGTCGAAAAAATAATGATTGGGAAATCTTTTAGTTTCTCAATTTGTTTGATTTCTGTAAGGCATTCAGAGCCATTTTTTCTTGGCATATTTAAATCTAGAAAAAGTACGTCAGGCAGTTCATTTCCAGATTTATCGGCCAAAAACTCCATTAGCTGTACTCCGTCATTTACAGTTACAAGAGTAGTTGCAAGCGATAATTCATCTAAAGCTTCTTCAAAAAAAGAGCAGTCATCGTCGTCATCGTCAGCAAGTAAAATGTTGTAAATCTGTTTGTTCATTCAGTTTAAAGTATTTTGGATTTTTCTATTTTAGTTTAAAAAATTAATTGTTTTTTGCTAAGGTAAAATTATTTCTGCAGCGCAATTAATTAAATACCTATAAAATTAACTTATTTAATTGGAAATTTATAACGATTACTTACGAATAATTTTATTTGAAGGTTTTTTGTAAGTAAAAATTTTCAATTTTAAAACCAGATTCAAATAGTTTCAATTTGAGTAAAATGTGATACAATTTTTTAATACTTTTTTCGTTTTTATAGAATACTGCACCTCTTCGCAGGAACAAAAAATCCCTTATTTTATTACTGTTTACACACCAAAAACTGTATAAACATTCTACAAAGTGTAAAATTATTACACACATCATTCGTATGCTGTTTTTCGTAAAGCGCTTAAAGTCAGTTTAAAACCTAAATGGCACAACGCTTGCAAATTGGGAACATGTCACTCTTTAAATTTTAGTGTTTACTTAAATAATTACACAAGAGAAGAACACAAAAAATAAAAGCCAATTAGTAGAATTAATATAGCAAACAAGACATGGAAAGCGAAACAATCATCTCAAAACAATTTTACGCAGGCAGCAATATCAGCAGCTGCGACGTAAAAGTAAGCCCGTCTATTTTTAACATAAATAATAATACATCAAAAAAACTTATCGAAAGACCAAAAAGTCTATTTGGTTTTACGGTTCTTGCAGGAACATTTTTATTACTGCTTGCAGGAGCATTTTTTGTTTTTCAATTTCAGCCTGATTTTGATCAGCTTCATTTAGAGCGATTAAACTCTACAGGCGGCATTATATTTCTTGCCATAACAGTAGCATTGTTTCTTTTTAAAGGAGGTATGTTTCTTTACAATTTATTCCTTTACTTTAAATACAAACCAATCGAATCAGTATCTGACGAATTACTGCCAACTTGTACTGTAATTGTACCAGCTTACAACGAAGGAAAATTAGTTTATGAAACTTTAATGAGTTTGGCCGAAAGTGATTTCCCAGCACATAAATTAGAGCTTTTAGCAATCGATGATGGTAGTAAAGATGATACCTGGTACTGGATTCAACAGGCAAAAATTAAATTGGGAGATAGAGTTTCAATTTTTCAACAGCCTCAAAACAAAGGAAAACGTCACGCATTATACCGTGGATTTAACTTAGGTAAAGGAGAAATTTTTGTAACAGTTGATAGTGATTCAATTGTGAAAAAAGACACTTTAAGAAATTTAGTAAGTCCGTTTATTGTCGATGAAAAATGTGGTGCCGTTGCCGGAAACGTTCAGGTTTTGAACAACGAAAAAGCAATCTTGCCAAAAATGCTGAACGTAAGCTTTGTAATGAGTTTTGAATTCATGCGTTCTGCCGAAAGTTCATTAGGTTCTGTACTTTGTACGCCGGGAGCTTTAGCAGCTTACAGAAGAAACGCTGTTTTTGCCTGCCTGCCGGAATGGATCGACCAGACTTTTATGGGACAGCCGTCGGATATTGGTGAAGATCGTGCCATGACAAATATGATTTTAAAACAAGGACACCACGTATTGTTTCAACGTAATGCGTATGTTTTAACAAACGTTCCGGAAGATTATAAAGGTTTATACAAAATGTTTATTAGATGGGGAAGAAGTAATGTTCGTGAAAACATTATGATGGCACAATATGTTTGGAAAGATTTTAGAAAAGAATCTAAAGTTGGAGCAAGATTATTGTTTACAGAGCAGTCTCTTAGAATCATCATGACGTATCCGTTCTTTATTTTTATGTTCTATTTTATAGCAACACATCCATTATTATTTATCAGCTCTGCGCTTTTAGGAATATTAATTGTATCCAGCTTTTCGGTTTTATTTTATGCGAAAAGATATTCATTTACAGAAGCTTTCTGGGCCTATTCTTATAGTGTTTTCTACACTTTCGGATTGTTTTGGATCGCTCCGTATTCTATCATTACAGCACACAAAAGAGGCTGGCTGACAAGAGGTTAAAATTCTGCAACTACTATTTATATTTAATCCTGAAAAACTCCTGTTCCACTAAACAGGAGTTTTTTTATGCATTGTTTAGAATGGAGATTAAATTTTCTCTAATTCCGGTTTTTAAATCAATAACTTCAAATCTTTTGGTCGAAGAAAAAGAACCTACATCACTATCGCTGTTAATTAAAATGGCACCCACCACAATAACATATTTGCAATTGTATCTTGTAGAAGCAATAAGATCCTGAATGCGTTTATCGATGGCTTCATAGATTACTTCTGTAGCTTCGTATAATGGAATTTCGGCACTTAAAATTTTCTCTTTTTGATTGTAAAGGATCTGTTCAATTATATTCATTTGATAATCCAATTCCGTAATATTATTGGGCTGAATAACATTGTGGATTAATTTATTTAAAGCTCCCATTGCAGCACCGCAGCAAAGCGAATTGTTATTTTGTCCATGACGATTTATTTCTCCAATTTTGCCTTCTTTCGAAATGCCAATATGAGGACCATAGTAAATAAAAACAGCACCATCATCCGGAACATGACTGGCAAATGCTGCCATGCCGCTTAATCCCGTAAACGGAAAACCATCTAAGCCGCCCATTTTAAAAGGTCCTAAAAACTCAAGAGCTCTTGCCGGATATTGAATGCTGTTTACATCATCGCTGCAAATGCTGTCGGCTAGTATAATCTGCGAAGGTTCTAAGTCTAATTTATCTTCTACATAATCAATAATTTTATTGATATAGTCAATAGTAGTTAAAGCATTAGGATAGAGTTTTCGTATAAGCTCTAGTTTTTCTCTTTTTTTCATTTATCAAAATTTGTTACGAAAATTTCATTCTTAATTAGTGGCTGATTATTTTATTAAAGGTGCTTGAGCCGTCTGTATAAGACGTTCTGTGTTTTTAATTAAAGTAAAATTAGTTTTTTTTCATTAAAGCCTCTTTTTAAAAATGCTGTTTTTTGGCAAAATATTCTCCGGCAAAGATGATTATAAAAACTATATTATCATTTAAAAATACAGAAAAGGAGTACAGAAAGCGTGATTTGTGAAAACAAATAAATAGACTTCTTCTTTAATTTTGTTTCTGGTTTTAAAAGAGAAACCATCTAAAGAATGAAACGTTTAATATACATCGTAACTTGTTTCTTAACATTGGTACTTTTTGCAAATGCAGAAAGCAAGCCTGCGATTTTTATTAAAAACGTACAGCATCAGTTTCTAAATCAAAATGTATCGGGATCTAAAAATTACATTTCCGCTGATTTTGTTGATTTTAGTGATGACTTATTTTCTGAAGATATAGACGAAAGCGATCATGGTAAAAATGGTGTAGACTATTTTGCTGTTCCAAACTTTGGTAACGCTGTTTCATTTATTTTTAATAACCCATCTTATAGATCTGCAGTTTGTGCAAATGGCTCTCGTCATACAGCACATACGCAGGATATTCCTCTTTACATCTTATTTCATTCCATGATTATTCCTTCGTGAATTAAATCTGAGATTTTATCCATTACTTTTTAAGGAACTTTTCAATCCAGACATCAAATCTGTCTTTCATTGAATCCCTTTAAATCTTATAGTCCATTATTTTTTCAGCATACAATACATGTTGAGGGTGGATTTCTATTCTAAAAATTGTTGAACATTTTAAACTTAAACACTATGCATCTTACACCAAGAGAAAGTGAAAAATTGCTATTGCATCTCGCCGGAGAATTAGCAGCAAAAAGAAAAGCACGCGGCCTAAAACTTAATTATCCTGAAACTATTGCTTACATAAGCAGTCATTTACTTGAAGCAGCACGTGACGGAAAATAAGTAGCAGAACTGATGAATTATGGCGCATCGCTGCTTACTAGAGAAGACGTTATGGAGGGAATTGCAGAAATGATACACGATGTTCAGATTGAAGCAACATTTCCTGACGGTACTAAATTAGTTACGGTTCACAGTCCAATTCGTTAAACCTAAAAGTATTAATTATGATTCCCGGAGAATATTTTATCAGTAAAGGAGACATTGAATGTAATGTCGACCGTAAAACAGTAAAAGTAAAAGTAACCAATACGGCAGACCGACCAGTACAAGTGGGATCTCACTGCCATTTTTTTGAAATCAACCGCATGATGAGTTTCGATCGCATCAAAGCTTTTGGGATGAGGCTTAACATTGCTGCAGGAACAGCGGTTCGTTTTGAACCGGGTGAAGAAAAAGAGGTCGAACTGGTTGCGTTTAGCGGCGCAAGACGTGCCTTTGGTATCAATAATTTAGTAAATGGAGATACTACGCTCGAAATTAACAAACAACACAGTTTGGCAAAACTGAAATCAGAAAACTTTAAAAACAAATAATCATGAGCCTGAAAATAAATAAGCTGAAATATGCCAGTATGTATGGCCCTACAACAGGAGATAAAGTTAGACTAGCCGATACAGATGTAATTATTGAGATAGAAAAAGATTTTACCGTTTATGGTGATGAAAATAAATTTGGCGGAGGAAAAACCATTCGTGATGGAATGGCGCAATCGAGCACTGCTACCAGAGACCAAGGCGTTTTAGATTTAGTAATTACAAATGTTACCATTATTGATCACTGGGGAATTGTAAAAGCGGACATTGGGATAAAAGACGGGAAAATCGTTGGTATTGGGAAAGCGGGTAATCCGGATACAATGGATGGAGTAGATCCAAACATGATTATTGGAGCAAGTACAGAAGCTCACGGAGGCGAAAACCTGATTGCGACTGCCGGAGGAATCGATACACATATTCACTTTATCAGTCCGCAGCAAATTGAAACAGCTTTGTACAGTGGTGTAACTACCATGATTGGTGGTGGAACAGGTCCTGCCGATGGTACAAACGCAACGACAATTACTCCCGGAAAATGGTATATGGAAAAAATGCTGCAAGCTGCAGAAGCATTTCCTATGAACCTTGGATTTTTTGGTAAAGGAAACTGTTCTACAGAAGCTCCTTTAGACGAGCAGATCGAAGCAGGAGCTTTAGGATTAAAAATCCACGAAGACTGGGGAGCGTCTCCAGCTGTAATTGATGCTGCTTTAAAAGTAGCTGATAAATATGATGTTCAGGTAGCAATTCACACCGATACGCTTAACGAAGCAGGTTTCCTTGAAGATACGATGAATGCGATTAATGGTCGTGTAATTCATACTTTCCATACAGAAGGCGCAGGAGGAGGTCACGCTCCGGATATTATCAAAGCGGCAATGTATCCAAACGTATTGCCGGCATCTACAAATCCTACTCGTCCTTATACGGTTAATACAATCGATGAGCATTTAGATATGTTGATGGTTTGTCACCATTTAAGTAAAAATATTCCTGAAGACGTTTCATTTGCAGATTCTCGTATTCGTCCGGAAACAATTGCTGCCGAAGATATTTTACATGATATGGGTGTATTTAGCATCATGAGTTCAGATTCTCAGGCAATGGGACGTGTGGGCGAAGTAATTACCCGTACTTGGCAGACTGCCGATAAGATGAGAAAACAACGCGGCGATTTAGCAGAAGATGAAGGAAGTGGAAATGATAATTTCCGTGCAAAACGTTATGTGGCTAAATATACCATCAATCCAGCAATTGCACATGGTATTTCTCAATATGTAGGATCTATTGAACCTGGAAAAATGGCCGATCTTGTTTTATGGAAACCAATGCTTTTTGGTACGAAACCAGAAATCATTATTAAAGGCGGAATGATAATCGCTGCCCGTATGGGAGATCCAAATGCTTCAATACCTACACCACAGCCGGTTCTTTATCGCAATATGTTTGGTGCTTTTGGTAAAGCATTATCTAAAACATGTGCAACGTTTGTTTCTCAGGCTTCTTTAAAAAACAATATTGTAGAAGAATATGGTTTAGAGAAAATGATTCTGCCTGTCGTAGGATGTAGAAACATTTCGAAAAAACATCTGATTCATAATGATAAAACACCAGAGATTACAGTAAATCCGGAAAATTATGAAGTACGTGTAGATGGTGTAAAAATCATTTGCGAACCGGCAACTGAACTGCCAATGGCACAACGTTATTTCTTATTCTAAAAGAGAAAGAAGTTCTTAAACTAAAAATCAATAGAAACCGCCGCAGGTTTATCCTGCAGCAGTTTCTTAAGTAAAAAAGATATGATTATAAATGAGACAGCGGGAAGTATTAAACAGTTTGATACGGCAAACCGCACCATCGACTTTCTTGAAATAGAATGGTACGAAGCAACAAAACGCATTCAGCGAAAAAAAACGAAAAGCGGACAAGAGATTGCCATTAAGTTTTTAAAAGAAGGACAGCGCTTAAAACAAGACGATGTTTTGTATGCAGATGATCATAAACTAATTGTAGTAGATATTATCCCTTGCGATGCGATTGTGGTAAAACCAAATTCATTGCTGCAAATGGGAAGTGTGTGTTACGAAATAGGAAACAAACACCTGCCTATGTTTATCCAGGATGATGAGGTATTGCTCCCTTTTGAAGAACCAATTTTTAAATGGCTTTCGGCAAGCGGTTACAATACAGAAAAGATCTTTACTAGGTTAACTAATATCGTAAACTCGACAGTGCAGCCACACGGACATTCAGAAAGCAGCTCGCTTTTCTTTAAAATTATGAATATCGCCAAGTAATGTTGAGGTACTTAAAACACAAAGTAAGATGAAAAATTTTATAGGCAGTCTGCTCCATCTCAGTGATCCTACTTTGCCAATTGGCGGTTACAGCCACTCAAACGGATTAGAAACGTATGTACAGCAAAAGCTGGTAAAAGATCCCGAAACAACAGCCTTATTTGTACGAAATATGCTGACCAATAATCTGCAGTACAACGATGCCGCTTTTGTGAGACTGGCATACGAAGCAGCGCTGAATAATAATATTGATTTGTTGCGAAAGCTGGATGACGAATGCGGTGCCTTAAAAACTGCTCGTGAAATCAGACAAGCCAGTCAAAAATTAGGTCTTAGACTCATCAAGATATTTAAACGCCAAATCGCAACAGACTTAATAAACGAGTACGAAAAAGCAATTGTAGAAAAAAGATCCGAAGGACATTATTCTATTGTATTTGGCGTATACGCGGCATTGCTTGATATTCCGCTTGAGGAAGCACTTTATGCTTTCTTATACAACGCAGCAGTCGGGATGGTTACAAATGCTGTAAAACTCGTGCCGCTTGGACAACTCGACGGACAGGATGTTTTGCACGATATGCAAAATGTAATTAATACCGTTACCGAAAATGTAATGCAGCTCGACCGAAACCTTGTAGGCTTATGCAACATTGGGCTGGATGTAAAATGCATGCAGCACGAACAATTGTACTCACGCTTGTACATGTCTTAAAAAAGAAAAACATTAAAAAAATAATTAGAAGATACAGCCTTTTATAAACTGTACTTCAATAAAAATAAATCAAAATGAAAGAAAGAAGTTATATAAAAATAGGAATAGCTGGTCCGGTAGGATCAGGAAAAACAGCATTGATCGAACGTTTGTCCCGCAGATTAATGAATGAATACAGCATTGGCGTAATTACCAATGATATTTATACAAAAGAAGATGCCGAATTCCTGACTAAAAACAGTATGCTTCCTAAAGAACGCATTATTGGTGTTGAAACTGGCGGATGCCCTCACACTGCCATTCGTGAAGATGCAAGTATGAATTTGGAAGCAGTAGAAGAAATGGCTTCACGTTTTCCGGAAATTGAATTGATTTTAATTGAAAGCGGCGGAGACAACTTGTCGGCTACTTTCAGCCCTGACTTAGCAGACGTTAGCATTTTTGTTATTGATGTTGCCGAAGGAGATAAAATTCCGCGTAAAGGAGGTCCTGGCATTACAAGATCTGATTTGCTTGTTATTAATAAAATAGATCTTGCTCCTTATGTAAATGCAGATCTTGGAGTTATGGAACGTGATGCGCGAAAAATGCGTAACGGACAACCTTTTGTATTCACCAATTTGATGAGCCTTCAGGGACTTGATATTGTGATTGGCTGGATTAAAAAATATGCTTTACTCGAAAATACCGAAGAACCGCAATTGGTTCGATAAATGGTGGTATTAACACTCAACTATTTCAAATGATCAATAGATTAAATATTGTCAGTGGATTTAAAGACGAACGTTCTTATTTAAAAGATGCCTTCTTTACAAGACCTTTCCGAATAGCTAATATTAGCGAAGACAGGTCAGATCCGTCACTTTATCTTATGGTAATGAGTTCCTCTCCCGGAATACTCGATAACGACCATTATGATATTAACATCGTATTGGAACCAAAAAGCCGTTTGCTGCTCGAATCGCAATCCTATCAGCGTTTGTTTAATATGCAGGATGGTGCGCAGCAGCAAATGAAGGTTACGCTGCAGGAGAATAGTATATTCAGTTATGTGCAGCACCCGATAGTACCGCACGAGAGGTCTATTTTTAAAGCACATAACGTAGTTAATTTAGAAGGGAATTGCAATCTGACATTAGGAGAAATCATTACTTGTGGTAGAAAACACTCTGGAGAAGTATTTCTCTTTTCAAAATTTCAAAACCTGACTGAAGTATTTCATAACGGAAAATTGATCTTAAAAGACAACATACTATTAGAGCCTTTATTGGCAGATGTTGAAACCTTGGGACAAATGGAAGGTTATACGCATCAAGGAGCATTAATTCATATCAATACCGGAAACTGCGATTTAGAATCTCTTATTACCGCAACTTACTCAGATTTAGAAATCGAAGAAAATGTAATTTTTGGAGTATCGCAGCCTTTTGTAAATGCCATGATAGTACGTATTCTGGGGAATGGCGGCGAACAATTGTATAACGCCTTTAGGAAGATACAAAGTAGAATCTGGCAGATGGAAAATCAAACAAATATTGAAAATCAGGAAATAGAGCCTGCTGAAAATTACATCTAATGGATACAACATTAACTACGCTGGTATTATCAGCAATTACAATAAGCTGTCTGCATACCGCTTCGGGGCCAGATCATTATTTACCGTTTATTGTATTATCAAGATCAAGAAAATGGTCTACTGCAAAAACAGTCTGGCTGACTATAGTTTGCGGTCTGGGGCACATTTTAAGTTCAGTAATACTTGGATTAATTGGTGTTTTAGTAGGCTGGCAGTTGTCGAAACTATCGATGTTTCAGGATGTGAGAGGAAATGTTTCAGGCTGGTGTCTGCTTGTATTTGGACTGCTTTATTTTATATGGGGAGTACGAAGTGCTTATTTAAACAAACCTCATAAACATTTTGAAGTTTACAACGACGAAGATATTTATGTTTATGAGCATCGCCACGGACAAGCAGTTGCCCCAAAAGACCGAATCAAAATTACACCCTGGATTTTGTTTGTCATTTTTGTAATGGGACCTAGTGAACCTTTGGTACCGCTGTTATTTTATTCCGGCATACGACGATCCTCATTAGAAGTAATTATTTTAATTACCGTTTTTGCAGTCTTTACAGTCCTTACCATGCTTGTCATGGTTCTGATTGGCTGCTATGGTTATTCATTTTTTAAAACAGACAAACTAGAACGCTATGTACATGCCATTGGAGGCGGAGTAGTTATGATATGCGGTATTGGCATGGTGTTTCTAGGTTGGTAAAATTCAATTTTTATGGAATCAAAAATTAGTCTTCATATTAAAACAATTTTGACCAGCATTGGTCAAATTATGCTGCAAGAAAATCCATGGACAGGATTGTTATTTCTGGCAGGTATATTTTATGGTTCGCTTACAATGGGTATAGCGGTAATCTTATCGGCATCGATTGGGTTAGCTACAGCAATACTATTAAAATTTGATAAAAAAGAAACGGCACAGGGACTTTATGGATTTAGTGCCTCGCTGGTAGGAGTGGCTTTGACTTTCTTTTTTAAACCAGAACTGGTAATCTGGATTACTGTTATTGTAGGCTCTGTAATCGCCACTATTTTGCAGCACATTTTTATAAGCCGAAAAATACCGGCATTTACGCTGCCATTTATTCTCGTTACCTGGATCTGCCTATATGTTTTTCATAACCTGTACGTAGTAGGAGGTCCGGTAATGGGAGCAGAACCAGATACCGATTTAAATGAACTTGCAACGGTTGCACATGGTTTTGGAGAAGTCATTTTTCAAGGCAGCATTCTTACCGGAGTTATCTTTATTCTGGCCGTTTTTATCAACAATCCTGTTGCTGCTTTGTACGCAATAGCTTCCGGAGTATTAAGTGCATATATATCGCTTCAGTTTTCGGAACCTCAAGCAGATATACATATGGGCTTGTTCAGTTTTAACGCCGTACTTTGTGCTATAACTTTTTCTGGGACTCGTGTTAAAGATGGTGTCTATGTACTTTTTTCAATCATTGTCTCTACCATTATAGACATTTTTATGGTAAAAATGGGCTGGCCACCGCTTACTTTTCCTTTTGTTGCTTCCAGCTGGATTACTATCCTTGTTCGAAATATTGTTCCTAAACAGTTTCAATAAAAATATCCGCCTTATTAAATAATTAAATTAAGATGAAAAAATACGCACTATTAAGCGCATTACTTTTTGTAGTGTGCAGCTCGACCTATGCCCAGATTTCTTTTGAATCTAAAGCACAAACATCAGATAAACCGCTTTATGAAATGGAATTTTCGCCTCGCCTTAAATTAAATGGCTACGTTAATTTGGGAGGAAATGATGTTAAGTCATCACAATCGTTTAACCTAAATTCTGCGGATCCTTACAACAAACTCACAGATAAAAATGCAGATGCCAATATGTACCAAACCCAGCTGGCATGGAAAACTACTTATAACGGTTTCGAAAACGGACCATTAGTTACTTATGTAGAAGCCCAATGGTGGGGAGGCCCGGGAGCAGGAGGAAACCTGCAATTGAGAGTTGCTTATCTGGATTATAACCATTGGCATGTGGGGCAGGACTGGAGTTTCTTTGGAGCCGGCGTTTCAAGCTGGTACAATACTTTAGACTGGGAAGGTCCAAACTCAGGTTCATGGGCAAGACATGTACAGGTTAAGTATTACAATAATTTCGGAAAAGATAAATTATGGAAATTTGAAGCTGGAGCAGAAACCACAGCTCAGTACTTGAAGATAGCCGGAGGAAGTACGCCGGGACAATTCTCTTTAGATCCTATAGCGGCATTTACCAAATATTCGCAAGATGGAAGCTTTGTTCGCCTGGCTTTTATGGGACGCCCTATTCGTTATGCTAAAGAAGATAATTCGAATGCACTTGAAATGGGCTGGGGAATTAATGCAAACCTAAAAAGAAAGCTGAATGATAAAAGTTACTTCCTGGCACAAGGACTTGTGGGTTCTGGCATTGCCGGCTCTTATACTTTATCAGGAGCTTTATTTGGCGGTGGTGGCGCAGCTAATATGTATGATGGAATCTATGACCAAAACGGCAATTTTAAAACCGTTCCTGTTTATGGAGGTTCTGCCGGAATTGAATATTTTTTCGGGGCAAAAAAGAACCTGCACTCTAATCTAGTATTAGGATATACGAATATGAGTTACAACGCATCGCCGTTTTCATTAGTACAAAGCAAAGTAATTAATGACAATACAGCGGGCGATTTCGTAACAAAGAGCAATGACAAAACTACTCATACCGCTTTAACTTATGGATGTGTTAATATGATGTACGATGTTACCAAAATAGTAACAATGGGAGTGGAGTATAATTTGGGAGCTAAGCAAATTATAAATTCAACTACAGAAAGTTCTATGGTAAATCGTGTTGCTTTAGGATTAAAAGTAGGATTCTAAAAGAATGATTTAAATAAGTAATTGTTAAAAAAAACAATTACTTATTTAATATCTCCAAACGAAAAGCAGACGGCGATTTGTTCGTCACTTTTTTAAAGACTCTCGAAAAATGAGAAATCGAATGAAAATTAAGTTCGTAGGCAACATCGGCAATTTCGCGTCCCAGATCGCTAAGGAGGATTTGGCTGTGCTGTACACAAATTTCATTGATCCATTGTTTAGGAGGTTTTCCTGTTGCTTTCTTGATACATTTGTTAAGATAAGTCTCGGATATATTTAATTCCTGAGCATAAAAGAAAACATTTTTATGCTCTTTATGTTCCTGCTGTAATTTTTCTCTAAACCTATAGGTAATATCCAGTTCGCGTACCATAGGCGAAGGTTTGTGAGTTGTGTGTTTAATTATTTTCAGCATTATGGCACGGAAAAAAGTAATGCAGATATCATCTTGAATTTGTTCTGTCTGTAATTCTTCTTCCAGTAACTCAAATGTTTTGATTAAAAAAGTATAGGCACTTTCGTGAAGCAAGATAACAGGATCTGAAGCAAAAAATATACTGTCTTGTCTGCTTAAAGCAATAGATGGGATAATATCATTTTCGTAAATCAGATAAAAGCCTTTTACATCTTCAGATAATTCAAGGGTCCTCGTAATACTGCCTTGTTTGATATTTAGAATCTGTCCGGAAGTTATCAGGTAATTTTCGGTTTCCAATTGCTGTTTGAGATAACCATCCGTAACAAATAACATAAAATTAAAAGAGGTTCTGTAAGGCGCTACAGGAATTACGATTTCTTTTAAATAATGTTCGATACGGTATAATTGCAATTGCGATTTATTGTGCAATATATGCTGGTCTACATCTGGTAAAAACTGCGATTTGTACTCGTAAGTACTAAGAATTTGAATAGGTTTTTCCATCGATTGGAGGCTGTAATCTTTATATTTATATTACAAAAGCGACGGTAAAGTTACTTCAAAAAACAAATCGTAAAACACGCTCCTGCAACACTATAAAGTATAATCCTTAATTTTAAAGGATTTACGCCGTAAGATTAAACTTAGCCTGATATAAAAAAAACTTTTGGTGGATAATTTGCCCTTAATTAGAATCAAATTTGGCATTTTTAGGCTGTTCAATTTCTTAAAATAGGGGGAAAGTTATCGGAAATCTTTCCCCTCAATTTAAGAAGGATGAACATATAAATTAATGTTTATTAAACAGGAATGTTTTGATTGCTTTGCTTTCGCCAAAGAAAAACAGAAAAAGCATTTACAAAAGCCAGAATCCATAAAACAGGGCTGGAAAAAAAGCTTTCATAACTTCTTCCGTTTGGAATTTCTACAAAAGGAACGGTGATAAAAACATCCAGAAACAAAGCCGTAAGCGACATTATGATGCCCAGCTGCAGACCGCTCATTTTATACTTTTTCCAATAATAAAACTTCGCAGCACCAATGGCGAAAAACACTATCCAAATGGTGACCATAAAAGATTGCCAGAAAAAGGAATCTTTTACAAATAGAATTTGTTCCAATAAATAAAAAGACAAACTCACGGCAATCCAGACCAAAATACCCGAAAAGACGGCTCTTAGATATTTCATGATTTTAGTTTTTGGGATTCCAAATTCCGGTTTTGGCCGTTTCTTCCGCGTAAGCGCTAAAATCTTTTGCCTTTCTTCCCAGCACTTTTTCAATATCAGAAGTTACACTTGAATTTCTTCCGTCTAAAACCTGTTCAAAAAGATAATTAACCAGCCAGATATGATCGTCAGGAACCTGATATTCTTTGAGCATCTGAGTATATTCTTCTAAACTCAAACCCTGAAAAGCAATGTTTTTACCGCTGGCATTGGCAATTTCGTTTACAGCATCTTTAAAAGTAAGCAATCTTGGTCCGGTCAGTTCGTATGTTTTTCCGTTATGATTTTCGTCAAGAAGTGCAGCTGTTACAACATCGGCAATATCATCGGCATCTGTAAAAGGTTCAAGCGCTTCGGCTCTTGGCAGTGCCACAACCCCATAAAGAATTGGATCTAAGAAAAAGCTTTCGCTGAAATTTTGATTGAACCAGCTTGCACGGATAATCGTCCAGTTTTTGGCATTTTTCTTTACAATTTCTTCGCATACCTGAGCTTCTTTTTCGCCTCTTCCGGAAAGCAAAACTATTTTTTGCACGCCAGATTCTGTGGCAAGTTTCGTGAAATTTTCTATTGCTTCTGCAGCAAAAGGAACGGCCAAATCAGGTTGAAAAGTAATATAAACGGTATGAATATCTTTTACAACATTTTGCCAGGTTTCAGGATTTTCCCAATCAAAGGGAATTTTTTCGTTTCTGGAACCTAAACGAATTTCGACTTCAGGATTATTTTCTAATCTTGCGGCAACTCTGCGTCCTGTTTTTCCATTGGAACCCAGAACTAAAATTTTCTTTTTCATATCAATAGTTTTTTAGTTGATTACTGATACAAAGTTGCTTCGATTAAAAGGAAATCATTTGTTGTAAAAGAATTATGATTTGTTTGAAAAGAATTGTTGTTTTACATCATTCGGGCGCATTCCGAATTTTTTGTTGAATGCATTCGAAAACGAACTCAAACTTTCATAACCCACTTCCCAAGCCGATTCCTGTACTGTTTTTTCGCTTTCGCGGAGTAACTCATACGCTTTGTTTAATCGTTCTTCCTGAACATATTTAAAAACCGGAATCCCGAAAAGCTCTTTAAAATTCTTCTTTAATTTATTGCTGTTCAGTCCCACCATTTGCGATAATTGCGTTATCGATGGCGGTGTAGAATAGTGGGTAGTAACAATTTCTTTGGCCTGAAAAAGTTTGTTTTTGTCGATTTCAGACATATCCGATTTTTTTTCAGAAGCTAAAAGTGCATAGAAATGAGCCAAAAGTTCATTGACCTGACTTTTTAAAAATAACAAACGTGTATTTCCGGTATACGAGGTATTAAATATTTTCTGAACCGCTAGTTGCATTTCGAGCGTCATATAAAACGACGGACCTTTTACAAAATGCTCTTTAGGGTTTAATAACTGCGGTAAATGATTTTCGAAAATTTCTTTTTCGGCCTGGGGAAGCGAATTTAGATTTTTTAATTTGGTAAATATACTAATGGACTGCAGCGGTTTATCGGGTTCTATTTTATGCGAGAATTCGACTTTTTGGTTTCCAAAAAAACAAATAGCCAAACCCGTTGTATTTACTAAATATTTAGTCTGCTTATTGTGCTTAATTTCTAACTCGACATTACCAGAACCATAAAAAGCAAAACCCAGCGCATCACCGTCGATTTCACATTTTTGGACTATTGTTTTTGTGGTATTCGAGTGCTCGATTAAAACAATACAATCGTGTAATTCCAGAATATCTGTTGTCATAACTGTGGGTTGAGGTTAAAACAAAAAGCCTGAAAAGTTACTATTTATTTTTTAATCCGTAAAAATGAAAACAAATCTTATTAAATATAAGGACTGAAAATCAGAGTTTTTGGGCATTTAAAGAAATTAGCTACACAAAAAGGGAGTTTGAAAAATAAAGTTGAAATTTTTAGCGCATATCAACAATTACGGCCTTTTTGAAAATCGGTTATTATCACTGTAAAGAATTAAAAATTATTGAATTTAGGAACTTTATTTTTACGTTAATTTTAAATAGCTGCAAAATTAGTAGAGTTTAGCTTACAATTTTAAAAATGGAGCAAAAGTTCTTGGTTCAGACCAAATTAAATATTTTGAAATATTTTATTATGTTTGCGAAATATACCTATTTCAAAACCCGCGACAATTGTCAAATCCAGACTTCAATTACGATCAAGTTTTAATCGACCGCCTTCGCAGCGGCGATGAATCGGCGTTGACAGAATTGTACAATAAGTTTTGGCAGTCTTTATTTATGTCTTCTTATAATGTTTTGAAAGATAAAGAATTATGTGAAGATATTATTCAGGATATTTTCATGAATATCTGGAACAACCGCGAAAAACTCGAAATTCATATTTCGCTAAAAGGTTATATGTATGCCTGCGCGAGATATCAGGTTTTTAATCAGTTTAAAAAGAATAAAGACAAAATTCACGTCGAATTTTTTGACGATTTAGACAAGCGTTTTCAGCATTCTACCCCAGAAACCCAATTAATGCACGACGAACTGGTGCAGCAAATAAACTCCATTGTAGAAAGCCTTCCTTTAAAATGCCAGCTGGTTTATAAATTAAGCCGCGAAGAACAATTGAGTCATAAAGAAATTGCAGAACGTTTGGACATTTCTACCAAAACAGTCGAAAACCACATTACAAAAGCACTTCAGGTTATTCGTTTATCGATGGGAAGCAGTGCAAGTATGGCAATGGTTTTATGGCTTTCACGAAATCTAATCAAATAGGTATGCAGGTTTTTCAATTAGAAATAGATTTATAAATGCAAAGCTGTTTCTGTTGATATTACTATACGATTTTTCTTGTTTTTTAGCTGTTTTCTTAAATTTTTTAATAAAAATGAAAAAAAATGATATCTCGACTAGGGGGTATCTATCATTTTGCATACTTACTACTTAGACTCCCGAATTAATACAAAATAAAATGAAAAAAGAAGAATTTTTGGTGTTACTAAACAGATATCTTTCTGGTGAAACCAATCTGGAGGAGAATGAAAAATTATTGAATTATTACGAAAGTTTTCAAACCCAGACAGAGTGGGATAATTCACTGGGCGCAAAAGAAGAATTACAGCATAAAATGCTCAGCAGGATTCAAAACACTTTAAAAGAAGAAGTAAAAGTTATACCGCTTAGACCATTTTATTCGAGAACAAGTTTTAGAGTTGCCATAGCCGCATCTGTTGCGATGCTCATTTCGATTACGTTATTATTCAATACAAAAGATAACAGTAAAAATATTCCTGTTGCCGTAACTAAAAATATTTTAATAGGAAGCGATAAAGCCACGCTTACGCTGGAAGACGGATCTGTAATTGCACTGGAAAAAGGTAAAGATTATGAAACCGGAAATGTTTCGAGCAACGGAGAAAAACTGGTTTATAATGCCGGAAATAAATTGAAAGCAATTGCGAATAACTTTTTGACGATTCCGCGCGGCGGACAGTTTTTTGTTCAACTAGCAGACAGCACAAAAGTCTGGCTGAACTCTGAATCGCAATTAAAATATCCGGTTGCTTTTGTAGATGGTGAAACCAGACAAGTAGAATTAGTTTATGGTGAAGCTTATTTTGAAGTATCGCCAAGCACCAAACATAAAGGTTCGAAATTTAAGGTAAAAACCCAATTGCAGAATGTTGAAGTTATAGGTACCGAATTTAATATTAAAGCATACAAAGACGAAACGGCAATTTATACCACATTGGTAAAAGGAAAAGTAGCGATCGAAAATGCAAAAGAAAAAGAGTTTTTAGAACCAAACGAACAGTCCAGAATAAGTAGTAACAACAGTGAAATTGCGATTTCTAAGGTAGATGTTTATAACGAAATTTCGTGGAGAAAAGGACTTTTTGTTTTCAAAGGAATGCCTTTAAAAGATATTGCAAAAGTATTGTCAAGATGGTATGATGCAGATATCGTTTTTGCCGATCCGGCATTAGGAAATGTAAAATTTAATGGGGTTTTAAATAAAAACCAGAAACTAGAAGACATATTAACAACCATCAAAAATATCAATTTCATTAATGCCTATGAGATAAAAGACCACAAAGTAATTATTAAATAAAAAGAAAAGGGATTAAAGTTTAGACTTCCGACGGTACCAGACTTTATCCCTTTCTATAGTATTAATCAATTAATCCATTTAACAACCGACCAACCAATTAACATGTAAATTTATGAAATTTAAATTAACCGACGTTCTTTTCTATTTTAGAAAAAGACTAATTATTAACATTATGAGAACTTTTATTTTCTTGTTTTGCACTGCTATTTTTGGTTTTACGCCCGCAAATCTTTTTTCTCAGAATGTAAAAGTTGTAATTCCTGCTGATAAAACAGTAACTGTTGATGAAGTTTTTGATATCATCAAACAACAAACCAATTACACGTTTATTTACCAGGAAGATTTATTTAAAAAATTACCCAAAGTACATCTAAAAAAAGGAAAAATCAGAGTAAACGATTTATTAGAAGCCAGTTTTCCCAGCAAAGATTTTAACTTTAGTTTGAACGGAAATACCATTTTGGTAAAAGAAATTCCAGCAGAGAAAGTGGTCGTATTTCAATCAAAAATGATCGAAATAAAAGGAACTGTTACCAATAATAAAAAAGAACCTATTCCGGGAGTTAATGTAAAAGTTAAAGGAACAAATGCCGCAGCACAAACTGATTTTGACGGAAAATATACTATTACAGCACCTTACGACGGTATTTTACTGTTTACATATATTGGCCACAGAGCCGAAATCGTAGCGGTAAATAATAAAAAAGTAATTAACGTTACGCTTGCCGAAGAAACAAAACAACTGGAAGGCGTTGTAATAAATACCGGAGTAACAGTACGTAAAAAAGAATTAATTACCGGTGCCGTAACCACTTTTAAAGGAGAGGAATTAAGACAAATCTCTACTCAAAATGCGGTTCAGGCATTAAAATCTTTAGATCCGTCATTTATAGTTTTAAATAATAATTTGATGGGGTCAAACCCAAATGTACTGCCTACAATTGAGGTAAGGGGGCAGACGAGTTTAACTGCCAATCAGGTAGACAGCCAGTTTAGAGACGATCCTAATCAGCCGTTGTTTATTTTAGATGGATTTCCAACTACTTTACAACAGGTTGTCGATTTAGATATTAACAGAATCGCCAGTATCACTTTATTAAAAGATGCTGCTTCAACCGCTTTGTATGGTTCACGTTCTGCCAATGGCGTTGTGGTTATCGAAACCAATAAACCAATTCCGGGAAAATTACAGTTTTCTTATGTTTACAATTCGTCGTTTGAAGTTGCAGATTTAAGCGTTTACAACTTAATGAATTCAGAACAAAAACTCGAATTCGAAAGACTTTCAGGAGTTTATAACTATAACGGATATGTTCCGTACGAGTATTCTATAAAACAGGTTTATGACAACCGTTTAGCAGCAGTGCGACGCGGCGTAAATACGTATTGGTTAAACGAACCCATTCAAATGGGAATTACCTCTGGACATAGTTTGTCTTTTGGAGGAGGATCAGATGAGTTTAGATTTAATATCGCCGGAAACTACAAAAGCTTAACGGGAACAATGAAAGGTTCTGAACACAATACGTGGGGATATAACGCTTCGCTGACTTACAGAAAAAACAAATTCAGCATTAATAATAGCTTTTTTGTTTCAGGAGGTGATAATCAGGAATCGCAATACGGTTCTTTTGCAACTTGGGCCAAAACAAGTCCGTATTATCCAAAATACAATGAATATGGCGAAATAACGCGTTATTTAGACGGCTCATCATTGCCATTACCAAAAGATAAGATTCTTGTTAATCAGGCAGCTAATCCGCTTTACAATGTCTTTTTGCCAAGTTATGATAAATCAAACGATTTTAATTTTACCAATAACTTTGGTATAAATTACGATGTAAATGCCCATATTAAAACAACCGCAGGTTTATCTGTTTCCAGAAACAGCACAATAGGAACCGTATTTGTATCGCCGGATGATACTCGTTATATCACGAATATTGCAACAGAAAAAGGAAGTTATAACAAGAACGAAGCCATAACAAATAAATGGAATGCCAACCTGGGAGCGACTTATTCTAATGTTTTTGCCAGTGTACACTCTGTTAATTATACCATTAGGGCATCGGCTTTAGAAACAAGAAATAATTTTTACAATACCACTTTAAGAGGATTTCCTCTTGGAGTTCCCGGAAATCCAACATTTGCTTTTGGATATGAAGCAAATGGAAAACCTGTAGTTCGAACCCAATTAATTCGAAGCGTTGATTTAACCAACCAAATCAACTATGCTTACGACCGTAGATTTTTGTTCGATTTTACCCAGACCATATCGGGCGCAACCAATTTTGGAACCAACAAAAAATATTCTCCTTATTGGGGAGCTGGTATCGGCTGGAATTTAAATAACGAATTCAAAATGAACGAAGATATTGTGAACATTTTTAAACTTCGTGCCAATATCGGTCAAACCGGAAACCAGAATCTGGTGGGTTATGCCTCTTATGATGTGTATTCTTATGACATTAATACGAATGTTTTTGGTCCTGGTTTAGCTATTTCTCAGGTAGCAAATCCAAATCTTGAAGCTCAAAAAACAAGAGACGTTTCTTTAGGATTAGATTTAGCTATGTTTCGCAATAGGTTAACCGTAACATTGGGTGCTTACCAGCGCAAGACTTCTCCTCAAATTGTCGCTATAGACCTAGCCGCTTCGACAGGAGTAAATGCTTATCCTTTAAATGTGGGATATCTTACTACTAAAGGAATCGAGTTCAAATTAAACTACAATTTTATCTATGATCTTAAAGATAATTTTGTCTGGGGTGTTGGCATAATGGGAGCCTCTGGCGACAATAAACTGGGTGGTTTCAACAATGCTTTATCATCATTAAATACAGCAGCTCAAAAAACAACCAGTTTAACGAGATATTATGACGGAGCCAGCAGCAACGATCTTTGGGCAGTGCCTTCTTTAGGGATTGATCCTGCAACCGGAAGAGAAATTTTCTTAAAGAAAAACGGCCAGTCTACTTTTACTTTAGATAAAAAAGATGAGGTTGTAATGGGAAATTCGAGAGAAACCGCAACAGGTGTTATTTCTACAAACCTGACTTACAAAGGCTTTAGTTTTGGATTATTTGTACGTTATAGTTTTGGTGCCGAAAGATTTAACAGCGCTTTATACAATAAGGTAGAAAACATTTCGAAGGAAATATCTTCGATAATCAGGATGCCAGAGCCTTTACAGACCGCTGGACAACTCCAGGACAGATGGCTCAATTTAAAGCAATTGGTTTAACCAATAATACACCAATCTCGTCTCGTTTTATTCAAAAAGACGACTATATCTCCGGAGAATCTATTCGTTTAGGATATAGAGTAACAGACAGAGCCTGGTTAAAGAAAACAGGATTAGTTGGTTTAGGATTTAATGTTCTGGCAAACGAGTTTTTTCGTGTGGCTACCATTAAAGCAGAACGTGGTATCGAATATCCTTTTTCGAGAATCTATTCACTTAGTTTAAACGCTTCATTTTAATAATTATGAAAAAGTATTTATATAAAATTACATTTCTTTTTCTTGTGTCTCTTACAACCATAAGCTGCAGCGATTTTTTGGATGTAGTACCGCAAGACCAAATTTTAGAAGAACAGACTTATAGTTCTGAAAAAGGAGTGCAAAATGTGCATAACGGACTTTATCTTCAATTGGCTAATAATAATCTTTATGGCAAACAATTAACGATGGATGCGGTTGAGATCTTAGCCCAGCAATACAACATGATTTCTACTCATAAAAAAGGCACCATAGCAGCTTATGCGTATGCTGAGGCAACACCAAAAAAAGTATTTTTAGATATTTGGGAAACGGCCTTTACCACTATTTTATCCGTTAATAAATTTATAGAAAGTATAGAAGAACATTCCGGAGTTGTCTCTCAGGAAAAAGAAGATTTATTAAAAGGTGAAGCCATTGCCATTCGTGCCATGCTGCATTTTGATATGCTTCGTCTTTACGGACCTATTTATAAAGCAGCACCTAAAAATCCCGGAATACCGTATTACGATCAATTTGTAACAACAAATAATCCAATTTTGCCTGCTGATGAAGTAATTACAAAAATACTTGCTGATCTTGATTGGTCTTTAAAATTGTTAGCCTACGATCCAATTCTTACAATAGGAAAATACGGAACTACAAATGCCTTTGGTGGTAATCCGTATTATTATTCAAATAGAGTAAACAGAATGAATTATATAGCTGTAAAAGCTTTAAAGGCGCGTGTTCTTTTATATTCAGGAAACAAAATTGGTGCTTCTGCGGTTGCAAACGAAATAATTGCTTTTACAAAATCAAATTCATTTTTTCCGTGGACACCATTTTTAGAGGCAACAAATTCGGCAAATCCGGATCGTATTTTTTCATCAGAAAATTTCTTTGCCTTAAGCGACTATACTTTATATACCAAACAGAAAGATTTATTTGATTCGAGTCTGGGCGACGATGTTATTTATGCTCCTTTACTAACCCGTATCAATGCTGTTTTTGAATCTAACGATAATGATTACAGAAGCCTGCCAAGCTGGAAAATTCCAATCGTGGGAGGAAAAACACAAAAAACATTTTTTAAATATGAAGACGTACCGGAAAAGGCTATGTTATTCCGTTTTCAGATTCCGATGTTTAAATTATCAGAAATTTATCTTATCGCAGCCGAAAGTGCAGCCGTTCCGGCAGATGGAATTCCTTTTTTAAATACCCTGCGTTTTAATCGTGGTTTGACCAATTTGGCTCCTACGGCAAATTTAACAGCAGAAGTAACCAAAGAATACAAAAAAGAATTTATAGGCGAAGGGCAATTGTTTTACTATTACAAAAGAATTAATTCAGCCACCATTCCTAATGGCGCCGCCGCATCTGGAAACCTAACCATGACAGCGCTGCAATATGTAGTGCCAATGCCGGATTCTGAAATTAATTTTCAATAACCTAAAAAAACAGAGATGAAAAAGATATTGATTTTAAGTATAATCTTCTTATCCATTTTAGGACTTACATCATGCGATAAAGAAGAAATCGAAGCTTACCAGGATACAGACAACATTTATTTTTCTAATGCCATGTTTCCGCCTAATAATATAAGTGCGCCTTTAATAGACAGCACCGGATTTAGTTTTGGCTTAGACAATCCGGCCATAACAGGAAGAATTTTTAAAATTCCAATTAGAGTACAGGGAAGACTAAGCGATGTCGACAGAAAAGTAAAACTAACTATTGATCCTTCAAGTACTGCTGTTGAAGGAACTCATTTTTCTTTGCCGGAAAATATTGTAATGCATGCCGGAAAAGAAGTAGATACGATAGAGGTTACTGTTTTTAGAGCTCCTGACATGAAAAAGAATGCTTTTACCTTGGTTTTAAATCTCGAAGAAAATGAGTTTTTTACAACCAAAATGAAAACAAAAGTCATCAATATTTTAACACAAAAAACGATGAGTTTCATTCGTTATAAACTAACATTTGATGACAAATTAACACAGCCTGCAGGTTGGTATGTGCCGTATTTAGGTGTTTTTACAGCCAAAAAATTCTTTCTAATGTGCGACTTAATGAATTTAGATCCTGCAATGTTTGCTCAAAAACTGGGCGCACCGGGCTTATCTATTCCTGATGTTACCTATTATCAAAACTTTATGCAGCGCTACTTAGCCGATCAAAAAAAATCAGGAAATACAGTCTATGAAGATGACGGTACAGAAATGTCATTTCCTTAATCATTCATTTTAATATAAAAATTTAAAAAAATGTTTAAAAAGATACCAACAAAGTTTGCCCTGATACTATTACTAACATTAGTTTACAGTTGTGTCAGCGACGAAGGAAATTATAATTATACAGATATAAACGAGCTTCATGTAACAGGAATTGAAGAAAACTATACGATTTATACAGGAGAGTATTTTAAATTAAGCCCCGCTTTAAATCCTACCAAAGATGATGGAAGTGATCCAAACCGATATACGTTTGAATGGGTTGCGGTAAACAATACCAAAAACACCATTTCGACCACCAAAGATATCGATGGTTTAATAAAACTGCCTCCTGCAAAATATTTAGTATATTATTTTATCAAAGATTCCGTTACCGGAGTTACATGGCAGCAAAAACCTTTTACGCTTAATGTAGTTTCGGCAATTTACGAAGGATGGCTTGTTATTGGTGAAGCAAATGGAAAACCAAGATTAGATATGGTTTCTATTATTCCAGGTATTGCCGTGCCGCGTATTATAAATGACGTTTTAGATGCCGCAGGTTCGGCTTTAAAATTAGGCGGAAAGGCGGTAGATGTTGAGTGTTTTGGATCAGCACTTGCTACTTCAACTGCTTACGGAATTTATGTAACTTCTACAGAAACAGGAACAGCCAGAATCGATCCGGATTCATTTGCTTGGACACAGTCGCAAAATATTGCCTACGAAACAGTTGGCGGAAGTTTTGATACAAACTTTGGGGTCGATTTTATGAAATCGAATTCAGCCGGTGAAAATATAATTTACAGTAAAGGAAATATTTACTCTTATTATAAAGCTGGTCAGGTAAAATACGGCCTGCCTCAAAACATACTCGATACAGAAACAAAACCTTTTTATGCCGCGCCTTTTATAGCAGAAAATCAAGGGGCATTTGGACCGCCGGTTTTTTACGACAGAGATTCACGACGTTTTGTGAGATACAATCTCTATAAAGGAAATTGTTCAATTATGCCTCCGCTTACAGGTTCTCCAACTGTTTTAGACTGGAACAACACCAACTGCGATTTAGTATATATGACAACTTCGTCGTTTAATAATTACGAGAATTTTGCGGTTTTAAAAAATGTAACCACTGGCAAGTTTTACCTGCTGCGATTTAATAAAGCGTTAACGCAGACGTATTACAAGGAAATCTTAAACGCACCAGATTTTGACAAAGCCGTAAAATTTGCTGTAAGCCCGGACTCCGGATATTTATTCTATTCTGTTGGAGGAAAATTATACGAATACGATAACGGAACGCAGTCAGCAAAATTAATGCTCGATAAAGGAACAGAAGAAATTACATATCTGGATTTTAATTCAAGATCAAAAACCTTCGCTAAAAAGCTAATAGTAGGAAGTTACAACGGAACTGCCGGAACACTGGAACTGTTTACGGTACCTCCTGTAAATGGCGATTTAGTTTTAAATAATACCTATACAGGTTTATGTAAAATTGTTGATGTTGCTTATAGACCGAGATAATTAAAAAACTTTAAAATTTAAAAAAAGCCGAATGGATAGAGAACATTCATTCGGCTTATAAAAAAAATCACATTTTATGAAACTTATTTTTAAAACTGCAAGTGCATTTTTGCTGCTTGCCTGGACTTCTATTGCTTTAAATGCACAGACAGCATCGACAGAAGAAAGCTGGGAACTGGTTAAAAAACAAGCTGCAAAAGAGCATAAGCTAATTTTTGTAGACCTTTATTTTACAGGCTGTATGCCTTGTGCACAAATGGATAAAGAGGTTTTTCCGGATCCTAAAGTGGCTTCGATTTTAGCTTCAGACTTTGTCACTTTTAAATCAGATATTTTAAAAGAAGAAATGGGTAAAAAACTGTGCATGAAATATGGCGTAACCGGTTTTCCAACTTTTTTATTTTTGGATTCTGATGGAAAAATAATTGACATTTCGGGAGGTTTTCAAAATGCAGGTCAGTTTACGGCTTTGCTTCAAAATGCAAAAGAAGCAGCCAAAAAAGGAAACTTCAAAAAATACAGCACACAAATTAACGAAAAAGACTATCCGGATTTTTACGTGCAAGCCTATATGAATAACAAAAGAAATGTATCTTTTGAGGTGCTAGATGCTTATTTAAAATCTAAACCAGTAACAGACGAAATTCCTTTCGTAATCATTACAGGACTAAGAGTAGGCAAACAATACGACGATCTTTTTCTTGCCAGCAGTAAACAATTGGCCAAAGATTACGGAAAAGCAAGCGTTTCAAATCATGTATTTACCATTTTGCAGCATAAGAGAAAAGAGTTTGAAAAAGCGAACGATTTAACTTCTTTCAAAAAACTATTAGACAACTCAAAAGAATTTTATACACCAGAAGAATGGACAAAATTCGAAGGTCTTTTGTTAAAAGATTTTGGAGTAGAAAAAGTGGTAGTTAAACCCAATACAGCACAAAAATAAGCGATATGAAAAAAGTATTGATGCTGTCGATGCTGTTTATCGGCTTGGGAATAAAGGCTCAAAAAAGCACTATTTCCGAAGTATTAAAAACATTTGAAAAATCATTTCAAAACAAAGATTACAACAGCATAAAAAATCTTTTGGCGCCTCAATTTACTGTTGGTGTTGGAGATTCGTCTTCAAATGAATTTTATTTGAATAGTATTTTTAATGCTTTTCCGGTTTTGGATTCAATTCAGACTATAAAATCTGTAGAAATGAAAAATGAGATATATGTTTTAGTTGATTTTTGTTTTAGAGGAAAGGAAAAGAAACATTCTCAAATCGTTTTTAATACTGAAAACAAAATTTTATACGTCACATTTTTTGATTCTTTATACAAAGTCGACCGCAATGCAGTTGTAAAAGAAGTGGCAAGTATTCCATTTCAAATTATAGAAAACGGAATTGCCGTCAAAATTAAATTAAACAACGCCAGCCGCGAGGTTTTAATGCTTTTTGATACTGGTGCAGACGGAATGGCTTTAAACCCGGACAGCGCCTACAAAGCGGGCGTTGTGGTAACAAAAACCAAATCGGCATCTGTAGTGGGCGGAAGCCAGCAAGTTCAGTATTCGGCAGATAATACTATTTATTTGGGAGATCAGGTTTTAAAAAATCAAGGTTTGGTCATTTTTCCAAAACACGGTGTTTACGATGGTCTTTTTGGTGCCAATTTGTTACGCAATTATATTACTTCTGTCAATTTCGATACAATGACTATTGATTTGTACAATTTTGGAAATTTTAATTATTGGGGAAAAGCAAAACCTTTAGTTTTTGATTATAAATCAGGTCTTCCGGTAGTAAAAGTAAATCTGACATTTGAAGATAAAAAAACAGTCGAAGGCAGTTTTACTTTCGATACCGGCGCAGGTTACGATTTAATTGCTTACGGACCTTTTAATCATAAAAATAATCTCGAATCCAGTTTAAAAACAGAGTACACATCTGTTAATTACAGTTTAGGAAAACAAACCAAAATTGTTGGCGGTGCCATTCCAAATGTTGGTATTAACGGAAATAATTTTCCAAATATAACCGCTGCTCTTCAGGAATATCAGGAAGAAAATAAAAATTGGGCTTCCGCCGATGGTTCACTCGGAATCGATTTAATAAAACGTTTCAATTTTACGATCGATTTATTGCACAAAACCATGTATTTAGAGCCGAATACGAATTTCAAAAAAATGGCTTCTTTTTATCTCTCAGGATTGGAACTGGATTTTGATGAGAAGCAAAATTTGGTCATAAAGAAAATCATAGATACTGAAAAAGAAGAACTTAAAAAGATTAAACCGGGCGCAATAATAACTCAGATTAACGATTTTGAAACAGCGGATCTGCGCAATCCCGAAAACATTAAAAAACTAAAAGCTTTAAAAGAAACCAAAGATTTTATTATTGAACAGAATAATCAGTCGATGCAGTTATCACTTTAAAAATTAACTAAAAACAAAAAATATACTTTATGAAAAAACTAACCTTTTATCTTGTAATGGCCATTTTTATGGTTCAGTCTGGTTTTGCTTCGGGCATTTCTGAATATGCCGTAATTCGAGGTAAACTTTCAATTCCTGAAAATAAAATTAAAGAAATCACGATCTATAATGCCGAGGACGGAAAACCTGTATCAGCCGCAACCACAAAAGTAAATAGTTTGGGTGAATTTGGTTTTATGCTGCCAATCGCTGCTCCCGGATTTTATTATATAGATTATGGACAATTTAAAGGCAGAAATCAATTGATTCGTTTGTATCTGGAACCTAAATTAGATATCGAACTAAACATTGCTAAAGACAATTATGTTTTGAGTGGAAAAAATGTCGGACAGAACGCTTTGGTTCAAAAAGCAAATGAGATTTACAATGCTTTTTCGGTTTTTACAAGACTTGGAGGTAATGAAACCTATTTAGATTTTTATCCTTGGCTGGATGGAGGTCTGGCAAAAGCCGATGCATTTGTAAAAAGTATTAAAACGAAAGACGCAGCATTTAATAAATTATTAAAACTAGCAGTTGCAACAGATGTTGAAGAACTAACGTATACTTTTTTTAGAATGCCAAGAACCATACAGCCGGAAAAAGATGATCGTCCGGCGGTTATAAAAACATGGCAGACAGATAAAAAGTTTACAGATCCAGATTTGTTAAAACTGGCAAATGGGGTTTCTTTAATGTCAAATTATTTCTTTTATGTAAGTTTTAGCAGCGATGCTCCGGTAAAACGTTTAGATATGACAGAATCTATAACTCATATTACAGACCCGGCTTTAAAAGATGTTTTTTTACGTGATGCCATTGCGGCCTCACGCATGAAAATCGAAGAATACGAAAAAATTGCACCAATTGTAAAACCGTATTTAATCTCTGATGCGAGTAAAGTGTTTATATTAGATTATGAAAAAGTACTGCATAAAAACGTAGGACAGAAAGGATTAGATTTTACATATAAAGATATTGACGACAAACCGGTTTCATTCTCTGATTTTAAAGGTAAATTTGTCTACATCGATTTATGGGCAACTTGGTGCGGACCTTGCAAAGCTGAAATTCCTCACATGAAAAAAATCGAAGAAGATTATCACGGAAAAAACATTGTATTTGTCAGCCTTTCTTTGGATAAACCAAAAGACGCACAAAAATGGAAAGACTTCGTTAAAAAAGAGCAGTTAAAAGGAATTCAATTAATGGCTGATAAAGATTTTGGTTCTGATGTTGCGAAGAATTACGAGGTAAATGCAATCCCGAGATTCTTGTTATTTGATACAAAAGGAAATATAATCAATGCCGATGCCTTACGTCCGTCAAATCCAGAATTGAGAGCTCAATTGGATAAATTATTAAAAGTTTAAATTGCAAGTATTAAATACATAGAAACATAGATTTAAGTGTGTATAAAAAGAATAAAAAAAGAAACTAGTTTCTACACATAGCTATGTTTGTTAATGCAAGTAAAACGCCTTTTATGCGTTTCAAAAAACTATGTTTCTATGTATTTAAATACCTATTTGCAATAGATAAAAAAATAAAAATATGTTTTACAAACAAAAATCGGCACTGGCTTTTCTGCTTATAATTGGGATTAACGTTTTTTCGTATGCCCAAAATTTCAAGGCAAATGACCCAATAGCAGTCAATCAAAAAATAAAAAAAGGCGTACTGCCAAACGGAATGACGTATTATATTTATCCAACAACGGTAAATAAAAATACGGCCAGTTATTACATTATTCAAAACGTAGGTTCAATTTTAGAAAATGATCAGCAAAAAGGTCTGGCGCATTTTCTGGAACACATGGCTTTTAACGGAACCAAACATTTTGAAGGAAAAGGAATTTTAAATACCCTTCAAAAACAAGGAGCCGTTTTCGGGAAAAATATAAATGCATATACCAGCACAGACGAAACCGTTTATAATCTGGATAATATTCCGTCAAAAGACAGCGGTGTGGTAGATACCTGTTTATTGGTTTTGCACGACTGGTCTAACTTTTTGTCGTTAACCAATGAAGAAATTGATGCAGAACGCGGTGTAATTACAGAGGAATGGCGTACCAGACAAAACACAAGAGCGAGAATCTACAATCAGTTATCGCCTTATTATTACAATAACTCTTTGTATGCAGAACGCACGCCGATAGGCGATATGGAAATCGTTAAAAACTTTAAATATCAGGTTTTAAAAGATTTTTATAAAGACTGGTATCGTCCGGATCTGCAGGCAATCGCCATTGTTGGCGATATAAACTCAGACGAAATTGAAGCAAAAATCAAAAAACTTTTTGCTGATATTCCGGCGCCTCAAAATCCTAAAAAACGTTTTGAAATTGCAATTCCCGAAAAAGAAGAAGCCACTTTTAAACTGGCTTTAGATAAAGAAATTTCAACTTCGAGCATTACGTATATGATTCGTCATATTTCAGAAAAACCAACCGGAACTTATGCCGAATTAGAAAAATCAACGCAGCGCAGCATTGCTTTCGGAATCCTAAACAATCGCTTGTCCGAAATGGCTCAAAAACAAGAATGTCCGTTTAAAGGAGCACAGGTTGGGTATCAAAAATATTCCCGACTTAACGACATATTTGTTGTAAGCGCAGCGCCAAAACCAGGAAAACAAGCCGAATCTTTTACGCTGGTAATGAACGAATTGGTTAGAGCCTATAAGTTTGGCTTCTCGGCAGGAGAAATAGAAAGAGCTGTTACCGAAACCATATCTGGTTACGAAAATTATTTAGAGAAAATAAATGAGATTTCGCATAAACAGGTAATTGGAATGGTAAAAGACGATTACCTAAATCATGAAATAATTGCAGATCCTGTTGCAGAATTTGAAATGACAAAAGAAATTTTGAAAAACATCGATTCTAAAATGCTTCAGGAACAAATAAGCAGCTTATACACAAAACAAAACAGAGTGGTAGCCGTAACAGGAGTAGAAGGCGAAGAAAACCTGACTCAGGAAACGGCATTTGATATCATCAATAAAGCAGAAAACGATGCTTCATTACAACCTTACGTAGATACATTTGTGGCTAAATCCCTTATGGACGGCACTGATGTAAAACCGGGCAAAATTGTATCTGAAAAAATAACAAAAGAAATCAATGCAACGACTTATAAATTAAGCAATGGCGTTGTAGTGCATTATAAATTTGCCGATAAAAATAAAAAATCAGTGAGTTTGCAGGCAGAGAGTTATGGTGGTATTTCATTATACGAACCAAAAGATGTTCCTTCTGCCGTTCGCTGTACAGATTTAGCTTTAATGTCGGGTGTAAGTTCATTTTCAGATACTGATCTGGAAAAAATGCTGAAAGGAAAAATCGCCAATTGCGGAGTATCGGTTACCGGTATGTCTGAGATTGTTTCGGCATCAGCAAATGTAAAAGATATAGAAACGATGATGCAGCTGGTTCACCTTCGTTTTCAAAAACCAAGATTCGATCAGGATCAGTTTTCTTTATTGAAACAAAAACTGCAGAATTATCTAAAAAATAAAGAAAAAGACATCAACTCTAAAATAGAAGATAGTTTAACGGCAGCGGTTTACGGAAAAGATAACCCGAGACTGCGTCCTATTAACCAACAGTTTATAGACGATTTGTCTTTTGATAAAATGAAAGAGATATACGAAGATCGATTTGCCGATGTTTCTAATTTTGAATTTAATATCGTAGGCGATGTAACTCCGGAAGTGCTAAAACCATTATTAGAAAAATACATCGCAAGCATCGACGGAATTAAACGCAAAGAAAAATACAAAGACAACCAGCCTAAATGGATTTCTAACAAAATTGATAAAGATATTTTTATCAAAATGGAAACACCAAAAAGCAGCGTAAAAGTTAATTTCATTAAAGATTTTCCTTACTCTCAAAAAAATAAAATTCTGGCTTCCTTTTTAGGCGATATTTTAACTTTAAGATATACAGAAAGTCTGCGTGAAAAAGAAGGAGGAACTTATGGTGCACAGGTACAATGCGGTGCGATTCAGTATCCAACTCCAAAAGTGCAGTTGAAAATTTCATTTGACTGCGATGCCAATAGAGTAGAGCAGTTACTGCCTATTGTTTACGCAGAAATCGAAAACATTAGAAGAGGAAAAGTAGCTCTGGAGGATTTAGACAAAACGAGAACAAACTATATAAAATCGAGAGCCGACAGCAAGAATTTTAATAGTTACAGCATGAATTTAATCTACAACTATTTTAGAGAAAACTACAATATGGACGATCCTAAGAATTATGAAAATATCATAAATGCGGTAACACCAAAAGATATTCAGGATTTTGCCAGCAGCTTTTTAAATCAGGCAGATACTTACGAAGTAGTTTTTAAACCTTTATTATAGAGTTCATCCATTTTTTTTAATTATAGAGTTTAATTGTTTTCGCTGTAGATTATTTTGAATTAGTAAGCATTGTAATTTTTTATAGCGGAATTACAGAGGGTTGTTTTTGTCATATTCAACCCTCTTTTTTTTAAAATTTCACCCATGAACAAGAACGTATTTTTTGTCAGCGTTTTGCTATTGTGTTCCATAATGGCAAAGGCTCAGATCTATAATCCAATAAAATGGAAAACCAGCGTAGAAAAAATTTCAGAAACAGAATATGAATTACAGATAAAAGCCAATATCGAAAACGGCTGGCATTTATACAGCCAGAATGTAGCCGATGGAGGTCCGAGTCCAACGCATTTCTCATTTCTTAAAAATTCTGATTTCCAATTGCTTGGAGAAGTAAAAGAAGAAAAAGGAAAAACGATAGACGATCCTGTATTTAAAATGTCGATTAAGTTTTTTGAAAAAGAAACCACATTTAAACAGCGTATAAAAGCCATTGCCCAAAAGCCTTTTTCTATAAAAGCAGAAGTTGAGTTTATGGTTTGCAACGACGAAAACTGTTTACCGCCAACTTATGACGAACTCAATTTTACCGTAAATCCAACGCAAAAAAAAATCGCTGAAGAAAAACAAACCGAAATTCCTGCAGCCCTTATCAAGGTTGATTCATCAAACGGAAAAGAGATCGAAGAAGCTGGAATTTTACCAATAGAAAAATTGCCGAATCTTAAAAAAGCACCAAAAAATAAACTTCCCAAACAAAACTTAGATAGTTTATGGACGATTTTTATTCTTTCTTTTTTCTCTGGTTTTGCGGCGCTGCTTACGCCTTGTGTTTTCCCGATGATTCCCATGACGGTAAGTTTCTTTACCAAACAAAGCAAAACAAAATCGCAGGGAATTAGAAAAGCCATTTTTTACGGAATCTTTATCATTACCATTTATATTTTTCTGGGTGCCGTTGTAACCTGGGCTTTTGGTGCCGATTCTCTAAATGCGCTTTCAACCAATGTTTGGTTTAATTTAGTCTTCTTTATTTTATTGATGGTTTTTGCCTTTTCGTTTTTGGGCGCATTCGAAATCATGCTTCCCAATTCTTTGGCAAATAAAGTAGACAATCAGGCAGATAAAGGCGGTATTATCGGCATTTTATTTATGGCGCTTGCATTGGCCATTGTTTCCTTTTCTTGTACGGGGCCAATTGTGGGAACCTTATTAGTCGAAGCCGCTTCACGAGGCGGATTAGCACCTTTCATCGGGATGTTTGGCTTTTCTTTGGCTTTAGCCCTGCCTTTTACTTTGTTTGCCGCATTTCCGGGCTGGTTAAATTCACTGCCAAAATCAGGAGGCTGGTTAAACTCGGTAAAAGTATTTTTAGGCTTTTTAGAAATGGCTTTGGCATTCAAATTTTTATCTAATGCCGATTTGGTTTTACAGTTACACTGGCTCGAAAGAGAAACTTTTTTAGCCATTTGGATTGCCATTTTTGCCACGCAGACACTTTATTTATTCGGAAAAATTCAATTACCGCATGACAGTCCGTCGTCGCATATAAGCGTAGGGAGATTAGGTTTGGGAGTTTTGGTTTTGTCTTTTACCATTTATTTAATTCCCGGAATTTGGGGCGCACCTCTAAAAATGATAAGCGGTTTTCCACCTCCTTTAAATTACAGCGAAATCCCAAACGGATTGGGAGATAATGCTCAATCAAATAAAACCGCCGAAAACCTTCCCGAAGGAGCAGAATACGGTCCGCATAAAATAATCGCTTTTACAGATTATGACAAAGGAATGGCTTTTGCCAAAAAAGAAGGAAAACCCGTAATGCTTGATTTTACGGGACATGCCTGCGTAAACTGCCGCAAAATGGAAGACAATGTCTGGTCTGATAAAAAAGTGCAGCAAATGCTTAAAAATGAAGTGGTTTTAATATCCTTATTTGTTGATGATAAGAGAGAATTGCCTCAAAATGAGCAGACAATATCACAATTGACTGGGAAGAAAATTAAATACATTGGGCAGAAGTGGAGCGAATTTCAAACCATTACGTATAAAACAAATGCGCAGCCATTTTATGTTTTAATAAACAAAGCAGGAGAATCTTTAAATGAACCTTCGGCCTATAATCCGGATATTGAAACTTATTTCAATTGGCTGAAAGAAGGAATTTCAAATTTTAAATAATTATATAGTATAAAATTTATTATCGTAAACCCGATAGGTTTTTAAAACCTGTCGGGTTTGTTGTGTCCAGCATATCAGCAATGATTATCGACAACGAAAATCGTAGAGACGCACAGCAGTGCGTCTACGCCCGATATATCCACAAAGATTAAAAAAAAACAAGGTAAAAGGCATGTCGATATACGTTGTGTAGACGCACTGCTGTGCGTCTCTACAGATCCAATTGGGATCGGAACTGTCGGGTTTGTTATTTATAAAAATTTCTAAGTTTATCCCTCGTGATATATTGATTTTTAAGGAATTATTGAAATAAATTTAAAAAAGCTTGTAAATTAAGACCGATCGGTCTATATTTGCACTTTCAAATGAAGTGATTATGAGCAAAGCAGAAAGAACCAAACAGTTTATTATAGAGAAATCGGCTCCCATTATCAATAAAAAGGGAATGGCCGGAACATCTCTTTCCGATATTATGGAAGCCACTAAACTGGCAAAAGGCGGTATTTATGGCAATTTCGAAAGCAAAGAAGAAATATGCATTGAATCGTTTTTCTATTTAAGATCACAGCTTGCAGGTAAACTCAACAATGCTTTGGCACAAGGAAAATCAGCTAAAGAGAAATTACATAATGTATTGGATGTTTACGGAAATAAAGAAAATATGGCGGACGGCTGCCCTATTTTAAATTTCGGAGTAGAATCAGATGATACCAATCCGGTAATAAAAGAACAGGTGAAAAAAGCCATTCGAACTGCTCAGAAACGTTTTTTTGATTTAGCAGAAGAAGGAATCGCCAATAAAGAATTAAGAGCTGAAATTAATCCTGAACATTTTAGCATTAAAACATTTGCCATGATTGAAGGAGCTATTTTATATAGAAAAGTTTTCGATAACGACGACCAGATAAAAATTGTGTTGGAAGCATTAAAGACGAATTTGAAAGATATGTTATATGACATATTTTTTTTAAACTATTTTAGACCGATTGGTCTATTTTGTAATAATTAATTTAAAAAGAATGAGAAATTTAAAAGAGGATCATAAAGGATTCAGTACTATATTGGCTTTGGCCTTAATTCCGTTATCTGGTTTTGCAACCGATGTTTACCTGCCGTCGCTTCCCGCAATGGCAAAAGATTTACATGTTTCAGCATCGGCTGTACAGCTTACATTAGTGTTTTTTATGTTCAGCCTCGGCGTAAGCCAGATTTTTATAGGCAGTATATTAGACAGTTTTGGCCGATTTAAAATTAATATTGCTTCGCTTGCCGTATTTTCATTGGCCAGTTTTGTTATCGCGCTTGTTCCGGATATTTACGTTATATATGCGATGCGCGTTATTCAGGGAATCGCCATTGCTTTTATCGTAATTGCAAAACGAGCTTATTTTGTAGACTTATTTAAAGGCGATAAATTAAAAAGTTACATTAGTTTATTTTCTATTATTTGGGCAAGTGCCCCCATTATAGCGCCATTTTTAGGCTGTTATTTAGAGCATAGTTTTGGATGGAAATCCAACTTTTATTTCCTCGGGCTTTTGTCCTTTCTTATTCTGCTTTTAGAACTTCGCTATAGCGGAGAAACGATAAAAGAAATGCATCCGTTTAAATTAAAATCGATTACCGAAACCTATTCGAATATGCTCAAATCTGCTGATTTTACGTTAGGATTCGTAATCTTGGGAATCACTTTTGCAATCGTGATCATGTTCAATTTATCAAGTCCGTTTATAATAGAACGCATTTTTGGTTATTCGGCCATAACAACAGGTTACAGCGCTTTATTATCCGGATTGTCCGTTATGGTTGGCGGTATTACAGCAAAATCTCTTATCAAAAAACCTTTGGCAAAAAAAGTAGGAACAGCCATAATCATTCAGCTTATTTTGGTTTTGCTGATGATTTTTACAGCTTCTTTAGAAAGTAATATTTACACTTTGGTCGCCTTTACGATGGGATTAAATATCTGCGGTGGTTTTATCTATAATATTGTTTTGGGGTATTGTTTAAGCCGATTTTCAAAAAATGCCGGAGTTGCCAGCGGATTAACAGGCGGAGGAGCTTATATGGTCAGCGCTCTTTTAAGTTATAGTTTTGTGAATATATACGCCGTTAAAAGTCAATTTTTATTAGGATTAGCCAATGTTTCTTTACTCGTAATTGTTGGAATTGTTTTTATCGTTTTCAATAAATACCGCTTAAAACATAACGCCTAATTTATATAAAAAAAATCTCCAGTCTAAAACTGGAGATTTTACTTATTGCATCTTGTATTTTAAGTTTCAGGTTTCCTGTTTCCCCACTTACAATCTACCTTCACTATATTACAATTTACAATATATAAGTTGAAGTTCCTTTGTTTGGCCATAAGGTGTTAGCATTTGGCAGGAAAGCAGCATCAACGTGTATTTTAGGAGATTTTATATTCGATTGGAAACTTTGGTTTGTAATCGCAGCATTATTTCCATTTTTTATGCTGATATCCGTTAGTAACGAGCAATTAGTAATCCATAACATTGTAAGTTTTGAATTTGCATCGTAGTTTAATGAAGTCCATCTATTAGCAGAAACATTTGTTTGTTTCAATTCTGTTAACGGAGCCAAAGTCAATGTTGTCAAAAGATTAGTCTGGCAGAATAAATCGGTAATTTTATTATTTCCGTTTAAGTTTAAAGTCGCTAATTGGTTTCCGTAACACCAAACTCCCCAAAGTGTAGTGGTAGAAGCAGGAAGTGTCAAAGTTGTCATTCCATTATTTTGACACCATACCTGATACAATTTTGTATTTGCACTTAAATTTAAAGTAGCCAATTGATTATTTTGGCATTCAATCCAGGTTAAGTTAGTCAAGGCAGATACATTTAAAGTTGTCAATTGATTGTTGCTTACAATTAATTGTACTAAAGAAGTAAAAGCTTGAATTCCTGTAAGATCAGTTATACCGGCATTGTCTAAAAATAAACCACCGCGTGATTTATCAATATCAATATTGTTGTCATTAGGATTTGCATCTTCCTGACCAGCACCAATACTAATTAATCTGGCTCTAAAATTAGCATTTGGAACATAAGTGTTAACCCAGACTGCTGCTGTTTTTTTAGTTCCGTTGTCGGCTAATTCTTTTTGATTTTCGATGAAACTCGCATACTTAGCTTTTGCATAATCTGATGGAGTAGGATCAGGATTAAAAGTACTTTCTTTCTCTTTTGAAAATTCAGTAGAAGTCGATTCGCTGTTGTCATTTGAGCACGCAGCAAGGTTTAGCGCAAGGGCTAACATTAAAATTTTTTTCATAGTTTATGGTTTAATATTAATAAGTATTTTCCCAAAAGTATGTATTAAATTTTAATAAAAAACTAAAATTATGCAGATTTTCTTATATTAATATTAAATGTACTACTATATTACTTGTTATTATATAATAGTCTGATTGGTTATCTTTTATAGCCGTAAAAAGAGAATTTAAGCAGCGTATTTAAATCCCATCAATAGATTGACATAAAATAGCTACAGCTTTTTCCATTTCTTCTTTTTCTAAATGCCCAAATCCTAATCGTGTAGCCGTAAGATCTTTGGTTTGGTATAAAACGGTTTTAGGCAGAAATAATCCGTTTGAGGCACATTCTTTTTGCAGCGTTATTAAATTGAATGTATCGAGCCATTCAATCCAAACAGCTAAACCTCGCAATGGGACTTTAAATTTAATTTTAGAACTTAATTTTTCCTTTAATAACGAAACGAAATAATCACGGCGTTCTTTATAGATTTTTTTGTTCTTTTTCGAAAGTCGGTGCACTTCGCCTTCGTTAATCCATTCGGTTAAAACCTGTTCTTTAATAACATCAATTCCGGGTTCCAGAATGTTTTGATGTTTTTCTAATTCCGTTACAAATTCTGGCGGCGCCGCCACAAAACCATAACTAAATCCTGATGGAAGCGATCTTCCAAATGA
>Ga0157370_10000346_pt1 | contig 58734 bp, 56 predicted proteins | sample C35metaG_FD_113463 | JGI IMG/M metagenome (GOLD analysis project Ga0157370, IMG submission 113463) | Corn rhizosphere microbial communities from Kellogg Biological Station, Michigan, USA - C3-5 metaG | ecosystem: Host-associated > Plants > Roots > Rhizosphere > Soil | place: USA: Michigan...
ACCTGAAGGAAAGCAGTATGCCAACCGGGATATCGCCGTAGTATGGAAATCTTCCCTTTGCCAACATTCAGGTCGCTGCGTAAGCCAGTTGCCCGGGGTTTTCAAACTGGGCTCAAGCCCATGGATCAATGTGGACGGTGCATCGGCTGAACGCCTTTCAGAACAGGTTCTTCGCTGTCCAACCGGTGCACTCACCATTGCCGAACAAAGATAAAACGTGATGCACCTATAAACGTTAACGACTAAAATCAAATTAATAAAGCAATATTATGGAACTCGAAAAACTACAACAAGCACATTTAGCAGCTTGGAACGAGAAAGACCGTACAAAACGCGACGAGCTTTTGAAGAGCATTTATGCAGACGACATCAAAATGTATGATAAAGAATTTGTACTTAACGGCACAACAGAAATTTCTGATTTCATACAAAAGTTGCAGAACGACCCAAAATTTTTCTTTTCGGCTGCTGCGAATATAGAAGAGCTGCAGAACAGTGCCAGATTATATGGCCACATCCGCACTAGCGAAGGGACGCTTAATAGTATGGATTTCTTTATTTTAGAAAATGGTAAAGCCAGGCATTATTATGCATTCATGAGTCCTGAATAAAAACGAAATAAAAAATAAAAGGCTACCATTGGTAGCCTTTTTATGGGTGGTGCTCTTGCTTCCTGCAAATAACAATAAATAATTCCAAATTAGCTTGTAGGTATTTAGGATATTCCCTAAATTTGCGCTTATGGAACTATTAGAAGTTATAAAGTCCTTATCTAACGAGACACGTTTAAATATTCTTAAATGGTTAAAAGACCCTTTTGCCCATTTTCCTGAAGAGGAGTTGAGTGAAGAGACATCAGAATTAGGCGTATGCGTATCCGATATCGCTAAAAAAGCAGGAATGTCAATTCCCACCGTTTCGGATTATTTAAAAACAATGTCAGTAGCTAATGTTTTGATTGCTACAAGAAGAGGCCAGTGGACTTATTATAAAAGAAACGAACAATTGCTTCAGGAGTTAGCAATGCATATAAAAGATATACTCTAAAAAAAATTTACTATAACATTTAGGTATTTACCTAATTAACTAAACAAAATATGAAAGCAGCAATATTAAAAGAGTTTGGTCCTGTTGAAAATTTCGAAATTGTAGAGGTACCAATACCTAAACCGGGTTTCAGGGAAGTTTTAGTGAAGGTATTCGCAACTTCTATAAATCCCTTGGACTATCAGGTACGCCGCGGGGATTATAAAAATGAACTGGAGTTGCCTGTTATCACAGGTCACGACGTCTCCGGCGAGATAGTGGAACTTGGTCCCGGTGTTGAAAATTTTAAAATTGGCGATGAAGTTTATTACACACCTGAGATTTTTAAGGGACAGGGAAGCTATGCGCAGTATCATTGTGCCCACGAGTCTATCATTGGCCTTAAACCAAAAAACATTAGTCATCTGGAAGCTGCAACGCTTCCTTTAGCAGCAGGCACAGCCTGGGAAATGCTTGTTACAAGAGCACAACTCAAAATCAATCAGTCTATTCTTATTCACGGTGGCGCGGGTGGTGTAGGTATACCTACTATTCAGATTGCAAAAGCAACGGGAGCAATTGTATATACCACCGCACGAAAAGTGCACCATAAATTTCTTATCGAACTGGGTGCCGATTATGTGATTGACTATGAGAATGAAAATTACATTACTGCGATTCAGCAACTGACAAACAACAAAGGGGTAGATGTAATAATTGATACCCTTGGCGGAAATACACTTTCGGATAGCGGTAAGATTCTCAGCCAATTGGGACAGGTAGTCACCTTAGTAGATATTGAGAAACCTCAGAACCTAATTGAAGCCTGGGGAAAAAATGCCACATATCATTTTGTCTTTACCCGACAGAACAGGAATAAAATGGATGAGTTAACCCGTTTGGTTGAAAATAATAAACTCAAGCCAATTCTAAATAAAGTCTTTTCATTGGAGGAAATAGGTAAAGCCCATAGCTTATTGGAAACGAAAGCTGGTGATAAAAATTTTTATGGCAAAATTGGAATAAAGATTGACTAAATCTCATTATCTGCAGTTTACTTCGAAGCAATTCGTTTTTTTCAAAACAATAGCATATAAATAAGTAGTTTATCTAACAATATACTATATGTAGTGAATGATTCACTTATTTATGTAAAATTGATGAAAAAAGTGAAAAATATTCATTTATATGAGGTCATTTGAACTGCAAAAAAAAGCTTTTACATTAGTCTTAAAAAAGCCTTATATGCATTTTTTAAAAATAAGTGGGCATTCAATACGCAGTAGGCAATAGCATCTTGGCGGCGGTACCCAAACACTGTTTAGCTTCAATGTTAATATTTTGTTTATAAAGAGGATTAAGTTTTTTTCATTATTAACATGCAGGGAACTGCAATGTATGTACGAAATACAAAGAAATACAAATGGTTGTATCTTCTTTAAGTCTAACAATTTTTCTTATATGGTTTCATTATTAAGAAAGTCATATTTACCTTTAATATCCTGTGGCGTTACACCGGAGTGCATTTTCAAAATTATAATAATCAGTAAGTCATCAAGGTTGATAATTTCATATATCGTTCCGTTGCAGCAAAACGATTTCTTATAAAAAAGCTATTTCTTCTATTTTGCAATTTTAACTAGTAATTAACAATGATGTATATTTTTAATTTGGCAAATTTCACTTAAACAAAAATGATGTTATTACAGACAATAAAATATGATATTTACCGCACAACTTCAGTAAATTTGCATAACCAATCGAGGTAAGATTATGAGTAAGTGTGAACAATGTATCATTAGAGAATTCAGCTCACTAAAAGCACTGAATAAAGAGGAACTACTCAAAATTGCCGATTGTAAATCATCTTACTCCATAAAAAAGGGTGAGCCTGTTTTTACCGAGGGAGAAAATGTAAATGGTATCTTTTGTGTTAAAGACGGTGTATGTAAGCTTACTAAGTTAAGTTCTAACGGTAACGACCAGATCGTAAAACTCATTATAAAAGGCGAACTTTTAGGTCAACGCTCCATGATTAGTGAAGAACCCGCAAATCTCAATGCTATAGCCCTTGAAGATATGGAGGTTTGCTTTATACCTAAATCAGAGATCATAGGGTTATTCACCCAGAATAACCAGTTCTCTATGAACGTCATGAAAGCCATTTGCAGCGATCTTAAGAATGCAGATGAACATTTGGTTACCATGACACAAAAAACCGTAAAGCAACGCCTTGCTGAAACCCTAATTTATCTTTTGGACACCTTTGGCATAAATGCTGACGAAAGCCTAAATATAAAATTAACCCGTGAAGAACTTGCCGGTATTGTTGGAACAGCTACCGAAAGCTGTATACGTTTATTATCTGAATTTAATAAACTGGGCATAATAGAGCTGTCCGGTAAAAAAATCATTATACCGGACAGAAATAAACTATCCAAACTAATAGATTAATTAAAATAATTCTTATAATTGATTATCAAATATTTATATTTTTGGATAAAAGCCTATCGAAATTTTGATTCTGAGTTGAAAATTTGAAACAAAAGAATACTGGCAGCTATAAAATGTAAATCGAAAAACTTAGGTACTTTTAATTAACTATTTATCAATATTTATAATTTCCAATGCCTTATCTAAAGCCTTTTCTGATTTAACTTCAATATTAGGACTTACCCCTACTTTATCCAAACGAATTCCGTCATAAGTATAGAAATCGGCAATAGGGACCATAAGGATATATTTTCCCGAGGCAACAAAAGGAGATGCTGCCAACATCCCGCCATATGTTTTTTCCCCTATAATTATTGCTTTTTTACGGTTTTTAAGAGCATAGACAATCGGCTCACAGGTACTTGCTGTTTTACTATTAGTCAAAACATATATATTTCCCGTGAATACAGGATTATCAGGTTTTTTAAAGATAAGTTTTACTCCGGGGGATGCTTTTAACTGGTTTCCAAACGCATTGGTGCTTTTGGGTTGAACAGAAGGTAGCGCCTTAAATAATTCAGGCTCGAATCCCGAATATTGTAATTTATTCGTCGGGAAATAACCTACTTCCAAATCTTCAGACACAATATATTTTGCCAGCTCAAAAGCGGCACTAATACCACCTCCTCCGTTATCCCGTAAATCAATAATAAGATTTTTGAACGTTGAATTTCCTATTATTTTAGGTAATACTACTGCTAATTCATCTGTTGAGCTGCTAAAATTTTTAATTTGGAGATAAGCGGTAGTCGCACTCTTTTCTTCAAAAACAACCGATTTTTTTGTACTTATTATTTCCTCATCATCGCTCATCTCTTTTGTAATTGCTAAAGTTAAATGTGTAAAAGGAAGTTTTTGGGCGAGCATGTTAAAGCCGAAAAACAATTCGATATCATCATGAGAGTTAATACAAAGCTTATCAATTTCCTTTTCAAATTTTTTCCATTCTTTAGTTTTCAGGACATTATTCGAATAAATATTATCTTCTATTGTTTTTAATATTTTCGGATAGAGCTCCTTATAGATAATCCTGTCTTCTGTAGAATTCACTCCATTTACAGATCCTATTGATATCCCTTTGTTATTTAATAATTTTCCACTTAAAACTTTGTTTTTCACAATCCCTTTAAACTTTAATTTTCCAAACACAGGAATGTTTGTCTCTCCAAATAAGCTATCCTTTTCCTGCGTTCCTTTAATGGTTATGATGCTCCCTTTTTTAGGTAATTTACCCAAAAGTCTTCCTAATCTTGCCTTGCCCCCCATGATGCGGAGATCTGCATTTTTTGGAGAAGTTATAGTAAGCTGTCCTTTAGAAATAGCGACATCTAAAAATGTAGAGATTATGGTGCCATTACCAAAGTCTATCTCGCTTTTAAAATGCGATGGATTGCTTTGTGCAAACGAAGAATTAATAAAGAGAAACAATGCAAAATTCAAAAAGATGAATTTCATTTGTGTAGTCATGTGCATAGGTTGTGTGATTTAAATGAGTTTTCAAAGTAAATATGAAATACTTTGTTATTCAATTAAATGTGATGAAACGATTACCTTTTTTGACGACTGGATAGGCTAATGGATACTTTTTTTCCTGAAGACTAAAAAGTGATGTTTTTTATATGCTTGTAATAAGTTTTTGACAAAGGAATTTCCTTCTCACCAACTATAAAAGAGATTTTTGCACCTTGCGAATTACCTGTAATTTCTTTTACAGTGCTTATATTGACAAGATATGATCGGTGGCATTTTTCTAAAAAAGGGACTTGTTCGCAAACATTAGATAATGTTTGTCTGAATGTTTTAGAAATGACATTTTTATTTTTATCAATAAAGCAGATCTCAACATAGTTTTCTACAGCTCTGATAAATAATAATTCTTGTTTTTCAATTCTTAAAATTTCATTCTTGTTTTCTCCGGTAAGTATAATTGAATTCTTTGCAGGGGGAATAATCTGTTCACCAAACTTCTGCCTGAGATAAAGCATCGGAGGAATAAAAACCGGAATCATACAGGTGACAGTAACGCTTAAAAAACGCCAATAAGTTGCTAAGGTGCAACTGGTCAGATTTACTATAAATCTATTGTATAAATAGAGTACTGTACCTGAAAATAAGCAAAATAGTAGTGTAGAGATTATTTCATTGGATACAGACCAAACTTTACCAACCCTAAAATACCAGATATTTTCAATACTACCATAAATAACGAATGCAACAAAAATCAAAATGCCATAACCGGAAAGAAGTACTACTTTATTATCTGCATCAAATTGACTTGTATCAAAAGGCTGGAGGACAATAATGGTGAAAGACAGATAAATACATAAAATAAGCCCGATAAGTACTTTATTTTTTATTGATGCTACAAAATGCATTTGTCTTTTTAAGGAATCCAATCTATATACTATTTGAAATTGTAAGGGATGAAATTTGGTATCACAAATATTACTTTTATTTTTCAGATTAGGAGATAAATTTTTTAATTCAATTTGGCAGCAATATGAAGCCGGGAAATCAATAATCAAATAAAAAAATGTTTTTTGATAGATAGCATATACTTATATAAGAGTTCATATTTCATACAATTAATTGATTATGAACCTATAAAATGATTAACTTTATTTCAAGCAAATCCAATAGTATTATAAAACAACCGGAGATATGAATGAAGAAACAAACGACATCAATAAATGTCCATTTAACAATGGGAATTTAAAGCCCACTCCTGAAACAGGAGGCACAAAAAACAGTGATTGGTGGCCTAATCAGCTCAGGGTAAATATGCTCAGACAGCATTCGTCGCTGTCAGATCCTATGGGAGAAGAATTCAATTATGCCGACGCTTTTAATAGCCTTGACCTGGAAGCAGTGAAAAAAGATTTGCATGCTCTTATGACCGACTCTCAGGACTGGTGGCCAGCCGACTTTGGTCATTACGGAGGGCTGTTTGTAAGGATGGCCTGGCACAGTGCAGGTACGTATCGTGTAGGAGATGGACGTGGTGGTGCAGGTGCCGGACAACAACGTTTTGCGCCACTTAACAGTTGGCCGGATAATGTTAGCCTTGATAAAGCCCGCAGGCTACTGTGGCCTATTAAGCAAAAATATGGGCGAAAAATTTCATGGGCTGATTTAATGATACTTACTGGCAATATCGCATTGGAATCAATGGGTTTTAAAACATTTGGCTTTGCCGGCGGACGTGAAGATGTATGGGAACCGGATATGGATATATACTGGGGTTCTGAGGAAACGTGGCTTGGAGGAGATATCCGTTATGCACATGGATCTGAGGGCGTAGTAGAAAATCATGCCGTATTGGTTTCAGACGACGATGCGGATGGAGATATCCATTCCCGTAATCTTGAAAAGCCCTTAGCTGCTGTACAGATGGGACTTATATATGTAAATCCTGAAGGACCGGATGGTAACCCCGACCCTATTGCTGCAGCAAAAGATATACGTGATACTTTTGGCCGTATGGCTATGAATGATGAAGAAACTGTAGCGCTGATAGCCGGTGGGCATAGCTTTGGAAAAACGCATGGCGCTGCCCCTTCTGATCACGTAGATAAAGAACCTGAAGCCAGTGGTTTGGAATTGCAGGGATTAGGATGGGAAAATAGCTTTGGTTCCGGTAAAGGTCCCGATACTATTACCAGTGGACTGGAAGTAACATGGACCAAAACCCCAACCCAATGGAGCAATAATTTCTTTGAAAATTTATTCGCTTTTGAATGGAAACTTTCTAAAAGCCCGGCAGGTGCACAACAATGGGTAGCAAAAGATGCTGACGCTTTTATCCCCGATGCTTTTGATAGCAACAAGAAGCATTTACCAACTATGCTTACTACAGACCTTTCCTTAAGATTTGATCCTGAATTTGAAAAAATATCACGACGCTTCCTTGAAAATCAGGATGAATTTGCAGATGCCTTCGCAAGAGCCTGGTTTAAATTAACACACAGGGACATGGGGCCACGTGAACGCTACCTCGGCCCCGACGTTCCGCAAGAAGAATTATTGTGGCAGGATCCTATTCCTAAAGTAGACCATGTATTGATTAATGAAGATGATATTACATCCCTTAAAACCAAGATAGTAGATTCAGGATTAACTGTGTCGCAACTTGTTTCAACTGCCTGGGCATCTGCCTCAACATTTCGCGGATCGGATAAACGTGGCGGGGCTAATGGTGCACGTATAAGGCTGGCACCTCAAAAAGACTGGCAGGTAAATAATCCACCTGTACTACAACAAGTAATAAGCACATTGGAGCGAATCCAAATCGAATTTAATGCTTTACAAGCAGGCGATAAAAAAGTTTCTTTGGCAGACCTTATCGTTTTAGGCGGTTGCACAGGTGTAGAGAAAGCGGCTAAAGATGCGGGAAATTCAGTTACAGTTCCATTTACACCCGGGCGTATGGATGCTTTACAGGAACAAACCGATGTTGAATCATTCGGATACCTTGAACCTACTGCTGATGGGTTTCGTAACTATCGAAAATCTGAATCCTCAATAGCTACAGAAGCATTGCTTATAGATAAAGCACAGCTTCTTACACTTACTACTTCGGAGCTAACAGTATTAATAGGAGGAATGCGAGTACTGAACACCAATTTTGACGGTTCAGCCCACGGTGTTTTTACATCGCGCGCAGGTCTCCTTACAAACGATTTTTTTGTAAACCTGCTTGATATGAATACACAGTGGAAAGCAGCATTAGACAATAAAGAACTTTATAAAGGCAGCGACCGCAAAACCGGTACTATAAAATGGACCGCAACACGTGCTGACCTTGTGTTTGGTTCTAATTCTGAATTGAGGGCCATTGCCGAAGTATATGCCAGTGCCGACGCAAAAGATAAGTTTACAAAGGACTTTATCTCTGCCTGGGATAAAGTAATGAATTTGGACAGGTATGATATAAAGTCAAAATAACACAGCTAAAAACAGAATCAATATAAAAAAATCCCTCAAATTGAGGGATTTTTTATGCGTTGAAATACATATTTCTGAAAGAATGAAAATAACTCTTTGATATGATTATAAAAATGTACCAAACCTTTCAAAATGACACGTATATCCATCGGGATTTTTTACGAGGTAATCCTGATGATAGTCTTCTGCTGTCCAAAATTTGGTAAATGGTTCAAAAGTAGTAACCACTTTACCGGGCCATCTTTTCGATTCATCAACAATCTCAATAACTTCTTTAGCCGCTAGCTCTTCTTCCTCATCCTGAATAAAGATAGCAGAGCGATAGCTGGAGCCTCTGTCATTTCCCTGTCTGTCAACTGTTGTTGGGTCATGAACCCTGAAAAAATAATCTATAAGTTCTTTATACGTAATTATTTGCGGATCGTAGGTTATTTCCAGGCCTTCTGCATGTCCAGGATGATTTTGATAGGTAGGGTTTTCATTCTGGCCGCCTAAATACCCTACTTCTGTATCCTTTACTCCCGGAAGCACTCTAAATAAATCTTCCATCCCCCAAAAACAACCACCTGCTATATATGCTTTTTTTAAATTTTCCATTATTTATTATTCCAATTACATAAATTAATTAATCCTTAAGGATTTTACACGGTAATAAAATTACAAAATAACCATCTTATTTCGGTTAATCGTTAGGCTTTATTTAATGCTTTTTCTTGTTAGACCTTACCCTACATGATATCTATGTAATTACCATTCCCGGGAGGGGTTATTAATTTATATTTTTATTATCACTATTCCATTTTAGGCGTACTAACTTAGATAATATAAATAATTATCTATGGAAACCTTACTTACAACCCCGAAAAGGAAAATTTACAGCTATCAACAAAACGATATACAAACGCTTCTTTCAAGGTTAGATTCATCTCCCGCAGGAAACAGACTACTGTATCAACTACCTACCGGTGGCGGTAAAACCGTAATATTTTCAGAAATCGCTAAAAATTATATACAAAAATATAGCAAGCAGGTTGTAGTACTTACCCATAGAATAGAACTGTGCAGGCAAACCGCTGCCGTACTTAAAAAAATGGGCATTAGTAACCAGGCATATACAAGTGAAGTAAAGAAAAAGCCAAGGGTACAACCAGATTGTTATGTGGCTATGATCGAAACGCTGAAAAACCGAATTAGGGATAAGCAATTTAACCCCGATGCTGTTGGTCTGGTTATTATAGATGAAGCTCATCATAACTCTTTTCAAAAGCTGCTCGATAAATTTAAGAATGCTATAATCATCGGGGTAACTGCCACTCCCCTTAGCTCAGACGTATCAATGCCACTTCACAAAAGCTATAGCGAACTTATAGTGGGTGAAGATATACAGTCGTTAATAGCCCAAGGTTACCTGGCAAAACCAAAAACATATAAATACGCAGTTGAGCTTAATTCACTGGTAACGGCGCCTCACGGTGATTATACTGTTACAAGCTCTGACTTGTTGTATGCATCAGACCCTATGCTGGAACTGCTTACTGAAGCCTATAAAAACCATTGCCTGGGAAAGAAGACACTTATTTTTAATAATGGAATATTTACTTCAAAAAGGGTTTTTCAAATGTTTAGCAACGCCGGATACGCAATTAAGCATCTGGATAACAAAACACCAAAAGATGAACGTATTGCTACACTTAAATGGTTTAAGGAAACTAAAGGCGCAATACTCACCTCTGTATCATTATTAACGACAGGTTTTGATGAACCTTCGGTACAGGCCGTAATTCTTTACAGGGCTACAAATTCCCTAACCCTATACCATCAGATGATTGGAAGAGGATCAAGAAGAATGACAAACAAAAAGACATTTACAATTGTAGACCTGGGTAACAATACCGAACGTTTTGGCGAGTGGAATGCACCAATGGACTGGAAATATGTATTTGAAAATCCCGAAAGTTATCTTAGCAAAGAGACTAAAGGATCAGATTATGAATCTCATACAATTAGCAGTGAACTACGCGCTAAATTCCCAAAAACACTGGAACTATCCTTTGATATTGAAACAGCTTATCTCGCAGCTTTACAGAATAATGAAAAGCCTAAAACGGTTATACGTGACGCCATTCGTCAACATACCTTAATGTGCATTGAAAATGCAGAGACTATTAGTGAAGCCCTTCATTTGTCTGATGAACTGGAAACAGAAATAACCTGGAGAGTAAAACAGTATTGTAAGTGTTTGGAAAATGCCACAAAAAATTATGCTGACTGGCTTCTAAGTGACTATAAGACAAAGCTTCGAACAATGATACAAAAGCTAATGCATCGCATTACAGCAGATTAAAAACAATTGCAGATAAGAAATAAATGAAATCAAAAAAGGCATCAGGTGTTACAAAACATTTTAAAGGAAGTGTTTCTAAGGAGGACCGCTATAAGTACGGGAAGTCTCTCAGGGAATTATGCCCTATAGAATCACATGCTGAATTAAATATCAAGGACCGCCAAAATCCGGTAAATTTACATTTGGAGAGTGACAAAGGCAGGATGTCCGCATTGCTGCCTATTCGCTATGAAAGAATGATGGAATCTCCTTTTACCTTTTACAGAGGCAGCGCAGCATTAATGGCGTCTGATTTATCACAAGTACCGTCCACAAAAATGTATTTACAAGCCTGTGGTGACTGCCACTTACTCAATTTTGGAGGTTTTGCAACTCCGGAAAGAAAACTGGTATTTGATATTAATGATTTTGATGAAACTTCTGTTGCACCCTGGGAATGGGACCTCAAGAGACTCGCTGCGAGTTTTGCAATTGCCGGGGCAGATAAAAAGTATTCAGAAGAAGAATGCAGGGAGGCCGCAATTGTAGTGGCAAATAGCTATCGAATACATATGCTCGAATATTCAGAGATGTCTGCTTTACAAATATGGTATTCTCAGATCAATTTAAAAGACCTTATTAAATCAGGAAAAATTAAAGATGCTAAACAATTTGATCCTGAAAGAATTAAAAAAGCTATTAAAAGAGAACCTCATAAAAGAGATTTTATAAAGCTGGCCTATTCCAAAAAAGGACAACCAAAAATTAAAGACGCTCCTCCACTAATTTATCATTTTGATAATGATAAACAAACTGAATTTTTCCGTCAGGCAGAAAATGCATTTTACCGCTATCTAAAAACGCTATCTCACGACAAAAGAACATTATTAGAACGTTATAGTATCTATGATGCTGCTATAAAAGTGGTTGGCGTAGGAAGTGTAGGAACGAGATGTGGAATTATGCTATTATTATCTGCCACCGGCGATCCTTTATTTCTCCAGTTTAAACAGGCAAAGCAAAGTGTACTGGAGCCATATATTGGAAAAAGCAAATTTGCAAATCATGGACAAAGGGTTGTTGAGGGGCAAAAATTAATGCAGTCTGCCTCCGACATTTTTTTAGGATGGACTCATGACGATACCGGACAACAATTTTATGTACGCCAGTTAAGGGATGCAAAAGTTAAGCCCGTATTAGAAGATATGGGACATAATACATTTCTAACCTACGCCCATTCGTGCGGATGGGCCCTGGCACGTGCGCATGCCCGAACAGGAGATCCGGCCATTATTAGCGGATATCTCGGTAAAGACGACGATATGGATCAGGCTATAGGACAATTTTCTATTGCTTACAGCAAACAAAATGAAACAGACTTTTTACTGATGCAAGATGCGATAAATACTGGAAATGTGCCAAATAGTAATACGTTATAAATTTAAAAAAATATGGACGAAATAACACAGGCGCTATTTGCCGCCTCACGCCAAGGGAATGTTCCTGTACTTAAGGAAATCTTTAAACTGAAAGAAAATATTGATGTTTATGATGAAAAAGGTTTTACACCCTTGATAATAGCTGCTTATAACAATCAGCCCGAAGCTGTAGCAGCACTTCTTGATGCCGGAGCAGATATAAATAAAACAGATAATAGTGGAAACACTGCGCTAATGGGAGCGTGCTTTAAAGGATATGCAGATATTGCAAAATTACTTTTAGAGCGTGGCTCGACTATAAATGCCCAACATGGAAACGGCGGTACGGCTCTCATGTTTGCTGCCATGTTTGGTCGCAATGATATCGTAAAGTTATTACTGGAAAATGGAGCCGACAGTACTATAAAAGATAATCGTGGCTTTTCTGCTTTAGACCTTGCACATCAGCAGGGAAATCGTGATGCAATGCTCCTGCTTCAGAGCTAATTGCAATCGTATATATCTCTTACGACTACAGCGTTAATTATATAATAACGCTATGGCATTACCGCTTTTAATAGAGTAACTTTAGATATCATCTTAAACAAACAGCATTAAAATATTATTTATGAGAACATTAGACATTGTAATACGATTAAACCATCAGGAAGAGCCACAACTGGAAATAGGAAAAGATAATAATTACAGTAGGTTTTATGCCATACTACAAAAAACTGTTGACAGCCATTCGGCAGATATTATACATAAGGGAGACTATTTCAGATACGACCAGCACTTACTCCCTAAGGATAATGGCAAATTTGACACTTATGTCCTTTTCAGAAATATTACCCTTAATGATACTGACGATGACAAATTAATCTGGGATGCATTAAACCTGCAGCTACAAAGCCAGAGATACCCGGAAATAAGAGAGAAAAACACCCATCATCAGTTGATTGAACTGTCATCATTTGAAGCCAATACTGTTATTGATACCGAAAATACGATTCAGAGCTTCGAAGAGGTATTGGTTAGGATACCCGGTACACGTGAAGAACTTGAATTTGATACCTCCGGTGCCGAAGGCAATAAAATATTATACGATAAACTTGCGAAACTTATTTATAATAAGGAAGCAGAAATAATGTATAAAGGCCCTAAATTGATATTTGAAGAAAACAGGGATCTTTTTATTAATCCCGATGATTTTTCAATCTATATACTATTTCGTTCAAGGCGTGATTATAATTACGAAAACAAAGAACAATTGTGGGAAAATCTTGCCAGCGACCTGAAGGTGCTTTCTTCAATAACGTTGTACAGATCTTCAAAACATTATCAGGTTGTACTCTTTACCCATGATGTGTAAATCACGCTTAGAAGGTTTGTTTTTCAATAGCCTTAGAATAGGCATCCTAAAGGATTATTTTTGATGATCGATATAGAACTATTTACCTGAAACAAATTGCTGCGCTCACAAATAATAAAATATTGATATTTGTACGGTAACTTGAGTAAATTTGTATGAGTAGTATAAAACTATTATTTACAGTTAATTATATGGTAATAAAATAACTAACTGGTAAGAATAATTATAGATGACAGGAATATGCTGTCTAAACTTGTGAATTAATTTATTTAGGTGGGAAATAAAAAAGCAAACTGGACTATTTGCGAGGAATGTCGGGGACGCGGCAATAAAAGCCGGGGACTCAGCAAGAAAGTGAAACTGAACTATCAAATAGCATTAGAAAAATTTGAAAAAACGAATGGCGAAGGAACTCCGCCAGTTCTTCCTAAGGGACACCTATATTCGTGCCTAAACTGTAATGGATCAGGGTTAATTCACTCTACTACTCCCGTAATTGTTAACATGGAGAACTATCCACACGTCGCTATTATTGGCGCAGGTATAGGAGGAGTAGCTTTGGCTGTTGCTTGTTTACACCGTGGTATACCTTTTACCCTCTATGAGCGCGACAGCAACTTTGATGCCCGGTCTCAGGGATACGGGCTCACGTTACAACAAGCGAGTAAAGCTATTAAAGGCTTAGGTATTTCTTCACTAAAAGAAGGAGTAATTTCAACAAAACATGTAGTGCACACTACAGAAGGAAAAGTAATTGGTGAATGGGGGCTCCGAAAGTGGATACATTCTGACGAAAAAATGTCTCCAAAACGTTCAAATGTACATATTGCGCGGCAATCTTTACGCTTAGAATTACTTGAGCAACTCGGCGGACATACTATGGTGCAATGGGGACACCAACTAATAAATCTTAAAGAATGTATTGGTGAAGGTGTGGATCTAAGCTTTCAGGTAAACGGTGAAATAAAGAAGTTTAAAGCTGATCTGGTGGTTGGAGCAGATGGCATTCGCAGTTCCGTACGAAAGTTACTAATTGGTGAAGATGCTACCCCTCTACGTTATCTTGATTGTATTGTAGTATTGGGTATCTGTCCTTTAGAAGATCTCAAAGATGTTAATAGCGAATTGCTCGACTCAGCAACTGTATTTCAAACAGCTAATGGCAATGAGCGAATCTACATGATGCCGTATACTTCAGACTCGGTAATGTGGCAACTTAGCTTTCCAATGCCTGAAGAAGACGCCAAGGCTTTAAGTGCTAAAGGACCTCAGGCACTAAAGGAAGAAGCATGCCGTAGAACCCAATGGCATAATCCTATCCCTCAGATTTTAGCAGCAACCCCTGAAACTCAGATTTCGGGCTATCCGGTATATGACAGGGAATTACTTACATCAGAGTTATTGGCCAAACAGGATCAGGTAACTCTTATTGGTGATGCAGCTCATCCAATGAGCCCCTTTAAAGGGCAAGGTGCAAACCAGGCACTTTTAGATGCTCTTGCACTTGCCCGCGGAATTTTTAAAGGATGCAGATCTTCATCTCAATGGAGAACTGCCGGATTAAGAGAAAGCGTGTTAAATGAATTTGAATCAGAAATGTTAGAACGCAGCGCCACTAAGGTGAAAGATTCAGCTGAAGCCGTAAAATTTTTACATTCTGAAACTGTACTTCATGAAAGTGATTCACCACGTGGACGATCCTTAAAGAAAAAAGACCTTTAACAAAGTAAATCATTGATATTTATAACCTAAAAAATTAGTTGGTTTGAAGTTACCATTCTCTTATTATCTAAATCAGGACGTCATTTTCTTAGCTAAAGATCTTTTAGGTAAAGTACTTTTTACTGAAATAGAAGGTAAAGTTACTGCTGGTATAATTACAGAAACAGAAGCTTATTTTGGTATACAGGATAAAGCTTCTCACGCTTATGGTGGCAGGCGTACTGACAGGACTGAAACATTATATAATCAGGGTGGTATTTCTTATGTTTATTTATGTTACGGTATACATAACCTCTTTAACATTGTAACTTCTGTTAAAGATGAGCCTCATGCAGTATTAATAAGGGCTATTGAACCTTTGATAGGCAAAGAAATAATGGAATACAGAAGAAATATGTCTGCAAGTAAAGCTGCTATTTCAGCTGGTCCCGGTTCCGCAGCCAAGGCCTTAGGTATTGACCGTTCTTTAAACAAAAAAGATTTAACTGGCGAAGAAATATGGGTTGAAGATCATGGTATTAGATATACACCTGATGAAATTATAGCAACACCACGAGTTGGTGTAGAATATGCTAAGGAAGATGCTCTTTTACCATGGCGCTTTTTTGTAAAAGGCAATAAATATGTAAGTAAGCCAAACAAGGTTTAATTAAAACGCTAATTAGCTAAAATCTTATATAAAAATACTTTCCTCTTCTTTCCATGAGGTAACCTCTCTATTATATAAAGGTTGGTATTTATACTACATAAGCTGCTACCATCCTGTTGCGTTATTTAACGCTACAGAGCTGATTTTTATATTAAATAAAATATAACACAATTTTATTAGTCTATAGTTTTAGTAGACTAATAAAAATGTGCTACATTTGCCTCGTAATTCCAAACTAACCAATCATGGAGAATGTAATACCGGCAATTCAAAATAAAATAATAATTCAAAAAAAAGATATTATTCTTTTGCATGGCCTTTTTGGTAATCTTAGCAATTGGCACTCTGTAAAAGAAAAATTTGAAAGTGTTCACAATGTTTTCATTCCTGAATTACCACTCTATAAAAAAAACTCGAAGGAAGCCAATCTTAATCATTATGTTGCTTTTTTAAAGCAATATATTGATGAAAATAAAATAAGTAAACCTGTACTAATTGGCAATTCACTGGGAGGCCACATAGCTTTACTATATGCTCTCGAATATCCCGCCGAAGTTGACAGGCTGGTTTTAACAGGAAGCTCAGGTTTATATGAAAGCTCAATGGATATTTCTTTTCCGCGTATTAACGATTTTGAATTTATTTCAGATAAGGTAAAAGAAGTATTCTACAATCAGGAAGCCATTTCTGATGCCTTAATTGAAGATGTTTATGCAACTATACAAGACAGGGAAAAAGCACTATCTGTAGTACGAACTGCCAAAGCTGCACGAAGCCAAAATCTTAAAGATACTTTATATACAATAACACTGCCTGTATTATTAATATGGGGTATGCAGGATATTGTAACGCCTATTAGCGTTGCCGAAGAATTCTTTTTTCTTCTTCCTAACGCTCATCTTCACCTGATTAATCATTGCGGACATGCTCCTATGATGGAGCAGCCAGAAGAATTCAACAGAAAATTAGAAGAATTTCTAAATACTTAATCCATGAAGTCATCAATCCTACATCCTGTTTCAATTATAATGTGTTGCGGCATGCCATACTGGCGATGTTGTAGAAGTCCTTATGTTTAATTATAGAGAATTATAATATACCTAAGCCCTTTTACATGCTACGTAAAAGGGTTTTAATTTATTTCAGCAATACATTTTATTATCATGAATGCAATTATCAACAATTTTAAATTTCGAATCATACTGGCTTTTGCCGGTATCTATATCATATGGGGTACTACGTACCTTGCTATAACTTACGGATTAAAAGGCTTCCCTCCTTTTATACTTTCAGGATTACGTTTCTTAATTGCCGGATCTCTTATACTGGGATGGCTCTGGGCAAAGGGAGAAAAACCAAATTCCGCAGTTAACTGGTACAAAAACTTTATCCCCGGGCTGCTTATTCTAGCTGCAGGTGTTGGCCTTGTAGCCTGGGGAGAGCAATATGTAACTTCTACCGAGGCAGCCATCATTATGGCAACAGAACCTTTTTGGTTTATTCTCCTTGACAAAAAAAACTGGAAAAAATATTTTTCAAGTCCATTGGTAGTTACCGGACTGTTAATTGGTATTGCAGGATTACTTCTATTTGTAAAAGACAGTCTGTTGAGTGGTGCACATAATGGACATGAAACACTTCGCATTACAGCTATTGGCGTTCTATTTGTAAGCTCTGTATTATGGGTAATTGGTTCGCTTTTCTCAAAAAACAGATCTTCTTCTCATTCTATTTTTATGAATGTAGGCCAACAGCTAATTGTAGGTGGTATATTGAGCTTAATAATCGCTACTGTTACTGGAGAATGGAATTCTTTACAATTGTCTGCAATACCGGTAGAGGCATGGAGCGGTCTTATATATCTTATCTTTTTCGGATCCATTGCAGCCTACCTATCATTTATCTGGCTTTTGTCTGTAAGGCCTCCTGCCTTAGTAAGCACACATACGTATGTAAATCCTGTTGTTGCTGTACTTTTTGGATGGCTTATTGCCGGCGAAAGTATTTCAACTACACAAACATGGGGTCTGGCTATTATACTTATCGGCGTCTTATTAACTAATAGCAAGAGTTATCGCATTAGCAAAAGAACTAAGGTACGCCTGCGTCCTTTTATGCGAACATTTAACAGGATAGCCAATCCGTATCGTCATATTACACATTATTAAATTGAAGTACATGATTGAATTAAAAAATGTGAGTAAAACTTTTTCAAAATCAGGAAGAGATATCCATGCCCTTTCCGATGTTTCCATCCATGTACCTCAGGGAACTATATTTGGTATTATCGGTACATCAGGAGCAGGAAAAAGCACACTTATTCGCTGTATAAATCTTTTAGAAAAACCAACTTCAGGCGAAGTTTTAGTTGATGGTAAACCTCTTTTAAAGCTTTCGCATCGCGAACTTACTCTGCAAAGAAGGCAGATAGGAATGATATTCCAGCATTTCAATCTGCTTTCATCCCGTACTGTTTTTAGTAATATCGCTTTTCCCCTCGAACTTGCAGGTTTGCCTAAAGATAAAATCAAACAACGCGTTGAAGAATTGTTAACCCTTGTCGGATTGCAGGAAAAAAGTAACGAATATCCTGCAAGTTTATCGGGTGGACAAAAGCAACGTGTAGCCATAGCGCGTACACTGGCTAACAATCCTAAAGTTTTGCTTTGCGACGAAGCTACAAGTGCCCTTGATCCCGCTACAACCAGATCAATACTGGATCTTTTAAAGGATTTAAATAAAAAACTGAACATAACCATTTTGTTAATTACACACCAGATGGAAGTGGTCAGGGCTGTTTGTGACAGAGTAGCAGTAATTAGTCATGGTAAGCTCATAGAGCAGGGAACAGTAGGCGAAATATTTGCAAGTCCGCAAGCAATGCTCACTCGCGAATTTATAGCTTCGGCATTACATGTTGAATTACCTATTATTTATAGTGAAAGACTTAAAAGCCAATACGGAGAAGGAAATAATACAGTACTAAAACTTGAGTTTACAGGCGAAAGTACAGATGCTCCATTTCTTACAGAGGCAGCTAAGCAATTTAGTATCAATGCTAATATCGTTAGTGCCCAAAGTACATATGCTGGCTCTACCCGGTTCGGAATATTACTTGTAGAATTATCCGGAAACTTCAATCAGCAGCAATTGGCCATCGGTTATTTTAAAACAAATCATATTAAAACAGAAATATTAGGTTATGTCTGAATCCATCATCGCTTTACTGCTTAAAGGCACCTGGGAAACTATTATCATGACCTTTACATCGGGATGCTTTGGATTCCTTTTAGGTCTTCCCGCAGGTATATTACTTTTCCTTACACGCAAGGGACAACTCTTGGAACACCATATTTTTAATCGTGTGCTTTCTGTTACAGTAAATATTTTTCGTTCTATTCCTTTTATAATACTAATTGTATGGATGATTCCTTTCACAAGAGGTCTCATCGGTACCTCTATAGGTGTGAGCGCCGCCTTAGTTCCTCTTAGCATAGGCGCATCCCCATTTATTGCAAGACTTGTTGAAAACAGCCTGTTAGGATTACCGTACGGATTAATTGAAGCTGCAAGAGCATTAGGTGCTACCCCGTTGCAAATAGTTTTTAAGGTATTGCTTCCTGAAGCTTTGCCTTCATTAATAAATGCTGCCACAATTACACTTATTACCCTTGTGGGATATTCAGCAATGGGTGGCGCCGTGGGTGCGGGTGGATTAGGACAAATTGGTTATCAATATGGCTATATAGGATATGATGCAACTATAATGAATATTGTTTTAATACTTCTCGTCGCATTAGTATTTATAATTCAGTTTGCAGGCGATCGCCTGTCTAAACATTTTGATCACAGATAATTACACACATTAAAAACACACCCATGAATACAAGAACAAAAATTACTTTGACTAGCATATTTACAATATTAATAACACTACTTTCCGGTTGCACAGGAACAAAAAACGAAGATGCACACCACATTAAAGTAGGAGTTTCTTCAGGACCGGAATATGCGCTTGCACAGGCAGCACAAAAAGTTGCCAGAGAAAAATACGCCCTTAATGTGGAACTTGTATCATTTAATGATTACGTTGTGCCAAATGAAGCCCTGAACCAAGGAGATATAGACGTAAATGCTTTCCAGCATCTTCCCTATTTACAGGAACAGTCCAAACAGAGAGGTTATACATTAGCTGTTGTAGGTAAAACTTTCCTCTATCCTATTGCAGGCTATTCAAAAAAAATAAAATCATTAAATGAACTAAAGCCGGGAAGCACGATTGCTATTCCAAATGATCCCACAAATGGCGGAAGATCATTGTTATTGTTAGAAAAAAATGGACTGCTTACGCTTAAAAAAGGAACCGGCCTGTTGCCAAAAGTTATCGATATCATTGCTAATCCAAAAAATATAAAAATTGTTGAACTGGAAGCCCCTCAGTTACCTCGTATACTTGATGATCAGGAAGTAACTATCGCAATAATTAATAACACTTTTTCTGCCCAGGCGGGGCTTATACCTTCGCGCGATGCATTATTTGTTGAAGGTACTGACTCACCTTACTTTAATCTTATTGTTTCGAGGGAAAGCAATAAAACCCAGGATAAAGTACTTCAATTTGTAAAAGCCTATCAATCGGCTGAAGTTGAAAAAGCAGCAGCAGAACAATTTAAAGGAGGAGCTATTAAAGGCTGGTAAATCAATTTCTGTAACATTATAAAAACACTACTTATGAACTTAGCCATACGATTTGAAAACCTTGGGCGAAAAATATCTTTCAGACAGATAGTAATTACTATACTGGTACTAAAGAGTGTAATAATTTTATATTTTGGTTATTTACTATTCAATGCTTTATTACAGGACACCCTTGTTTTTAATAATGATTTCTACCTGTTTATTGCAATAGGTTTTTTGGCACAACTAATAGATGGCGCATTAGGAATGGCGTATGGAATTTCGTGTACTACGTTATTACTAAATTTTGGAATACCTGCCAATATAGCATCCGCAAGTGTGCACGCATCAGAAATTTTCACAACAGGAGTATCAGGCCTGTCGCATATAAAATATAAAAACATAGATAAAAAATTATTTTTTCAGCTTGTAATTACCGGTACATTAGGTGCTGTAGTAGGTGCTTATATTATATCCGGAGTACTTGATGGCAATTTTATAAAGCCATACATAGCAGCCTATTTGCTATTATTGGGGATATACATTATATATAAAGGTTTTAGCAAAAAAAGAACAGATAAAAAACCTGTAAAAAGAGCACCGTTGTTAGCATTAATCGGTGGGTTTATGGATGCCATTGGTGGTGGTGGCTGGGGTCCTATTGTGACTTCTAATCTTCTTAGTCAGGGCAAAAATCCACGTAAAGCAATTGGTACAGTAAACACAGCTGAATTTTTTATAACCTATTTTGCAACATCAATATTTATAGCCTTTTTAGGTATAGATCATTGGCAGGTCATTGCGGGGCTTATTATTGGTGGTGTCGTCGCAGCACCTATAGGAGCATACGTTGTATCAAAAATTAATAAGAAAGCTATATTTCTGTTAGTAGGGATATTAATCATTATAACTTCGTCGTATACCCTTTACAAAGCAATATCATAGTTGCCTTTAAACTATTTTTGAATACAAAAAATAAACCCCTCTGGATATATAATCCAAAGGGGTCTAAAAATTAAACACAATAAAACCTAATTCGGTTTACCTACAACCCTTTCAGGGTAATCTGTTATAATGCCATCTACTTTTAATGCAAGCATGGCATCAATATCTTTATTATCGTTAACCGTCCAAGGGATAACCCTCATATTCTTAGAATGTAAAGAATCTAAAAATTTACGATTAACGAGTTTATAATGCGGACTATAAATATCCGGTGTAAAAACAAGCATTGATAAATTTTTATCTATACCCGGCCTGTCAGTTAAATAGGCCGTTTTTACTGATGGATACTTTTTATGCATTATATTTAAAATTTCAGGATCAAAAGACTGAATGTTTATTCTGTTGCTGAACTTTTTACTTTCAATTACATGCATCACAAGCGATACAAAATCGGTTGGCTGTGGCTGACTTAATCCGTACCCATCTCTATCTGATTTAATCTCTACATTAATTCTCACTGGCTTCAGCTTATTATTTTTAATGTAAGCCTCTACACTATCAATAACCTCAGATAGCAATGGTTTATAAGCAGTCATTTTCTGCTGTTCAGGAAAAGACTTATTACCCCTTGAGCCAACATCATATCGCTTTATACTGTCATAACTCATATGGTATAAATTAAACGACTTTTCATTCACCTTACTTATGGCTGTTCCATTAAGGGCTGTAACATAAGATGATGACATAAAAGGTTCATGAGAAACAACAACTTTTCTGTCTGAAGAAATTACTACATCAAGCTCAATAACATCAGCACCTTTTTTAACGGCACTTAGAAAAGCAGGTATTGTGTTTTCCGGAAAATTGCCACGGTCTCCCCTATGTCCCTGCACTTCGGTGTTAAATTTCTTGTTCTCCGAATTTTTCAGTTGTGTACATGCACCAATTGCAAGAGAAAGCATTGTAACAGCAAAAATCTTTGATCGCATATTATTTTATTTAGGTTGTTCTATACGGTAGCTTACGTTTGCAGTATGTTTTTTACCAAACATATCTGTAGCTTCTATTTCAACATTATGCTGGCCAACAGCTAAATCTGAAAGTATTTTTCCTCTCCATAAATGTGTACATGTTGCGGGGTCAGACGAGCGTTTGCCCGGCATTAAGATTTCAGCAAGTTCCCATTCCATAACCAGTTCTATGTAAGAAGGATCCTGTTCTTCTACATATTCCATTGGCATCCATTCGCCGCCATCAATACGGTACACAATTTTATCATTTTTACTTCCCATAAAGAAGTTTGCAAAAATGGCCGATTTTGTTCTTTTGCCATGAGGTACAACTTTAGGAGCAAATACTTTGATCTGGTAGTTTTCAGGTTTACCAGCTGCTTTGTAATCTACCGAGTACTTATTTCCATTAAAATGGATAAAAGCATAGCCTTTAGGCGTACCATCCCTCATAACAGAGATTGGTATTCCTTTTTCATCCAGTTTACCTGAATACCAGTCTCCTGATGTTGTACCAATATTGTAATGATGGTGAGGTTTTTCCTGAAGCCATCCCTCCTCTTTACCTAAAAAATCCTGTCGCTGTAAATGTGTATGAGCTGATAGCGATAACGTATTTGGAAAATCTTTTAATAGCTGAAACAGTTTTTCACGGTCACCATCCCTAAACGAATCATCTTTAACATCCGGTTCACTAATAGGTATGTGAAATGCTAAAACTATTAAATGATCTTTTGGAACATGCTTTAGGTCGTTTTCAACAAATTTTAGTTGGTCTTCCCTAAAACCACCCCAATAACCATCTTTATCTCTTGGATCAGGGTATATCACGTCATCAAGAACAATAAAGTGAACCTTGCCGTAATTAAAAGCATAATCGGCAGGACCAAAATGTGCTTCAAATGTTTCGTCGGCAAGATTGTCCTCTATCGCATCAAAATTAAGGTCATGATTCCCTAAAAGATTATACCATGGTATGCCTGCTTTTTTTACTGCCTGTACGTATGGATTAAACAAACTAAGGTCATTACCAACCAAATCTCCCATACTAAGTCCGAACGGTACATTTTTAATTCCTTCTACTTCTGCAACAATCCCTTTTGCAAAATATTCTACTTCCTGAAGATTATAAGGCTGTGGATCTCCAAAAATAAGGGCTGTAAAGTTATCGTCCTCCTGCTGTTTTGTCAAACCAAAATCAACCGATTCAGGTAATTTTCCTGTTGGAGCAACACCTTTAAATTTTGCATTAGGAGAACCCGCAGGCTTATGATTATAAAAAAACAGAGGAAGATTATCCTTATTTACAGCTACGCCATAACCAGTAGGCTTTATAACCGAAATTATCGCTGCATTGCTTACAGGCAATTGATATTCTCCATGCTTATTAGTTAACACCACTTCCTGTCCGTTAGTAACTGCTACATCGGCCAGTCCTTTTTCTTTTTTCTCTCTTTTACCATTACGGTTGCTGTCTTCATAAACAACACCTTTTACCGTTTGGGCAGACAGGGCAGCTGTTAGTAACAGCGCCCCCGCCATAATTATATTCTTTTTCATATATTAGTTATCCCACCAAACTTTAGTATTAATATTATCCTTGCCTATCATCTCAACAGCTGCTTTATAATTTTGAGCATTATAAATTTGCTGCTCCGGAGGATATATAAATCGTGACGGCATTACACCATTATTAAGCATGGCTCCTGTAGTAGGAAGTTCAGGAAAACCTGTTCTGCGGTACTCAAACCACTGCTGATAATCTGTAAAATAAAGTGCATAGTATTTTTGCATCATTATTCTCTCCAGCGTACCATCATAAGCAACTGCAGGATTAGTAAAGTAATCTGCCGTAGCTGTAGCTCCAACCTGCTCCATTGCTGCATTTATGCCTTTATTATAATGGGTTTGCGCATCAGCTATAAAACCTCTTTGTGCAACTTCAGCCTTGATAAATTCTACTTCGGCATATGTTAGTATCATTATTTTCATAGGGGCAACGGCCTGATTTCTTTGCAGTGTAGATGCATTATATTTGAACTGTGAGTCAGAACCTTCATAAGCACTTGGTATTCCTTTATACCCTATTGGTTTCGCATCAACATCGGTAGCAATAGTGGCAATTATAGGTCTTCTTGGATCATTGAATGTATTGAGGTTATCAATAAAGAAAGATGACATTTTAATAGCATTATTGAAATCCTGAGGCCTGCCCCACGGTGATACATTAGCGCCAACACCTGTAACCTTAAGCATTGCTGATTCTGCAGTATTCTCAAAAACAGGATATTTTGAAGGATTGTTTATCATTGCCGTAAGCTTTTCAAAAGCTTTCATTTCAGTGCGATTAGAAACCCTTAATAATAATCGCATTTGCAATGAATTTGTAAACTTTTTCCATTTAAGCACATCATTTGCAAAAAGGATATCGCTTGCATATATCATCCCTGCTCCTTCATCATAAAGCGTATTGGCTTTTTCAAGATCGGCTAATATTGTTGCATAGATTTTTTCCTGAGAATCATACCCCGGATATAAGATACCCTCCTCTGCCCTTACAGCTTCAGTCATTGGCACAGGGCCAAAAAGGTCGGTAAGGTTAGAATATACCCATGCATTAAGTGTAAGGGCTACGGCAAGATAATTTTTATCTCCTTTATCCTCAGCTGCCATACGCATTTCGCGAATGTTGGCTAACCATTTATAAGAGTTATCCCATGAAGAATTTCCAATGCCCGTACCCAGGTCGTAGCGATGAATTCCTCCTGAAACACTTGGAAAAGGAAGCGATACCTGCATAAGATTGAAAGTAACGTCTGTACTACGTAATGCATGATGATTAGACATTCCGTAAATTATAGGGTTCAGAAGCGTACCCGGACTAATTTCAGCTATATGGTTAGGGTCTTCGTTAACCTCATCAAAATCACCTGTACATGCTGTATTTAGCAAAAGAAGCGAAAAACATGCACTCAAAAATTTTATCTTTTTCATTATCATATCGTGTTAAAAATTCACTTTTAAGTTAAATCCATAAGTAGCCGGCGATGGCATCTGCCCCATTTCAATTCCCTGAAGCATCGTATTACCATTAAGTGCTGCTGTTTCAGGATCGTAAATAGGAAAATCAGAAAGAATAGCAAGATCACGCCCAAATACTGAGAATTGTACACTCTGAAGTCCGGTATCTTTAATCCATGATTTAGGAAAATCGTACATTAAGCTTACTTCGCGTAACTTCAGGTAGGAAGCATCAAAAGAGTTTGATTCTATATTTGCTCTTCTGTAGTATTTAGCATACCAGTCGGCAGGAATAGCTTTTGTCGTATTAGGAGAGTACGTTCCATCTCCATTCAATACTACTCCGTCTCCTATTATAAAGCCTTCATCTCTTCCTTTATACGAAGAAGTTAATTTACCCTGTTCCATAGATTTATGGTGCGTCTGAGAATAGATTATACCACCATATTGGCCGTCAACAGTAACACTTGCAGTAAAAGGGCCTATTTTAAAAACGTTTGTAAGGCCTGCTTTCCAGTCCGGACTTGCATCACCAATATATTGTATCTCCTGAGAATCTACAGGTAAACCTTTATTGTCATACACAATTTTACCATCAGGAGATCGTACAAATCCTAATCCGTATATCGCGGTTGTAGTACCTCCTTCTTTAGCTATTATCGATGCTGTTCCTCCTTCACCTATAACCTGCTGCCCGCTAATTCCATCCGCTAAATCCAATACCTTATTCCAGTTACGTGACCAGTTAAGATTAGCTGACCAGCTAAAGTTATCGTTATCAATTATTTTACCTCCAAGCAATAATTCTATACCACGGTTTCTTACGCTTCCTGAATTTAATATTGCATTATTATATCCCGTACTATAATCAAGAGGTACCTTTATAATCTGGTTTTTAGTGTTACTTTCATAAACAGTAGCATCAAAACTCAGACGCTTTTTAAGTAAATAAATTTCAAATCCGGTTTCATAACTGGTTGTAATTTCCGGTTTAAATGTACTGTTGTATAGTAATCCCGGTGCTTGTGCAGAACTTGGAAAATCACTTGGATCATAATATTTTTGTGTTCTGTAAGGATCTGTATCATTACCCACCTGTGCAAACGAAAATCTGTATTTAAAATAATCGATAGCCTGAGGCAGATTAAAAATTTCTGACATTACAAAGCTGGTATTTACCGATGGGTAAAAGAATGAATTGTTTTGTACAGGAAGCGTGCTCGACCAATCATTACGTCCTGTAACATCTACAAAAATCCTGTCTTTATACGCAAGCGACATAACTCCGTATAAGCTGTTTACTTTTTTAAAGCTATCACCAACTCTTATTAAAGGAGCATTTACACCATTTGTAAGTTTATAAACATCAGGCACAACCAAGCCATCAATTTCGGCTTCGGTATTTCTGTATTTATAATTTCTCATATTACCTCCAAAAGATCCTGAAAATGAAAGTGCCTCACTTATATCATTTTTATATGAAAGAAGGAAATCGGTATTTACTTCCTGTTTATATACGTTTTGAGTTTTAAAGAAACCTTTAGCATAGCGATTTATACTATACGGTCTTCTCTGCTCTCTATGCTGGTTATAAGTGTTTAACGCTGAACGAACCATTAAGTCAAGATTCTTACCAAGGGTAATATTTGCATATATATTACCTACTATCTGGTCGTCATCGAGCGAGTTTGTAGCTTCATTAGCAATAAGATAAGGGTTATCTATAAAGGAACTAAAAGGATGTAACTGCTGAATGTTTTCTTTACCTTTTTCCCAAACAGGTTTGTACCAGTTCAGGTCTATGCTAGGTTGCTGGAAAATCATGAAATACGCAATTGATCCATTATTGTAACCCGTTGAAGGTAAATTGTCGCTTGTCCTGTTGTTATAATTAACCGATGTTCCTAATTTAATTTTATCTGATATTTGATAAGTAGCATTAACGGCGGCTGTAATCCTGTCAAAACCTGTATTAGGCATAATCCATTCATTCTTTTGGTTTCCTAACGAAAAACGCATTGAGCCTTTATCGTCACCTCCCTGAATGGAAATATTGTTATTATGCGTAATACCTGTACGCCAAAAATCTTTACGGTTATCATCATATGCCTGCCATTTCTTTTTTACAAGAGATTGTCCTTGCTGCGTAGGATCATATTGATAATACTCCTGTCCGTTAAAGGCAGGTCCCCATGCACTACTGGTTCCACCTGTACTTGTTCCTTCGGCTGAATCACCATATGAATAATAAGGAGCTCCGTTTTTGTCAAACGATTTACCGGTTCCCTGTCCATATTTATATTGCCATTCCGGCCAACGCTGAATTACATCAAGAGTAGTTCCCGAAGTAAAAGTTATACCAAGACCTTTATTCTTCTTACCCGATTTAGTTGTAATAATTAAAGCACCGTTTGCAGCCCTGCTTCCATACAGCGCAGTAGCGCCTGCACCTTTAAGTACAGTAACAGTCTCTATATCGTCAAGATTAAGATTTGATATTCCATTACCATAATCAATTGGGGAATCCTGCCCCATATAGGCTGATGAAGAACCGGAAGTAGTCATCTCCGAATTCATCGGTACACCATCAACTACGACAAGTGCATCATTTTGATCAGACAATGACCTGCTTCCCCTCAAAATTATTTTTTGTGAATTTATAGGCCCTGATCCTGATGATACGATATTAAGTCCCGCTACTTTACCTTTAAGAGCTGAAGACCAGTTATTAGGTGTCGTTTTTTCAAGCTCTTCAGCCTTTAAAGTCTGCTGTGCAAAACCAAGACGTTTTTCTTCTCTTTTAATACCTAAGGCAGTAACGATAACTTCATTCAATTCATTAGCCGAAGGTTTAAGGCTAACATTTATAACGCTTTTCCCATGAACTTCAATTTGCTGTGTTTCAAATCCAATGTAGGCTATAACCAGCGTAGCAGAAGCATCAGAAACTGTCAGGCTAAAATTTCCGTCAATATCTGTACCTGCACTATTCTTAGTGCCTTTTTCCATTACGGTTGCACCCGGTAATGGCATACCCTGATCATCAGTAATCTTTCCTTTTACAACCTGTGGCAAATCAGTTTTAGTTGCCGTAATGGTATTGTTTATTTTTTTAAAAGTAATACCTGTCTTACTGGTAATTACTTTTAAAACACCATCTATGATTTCATTTTCGACATGTACAGAAATACGCTTTGAATTAGCTGAAATCTTATCATCAAAAATGAATGTAAATCCTGTTTTTTTCTCAATAACACTAAATACCTCTGTAATAGTAGCATCATTAACGTCAAGAGAAATCTTTTTTTCTGCCTGTGGCAGCCCGGGTGCGGCAAAACTTTGCACCATTACAAAAAAGGCCATTATTAGATAAAGATGCTTACTCCTTACCGTTTGATTCAAAAAAATTTGTAGTTTCGTCTTCATTACTAGTGGGCTATAAATTAATTGTAGTCTGTTCTAATGCCCGTTTCTGTTGCAACCAGAAGCGGGTTTTTCTTTAAATAGTGGTATTTCTTCTTATAAGCACATGGTTTTTAGTTATATAAATTATCTTCAACTGTTTTAACACTGCAATACTGTTTAAAACATTTTCCAGTTTTTCATCTTTGAATTTACCCGATATCGTAAGCTCTTCCAATGAAGTATCTTCAAAATCTACCGTTACATCATACCAGTTCTCTATTATTTTTGCTGTCTCCCCTAATGTCGTATTCTTAAGGAAAATAATATTATCAGTCCATGCTATACCATTATTACTATCGCAACCGGAAACAGCAAAATCTAAATTATTTATTAAACGGGCCTGTAAATTTTTAGTCAGGATAACTTTTTTACCGGATGGCGAAGTAACCTCTACCTTCCCCGTAAGAACACTTACTTTAGTATTGTTGTGTTTGTATGAGTTAATGTTAAATGAAGTTCCTAAAACTTTTACGCTAACATCATGGGTTGAAACCACAAATGGCCTGGTAGTATCGCGATGAACTTTAAAATAAGCTTCTCCTTTAAGTTCTATTTGTCTTGTTTCTCCAAAGGTTTCTGCATAGGTAATACTGCTGTTTGAATTTAAAACAACTTTACTTCCATCTTCCAATAGTATTTCTTTACGTTCACCTTTAGCCGCCATCTGCGTAATTTCATGAACAGGTAACGTAATAAGCTTCATTGCAAAAGCAAGACTTGCAACAATAAATAAGACTGCTGCAAATTGCAGTGCCCTTTTAAATCGTTTTCCTTTCCTGATGATTGTAGTTTGTCTAGTCTCTATTTTTATATTAGCCAGTATTTTTTTTCCTGTTTCTTCGGTTGGAGAAAACAGATTTTGAGAATCCACATCCTGCATGCTGTCAAAAAAATATTCAACCAACTGTTTTTCTTCAGCAGTACATTTATTTTCGTGATATTTTTTTGCCAGTTCTAAAAAATCTTCTTGTTTCAAAATATATGTTTTACCGGTAAGTCACCATTATCGGGGCGTACTGGTAGTGAAAAAATCACTGTTAACATTTTCTTAAAAAATAAGAAAATCAGGCAACATTAAAGAAACATTAAAATCACGATTACATGATATTGCCAGGAAGAGAGATGGCTTCTAAGTTCTTTAAGAGCATTACTAATATGCTTTTCAACGGTAAGTTTTGAAAGGCCTAATCTGGCAGCAATTTCAGAATTTGACAAGTGTTCAAAACGGCTAAGTGTAAATACTTCGCGGCATTTAGGCGACAAGCGCTCAACGTGCTGCATTATGCCTTTTTCAAATTCTACGTACTCAATATCATTAATAGATTTGCCCGGATTCGCTATACCGTCTAAGATATCAAGATGTTCCTTTGTAAATTTAAGATTGCGTATATGGTTGGCTATTTTATATTTTACCGCTCTTAAAAGATACGCTTCAAGGTTTAGTATTGTGGCATTTTCAGCATTGTTCCATAAACTGATAAAAATTTCCTGTACAATATCTTCACAAACCTCTTCCTCACGATAAATTTTATAGGAGTAGCTATAAAGCCTTTTCCAATACCTGTCAAAAATCACTTCAAAAGCCATCTCGTTTCGCAAAGAGATAAGCTTTTGAAGCTCTTCGTCAGATAAATTAAAAAGCCTGCTTTTCATACTGCAAATGAAAAACAATACAATTAGCCAAAATTAAAATGAGGTTTAACTTTGAGTTAAATATTTAGGCTAAAAAGCAAGCAGACTCACTGAGTCGGCTTGCTTTTTTTCGATTACAAATTAATTCTAATTATTTAGTTCTTTCATAATCTCAGAAACTATATTATAGGATTTAATTCTTTCTTCATGACCGTAAATGTTTGATACAACTATTAGCTCATCAACACCGGTTTGTTCTAAAAATTTCTGAATCTGTTTACTCACAGCTTCTTTTCTTCCCACAAAAGAATATTTCAGCATTTCCCGTACTGCAGGGTTGTGTTGTAGCATCATTAAGTCATCTGTCATTGGCATAGGCGGCTGTAAATGCTCTCTTTTACCTGTCAGTACTCCAAGAAACATACGTATAAGCGATGTAAAGTTTTCTTCAGCTTCCTCATCAGTGTCGGCAGCAATAACATTCACTCCGGCCATTATATAAGGTTTTGAAAGATATTGAGATGGCTGGAATTCTCTCCTATATATATCAAGTGCATCTAATAATTGAGAAGTAGCAAAATGACTCGCAAAAACGTAAGGTAATCCCATTTTTGCAGCCAGGTGTGCACTATCAGTACTCGAACCTAGTATGTATATTGGCACATTTACACCTTCGGCTATTGTAGCGCGCACAGGGGCATCTCCGTTTTCTTTTGAAAAATATTCTTGTATCTGTTCAACTTCTCCCGGAAAATTATTTACCGCCTTCATCCTGTCAGACCTGATGGCGTGTGCCGTAGCCTGATCTGTACCCGGAGCCCTGCCTAACCCTAAATCAATTCGATTAGGATAAAGTGTTCCTAAAGTACCAAACTGTTCCGCAACAATAAGCGACGAGTGATTTGGAAGCATGATACCGCCCGATCCTACCCTGATAGTTTTAGTACCTTCTGCTATGTAACCAATTAATACTGACGTTGCCGAACTGGCAATACTGATAGTGTTATGGTGCTCCGCCAGCCAAAAACGGCTATAGCCCATATCTTCAGCTTTTTGGGCTAAGTCACGGCTATTTTTAAAGGTATCTGCGGTGGTAGTGCCACTCGATATAAAAGCAAGCTCTAATATGGAATAGGCTATATTTTTTTGTGTGTCCATAAGATTAAAATGTAATAAAAATAATTATAGTAATATACTACTATTTAGCGAAACAACTACGCTCTACAAATGCTTCAGTTTAGCAGGATCAATCTCTTTTGAAAATTTTTCTATCAGCATTTTTAGCTTAGGATTGATATAATTCTCGCAAAATGGCCTTGCAGGATCGCTATAATAGTAGTTAAGTAATTCTTCCCTGTTAATTGTAAAATCGGCATACGGCAATACCTGTGTTATAATAGGCGAATTAAAGTCAGATTGCAGTTGTTTAATAGCTGTTAGTGCCGTATCACTATCAGCCTCATTAAAAGTATAAATAGCCGAACGGTATTTGTCGCGCATTGAATGTAATGACGTACTACTGTGCGTATATAGATGTACTGCAATCAATATTTCAAGTGTAATAGTATTGGAGTCATATTCAATAATAACACCTTCTGAAAATGACGCATGCTCACCAATGGAACTAATCCAACCCTGTTTTACAGACAGAACACCTTTTAATGAAGAAAAAACTGCTTCAGTACACCAATGGCAACCGCCACCAAATCCAGCTGTTTTAATCATAAATCGTTTATTTAAGCTACTATAGTATAATTTAGTTTATCTTTAAAAAGCTGTTTAAACTTTTTAAGCTTTGGATTTATAACCGCCTGGCAATATCCTTCTTCAGAATTGTTGCTATAATAATCCTGATGGTATTCTTCTGCTTTATAGAACTGTTCAAAAGGTTTCAATTCAGTTACTATAGGTTCATCGTAAGCTTTCTGAAGCTCATCAATAACATTTAAGGCCAAAGCCTTTTCATCTTCATTACGATAAAATATAATACTTCGGTACTGGGTGCCCATATCGGCTCCCTGCTTGTTTAGTGTTGTTGGATTATGAGTACTTAAATGTATACGCAATAAATCAGTCGCTGTTATCTCTTCAGGATTGTAAGTAACTTCTATTACTTCAGCGTGACCTGTCATACCGCTACATACTTCGCGGTATGTTGGATTATCAATTTTGCCACCGCTATAACCGCTTTCTACTTTTGTAACGCCTTTAAGCAGTTTAAAGACAGCTTCGGTACACCAGAAACACCCCCCTCCAAAGGTTAATTTTCTTTCATTGCTTTCCACTTTTTTCAAGGATACAGCATTCATACAATAACGCAAGCCACTTGGTTTTGGCCCATCAGGGAATACATGACCTAAATGTGCATCACAGCTATTGCATAATGCTTCGATACGAACCATACCATAACTGCTGTCTTTATGATAAGCAACGGCTTTTTCTTTTACAGGTTGTGTAAAAGAAGGCCATCCTGTTCCGCTTTCAAATTTTTCACCGCCATCAAACAATGGCGCACCGCAACAAGTACAGGAATATTTTCCGGGTTCAAACAATGAACACATTTCTGAGCTATGAGCACGTTCAGTGCCTTTAAGGCGGGTTATTCTGAATTCTTCAGGGCTTAACAGAGCTTTCCACTCATCTTCAGTTTTATCAACTCTTGTATCAGGTGCCGGATTACCTGTGCTTGCAAACTTAACTACGTCAATCCACTTTAACATGATAATTTCCTTTCTTTAGTATTGTGAAGTCACTCTATAATACATAAAAAGCATGCCAAAAGAACTATTGCCAACACCGTTCAATTTGAAGATTTTGCTTGTCAGGATTTCTGCCATAAATTGTACAAGACCAGTAGTTTTCTATAATAAACTACTTTGCACATGACAAAAACGGTAACAAAAGTATCTATTTAGTTCTTTGATGAGCCCTTAAATTAAAACCTTTCTTTAGATAAATATTTTATAAATTTGTAAGAGTCACTACTCTTCAAATACTCTGAGAACAGTAAATAATATTCCATAATCCTCTACCTACTTTTAACCATAAAATATGCGAAATAAGTCTAATGTAGCCCGCTGGGTTGCCAAAACCGGTGGTTATCACAAATTATTACTTTCTTTATTTTTAGCTCTATGTTGCTACGCAACAATAACATTTTTCCACATAACTACATTAACAAAAGTTATAATTAGCTGGGATACTTTTGCTATAGCGATGATTGCCATGTTCTGGATTCTTTTTTTCACTACTAATGCCGGTGAACAAAAAGAAATAGTAAGAAAACAGGACGACGATATAAAAATAATATTTGTAATTATCCTCACTTCTGTGCTGATATGCTTTACAGGCACTTTATTCCTGATCTTAAACTCTCAGGAATCAGTCTTTGATAAAGAAGTAAGAACTGCTGCAACGCTTACCGCAATAACTACCTCCTGGATATTACTCCATACTATTTTTACGATACGGTACGCTCACCTGTACCTTAATTACAATAGGTCAAAACCTGAAACAGTTACCGGTGACGGCATTGACTTCCCTAATTCTGAAGGCCCGGATTATATGGACTTCGCTTATTTTTCATTTGTTATCGGTATGACTTTTCAGGTATCAGATGTTACTATTTCGTCAAGAATAATAAGGCGTTACGTTTTAATGCACAGCCTTATTTCTTTTGTGTTTAATACCATAATTGTTGCATTAACTGTAAATGTTATCGCAAGTATGAGCAAATAAATTTCTAAAAAAAATATAATCTTTCGAATATGATAAATATAAAATCAACCATAAAAAAAGAGCTATACAGAGTAGAATTAATAGCCGACAGTGGCAATACCATCATAGCAGATGAACCAGTAGAAAAAGGTGGTGGCGATACCGGTTTTGCTCCACAGGAGTTACTTGCAGCCTCACTCACAGCCTGCACAAGCATTACACTTAAAATGTATGCTGTTCGCAAAGGATGGGATATTGGTAATACAGAGGTAGCTGTAAGCCATGAATGGAATGCCGAGACAAAATCTACAGCTGTAAGCCTGAATATAAAGTTTGATGAAAACTTAGATGAAGTACAAAGAAGCCGTTTGCAGCTTGTTGCCAATAGCTGCCCCGTGCATAAGATACTATCAAATCCTATTGCAATTACGACGAATATATTTTGACTCAAATAAAAAACCCACTTCTTGCGAAGTGGATTTTTTATTGAACACTATTTATTATCGTATATACTAATGCTTTACAATCTGTATCGCTTTGTTACTCTCTCCTACTTTTACGAAATATACTCCCGAAGCATGTTCAGAAATATCGATCATATCACCTAAACCATTTTTAATCCTGATTCCAAGTGGCGAAAATACAGTCCATTCAATTTCTTTTGAAACATGGAATATACCTGTAGATGGATTTGGGAATATTTTTATGGTCTTAATTGCATCAGGCAGTTCAGTTTCCATTGTACAATCATGTATCATGTAAGAAATCTCTTTTGTATTGCTGCCGTTTTCATTAGTAACCGTTAATGAAACTTCTTTAGTTCCCTCACTTGAATAGGTTACAGAATGAGGACCTACTCCGGTTACTGTTGCCGGCTGAGCGCCGTCACCAAAATTCCAGGTATAAGTATCTACAACTCCTATTGAAACCGATGTAAAAGTAACTGCTTCATTAAGACAACCCATTTGCGGATTTACTTCAAAATCTGCAACAGGCGGTGCCGATGATCCCGTAAGTACAAAATCCATCTTATTTACGTTAATGTCAGCAGTATCAAAGTATAATCTTATGATATGAATACCTTCAGTTAAGGCAACATCAGCTACTGTAGCTGTTTGCCATGCCTGGAAACCTCCTGTATTAGGTATAGCAATTGCCCCGGTTACATCTACTCCATCCACTTCAATATGAAGTGTCTTATTATTATAAGGTGTCGAAACTCTTACGTTGATATCATAATCGCCTGTAGTGTTTACCTGAGAAGTATATTTAAGCCATTCGTTTGAAGCTACATATGCTATATTGTATCCGCCTTCATTACAAATTTCGGTACCAACACCATCATCTGCCCTGTACTGTGTATCTCCTCCTCCATTACTATCAAAAGAAGCTTCAGGGCCAATATCATAATTCTCTGCTTCAATAATACCCGGTATCTGGGCAACAATTCCCTGATAAGGTGCCTGGGCAAGTGTTGTTGCCGTATAAAATGCCGTGAACGTTATTGCACCTTCGGTTGGTGCCTGAAAAAACTGGTTGGCTGCACCTTGCTGGCTCCAATGATCAAAATCATATCGAATGTTTCCAACATACTGTGGTGTAGGTGCATTCAATGTTTGTAATGTTGCATTAGCAACAACCTTTTTTGTAGCCGGTGCATCAACAAGCTTTTGGTTTAATTCAAGTTTCAATGAAACAGGTGAACTTGCCACAGTAACATCTACAAGATTAGGATGCACATCTACAAAAGTTGTAGCCGTTAATCCGTCGCTATCAGTTACGGTAACAGTAAACCTGTACCATACATTTGGTGTTTTTTCTCCCTGATTAGATGCAATAAAATCACCCGATTTTACCCCTTGGGGACTTGCCCCGGGATGTGAATGCCCCGCTCCCGGAACATCCTCATGAAAAAGATCTATACTCCATGAAAAAGCGCTATCCGGCAATACACCGTCTTCAACATCAGTTGCTGTGGCTTCAAAATGAATTGAATCATCGGCATTCCACGTTAAAGTGGTTAAAGGTGCTGTAATTTCAACTACAGGTGCATTCGTAAATTCTGTCACAGTAAGTGTAGCAGGTTCGCTCGTTACCGTTCCTGCAGTATTCGTTACGACAACAGTATATGCTCCCGCATCTGCCATTGTTACAGAAGGAATGGTATAACTTGCTCCTGTCGCGCCTTCAATAGCCACACCATTATATTGCCATTGGTAGGTTAAACCTACACCACTTGCTGAAACAGTAAATGTTACAGGGTATGTCTCCATTATTGTTTGAGATAATGGCTGATTTACTATAGTTGGAGCATCAGTTTCTATGTAGTCGAGTTTTATTAAAGCTCCGTTCTGACCATAACTACAATAATAGATATATCCATCATTACCTAACATCATGCCTAATGCATATTGCTGCGGCGAATCGTAAAATACGGTAGAAACCGGATTTTCCTCTGTCGGATCAAAAGATCTTATTTCAGTCCTTACATAATCTTTAATGATAAATTTACCTTCAAGGTCAGGATACTGAATTGTTGCAGGATTGTATAAAACCCCATTAGTCAATGCGTTTCCTATACTTCCTGTTGCATAGGTAAATATTGGGTTGGTAAATAAGTTTGTTTCGGTCTGGATTCCGTCACCTCCCTGCGGATGGCCCCATGCATAATTGCGTATAACAGGATTGCTGATTTCGTTTATTTCTTCCCACGAAGTTCCTACGTCCAGTACAAATAATTTATTGGCAATTGTATTCGGAACAAGCCTCCAAGGGTTTCTGAAACCATATACCCATATACTTTGTTTTTGAACAGAACCCTCTCCATAGTAAGGATTTCCCGGAGCAGGTAATCCATCTTCAGTTAATCTCAAAATTTTTCCTTTATAGGTATCCAAATCCTGTGAATTGGTATTTTGCTGACTATCACCAACAGTTACATACAGGTATCCACCAAAGAATTTCAGGTCTCCACCATTGTGAAAACCTCCACCAATAGGTTCAAGCAATAAAATTTCCTGTGTTGCAGTAACCTGATTGGTTGCATCAATGGTATATCTTTCAATTCTGTGTCGTATTACAGTTCCGTCATTAATTGAATAGAATACGTAAGCATACCCGTTTGTAGCAAAATCAGGGTGTAGGGTAAGGCCTAGAAGTCCCTGCTCATTATCTGTTACTGTTGTTACCGTAAAAACGGTGGAAACAACACCATCCTGATATACTTTTACTTTACCTCCTCTTTCAGCAATAAACATTCTGCCGTCTGAAGATTGTGCTAACGACAAACCTTCTTTAATAATGTCGTTTGGGGTAAGGTTTTCTGTAATATACTGGCAATTAGCCTGCCATGAAAGAAGTAAAAAAAAGGCGCTCAGTAATAAATGTAACTGTGGCCTTTTCATGAATTTTAAAAGTAATTTCTTTTTCATTTTATTAGATAGATTTTAGTTGGACACCCAAAATTAATGCTTTTTTTCCTACTTCTATCCTATCTAAATAATTTCTGTCAACATTCTGCTATTACAACATAAGTAACAGTCTATAAGTATTTTACATCAATAATTTTCAAATTATCATCAAGATCATAGCGTCTGGGTATACCTGTAAGTATGTTTACGTTTACAATTTCCCTGTGCCCTATAGATTCAAGATACATCATAAGCGATCGCAGGCTATTGCCATGCGCAACAATAAGTACATTTTCACCGGATTTAAGTTTTGGTTCAACTTCAGCTTTGTAAAAAGGCACAACCCTCTTGTAAGTACCTTCAAGGCTTTCACCATTCGGTGGAAGTATATCATAGCTTCTTCGCCAAATTTCAACCTGTGCCACACCATATTTTTCCGCTGTCTGTGCTTTATCCAGTCCTTCAAGGCTGCCGTATCCTCTTTCATTTAAGGCCGCATTACTAACAATTGGAATTTCTTTCTGATGAAGTTCATCAAGAATAATAGTCAATGTATCCATTGCTCTTTTTAATACTGATGTATAAGCGATGTCAAATTTGATGCCTTTTAACTTTACCCCTGCCTGCCTGGCTTCCTGTTGCCCGAGTTCTGTAAGTAAAATATCCCTGCCTCCGGTAAAACGATTTTCGAGATTATATATAGATTGGCCATGACGGACCAATATTAAGATTGGCATAATTTTAAATTTATAGCTTAGCTGAAAGATAAGAAATTTATCGTTATTCTTATCCCGATAAATTTCTTATCTTTAGTTAAATATATCAGAAACAGCCATGCTTAGCTGGTATTTTAAATGATTCATTAATTTAAATTTACAATGGAATTTATAGATTATTATAAAATACTCGAAATACCTAAAACTGCCACTGAAGCAGATATTAAAAAAGCGTATCGCAAGCTTGCCAGAAAATATCACCCTGATCTAAGCCCTAATGATAAGGAGGCTGAAAAAAAGTTCAAACAGCTCAATGAGGCCAATGAAGTTTTAAGCAATGCTGAAAACCGGAAAAAATATGACCAATACGGTAAAGATTGGAAACATGCCGACGAATTTGAACGATCAGGTTACCAGCCTAATCAATCTCAAGGTTCACAAAGCAGGGAAAACTACTCCGGTTTTTCAGGCGACTTTTCAGATTTTTTCCAATCAATGTATGGCCAGTCCGGAGGAAGAGGCCGCCAGGCAAAATTCAGGGGCCAGGATTTAAATGCAGAATTGCATCTGAATCTTAGAGATGTCTTTACAACAGAAAAACAAACCCTGACTGTTAATGGTAAAAACATCCGTATAACGATTCCTGCGGGGGTGGAAAATGGCCAAATTATAAAAATAGCAGGTCATGGCACTGCCGGTGCTAACGGAGGCCCAAACGGAGATCTATATATTACCTTTCTTATTGCAGATGATGCTGTTTTTAAAAGAGACGGCAGCAATCTCTACATTACTTTAGAAATTGATTTTTACACCGCGATACTTGGTGGAGAAGTATTTGTAAACACATTAAACGGAAAAGTAAAAATGAAAGTAGCTCCGGAAACACAGCCCGGTACTAAAGTAAAATTAAAAGGTAAGGGTATGCCGGTCTATAAAAAAGAGAATTTGTTTGGTGACCTGTATGTAACCTATGCTGTAAAATTACCGGAAAAACTATCCGATAAAGAGAAAGAACTATTTACAGAACTATCTAAATTAAGAAATCATGAAAACTGAAACATTAATATTAGTAGAACAGTTTTGCACGTCGCATGATATTGACATCACGTTTATTACAGCGCTCCAAAACTTTGGACTTGTAGAAATAATCATAGTTGAAGAAAAAAAATATCTCTCTCCTGTGCAATTAAGAGAAATAGAAAAAATGATTAACCTGCATTACGAACTTGAGGTAAATATTGAAGGAATAGATATTATTACTAATCTGCTACGACGTATTGAAAACCTGCAAGGAGAACTCACCGCAGCAAAAAACAAACTCAGGCTATTGGATGTTACAGCATCTGATTAATCAATTTTCATACAATATAAAACGGCTGTTAACTAACAGCCGTTTTATATTATGAACTATTTGATATAATAATATTATTTCTTTACGTACTTAGTAAGAATCACAATTGTCTGTCCGTCAATTTTGCCCTCAACCTGCTCATGGTTATCATGGACCAATCGTATATTTCTAACTGCTGTACCTATTTTTGCATTTATAGAAGACCCTTTAACATCAAGATCTTTAATAAGTGTTACCGTATCACCACTTTGAAGAATATTGCCATTGCTGTCTTTATGGAAATTAATGCTGCCATCACCTGTATGATCTCCGGTTGCTTTTGCCCATTCAAGGTTTTCATCATCTAAATACATCATGTCCAATGCATCAGAAGCCCAGCTTTCATTGCGGAAACGGTTAAGCATACGCCATGAAACAACCTGTACGGCAGGAACTTCACTCCACATAGAGCCTAATAATATGCTCTCCCAAAAAGCAGCGTCTAATTCTTCCTTCTTTTCAATTTGGTTATAGCATTTTTCACTGATCAAAATAGAACTATCTGCTCCATTATTTTGGGCAGGAGGAATTTCATATATAATCAGGTTATCAACAGTACCACTTAATTCACATACATTTCCGCTCCTGGCACGGACTAATTCTTCTAATTTCATCTGATCATCTTAATATTGGCGATAAAGGTAAAAAATAGCACGTAAATACATAAGTAATTTAAAATTTATTCATTCAAAAATGAATACATCAGAGGCATTATAAATGATAAGAGCCCTCAATTATGGGGCTCTTATAAAAGCTAATCAAAGCTTTTTGTATTTTTCTTATCTCTTTTTGCAGCCTTCTTTTCTTTTGCAGTTTTAGCAGGCTCTTTTTTAGCCGTCTTCTTAGCATCCTGACTCTTTGCCATATGTATGTATTTTAAGTGATTATTAATTTCAGTGTTTTTAAAGGTACTAAAATTAAATGGTGTAACGCTTTATTTAATAGTATTTAACCAATAAATAGTCCTGCAAACATAAAATATAATTATCTAAACTAACATATAAATCAAACTACTTCTTCAAATTGAGGAATAGCAATTTGCAATGTTATTTCTTTGTACTGATAAAGCTTTTCCAAAATGTCTTTTTTAGAAGATTGAAAAAATGCCGAGCCTAAAAAGAGATTTTCATAATACACAATTCCATTCAACAGGTTATTTTTAAATGTTACCCATTTCTTTATCTGTGTTGTTGTACACAACCCTCCTGCTGTTTCTATGTCTTTTTGAAAATAACCAATATACAACTGCAATTCTTTAATGAACATGTTTGGCCGATATCCCTTTGCTACTACTGAATGATATCCATAAATATGACGAACCATATCTTTAAGAGAAACTTCTTTGTCAAAATAAGCCATATTAGGACCCGGACAAACAACAACTCCCTGTGCCTCTCCCTTAATGGCTATATCATTTTCTAAATATGCAGGATTAGCCAAACCCACACAGAGGCAGGATTTTACCGTTATGGCTTCGCATTGTTGATTGTATTTTAATTGCGAAGAATTGGTTTCTGATTGTTCTAACTCATCAAGTTTTCGTTGTTGGTACTTTCGTGAAGCTGTACAAATTCCCTGCTTATCATATTCTTTGTTTAGAGCAAGTAGCTTTTTCGGACAGGAACTACCAAACTTATTATGTATAATACGATAGTTTTTAATATGCTCATTACTTGTTCCTCTTACGGTGTTAAAAGGGATGCCTAAAGGAGAAATATCACTTCGGTAAAAATCTTCTTCTTTGGCATTAGCCAATAAATTACGTGTTTCTGCATCGGTAGTCGTAGCTTCAGGAACTAACAGAAACGGAGAACCCCATCCTATCGAGTCTGCTTTATAATGATCTAATAAAAAATAATGTTCTTCTGCTGTACCTACCCCACCCTGAACAGTAATCTTCAGACTAAATGGCCGTTTCGATACTTTCAATCCTTTCAGTAAAAGTGCCTTATCCATTAAATCATTTGCAGTTTTAATTAGCTCTTCCTTACGCTGATTAAATTCTTCCATAATAGGCCCCAATAATAAGCCATCAGTTGCAAAAGCATGACCACCGCAGTTTAACCCCGATTCAATTCTATATTCACTAACCCAAACACCTTTCCTCGCTAAAAAACTTCCTTGTATTAGTGAGGACCTAAAATCGCTTACTTTAAGGATCACTTTCTTTTTTAGGTGGCCGTTTTCATCAGGCAGGAAATCACTAAATTCTGAAATGTAATTATATAATGAAGGATTCATCCCTGCCGATAATACTAACGATGAACTAAGTGTACTCTTAGCACAACCGCGTAAAGCAGCATGGGCATCGTTAAATTCTACTCGAAGTGCCTCTTTATTATGATAGTTTGTTTTATCAACCTTAGTCATAATATTTACATCTATCGCCCCGGGAGAAAAGTATTGGGCAAGAAAATTTTTAATTTCATTAGTTTTATCAAACTTGCTCGAAACATAAAACTGAAGCCCTTTTTTAATCTCAGAAATTTGCGGAAGCATAGCTATAAACTCAGTTAGGGTTTCTTTGTTAGTAGCTAATTCGGCACAAAAAGCATTGTACTTTTTCTTTACAATTGTGTCTACAAGGTTTAAATAAGAAGTAATCCGTTTCGCCCTGTAATCATGAACCTTTTGTGTAATTTCTTTATAAGGAAGCTCAAACTTTTTGCTATAAAGGACTTTCATCTTTTCTATAAGTTCATCATCTACAATAGAAACGACTGAATCTATTCCAAGATGAGCCACTTTTATTGGGCTGTCAATAGTATAAGCAAGCCCCATTACCGGGATGTGAAAGGTATGTAATTTAGTATTTATCATATCTGCTGATTAAATTTAATCAGCAAATATGATGATCCGAAACAACTTAAAACCTGATAAATATCATGTACAGCCTAAAGGCTTTATTAAATTTTAATAAACTTGCCCTTAGATGATATGCTGTATTTTTCAAAAGGCTGACGACTATTATTTCTTTTGAACAGGCTTACCTGTTGCTTATCTATTACAAAGTCAATAATTGTATCTCCTGATATTCCTACTATAAGGGTAGCTATAATTTTATTATTAATCATAGTCAAAAGACTGTATTCATCAGCATCGTCTCCCTGAAAATGTACTAAATATACCTCAACGTCCTTATTAGGAATTTTAAAATACTGAGTAGGCTCCTTTTGATATGTGGAAGTGACTTGTTTTAAAAAAGCGTCATTTGAAAACTGATGGCTTGGATATTTAGAAGAACAATCCTTCGTGCCCGGATATATACATGCCTCATAATATGCTTTAGAATCAAATGGTAAACTTACAAATCCATTGGTCTGCTTTGTATTCTGCATTTTATTAGAAATCCATTGCGGCTGATCTAATTTTAAAGGTTCTTTATAACTCATGCATACAAGTATGGTAATAGCAGCAAGAATTGTTTTTATAGTATGCATAATAAGGTTATGATATTTAAACGATAAAATCCTTACATCGATCTGATGCAAGGATTTTTAATATAGGGGGACTTTATAATTTTTTCAATTTACCGTCAGGCTGTAACTGAAAATCCAGTTTTTCTTTTAATGTCGATTTTCCGTTTTCTAGACTATTAGTTATAATAGAAATCTTATAATTTTTATCAATTGAAAATTTACTGATCTCTTTATAGGCATCATCGCCGGGTTCAAACCACTCTCCTTCTACATATTGACTTGTTATTACCGCTTTATTTACAACAGTAAGCAGAAAATAGCGGTAATTGAAATCGCCACAGTCCATAGGCACTAATACAACATCAACATTTTGATATTTTGGTAGCGAAATATAGCGCAGTCCTCTGTTATTACATAAAAATTCTTCTACTCCTTCTACTTCGCATGGTAATGTTTTATAGGTCGCTTTTTTAGGGTTTATAGTACGGCTATAAGGTAAGCTGTACTCGCTTTTTTCAAAACATTCTTCTCCACCATTATCATTATCATTCGCATATGAATCTTCCGATGCGATATCAGCTCGGCCCGTTTCTTCTTCTGAAGGCTGCATTACACTAATCGTGTCCTGAACTTTCGTATTTTCAGAAACCTCCTCAGCCGGAGTATTTTTACAACTTAATAAAAAGCCCTGTACTGCAATAAGCAGAATTAAAAAGTATTTGTTTAGTTTCATTTTTTGTTATTTATTCTATCGTAAACGCGTTGTGGTATTTTCTTTTGGTCTTTATTCTGATTTTTAATCAACTGTATATATTTAGTATAAGCCTCTTGTGCTTCTGTCTTTTTATCAATTCCCCATAACGAATCTCCAAGATTAAGCCACGCCACTGCCCTGTCAGGACTCTTAGTTACAACCTGTTCTAATATGGATACCGAAGCATTATAATATTTCATTTCGCCCAGATAGTAGCCTTTGTCATTAACTGCCCCTATGTTATCCCATAATGATGCATTAAAATCGGTATAATCGTTGAAATCTTTTATAAACCGGGTATCATCTGTAAGTTTAGAAAGTTCAATTATCTTGGCACTTTCACAGTCAAACTGATATTGCTGATTTACAATAAACAGTTTGTCGTCTTCAAATAAAAACATAAAAACGCTAGTACCTTTTTCTATAAAATTATAGTATCCCTTAGAATTTTTATCTGCTACAATGTTACCATTATGTTTCTTTCCGTTAATGATTGCATTGGCCTGCTTCTTGCTTAAAAACTCAACCTTTATATTACAAAGGCTTTTGACCGAAAAATAGATCGAATCATTATCTTTTGCTGTACCAGCAAAAGAATGTACTATAAAGAGAAATATGATAATATATCTTTTCATATTATAGCTTTTTTAAAGCTTCAAGCCTTTGTTTTGCAGCATCAAGAACCTTTACATATTCTTTCTTATTAACGGTATACTTAAGGTTACTAAAGCTTCCTATGTCTTTAAGCCCATACCAGTTCGTTTCAGAATAATTATCAGGAACCCTTGCTATAAATCTTTCATATCCGGCAATTGCTTTTGCTTTATCTTTAGTACAGCCACTTTTAGAAAGTCCCGGGTCATGCCATAATCCCCAGGCAAACGATCCTCTGTTATCATTATAAGATTTACTTGATGCAAATTCAAAAACAGCAGTTTTGCCGGCATCATTTTTACAGACACCATATATTTTTTCGAAAGCTTTTTTAATATGGTTAAACCTGTCGTTATAACCATTATAACCCCCGTTAATAACCCGTGTTATATAAATAAGATCGTTAGAATCGGCATATTGATTCAGGCTTTTAAGCTCTGTCCAGAACCATCCCCCTGATCGTGCTGAATATGGAAGTTTTTCCAATTTCATTTTATTTTCCAGCGACGATGTAAAATCCTGTTTTTCATATGTCCCGTACGCAGTGTAATTGTCTTCTCCAGTGATCTGGATAAGCCCCCTTCCTTTATAACCTCCGTATGCTGTATCAGCTTTGCCCTGCTCTTCAGTAAAGACAAATGATCCTGATTCATGGATAAGCTGTGCGAGGAAATGCGATTTACGCAAACAGGTGTTTATCTTATAATCTTCACATGTTTTATTGATGTCTTCAAGAAACTCTTTTGCTTTAGCAGCAGAGATTCCCAAGTCTTTAAGAACTTGTTCGGTAAGGTCTGTATTACAGAAACAGCCTGCTACAATAGGTTTTGCAGCTTCGGCATTATTACCCTCGCCCATACACTGACAGGTTTGTACAAATCCCTGATGTACTGCAAGAGCCGTCATAGGTTCTCCTTTTACGGCAGCATCTGTCTTTGCAAAATATTTATCTTCAAGGTAGGTTGATTCAAAACTTCTTACGTCATAGTGCACCCAGGTACTTGCACCCTGTGCAGTGGTTTCAAGGCTAAATTTATCGGCTGCCGGCCACGAAAACTGAGCCCCGAGATACTTAGCGAAAAAATCACTTCGTATAGCTTCAATATCAGCTACTGCTCTTGTTCTGTTACCATTTTTATTAAAGTGAATATCAAGTGCTTTACCCATGTGGTTGGTTGAAGACCTTCCATGTATCCTGTTGTCTTCCCTGCAACGGTATCCCGAACTTATTTGGTTTACAGTGTATACACTTTTATCTTTTTCAAGGTAAAACATAACCGCTTTTAATGCCCAGAATAAACTCCTGTGCAAACCGGGATATTCATATTTATGATAGGCTTCTGTATGCGTATTGCCTGTATACTGTCCTTTGTTGCTTCCGTCTCCGTAGCCGCCGCAGGTACCGCAGGTACATGCCGTTTGCGAAAATGTATAATTGTATTTTGTAGAAAACTCGTCTATCGCTTTAAGCGTATTACCACAAACCTTTCCTGTAGGGGCTATTTTCATATAGTCCTTTTGGAACTGTTTGATATTTGTTTCTGTACGGGCTGTAAATTCATCTGTAGGTACATTACCTCCAAATCCTGAAAGACGTATATTAATCTCCCTAATTAATTCACTTTTATCGCCTTTTTTTATACAATACCTCTGTCCGCAGCTTTTACCGGGTCCATTTTGATTAACGGTAGTAGCGGTTTGCCCTGTAGCCGGCATTTCGTCAATACCTAAAGCATTTAAAACATTTACTTTTATTTGTTCCCAAAAACCTGTTTCGGTTTGTGGTTTTGCAGGTGGAGTTGCTTTTTTAGCCGTACCCGGGCTAAGCATAATCTCATTTTGAACCAGTATGGTTTGAGGTGAATACTTTGATGGTACATTAGCTGCCTCCACAAGCATATAATATTCATGTTCCCCTCCTTCAAAATAACTTTTATTAGCTTCGGTCATCATAGCGGGTGAAAGCAAAATAGTCTTTTTGGCTATACCGTTTGTTTCTGTAACCTTAACAGTTCCAGACCATAGTTTAGTGTTGCCTTTAGGGTCATGCCCTGTACTCGTCATTGTATCTCGCTCCCATAAACTAAGCTTTAAAGTATCGCCAAGCATATTTTCGGTTACAATCTGAGCCATAACGCTTTGCCCATATTTTGGCTTTTGTGCCAGAGGATTACCATTAGCATCCCTTAAGTTTATCTGACGTATTTTCTTTGGACCTAAAATTGGTTTTACAACAAGGCCGGGTGGTGATTTTCTTTCTGCTTCAGAAAGGAATGCCTCAATCATTAATTGCTGCCCATACCACTTCTGCGGAAAGTTAAACGAAACCTTTTTACCAGTTTTAAGTGTTCCTTTAAGTTCAACCCATTGCCCGTTAACCTGTCTGAAAACTTTCCATTTTACAGTACTGTAATTGGTTATAACCGTACCCGGATACAGCTTAGTTACCTCATAAGAAGCATCCTGCCCTATTAAAGGCGATGTTGTTCCTGTTATGCCTGCTATGCCTTTCATATCTTAATAGTAATCGGGTGTTTCGTCTTCAGTTATATCTGCGGTATCCACAAGTGGGTTGAGCGCAGCCATTGTTTCCGGTTTGGTGTTTTTTACATTTGCAGCGCTTACTTCTGCAACCTGCCCATGAAACGTAATTTTTATACAGCCGGGCGCACCTATAGGGCATGTAGCTGTAGAATCTTCCAATAAAATTTTGCCTCCGTTAGCCAGTGTCGTCTTTTCATAGAAGCCTTTCCATTCGGTAACCATTACCTGGCATGGTGCATTATTAAGTTTGGCACATGTGCCAAAAGTATTTTTCTCGAATGTTTTGGCAATATCTTTGTCGGTGGCTATGCGTTTTTTACTACCCTTAGCATCATTTATATATTCTTTCTGGTGTGTATTCACTGCCAGTTTATCGGGAACAGTACCAAAATTGCATTGACATAAAGCACCATGGCACACTAAATGTTTTTCTGACATACTACTCTTAGTTAATTTTTGCTACATTATCGTCTTCATTAATGTGGAAAGTCAATTTCCTTCCATGGTTTTCAAATTTTCCTATAATTTGTTTTATAGAATAATTATCATCCAGTATATATTCAGTCGTATAGTTATTTATAGGCATCTTATTATAGTTTTCTCCCTGCTTATCAAGTTTTTTTACAATAACAATATTGTTGTCTTCATTCCTGTCTTCTAAAGAAAACAGTGTGTCAATTTCATATTCTATATTAAGGAACTTAGCTTTTTCCATATTCTTCATCGAGAAATTATTGAACGGCACATTATATAGCGGACTAAAAAACTGAATTATAAAAAGATCTCTTTTAAGTCTTTCCATTAATGCCTGCTCGTTCCTTATAACCAAATCATTTCGTGTTATATATCTCTCAAAAATTACACCTGTATATTCCTGCTCCAGTTGTTTTTTTAACTCATCCCAACGCTCAACAATATTATTATAGTTGTGCAAACCCGTAATTTGCCATTTACTGTTTACATAGAATACTAATTTTTCTAATGGTCTTCTGCATTTCTCTGCAAGTTGCTCCAATACAAGATCTGGCTTTTCATTATTTATTAAAAAATTCCACAGTATTACTGATACCAAATACAAATTGGGGTTTTTAACCTCGAGGGTTTTTACAAAAGCATCGTGTGTAATTCTTATTATATTATTTTTATCTTCTTCAATAAACATTTCAACATTATACACTTTTTGAAATCCCAAAGGGTTAAACCGTATACAGTTATCGTTTTCTAAAAAAGCATATTTATTATCTGTGTACAGCATTTTTAAATTGTAGCATTAATAAACAATTCTTTTTCTGTCGCTGTTAGGATCCATTCCTATACCCTCGCGCCTCGCTGACCAATGCAGATATTTATTACGTAACTGCCTTAAATCTGTTTGTTCATCGTTTGGCGGCATTACACTATCGGATATAAAACTATAAGCAGGACCACCATCAAAGACATATTTTCGCAGCTTATCTTTTACACGGGTCAAAAGTGCGTCTTCAGATATATTATATTTATTCTCCATAACTGCCTTTTTAAATGGCAACGATTTATCTATTCCCATTTCTGCCATAAAATGCATCGGGATATAGCTATAACTCTTCTTAAGATCGCGTGTACCCTGAAGCGCCCAGTATAGGTTACCTCCTGTAATTTCCAGTTCATCTTCCTTATACCATCCATCTTCTACAAGTTTATCCTTAAAAGGATTCAACCTGCTTTTAAGTGTCCACGATGTTTCAAGCTCTTTTATAACTTCTACCCCATCATTATAACTTCCTCCAATATCCGAGTGTACACCGGGAAAACTCTTCTCAATTCCAAATGGTGAATGTGTCAGCGAAAAGTTTTGTCTGTGCTCATTTTCAGCAGTAAAATGTACAACGCTTCTTGCATGGCCTATTTGATTTAAATGCAATTCATCAACATCATTACTAAAATCAGGCATTAGCGAAAATACCGGATGATAAGATGATACAGTATCAAATATCCCTAAAAACCTCACCGTTATCCTATCAACTTCAATACCCTGTTCCTGTATTTTAATGCCTAAAAGGCCCCATTGCGGCACTTCTTCTAATGTAGTTGGATTACCGTCGTTATCCTGCCTTTGCATGACAACAGTTCGTCCAACAGCGACAGGTACCATTTGAGATTTATGTTTTTGTCTTCCTACTTCGTGTACAAAGTTACGGGCAGCTGCAGATCCGCGGCTAAAACCAAATACATCTAATGTAAGCGTTGCTATTTTATTAGCCCCTGCTTTATCTCTTTCCTGTTTTGCTTTTTTTGCTATTTTATCACAACCTATCTCTACTTTACCTTTAACACCCGTTTTACCGCTACCGTATGCAAAGCCCATCGTAGAATCTTCCTGTTTTTCTTCAGTACCAATACCATCAATGTAGATCTTAGTGGTAGAACCTGATACCTCCCAAAGTCGTGCAACATTAGACCAGTCATTGTAATAACTACTGTCTTCTTTTTTGGTTACACCATTTTCCTGAAAAGCTGTAGTATTATTGGCTTTTTCATTTGTATTGTACATATTATTTAATGTACCGTCAAAATAAACATCAATAGTAACATTTACGGCTTTTATGTCTTCCGCTTCAGTGCCTTCATAATTTCCAAATACTACATTTGTTGCCATAACCGTATATTATTAGAATGCTTTTACAACAGCATTTTTAATATCAATTGTTTTGTTGTCTGTTTTAAGGCTAATAAAAACAGTATTGTCTGTACCTGCTTTAAAAATAAGTTCAATATTTCCTGATCCTATATTTTTAAAAGCATCTGTTATCTCTTTTTCATCAAATGAAAGAACCCTAACACCATGCTCTTCATTTTTATTTCCTTTCCAGTAAAAACTGCATCTCTTAGGAACAGCTCTTTCTTTAAATATATTATTTGCAAGGGTTATGCCATGCAACATATCCATTTCTCCATTGTACATACCAAAACCGAAATTCTCTATTTTTGATCCTTCTGGGAGTTGAAAAACCGGTTTCCAGTTATATTTTTTAGAATATAAGTCGCTATAATTATTTGGCGACGGATATCCATTTGATTCAATCTTTGCTTTTACTTCCGGAACAATAACCATAGAGTCAGATAAGATCGCTTCCGCATATCCGTTCCTGAACATATATTTATCATCACTTGAAATAGATTCAGGATCAATTTGGGTAACTCCTGCTTTAAATTTAGCTACTTCAACTTCTTTGCCTGCTGCCATAAGCCATACAGCAACTGTACCACCGGGCGCAAGTCCTACAATTACATCAGAATAGGTTTCATGTTTCCCCATATCATTAATGAATCCTTCTTTAAAAAGAGTTTTCATTTTATCTTTAGGCAGGACAAAATTTCCTGAGTAAAATTTATTTTCTACAAACGAAAGCCATGTAATTGTAAGGCTATCCGGTATAGCTTTGTGGTCTGGTCCGCTAACTACAGTTCCGGCTGCATCTCCCCATCCGGGATTTACAGTTCCCCAGTTCCTGAAATTTTGGGTAAAATCACTTCCGATAAGACTTCCTTTGTATACTTCTACCGGATATTCTTTTGGAGCAGAAAGAGTTCCTGACCATTCATATTTTTCTTCCATTTTTTTACTCTGACAGGAACTACCTGATACACTTATCAATGCAAATAACATAATAAGCATCCATAGTGATGTTTTAATTTTCATGCAGTTCCGGTTATTTATCTTATTGTTGTTTGCTATCACCGTTTGCACAAATCTTTTTTATGCAGTTTAGTGTCAGGTTATCCTGAGTAGCATCAATTTTCATTTGTTCGGCTGTTTTTGTCAATTTAGATGTTACGACAGTATATTTATTTGCTACCGTTACATTTATATTATCTGCCATTTTTACTATCGCCATAATTCTTGCTTTAAAAAATGTTAGATTTTTCACCACTGTTAAATGCTACTGTCTTAGCGCTTTGCATCAGTATATTTTCTTTGGTACTATTTAAGCTCACTTCTTCAGCCATTTCCAAAGATGTAGCCGATGTTCGGGTATAGCCTTTCTCTGCTATTTCTGTACGGCTGTCTGAAATTTCGTTGATGTTTCCGGACGCCGAATGCACTATGTCTTTTGCTGCACTGGCAGATATGTTTTTACCCGCTGTAGATGTAATGCTTTCGTCAGCGTTCATTACAATGTTTTTAGCATTTATCGTAACCGTTTCGGGAGCAGATATATTTATATTTTTACCTGTAGTATCCAGTGTTATAGCATTACCGCTTTTATCAGTAATAATTATACTTTCATCTTCAGTAAACTTAATAATGTGGCCGCTTCGGGTATGTATTGCTTTTACGGTATTCGATGCATCTGCATAACCGCTTGAAGCTGCTCCGCTATACATAGATCCTAATACAAATGGTTTTTCGGCATTCCCACCTTCAAAAGCAACCAATACTTCCTCTCCTATTTCAGGTATAAAATAAAAGCCTTTACCACCACCTGTATGAGGGTTTACCATTCTTACCCACGGGGTATTGGCACCACCATCTTTTTGCCATGCAAATGCCACCTGAACACGGCCTAAACCAGCCGGGTCATTATTATCGGTTACAGTAGCAGGCTGAGATTCTGCCACAGGAATACTGTGTATGTTACCGTATGGCGCTGAAGCAGCATTATCCGGTACAGCCTCAAAAGTATTATGGTAGTTGCCTGATTCGTCACAGGTATGAACAATTTCTGTCAGTATATAACTTCCAAAATTTTGTTCCTGTAATCCATCTGTAAGATTACCTGTTAAAGAAAATGAAGGTTCTTTTATTACAACAACATCTCCAAGACGCAAACCTGTTTCATCTGAATCACCTTTAGCGGTAACCAAATCGGCAGAACGTGATTGCAACTGGGTTGTAACCCTGTCTACAAGATGAGTACGTGAATTTCCTTCTTCCAATGCATGCGAATACAACATAGTGGAAGGTTTAGGATATAATTTTTTTGAAGATTCAAATACAGATTTAGAATATCCCTGAGCCTGGTAATCTACCTCAAAAGAACTTGCCTTTTGGGTATCACCATTGGAAGGGTCGTATCCCAAATATTCGAATGCTAATGATTTTGCACGCATTTCAATATTGAACGAATGAAGGGTTCGTCCATATTCAAGCGTAAAAGTTTTAGATTTTGGTTTTCCAAAACGCAGTTCTTCTCCGTTATAGTAAAACCATTGTCCTTTTTTCTCTGCAATCCTGCTTAAAAAGCTAAAGTCACTTTCCCCATATTGAACTGTATAAGGATAAGTACTGTCTTTTTGAACATCTACAGATGGTTTTAACTCCTGTGAAGGATATTCTTTAATAACCTCGTTAACGATATCACCCAGTGTTTTACTACTGTACGAGCGCGTATGAGGCGCTCCTTCCAGTAAGATTGTTGGGCTGTAACCGTTAATAATTATTCCACCGGAAGCACCAGCTGTCCTTATCAATCGTGCTTCTGTAATTATTCCATTAAATACTAACGACGAATCGGTAATTGTTCCTGTGGATTCTATGGTAATACTGATAGACTCTCCCACATATTTTTGGGCTTTGTCAATCGCCTGTTCTACAAACTCTTTAGGAAGAGGCTGAACAAGCGAAAACCTGTGGTGCGCCTGTATTTTTTGATTTATAACCAGCTTAGAAAAACGAGTAAGAGTTTCTCCTGCAATAGTAATTTTTATTTGGGTGCTTATTGGCATAGCTCTAATTTTTTGGCATACATACAACTAATTGTCCTTTGTGTATATGGAAATATTGCGACCTTATTAAGATAGTAGTACTACACGATGAGATAAGCGATAAAAGCTTTTAGTTTATGGGTGTGAAATCAATTTCTGTTTATAGAACATACTTTTTAAATCCACCTGCATCCATACCAAAAGTATTCACAGTTTTTTCATTTTTTGAAGCAGTGCCTCCCTGATTTGCATAGGAAGCATGCTGCCCGGTAAAAGTAACTTTATTGCCACCGTTTTTTATTAGATTTTTCGAGCTTAAAGGCTTAAAGGCATTATTACTTAAAGTAGTAAAAACATCACCGGATTTTTCAGTAAAACTGTTTGTAAACCCCGTTACATTCCAGTTTTCAGCATCTGAAAAATTATCTTTGTAGCCAAAGTTAAAATAATCAGGCGCTTTGCCGTATTTGTCACTTGTACGTGCTTTACTAAAACCCCCAAAATCATTTGAAGGTAACGTAATGTTTATTGCTTCGCCGGCTTTATGCTCAAAATCAGAAATATCACTTAGTTCTTCAATGTTTGTTTGTTCAGTGTGATTTGTTCCGCTTTTAAGATGACGGCTATAACCGCTAAAGTAAGTATCTTCAAGTCCGTTCATAACTAAAGCTTAAGAGGCCAGTTTCTTGCAAATTGCGAGCCGTTCATATTTATTTCCTTTGCCGAAATAACTACTTCTATTCGCATAGACATAGTGTTATAAGCAATAAACAGTTCATCGTAATGGATACAGTAGCCTTCTTTAAACTGAAGATCGCGCATCTTAGAAATTGCATCCCTTCTGTAAAAAGTCAGTTTACCGTTTTTAGTTTGCGTATTGCTTACCATCCAGTCGAACAGCATTGTGCTTTTTGTAGACTCAACTACTACCCTTATTTTTCCCCCAACCGGATCGGCAGAAGGTTTTCCACTTTTGTCGGTGTCCTGGTTAATGGTGCATTGAAATTCCAATACATTCATAACCTCACCGTCAATTTCAAGCTTAGCTAAAAATGACATATTTGAAAGGTTTATTTGTTAACAATTAATAGAAAAATTGAAACAATAAAGGGAATGTATACACAAACCCTTTATCATTTCTTCAATACGGTTGTTAAGTCAAATTAAACCCATTCGTTAACATGTTCACCTCCGCCCATAGAAAGCTCTTTTGCAGAAATAGTGAAAGTCTCTACTAATGGATTACCATCGCCAGCATCAAAAGTTTCGTTATACTTAACAAGATAGCCTTCTTTAAAGTTTAGTTCTTTAAGTTTAGCATCAGTATCACGTTTTACATACTGTATGCTGCCATCTTTTCTTTCGAAGTTGTTGGTCATCCATTCAAAAAAGAATGAATCTCCTGTCGATTCTACTGTAAGATTGATTGTACCACCACGGGTTACAGAAGATGGACGGCCTGTAGCGTCAATTTCCTGGTGAAGGTCATAAGAGGCGCTTAAAATGTTTAATTCTTTACCGCCAACTTTAAGTTTTGATTTGAATGACATAATAAAATAAATTTAGAAATTAATTTTTAGATTGGTTGAGTGAGTAAGGCGATTTATTATGCATGCATTTAAAATAAAATTACAAAAAAGCAGAGACAACAATGTTTAAAAAATATTAAATTTATCTTAAACAATTAATATTTAACACTTTATGATTCTGCATATTCTGTATCCCAGTCATTACCTTCATCCCCCTTCTGGCCATCCATTTTTATAAGGAAGTTCTTAGCAGGGAAGTAAGGTTTTAATCTTATATCAAGAAATATTCTGTCTTTTTGGTTAACATCCTGTTCAAAACGTTTAATTTCAAAATCTTCAATAAGCTTATCAGGCCCCGAAACATTGTCAAGAAACTTAACAATCTGGTTAAGTATTTCTTTTCTTGTTTTAGCATTAAAGTTTTCAAAAGCACGTCTGTTAAGGAAGTCCATAAGCACTTTAGTAACATAGTCAAATACCCTTACAACAGAGTATGTCTGAAGTCCTAAATTGTCACCGTTGAAAAGTGTTTTACCTGAGAAAGCCATTACTTTTCCGTATTCGTTAACCATAGGTATTAAACCAAGGTTTTCAAGATTTGCAATTTCACTTTTCTTAAGGTCAAACTTAACTCCGTCTACTTCATTAATACCACCAAATTTTTTACCTGCAGTTACCTGAGACATAAGAGTATTATATACTTTACCCGCAAGAGCTGCAGACGGTGCTATATACAAGTCATCTTCTTCATCAATTTCGTCATGTTTACCACGGCCTACAAGCCAGTTACATGTCATCATAACATTAGATCTGTAGGTATCGCCACCTGTCAGGTTAGCCGATTCAAACATTTCCATAACATCATCCGGTTCGTCAAGGTGCTGAAAATCGGTAATAAGCATAACCTTATTATCATAAGCCATTTTAGCCCATTTCTCAATCACTTTATTAGACCCAAGATAACCAGGAATTACAAGTAGCGAATAGTTTTGCCTTAAGTCAAGACGGTCAAATCCGTTTACAAGCTCTTCGTTAATATGATCTACAAAGCGTGAATTGTCAAGATCTTTAAGCTGATCAAGCTCAGCATTTAAGATGGCTATGTTTTTAACTTTGCTTTCTTCGGTGTTTTTAAAGAATAACTGCAATGTTCTGTAGCTTTCTTCAAGTTCTTTAGATTCGTTTACAGCAATTGAAAGATTCTTTTTAAGCGTTCTTTCAGCTTCATGCGATTTCTTCTCACATTCTTCCACAAGATCTAAAAGATTGTCAGATTGTTTAAGGGAATCAGCCCAGAGTTTTAGAACAGTTTTTAGTTCTTTTCTCTCTGTTTTTTTAGCGTTTTCGCTTAAGAATATATTTTTACGTGCTTTTCTTCCCGGGTTAAGGTTCTGAACACCTTCAATAGCCCCTTCAAGTAAATCAAAGCCACCATATTGCAAAAAGGAATCCAGGTTTTGTTCCAGCGATCTCGAGTTTAAAACCTGTTCTTCAGCATTATTAAGGGATGCTTTAGTATTTTCAGAATTTATCATGGTGCTTTATTATTTATCTGTTTGTTCTAATTCCTGAATTAATCCTTCTAATGAAGCTATAATAGACTTCTTAGCTTCAGGGTCCTGAAGAGCCAGTTTTAAAACTTTATTAGTTTTAAGCTGTTTGATCATTTTTTGATATTGTTCCGTCTTAGTTTTAAGATCCTGAAGAAAAGGGCTTTGTGCTGTTAAACCGTTAAGTGAAAAATCACCTACGTTTTTAAAAGCAAGCTCTTCACGGGTAATACGTCCTTCATCATCCTCAAAAGTAGCTTTTACCTTAGGAGCAAAATGTTCAAAAACTTCATCCATGTTTTGCAGGCCGGTTACTATTTCAGGCCTTACGGGTGTATTTGGAGTAAGTTTCTGTGCAATTAAGGTTTTGTTTTGAGGTATTTCAAGAATTGCCTCCTGCCCTTCCTGCCTTACTTCGTTACCACCAATGCCGTAACTGTTAGAAAATGTATTTGCCATACTGTTTATTATTTAAATTTTTAAAACAATGATTTATGTCGATAATCAAGTACAATAAGAGTTACACATTCATCTTTATCCTTATGCAAACTCAAATTCTTAATTTTAATCGATCTTTTTCTTATATCCTTATCCAGTTCTTTAAGTGAAATTGTTTTTCCGTCCCTTAGCTGAACCAAGGGCAGATTATCTTCACACAAGTACTTTGTCATATTACCGTAAGACAGTTTATCTTCAGAAACACCTAAAAGTATCGATCTGAATTTAGCTTCAGAAATACCTGTTATTTCAGGACCTCTTTTAGGAGCATCTGGTATTTTATTAAAATATTGTCCAACAGGGTCTACACGGGCTTCACTCCTCCGTGCCAATCGTTCTTTTACCCAATCCTTCTTAACCTTTTTTGCAGGCAATACTGTTATTTTTTGATAAGCAACATATTTTATATCGCCATTTACAACAAGCGATACAATTTTTTCTCCTGGAATTCTGTAGATATGTTTAGGTTTACTTTCGGTTGCGTCAATTTTATTTCCATCTCCGAATCTCCACTCCCATGATTTTGCATGTTTGGTAGAATCGGTAAATGTTATTTCATCCCCCTGATAAACTACATTAGGAGCATAAAAAACAGGCACAAGCGCTTTATTGATTACTACCTTGTTAGGTAAGATTGTTATTTCTTTTTCAATATTGCATCCGCCATCAACAACAAGCTTTACTTTATACTTTCCTGCTTTAGAAAATACATGTGATGTTTTAGATGTGTAAGAAACGTCTGATCCATCACCAAAAGACCATTTCCAGTCATAAGATCCCGGAGTATTGTCGGCAAATGTTATAAGTTCACCTTCTTTAAGTGCAGGTGCTTTAACATCAAAATCTTTAGCTACACACTTCGATTTTGTATTCATATTAAATGCCAGCAAAGTGCCGGAAACAATAAAAACGATAATAAATATCGTTATCACTCTTTTATCAAAATGCGTATTTATATGGGATGCCATATGATAATCTTTAACCTTTTAAATGCTCTGATGAGAATAGTTCAACTAAACGCAAAATATATCGCCTCAACTCATAACAAAGCAATCGATTTTTTTGTAAAGAAAAACCTAGATTAACATAACATTTTAAAATATTTAACATATCCTTCCCAATCGCCAAAATAATCTTATAAATCCGTGTTAAAACTATTATAAGGAAATGTTAATTGCCTTATGAGGACAGCAAAAAATACTAATTTAACACTTGATTTCGGGACACTTTATATTAATTATCCTACAAAGGATTTAGATTTTGATTGTATGACATTGACGCATCGCTGGTTAAAATTATTTTTGATGTTTTTACTCATCATTAGCAGCACATCATGCCGCTCTAAGAAAGAATTTGTTATTACAGATGATTATGTTAACAAGGAAACAGGAGGAAAAGCCAGCACTAACGAATCGGTAAAACTTAGTGAGACCGATAAGAAATACCTTGCAGTAAAGCTTGGGGTTGATTCTGACGATATAACTAATGACAAGCTATATGCTTTTGTTAAGGCACACGAAGGGAAAAAATTCAGCCTGGGTAGTGCAGCTGTAGTGTCACAGTTATATGATAATGTATATAATAAAAAGGTTACAGGTCGCCCGGTAGATATTGTTGGAGACAAAAGACTTGAACTTTTTAAAGCTACAGAAAATTTAAGAGAAGGTGATATTGTTTTTTTCAGGGCTAATGCCGATGAAGTAGTAACCCATGTGGGTGTGTATTTAAAAAACGACCGGTTCTTCTCTAGCGAGAATAATAAAGCCGGTATTTTTAACCTGAAGAAAAGTCAGTGGAAAAATAATTTTGTTAGTGCAGGCAGGCTGAAGCAATAACTATATGTTAGACAAACAATCTTTTACCGAAAATTACCGAGGACTCATGAAATTTGATGCCCGGGTCGAACTGCTTTATGACATGCTGTTAAAGCATGGTGTTCAGCAGGACGATATTAATATAAAACCTAACGGACTGTTTTACAGAAAATACAGTAAAGATGTAATGTCTGTATCTCAGGACAATATAGATAGTGACATACTTAATATAAACGTGAGCCGCGACGGTATATACGATATACTGCCACAAAGCATTACTCACAATTATAGAGGACGTGACCAGCGCGAAGATCCTGTACAGGATTTTAAAAGCAGAAAGAAAGAAGAAAAAGAAGC